>Ga0153916_10003699_pt1 | contig 11438 bp, 9 predicted proteins | sample Opewatmetagenome_FD_109642 | JGI IMG/M metagenome (GOLD analysis project Ga0153916, IMG submission 109642) | Freshwater wetland microbial communities from Ohio, USA - Open water 3 Core 3 Depth 4 metaG | ecosystem: Environmental > Aquatic > Freshwater > Wetlands | place: USA: Ohio, Lake Erie, Old...
CGGGCTCTAAATGTGTGTCTATGATAGCTGCGGGAACAACGTAGATGTTGGGCAGTTCCTGGGCCTTTGCAGACTTGACATTGCCAAGCATGGTGCTAGCTAGCATCATCACGATGAGGAAAGACAAGAGTTGATATTTTCTTATCATTTCGTTCACCTCAATGCTACGCGTATCCTGGTGGATACCCGCTTTGACAGCCTGTCAAACCGTAGCGAGCGCCAGTTTCCATGATGTCGTCAACGTCTACGAAGTTGTCTTTGTTCACGTCTGTGATTGGACCCCAGGTTGGATCTGTCCATGGTTTTGCGTCGCCGTATTTGCCTATGACCATTCCGAAGTCGTCGATGTCGACGGTGCCGTCAGGAACTGGTTGGATGTCTGAGTTCACGAAGTCGGGTCTTATGAGTTCTCTGTGGTATGTGGGGTTAGCTGAGAGGTGTATGTAGTCTCGGCCTGCGCTTATGTCGAGTTTGCCGACTATGCCGTCTTTGTAGGCTCTGAAAGGTCCTGTTCCAATTAGCTTGTTTTCTGCTTCAGGATCAAATGACCACGATCCTGGAACAGCTGGGTCTCCTGGGAGTTTTGGTGGATATGCTTCCCATATGTGCTTTGGAATTATAGCGGTCCCTGCGACCCATGACAAAGCCAAGAAGCTCGTTGAGTTGTAGCGTATTTGAATTGTGTCTCCATCGATAACGCAAGAATGGTACTCTTTCAGTACGGTGGATTCAGCTACTGCCATTGCGGCTTTCTTGTACTGGTAGGAAAACTCCACATCCTCAGGTGTCAACGGATGGTTGTCATGGAACAGTATGTTTGGACGCAATGTAACCGTCACTTTGCTGCAGGTATCTCCCTGGGGGTTCACCCAGGTTCCCTCCGTGAAGCTGCTGGCCAACCATGGAATGTAGTCTGCTACGCTGAGTGGGTTGCGGGCAATAAGTGCCTCGTACATTTTTGAGATAATCTGTGCTTCGTAGAATGACTCGGAATCAAGTGGGTCGATTTTGGCTGGAATGTCAATGAGTCCGTGTCTTATGGTTCCGCCGCGTTCGTATCCAGCAGGATGCGCATTGAGTGATGAGAATCCGAAGGCGCCTCCGTAGTAGCCGAAGCCTTGCTCGTTCACAAATCCTTGCCACTCCAAGCCTCCATATTGTTCTTCTCCAACGACGCCTACTTTGTAGTATTTTCTGTGTGCCACATAGCCAGCCATGGTGTATAGAGGTATGCAGGCAACGTCGTCATGAATAACCTGTTGACACTGATAGCACAAGGGCAGTGCTGCGGCAGAAGTTGCCGAAGTCTTGAAGTCGTATGACAGAGTGTCGTAAGTTTGGCGATGGTAACGGTTGTAATTGTCTCCATCCGTGCTTGGATAAATGTCCTTCTCGGAGTTCCAACATTCATAGTACATGTCAGGTACTGTGGCCCAACCCCATCCACCTGTGTATATGTGGTAGTCGTAAGCCTTCCACGCATGAGGCGTGCAAGTGCTGTAAGTTCCACCATGGTAGTCAGTGGCAATAAAGCAAGCTGCTAAACCGGACGCCATCAACTCGCCTGCAAGCTGTCTCGGCGGATCGTCTGTTCTACTCCAAAGCTGAATGTCAGGTATCTCTTCAGTATCAGCTGGAGCTGGCTGTCCAGGTAGCCATGCGTTTCTCTCAGCAACGTGCTTGCAGTACTCGCGACGACCGTCGTTGTCGTAGTCTTTGAAGCCTCCCTGATCAAAATAGCTCTTTGCATTGGCTATGCTGTACGGATACGTGGGTGCTGCTGGGTCCTCCCAGCCTCCAATCGTTGGGAAGATGAATGTCTCCATTGGCGAAAGAGTGCCAGGGAATGCGCTTGAGAGCCCGTCCCTATTAGTCAGGGACGCTAAAGCCTTTCTAAACATCTTTGCATCTTGACATCTTTGACATCCGTCGTCAATCCAATAGTGACCTTCGTCCCAGCTCGCTGGAAAAGCCCAACCCATATCTGCTGTCGGAGCGGCGCCACCCAGTTCTCCCAACTCGGGTCTCATTGAGCCATGGCCTATCGGCCACATCTGAAGATTAATGTCATATTCGTACCATCCAGCTTCAGAATAGTCTTCCAGAATGATCGCAGGGTTACTCTCCCACGCATCGATTCTGTCAGCTGGCACAGCCCAATCCATGAAGTCGATGTTTCCTGCCTCAAAGTCGGTTGCTTCACCAGATAGACTTCCTGCAACTCGGAAGATTATATCGTCGACTCTAGATCCAAACTTTTCAAAGGTTCCCGGACTTTCGACTGTTGTCATACTCGCTGCCATCATTGCTGTCATGAGAATCATAGTTATGGCTAAGATTCGTAGTTTCATATTTTCTCCTTCTCCTTTCGTTCTCCATTACTATTGGAGTTGACAGAAATTTATAAGGGTTTGCTAAGAACTCAGCATATTAAGGATAGTGTTAAATATCTCTCTTTTCACATGAAATCTCTCGTTCCAATCCTGGAGAGAGGGTTCAATGGGGTTCAAGGCCTATCTTTTGAAACGGTCTGCATACACGGTAATTCTTCTGTTGATTGTTATAACCGTCAATTTTGCCATTTTCATGTTGATGCCCGGAAATCCAGCAGAACTCTTGGTTAGCAGTAAAATGCTTGGAAGGGCAGACGTGATCGAAAGCCTGTTGAAACAATGGGGATTTGATAGACCTCTTCACGAAAGGTACGTTAAGTATGTTCAGAGCATGCTGACTGGGCAGTTTGGGTATTCATACCGAAGCGGCAGACCCGTTGGAGCAGAGGCTGTGGAACGCCTAAGCAACACTCTCCTGCTGGTCATACCGCCAGAGGTTTTCGCAGTGATATTCGGCATAATTATAGGGGCTTATGCAGCCAACAAACGTGGAAAGTTGCTTGACAATGTGTCAGTAAGTCTATCTCTTACTCTCTATGCGCTGCCTGTTTTTTGGATAGCGATGATGCTGATACTGATCTTTTCTCTTCAGTTAGGATGGCTCCCGAGTAGCCACGGTTTTCCAGACTACTGGTTCATGGTTCCTCCCACTAGCCTCCTGCAGGATTTTGGTACTCGAGCTATGCATCTTCTTCTGCCGTGGATTACGCTTTTCATCATTTCATTTGGAGCATACGTCCTCCTCACCAGAGCCAGTGTTCTAGAAGCTATCACCGAAGACTACGTCGTCACCGCCAGAGCAAAGGGTCTGAAGGAAAGAACGATTCTCTTCAAACACACGTTGAAGAATGCTCTGTTGCCGATAATAACTGAGATCGCTATAACCTTTGGTTTTACCCTGTCAGGAGCAATAATAACAGAGCAAGTTTTCGTCTACCCCGGGCTTGGGTGGTGGACTTGGCAGGCAATAGAGAACAACGATTTTCCGGTTTTGCAAGCCATATTCTTTATTGTGGCAGTATGCGTGGTCTTGGCCAATTTCATTGCCGACGTTACTTACGGGTTCATAGACCCGCGGATAAAATATGGGTGACGAACTTTGAGCAGCAGACGATCTAGAATACTCCTTGAAATCCACAGATTTGTAGACTTCTTGAAGATTTTCGTGAAGAATAAAAGAGGCATTCTTGGAATAACCATAATCGTTGCCTTCGTTGCCCTCGCGCTGGGCGCAAGCATCATCACACCGCATAATCCCACAGCGATAGTAATATTCCCAAAAACCGCGTATCGCTGGTCCACGCCATTCTGGTACGGATCTCTATTTCCAGGAGAGAACACAAGCCAAAACATCGATCCGATACCAGATCCAAACTTCAACACTGCTACCGCAATCGACCAACTCCAATTCGGCTCGACCCTGGCAAGTCAAGACTCGGTTCACGTCGAGTTTGCGCAGAACGTAGGATACACTGACGGATCAGGACCTGGATCCGCAGTAATCAAGTTTACACGCGGGGCAGATGTTAGTCCATATGGTACTGTTAACGCGAGTTTGACGAAGTCGTTTACATTTCCGTATTCATTCCCGCCAGAGCAATTCCAAGGTCAAGTGGCATTTCTGGTTGAAAATCCTCAAAATCTGTCCATAGAGGTCAGCCTATTCTTAGAGAATACTGGGAGCAGGGTGCGAGCTACTTGGTCTAGAGAAAACTTTGAAGAAGCACCTTCGGGCGAATGGCTTATCCCCTATCCCCTGATGGATTCCGACAGCGACTACGCTCGCAACCATCTGAAGGACACTCTTGGACCAGAGTGGTACAAAGACCCAGTCAAAATCCTATTCAATAAGCCAGGCGAATACAGGTTCGGGGTCGAGGTGACCTTAAATGACACGTCTGTAGGAGAAAGCGCTGAAGCCACAGTCTACGTCGACGACCTTTGGCTTCGAGTCTTTGGTAACTCGTATGGCCTTCTGGGCACCGACCAATACGGTCGCGACATATTCACCCAACTAACCTATGGAACAAGAATTTCTCTCTTCATCGGCCTAGTTACGGCGTTTCTCACAACTTTCATTGGACTAGCAGTCGGCATTACTGCCGGATACGTCGGAGGCTATGTAGATCAAGTCTTAATGAGATTCACAGACATGCTTCTTGTAATACCTGAAGTAGCGTTGTTCATAGTACTGATAGCCGTCTATGGAGCCAGCATTTGGAATCTCATCGGGATAATGGTGATGGTAGGGTGGACAGGATTCGCCAGGATTTCGAGGTCACAGACGCTAAGCTTGAAAGAAAGACCTTTCGTCGAAGCAGCCAAGGCAGTTGGAGGAGGCAAAGGCCACATAATCTTTAGACATATTGTTCCAAACGTGATGTCTCTTGTCTATGTCTCACTCGCCACAGCGGTTCCAATGGCTATCATAAATGAAGCTTGGCTGAGCTTTCTGGGTCTATACGACCCAACATTAATGACTTGGGGAAGGATGCTTCACGATGTGGAAACGACAACAAGTGGCATTTACATGTGGTGGTGGGTGATCCCACCCGGGCTCTGCATAGCTGCAATCTCCTTATCGTTCATCCTGATCGGCTACGCTCTGGACGATGTGCTTAATCCCAAGCTTCGAGAGAGGCGCTAAACAAGGCAAGACGAGGAAAACCAATGTCGACTAATCGCAGCAACGATTCGAACCTGACAGTTCTGGACGTTAGAGACCTGAAGACGTACTACACAACCGCGAGAGGACCAGTTAAGGCTGTGGATGGCATCAGTTTCCAAGTCAAAAGTGGAGAAGCCATCGGGTTAGCTGGCGAATCTGGCTGTGGAAAAACCACCACCGCACTCACTATAATGCGAATCTTGCCAAATAACGGAGAAATAGTATCGGGCGAAATGCTGCTCGGTAACAAAGATTTGACGAAACTCAAAGAAAAGCAAATGCGCCAAATAAGATGGAAGAAGATATCAATAGTGTTCCAAGGAGCCATGAATGCTCTCAATCCTCTCTTCAAAGTGGGAGACCAGATTGTTGAAGCAATCGTAACGAACGAACGCAACGTAAGCAAAAAGAGCGCATATGAAAGGGCAGGAAAAATGCTGGAGCTTGTCGGAATTCAACCTTCCAGAGGAAGAAACTATCCACACGAATTTAGTGGTGGAATGCGACAACGTGCACTCATCGCTATGGCTCTGGCGTGCAACCCGGATCTGTTGATCGCTGATGAACCAGGAACTGCTCTTGACGTCATCGTGCAGGCGCAAGTGCTCAAACTTATGAGTGAATTGAAGTCAAAACTCAACTTGTCAATGGTACTGATTACGCATGATCTGTCGATAATTGCTGAGTTGTGCGAAAAGACAGCTATCATGTATGCTGGGAAGATCGTCGAACAAGGAGACGTCATCTCCATATTCAAAGAGCCCATGCATCCGTACACTCAAGGTCTATCAAGAGCCTTCCCGAGCCTCAAGGAAGCAAGAAGACGGATGATGTCTATTCATGGCAGTCCACCGGATTTGCTGGAACCACCTAGCGGGTGCAGATTTCACCCACGATGCTCAAAAGTCATGCCCATCTGCAAGCAAAAAGAACCTAAGACTACGAAAGCAGGCAAAGGACGGAATCAGTACGTGGCATGCCACCTGTACGGTGGATCCTAGGAGGATTTGCAATGACTGAAAACGCGGTAATAGAAGCAGTACACCTCACTAAACACTTCCAGCTAAGCAAGGGCTTCACCGAATCGTTGTTCTCCCGAAGAAAATCATTAGTGAGAGCCGTAGATGACATCAGCTTTGAGATAAGGGAAAAGGAGGTCTTCGGACTAGCCGGAGAAAGTGGGAGCGGAAAAACCACTACCGGAAGACTCGTACTCAGACTTGAAGAGCCCACGAGGGGAAAGCTGACTTTCAAGGGACGCGACCTCGCCAAAATCAAAGCCAAAGAACTGAAACCTTTGAGACGCAAGATGCAAATTGTCTTTCAGGACCCGTATGAATCCCTGAATCCTCGTATGACAGTTGACGACATCCTTGCAGAACCTCTCACAGTTCAGAGATTGGATCACAGCAAAGCGGAAATGAATGAAAAAATCAGGAAAATGCTTGAAGCTGTTGAGATTACACCTCCAGATGAATTCCTTCTAAGATACCCCCACGAACTCAGTGGAGGACAGAGACAAAGAGTTGCAGTTGCCCGAGCCTTCATCCTCGACCCGGAATTCATAGTTGCAGACGAACCTGTATCAATGCTAGACGTATCAATCAGAGCAGAGATTCTCAACCTCATGCTTGACCTAGTTGAAAAGTTCAACGTGTCCTTCCTATACATAACACACGACATAGCCCTAGCTAGACACATGTGCGACCGCATGGCCGTCATGTACCTGGGCAAAATCGTAGAGATGGGACCAACAGAAGAAATTGTCTATGAACCCTTGCACCCGTACACAAACGCTCTAATCGACGCCGTTCCCACGCCAGACCCGACTGCTAAGAGAACAAAGGGAGTTCTTCAAGGAGAAATCCCAAGCCCAATCAATCCACCTTCAGGTTGCAGATTCCACACAAGATGCCCAGTGGTGATGGATATCTGCCACAAGGAAGAACCAGCAATCGTAGAGATTGAGGGCGAGCACTTCGTAGCATGCCACAGACACAAGTAAGTTCTGCCTTGCCCGAGATTGTCGATAGACCCGCACTCAGGAAAAATCTTATGAGCGTTGAGCAGATCCAGCTAACTGATCGGTTTTTTCTTCTATAAAAATCCAGAATTCATTTTCCAGCCTTTCCAGCTCCTCTTTCAGCTCAACGGCTTTCAGAAGGAAGTAGCCTCCTCCAAAGGGTTTTGTGAGCATGCCTATGCGAATTGAGTTTTTTGTGAGTTCGCTTGCTGTGAGGTCGATTGTGAAGTCGTCAGGGTTTCCAGTTATCTTTGCGGTAACGGGCTCCTTCAACCGTGCGCCTCTGTAACTTGGAAACCACGAAATAGTGCGCTCCCCTGAAGTTTCGGCTCTTCTGGGCAGCAAGCTTCTGCTTTTGAAGAAGTCTTCAACCGAATCACTGAGTTGATCCAGGTCCACGTTCTTTCCTCTCCATCTTTTCTGCATCGTTAAGGCCTCAACGAATCGCAATTAGGGCTGGCTTTTTCATAAACCTTAACCCGTTCATGCCGCTTATCTATATAGTGGCTAATCCGCCAGGGAAGAGTAGTGTGTTGAGCCAGAAAACGCAGACGAACTGGCTGTGCAGACTTGGGCTGCACAAGTGGAGAGATTTCGGCGAATCCGTGGTGGTAACTTGGACAGAGCCGTCGCCAGGAATGGGGCGGCTGCAAGCACAATGGCGTCCCTATGTGGGCGAAGTTAGATTTGATCAAGATAGCAGAAACGTGTTCACTGAACGAGAGTGTCTGAGATGCGGAATCGCAATGAAGAGGAGAATAGTCACGAACTTTGATGGAACCCTGTCCTGCGTGGGCTGGGAACAAGTACCAAGTCGAACCGTTGAAGCAAATGAACAAAACGGAGAACAACGCAGACGCCGAGTTAGATAGAATGTCAACCCAATGCACATTTGCGAACAACGCTGCCTTCAGGAAGGCTGTAGACGTTTGTCGAACCCGATGCCTATCAGGAGAAAGCCAGCTGCCAGAAGCAAAATCGAACCCAGAGGCGGCACCCATAACCACCAATGCTCAAACAAGGAAACCGAATACGATGCTGTGATGAGCATGCCAGTCCATGTAGACATGGAGAAACCGGGCTCGAGCCATGGTCGATAGTACAATCCAAAGCTGCTTATCAAGCTCAGCAGCGTTAGACTTGCCATAACAAAACTGAAATTCGCAAAGAAATTCTTGCACAAGCCAGGGAGTCGGCTTCTCAAAGTATCGCCCGCAGACGCCCTATCGCCTATCTGAGCTTGGTACGCGCTTCTAAAAGCCACAACTGCAAGAGCGGACAGCACCCAAAGCAGAGCCCAGTCTAATGGGTTTGACTGCAGAGTCCAAGAAACAACAATTAGGAGTGGAACAACGGGCAATGCCAGTGTGGTGTCAGCAAAAAGCTTGACGATGCTATCGATCAGGTTCCCAAAGTGATTGGCGGCGAATCCAAGAGCCAAACCCACAAGGGCAGCCATGAAAGCCATCGGTACAGTAATAATAAATGCGTTCCTCGTGCCATAAAGAAACTGGGAAAATACGTCCCGTCCAAACATGTCTGTTCCAAGCAGACCAAAGGAGGCTGCGTCAGGGTCTCCTCCGAAGAGAGATTTGTACCACATTGGTTGAGCGTAACGCTCCGCTATGCCTGATTGTGCAGGATCATACGCTGTAAGCAAAGGGGCTGCTAGACCGAGGATGACAAACAAAAAGACTATTGCCAAGCCAATGAATAGGCTCTTCTTACGAAGCATTAACCTCAATCGACTTTTTACCCCAATCTTGGAAGCAGTCTGTGCAGATCCTTCCTTTTCATCTGCTTTCGCATGGACCTCTTTCTCCAACTCCACAGGCAGACCAGTACGTTGCCTAACAAAATCAAAAAGAACTCCTATGTATCCGAGTATGGTAGCAATAGCCAGAAGCATAAGGAATGCTCCTACAAACATAGTCAAATCGCCAGTTTCAATACTTGTAAAGAGTAGCCAACCTACGCCGGGAAGCGCAAATGTGTATTCTATCAAGACAACTGCTGAGACTATTCCGGCGAAATCAGTTAGAGTTAAGGGCAGAAGAAGATTCCTCAAAGTCTTTCCCGAAGCCCAGCGTACGCTCCCACTCCAAACGACAAAGAGACTCCGAATAAAGAAGACTATCGCTAGTGTGAACATCGGCAAAGCAAGGTGCATTAACCTGCCCTCGATCTCTATCAAAACGTTCTCAGGCGGGTGTATCAGCCAATAGTCAGGCTGGTCATTACCAAATGGAAACCATCCCAAACGGACAGAGAACAACATGATAAGAATGATACCTGCCCACGTTGTCAGCGAAAAGAAATAGCCTCTCAAGGAATAAGCAGAAGCCAACGGCATGTGACCCTTCTGCCTAAACCGCGCAGCAAGTGAGGCAACCAATGCTCCCGTGGCCGCGGAAATCGCAATCGCGATAATGGTTAGGAGAACAGTTGTTCCTAGACTTCCTGCAAGACTGCTCCAAACTGGACGGGAATTATCAAAAGAATAGCCTAGATTTCCCTGAAACAAGGCAGACAAAAACGAGCCTAAGCTATTTAGTCTGGCTGACTCTTCGGCCACAAGAGAGGCACGACCAAGCACGTGAGGAGCGCTCCTCAAAATGTCTGGAGCATAGGCATAATACAGCCATGCAACAAGTAGGAAAAACAGGATGGTTAATGCAGAAAGCCTAGCGACGAAAGCTCCTTTTCTCGCGAGAAGACCACGGACGGCAGCTTTCATAAGCTCTTCATCAGCGTTTGATTCCGAATAGATATTTAACAGTTGTCATATCAGAAAACAAACAAGCTGAGAAGAGAGAATTCATGCCAAACCACCCTGAAAAACCTGCGAACTACCGATACTCGTTCTCGGGTCTTAAGAGTCAGCGACGAATATGTAATGAACTGGTCACTAGGTATCTTCTCACAGCGTCATCACTAACTAGAACGCCCAAACCTAGACCTGATGGGACTTGCATATGAAGGACACCGCCCACCTTCGTCAGCTCCAACCCTTCCCCCACGTCTTCCTTTAGCCCCCACTCGTCAGCAGGCAACTCCACGTCACCATACATTATGTTGCTTCTCGAAGCGAACAAATGAAGCGCTGCGGCTTGTCCTATGCTTGTTTCTCCCATTCCGCCCATGAAGCACTCTATGCCTGAAGCCTCAGCCACAGCGTTGATCTTGAGTGCCTCGAAGATTCCACCCGACTTCATCAGTTTAATATTGATTATATCGCATGCTTCAGCATCAATCGCCTTGACCGCATCCTTCGACGTGTGGACGCTTTCATCAAGCATAATCGGCACATCAACCATTCTGCGGACACGTGAAAGACCTTTCAGATTCCACGCCAGAATAGGTTGTTCAACGAGTTGCAGATCGCATCTTTCCATGAGCTTTATCGCTTTTATGGCTCTGTGAGGGGTTTTCCACCCTTGGTTTGCATCAACCCGTATCTGCACTTCGGTTCCTACAGCTTCCCGCACTTTCATGATTTTTTCAGCGTCTTTAACAGGGTCTTCGCCCACTTTGATCTTGAGTTCTCGAATTCCTTTTGACACGTCCTTGACGCATTGTTCAACGGTTTCTTCAACAGTGGTAATTGATGCTCCGCCTAAGTTAAGCGCTTTGTCTCTTACGCGTCCCCCGAGAAGGTTGTACACAGGCTGGTTCAGCACTTTGCCGATGATATCGTAGATTGCCATGTCGATGGCGCCTTTTGCGCTTGCGTTGCCAACTGTGGCTTCATCCATTTTGCCTGTTATGGCTTCGATGTTGAATGCGTCTTCACCGCTTATGGATGGGAAGATTCTTTCTTTCAGTATGCTCATGACTGTGCCTATGGTTTCGCCTGTGAACTCATAACAAGGAACTGCTTCACCGTATCCAACTACATCAGAATCAGTGTACAGCTTGATTATCACATAAGGCTGAGTATTGTACAACGCAGTTGCGATCTTGAATGAGTGCTTCCAAGGTATCTCTATGGGAAAAGCCTCAAGACCCACAATCTTGACCATTTCGTAAGTTCCCTCTCAAATCACGAAGATTGAATTAGGGAAGATGCGGTTCCAGCCCCAGAATCTTACGTGCCTCATCAGGCGAAGCCACATCACGCTGCAAGGACTCAGCAATTTGACGTGATCTTGTCACAAATTCATGATTCGCCGCAAGCTTACGCTTAGCATAATAGATGTTGTCTTCAAGTCCAACACGGACGTGCCCACCCAGAATTATGGCTGCTGTTGTCATAGGCAACTGCCACCTGCCTATTCCTGCAACGCTGAACGTCGATCTTTCAGGAAGCTGCTGCCTCAAGTGTAGCAAGTTGTCGAAAGTTGCGGGAATGCCA
>Ga0153916_10003700_pt1 | contig 11434 bp, 12 predicted proteins | sample Opewatmetagenome_FD_109642 | JGI IMG/M metagenome (GOLD analysis project Ga0153916, IMG submission 109642) | Freshwater wetland microbial communities from Ohio, USA - Open water 3 Core 3 Depth 4 metaG | ecosystem: Environmental > Aquatic > Freshwater > Wetlands | place: USA: Ohio, Lake Erie...
CTCCCAGGCTCGGATCGTCTCAGCATTTAGACCGGTCTCGTGGATAACAGCTTTTAAGTTGAAAGTGGGGTTTGTATCTGGCATAATGACCTAAAACAGAGAATTAGAAGAAAAAAAAGGGTTGAGGGCGGCTATTGGACTACGTGAGTATCCTCATTCGTTATATCATCATTTTAACACGATAATCCCATTTTGTAAAGATATTGTACGGATATATATTGACAAATTTTATACAATAAGGTATACTTCCAGAAACTTCAATGTGAAATAAGGAACAGAGTCATGGAAACTACTAAATCCTCCACAATTAATCGTAAATTACCTCCTGCTAGTACATGGGCACTTTTAGGAGGCATTCTGTTTAGCTTTATCTTTACCGGGGTAATTGCCTGGGCTGGTCAATGGCTGGCTTCTATCCCCCACCTCCCTGACACGGGCGCAGCCTGGTACTACTGGAAACTTCCCCTGCCAACCTTTTGGACACGCGCCACTGCCTGGGGCTTTTACCTGCTTCACCAGGTGACATTGTGGGGATTAATTTATTATGCTCAAACCCGGGTCAAGAAATACAGTGATAGCTTACACGCAGTTAACATTTGGGCATTAGGGATTAATGCGTTCTTTATCCTGTTGCATTTCGTTCAAACCCATATCTGGTACGACGGGTTGGCTCAAGATGTTTCGGTTTTCTCCTCACAAGGTTCGGTTATCGTATTACTGGTCTGGGTATTGCTGATGGAAAATTCCCGACGCGGACTATTTTTCGGGAAAAAAGTACCTATTTCCAAGCAAATTACAGCTTTTGCCCGGAAATATCACGGATATTTCTTCGCTTGGGCTACGGTTTATACTTTTTGGTTCCACCCCATGGAAAACACACCGGGTCACCTGGTTGGTTTCTTCTATATGTTCCTGCTCTTATTGCAAGGAAGCCTCTTCCTCACTCGCATCCATACCAATCGTTGGTGGACTATTGTTCAGGAAGTCATGGTAGCAGTTCATGGTACATTGGTAGCGGTTTTCCAAGGGAACGGTTTATGGCCTATGTTCCTATTTGGATTCTTAGGGATCTTCGTTATCACCCAGATGCACGGATTGCGCCTCTCCAGTTGGGTACGAGGGCTGATCCTGGTGGTTACTATGGTTGCCGCGTTATGGACATACAGCCAGCTTGGTTGGGCAAGATTAAATGAGATTATCCGGATTCCGTTTATCGAGTACCTGGGGGTATTTATTTTGGCCGGCTTAATGGGTCTGGGATTGTGGATTTGGAGAATTATCCAAACCAGACGCACCCTGGCGGTCGAGAGTACCAGCCCTTAACAGGTACTTAATTATCCCGATCTTTAGAGGGAGGTCAAAACCCCTCCTCAGAGGGAGGTAAAACCCTATTTAAGTCTCGTGATCTTTTCAAATACATCCGGTATATTTAGGCTAGCGTCAATGGCTGAACAACCGTCGGATAGTCAATATACTGGTATTAAAACCAGGGACAGACATCCAGCTACGAAAGGAGGATGCCATGTACCATACAATCGAGACTCAAGTGGCGCAAAAACGCTGTGATGATTTAAAAAGACAGGCAGATCATTACCGGCTAGTTAAAGAGGCTGTACAAGGTAACGAAATCCACTCGAACCGCTTTACAAATGTACGCGTATGGATTGGCGAACGGTTAGTAATCTGGGGATACCGACTACAAGGACATGTAACATCTGCCTATATCCGGAAGGGAGTTCAGGTGTAGGTGGCTGACCACCTTTCCTAATACATCACTCGTTGATGCAATACACGATTATTAATGATCAGCGTTGCCTTTATTATCGGCAACGCTGATCTGTTTTTCCAGCACATTTCCCCGCAAAATACCCTATTTTGGGGATGACATATCACCCATTTAATCCGTATGATCAAAGAAACATCAAAAGTCGTGGAGATGACAAATGACGAATTTGTATAAGTTCGACCAACCTGCCCGGTACCAAATCCGCATCAACGGCACACTCGATCTTAGGTGGTCTGACTGGTTTGATGGTTTCACCATCACACATATCAACGGCGATACAATCTTGGAAGGATTAGTATCTGACCAGGCAGCCTTATATGGCATTATCGCCAAGATTCGCGATCTGGGCTTACCTTTATTATCGATTACAAAGTTAGATCCAAATGGGTAAAAGGAGTAAATCGTGTTGAAAAGCAATCCATACCCAAAGAGTACCTTTTACATCGTCCTCATCATCGCAATCATCGCAGGAATCGGCATCCTTCTGGATAAAACCGGTATTCTAGGTCTACTAGGAATTGGCATCATCCTTGGTGTTATCCTGAGCCAGGTACTCACTGGTAAAGCGTAAACAATTATTTTATAATGACCATCGGATAATCTAATCCGCGATTTATCTGACTTGTTCCGAAAAAAGTATGAGATAATGGTTAATAAGGTATTTTCGTTTTGAAGGAAGCAAAGATGAAAACCCAAAATAGTATTAGCAACATAGTAACATTGGTATTCAAAGGCGTTGCACTGGCAATGGCTGTTGCAGTGATTGTATTGAATATACTGAAAGTGGCTTCGGTCGATACCAGTATAACACTCTTAGGAATTGGTCTGTTCTGTCTTGCGATGAACGCTTTTGAAAGTAAATAGAAGCTTTCGAGGCAAGATTCATCCAGGCTTGATGATATTTAGGTAATCATTACAATTATCCATTGTAATATTTTCAAGCCAACATTCAGTAATTTTCATGCTGCACAAGAAGCTCATTGGTGGATGCCATGAGCTTCTTGTGTGTCGCTTTGTGAAGGAAAATTCTTGAAGAAGCTATCATGAAAACATCGCTGAAAAGATATCGCACCTTGTTATCTACTTACTTCAAACCTTTTTGGAAGCAAGTCCTTTTACTTTTCCTCCTGCTAATGAGTGGGATTATTCTTCGCCTGATAAATCCTCTAATTCTACAAAGCTTTATTGACTCAGTTGTCGGAGGTAATCCAGGGACAGGCTTGATCAAGGACGCGCTGGCATACCTGGGCATTGCTATCACTATTCAACTATTTGCTCTTGGCGAAACCTACCTTGCAACCAACTTGGGACTATTGTCAACCAACCGTCTGCGTACTGATCTGGCTTTGCATTGTCTTAAACTAGACTTGCCTTTCCATAACCAACATACCCCGGGTGAGATGATCGAGCGCGTGGATGGAGACGCCGGTACTTTAGGCAACTTTTTTTCGCGCTTTATTATCGAAATCGTGGGCAGTGTAATCTTGATGATCGGCATTCTCATCATGATGTTCCGGATCGACTGGCGAGTAGGAGCGACCTTCAGTACGTTCGCTCTGATCACTCTGTTAATCATGGGACGCTTGCGAGATGTGGCAGTGCCACACTTTCGTAAAGCCCGGCAGGCTACTGCAGAGTTATTCGGTTTCCTGGAAGAAAGGTTATCCGGAACTGAAGATGTGCGTGGAAATGGGGCAACTGGTTATGTAATGCGCCGTCTATACGAAAAATCCCGACCTGTTCTACGCCGATGGGTGAAAGCAGGGGCGATCGGGTCCAGCGCTTTTGGATCTACCTGGATTCTGTTCGCCATTGGTACAACTGTTTCACTTGCGCTGGGCGTCTATCTGTACCAGAAGAGCCTGATCACCATTGGCGTAGTCTACCTGATCTTTCGTTACGCAGAATTACTGAACCAACCCCTGGAGAGTATTAACCGGCAGTTCCAAGACCTACAGCAAGCGGGAGCCAGCGCCATCCGTATCCTGGATCTGATGTCTCTTACCAGTGCGATCCGGGACAATGGGCGAACCCCGATCCCTGGCAGCCAGGCTCTGGCTGTCCAATGTGAAGGAGTGTCGTTCGCATACGAACCCTCGGTAGATAAATTAAACCCCATGGATGCTTCCAAACCGATGGAGACGCCCAGTCCGGCGGATGATTTAAACCTGCTCCATGAAAAGAAGGCAGCTTTGTCCGATAAAGTATTGGAAAATATTACCTTCAACCTTCCCCCAGGAATTATCCTGGGGTTGTTGGGACGTACCGGCAGCGGAAAGACTACCCTGACACGCTTACTCATCCGGTTTTTTGAACCCTTACACGGCGCGATCCGTTTAGGGGGTGTCATATTATCCGAAATTCCACTGGCGGTGTTGCGCCAGCGGATCGGCCTGGTCACCCAGGAAATCCAACTCTTTAACGCCAGCCTAAGGGATAACCTGACCCTCTTCGACCCGTCGATCCCGGATGAACGGATCCTGGATGCTTTAAAGCAACTGGGATTGATGGATTGGTATCATTCCCTGGCGGAAGGATTAGAAACCAAACTAGAGCCAGGCGGGAGCCGGCTTTCAGCAGGCGAAGCACAGTTGCTGGCATTTGTGCGCGTCTTTCTCCGTGATCCCGGTTTAATCATCCTGGACGAGGCCTCTTCACGGCTTGATCCAGCTACCGAGGCACGCCTCGACCGCGCCATAGAACAACTATTGCATGGGCGCACAGCCATTATAATTGCCCACCGGCTGGGAACGGTGCAGCGCGCTGACCGGATCATGATCCTGGAAAATGGTAGCCAGCTGGAATACGGTGAAAGGGAACGCCTGATAACCAATCCGGAATCCCATTTTTCCGAGCTGCTCCGGACGGGTATGGAGGAGGCTTTAGCATGAGTGCAGAGGCTACATCCAGGCTCAAAAAACCAACCTGGCGTTATTTGCTTCGGCTGGCAACCTATAAGCCGTTTGTCCTATTCGCTTGTATTTTCTTCGTAGGGCTTACTGCATTTTATGTATTGCCTCTCGTACCCAGTCTGATTGTCCGCCAAATCTTCAATATCTTAACCGGGGATACAAGTGCGGGTTACAATTTCTGGACTTTATTCGCGCTAATGGTAGGTATAGCCGTCGCTACCCAGGCTTTCATTGTGAGCACAGTGGCCTCTGAATTAACGATGCACACTATAATAGAATGCCTGCTGCGACGAAACCTGCTGGAACGCATCCTCGAATTTCCGGGCGCCAAAGCCTTACCCGCCTCTCCTGGTGAGGCTATCAGCCGCCTGCGGGATGATGTGGCTGCCATCCCAGCCTTTCTTACCTGGATCTTCGATCCCCTTGAACAAATCGTTGTCATGATCCTGGGTTTGACGGTCCTGGCGCGGATCAATGGATGGCTGACCCTGGCTGTAGTCATCCCCATCGTGGTAACGGTGTTGATCGTCAACCTGGCTACCAAGTTGATCCAACGTTATCGTAAGGAGAGCCATGAAGCGATTGCCGGCGTAACGGGCTTAATCGGCGAAATCTTTGGGGCAGTACAGGCAATAAAAGTAGCCGGTACCGAAAAACATGTGGTTTCCCATCTGGAAAATCTAAACGAGAACCGCCGGAAAGCCAACTTACGCGACCTTGTTTTCTCGCAATTCCTGTGGTCGCTCTCTACAAACACGGCAGCCATCGGCACGGGAGTTGTGTTATTGGTTGCTGCGCAAATGTTACAAGCAAAAACAGGCGCACCCAAATTAACCGTGGGTGACTTCTCGATCTTTGTTTCCTACATGGGCTATTTGAACTTTATCACCTCTATGTTTGGCAGCTTCTTAGTAAAATATCGCCAGGTGGGAGTTTCGCTTGATCGGTTGATCGCGATCCTGCCCGGCGTTCCATCTGAAAGGCTGGTGGAGCATAACCCAATTTACCAATGGGGTGAACTGCCAGTCGTGCCCCTTAGGGTAAAATCTACAGAACACCGGCTGGAAGTAATTGAGGCGCGTGATTTAAGTTATCACTATCCTGAAAGCGGTCGTGGCATCTCAGGAGTGAACCTGACCATACGCCGCGGAACATTCACTGCCATCACGGGACGGATCGGCTCAGGTAAAACTACGTTGTTACGGGCATTCCTGGGTCTATTGCCCAGGGAGCATGGAGATATCACCTGGAATGGAGAGTTAGTGGAAGATCCTGCCAATTTCTTTGTCCCTCCACACAGCGCGTATACTGCCCAAGTACCACACCTGTTCAGCGAAACCCTCAAGGACAACATCTTAATGGGGATCCCTGAGACAGAAGCTGACCTGGAGGCAGCGATTCGCTTAGCTGTGCTGGAGCAAGATATACCTGAGCTGGAAAAAAGGCTGGATACATTGGTTGGTCCGCGCGGGATGAAGCTATCAGGCGGGCAAGCACAACGGACAGCCGCGGCGCGTATGTTTATCAGGCAACCGGAACTCCTGGTCTTCGACGACCTCTCGAGCGCCCTGGATGTCGAAACAGAGCAATCTTTGTGGGAGCGCGTCTTCGAACAGCAAGATACCACCTGCCTGGTGGTCACCCACCGGAGAGCAGCCCTAAGGCGTGCAGACAATATCATCATCCTAAAAGATGGCAAAATCGAAGCAGAGGGTAAATTGGACGATCTGCTGGCTACCAGCGAAGAGATGAAACGCTTATGGGAAGGAATCACAGACGAATTTAAAACCCACCAGGAAAATTGGGGTGAAATTTATCGTCAATCCCCTAACTAAGGGATGACAGATCACCCATATTGACTTTATGATGCATATATAGAATTATGGATGGTTTTATAAAGCAAAGATGACTCGAGATAAAATCCGACCACCCAAAAACAAGAAAGATAAGAAGATGCCAGCAATTTATTTATACCTGGACCAGATCACAGAGATCCGGGAAGAAACATTAGTAAATAATAGAAACAGGTCGATAGTGATTAAGAACTATCGCTATTATTCCTGGTTGGCGGTACTCTGTCTGCTTGGCAGCCTGGTATTCATCCTTTACCGTTCATGACTCGTTTTTTCGCACAGAAGATGAAGATACCAACCATTACCACTACCCGCTTAATATTGAGACCCTTTACCGAGGCAGACGCTGAACCTCTATATAGCATCTTAAGAGAAAAAGATACTCTCCGTTATTTTCCAAATCCGAATCCACCCTCTCTCGAGCGTGTCCAGAAATTTATTACTCGTCAGCTCGATCATTGGGCAGAGCATAAGTATGGTTGGTGGGCAGTCGAACCCATTACACGGGATGGGTTGATTGGCTGGAATGGTCTGCAATTCCTACCAGAAACAGGCGAAGTGGAAATCGGTTATCTCCTGAGCCGATCCTATTGGGGTAGTGGGTTGGCAACCGAGGGAGCCAGGGCTGGGTTAAAATTCGGTTTTGAAATATTTTCGCTAGAAAGGATCATCGCTCTGGTCCATCCAGAGAATAAAGCGTCCATCCGGGTGGTCGAGAAACTGGGGATGCCGTTTGTCGACCGAGCGCAGTATTTCGGCATGGACTTAAACCGTTATGCGATGGATCGTTCACTTTTCCAAGCGAACCAGGGAAAATTCTAGTTGACCAGAATGCAATTAATAATGTGAAATAAATAAGGAGATTTCACATGCTGAAACCTTACCACCAACTTACCCCCCGTGGCAAGGTAGAACGCTTGCGCCGATTGGCGCTTAAAGCGTTGGAACAATATGATTTTGAAGTTACCCGTCTGAGCTTGATCACCAACTCATTTAACGGTATCTTTCGCATTGACACCCCCACAAATGAGAAATATATCCTGCGGGTCAATTTACCAGAGGGCGGTCACGATTATGATTCGGTTCACGCCGAAGCCATTTGGCTGGAAGCCCTTAGCCGCGATACAGACTTGAGTGTGCCTCATCCTTTGAAATCCAGAAACGGTGAGTTGGTTGTAGAAGCCGCTGTCGAGGGTGTCCCAGAGCCGCGCTTGTGCACTATCTTCAGTTGGGTGCCTGGAACAGATTTATCCAAGCACATATCAACCGCGAATATCTATAAGCTGGGTGTCCTATCCGCTCAGCTCCACAGGCATGCGGCAACCTTCAGGCCACCCCAAGACTTTAACATCCTATGTTTCGATAAAGTATTCCCCTTCACTGAACCTGTTATCCTGTTCGATGACAAGTTTCGGCATCTCTTCCCACCTGAAAGGCGGGGATATTTCCAACAAGCTGTGGACTGGACGCAGGAAGCGATTGACTACCTGATGTCATGTGATGAACCAATGCGTGTTATCCATAACGACTTGCACCAATGGAATGTGCGCGTTTATCGTGGTATATTATCACCGATCGATTTCGAAGATTTAATGTGGGGATGGCCAGTGCAAGACATCGGTATCACTTTATATTACTTCTATGAACGGGAAGACTACCAGGAGTTAAGAACCGCTTTTCAAAGAGGCTACTCCAGTTTTAGCCCCTGGCCCGAGCATTACCCCGGCGAAATTGATGCTTTCATTGCATCGCGCGGCGTGGAATTGGTTAACTTCATCATCCAAGATCCTAACCCTGAATGGCTGGCACAAGCACCTATATTCATAGAAAAGTTCGGAAACCGATTGGTCACGATATTAAAAAACCGATAACATAGATTGAGAGGAGAGAACGATGAGTAGCAGACGTATCATAATTGTGAAAGGCAGCCCCAGGGAAAAAGGCAATAGCAGCCTGTTGGCAGACCAGGTAGCGACAGGTGCCAAGGCGGCAGGGGCTGAGGTCGAGAGCTTTTACCTGCATAGCATGGATATCCGACCTTGTGACGCGTGCGACATCTGCCATGAAAAATGGGATGGATGCATCATTGAAGACGATATGCAGATCCTGTATCCAAAGCTGCAAGAGGCGGATGCAATCGTGATTGCCAGCCCCATCTATTACTTTACATTCAGCGCTCAGACCAAGCTTTTCATAGACCGTTGGTATGGACTGGAAACCCGAAACGGGAATTTATTAGCGGGAAAACAAATCGGTATCATTTTGACTTATGGGGATTCTGACCCCTACACTTCTGGAGCCATAAATGCCATCCATACCTACCAGTCTATGTTCCGTTATATCCGGGCGGATATTATCGGGATCGTTTATGGGTCAGCGGGAGATGCTGGAGACATTCAAAAGCAACCTGCCTTGTTGGAACAAGCCTATAAGCTGGGAGAGAAACTAGCAAAGGGGTAGAAATAACTATGAATGACACCGAATGCAACCAGGATATGGTCGTTAGACGTTACTTGGAAGGGGTTGACCAGCTGCACGCAACGATCAAAAAGCTAAATGAATCGGACCTGGATCTCTCGCTCAGTAAAGATAGCTGGACCATCAGGCAGATCGTCCATCATATTGCTGATGGCGACTCCTTATGGGATAGCTGTATTCTAGCGGCATTGGGCAATTCGGAGGGAGTATTCAGCCTGCAATGGTATTGGGATATCCCCCAAAACGTATGGGTCGATAGATGGAGCTACGCCACCCGCCCGGTAACATTGTCCCTGGAACTCTTTCGGATCAGCCGTACCCGCATGGTCGATCTGATCAATCACATCCCAGATGCCTGGGGTCGCTCAATACGAGTGAAATGGCCAGATGAAATTGAAGAGCGGATCAGTATAGGCAATGCGATCGAGATGCAAGCCAATCACACGCTGGGGCACATAAAGGACATCGAATTAATTTGCCAGGCAAACCAACTCAAGGATGAGGCTTCATCCAGCCACTAATAAACATTATTGTGCTACCAGTTAGAATAGTATGGATCGAAATGTAACCATCCGCAGGATGAAACCAAGTGACTTAACCTTCGCAGCCGAGTGTACAACCGCAGAAAAATGGGTAAGTGAAGATATCCACACGTTTAAAGGGTTTTACTTTCACGATCCGGGTGGCTGTCTGTTGGCAGAATTATCTGGAAAACCGGTTGGCATATGTATCGCCACATCTTATGGCGAAAGCGGTTTTATCGGCGAATTGATCGTTCAAGCGGAGGCCCGCGGTCGTGGCATCGGCACGGCTTTGCTCAAATATGGGGTTAACTATCTTCTAGATCGCGGATCTAAAACAATCTATCTCGATGGGGTCCTTAAGGCTGTTCCTCTCTACGAACGGAATGAGTTCCGAAAAGTTGCCCGTTCGTGGCGTTTTTTGGGTAAGCTGACCGGCAAACAACACCCGCAGGTTCATGCGATGCAGCCTGATGACCTGCCAGCTATATTTGCTCTCGATAAATGGGCTTTCGGGGCAGACCGGAGTTTTTTCCTCAGGCGCCGATTAGAACTCTTCCCAAAATTTTGCATGGTAATGAAGAAAGGCAAAAGAATAGCTGGTTACATCCAGGGGCGGTGCGGGGAAGGCTGGGTGTCTGCTGGTCCATGGGTGTTGGATGAGGGTATCACTGAGGCCGGATGTCTGTTGGAGAGCCTGGCATGTGAGGCAGGCGATTTATCTATCAGTATGGGGGTCCTGGATAACAACGCTCCTGCCATGGAACTATTACAATCACTTGGCTTCACAATACGAAAGGATAGCCCCTGGCGGATGGCTTTGGGATTCTCCAATAGTTTGGGCACCTCTCTCGCCTGCTGGGCGGTTGGCTCGGCTGCCAAGGGGTAAATGGAAAAACCTGGTACCCTTACGCTACCGTCGATGGTCTCGTTTATAATATCGTACAATCTATAGCCATAAAATAAGATGCAACCTTATGGTTTGGAACCGAGACGGGTGTCTCGCGTTATTCACTATAGAGGTTTCAATTAAATAAGTAGATCTTTTTAATTCAAGATGCCAAAAGGAGTATTATCAATGCACGCTGTCGAGGTTTCACATCTCGCCAAACGATTTGGCGAAACACAGGCTGTATCAGATGTTTCATTCTTTGTTGATCCGGGAGAAATATTCGGATTATTAGGTCCAAACGGAGCGGGTAAAACCACCACCATACGTATTTTGCTCGATATATTTAAACCTGATGTCGGCAGCGTAAGCCTGTTCGGCGGCAAATTAGATCAAGACACCAAACGACGGATCGGCTATTTACCTGAGGAGCGCGGGTTGTATAAAGACCAATCTTTAGATTCAACCTTGATCTATCTGGCAACCTTAAAGGGACTGGATCAAAAGACCGCCCGTAACCGCCTGGGGGCCTGGCTTGATCGATTTGATCTGGCCGGGCACAGTCACAAGAAGGTTCAGGAACTGAGCAGGGGTATGCAGCAAAAGGCGCAGATCATCGCGACTCTACTCCACGAGCCTGATTTGATTGTGATTGATGAACCCTTTTCTGGTCTTGACCCCGTCAACACCAAGTTAGTCAAACAAATCTTGGAAGAACAACAAAAAGCGGGTAAAGCCATCATTATGTCCACTCATCAGATGTACCAGGTCGAAGCTTTATGTGACCGGATTGTGCTTATTGATAAGGGTAAAGTAGTTCTGGAGGGTAAGGTAGAAGAAATTAAGCACAAGTTTGCCGGGAATACCCTGGTCATTGAAGGAGATGGCGATTTTACCCACATCCCCGGGATCCTGGAGGCGCGAAAAGAGAACGGTGGGTGGCATATGGCGTTGGATTATGGAACCGACCCACAAAGCGTATTCCGGGCAATAGC
>Ga0153916_10003701_pt1 | contig 11431 bp, 2 predicted proteins | sample Opewatmetagenome_FD_109642 | JGI IMG/M metagenome (GOLD analysis project Ga0153916, IMG submission 109642) | Freshwater wetland microbial communities from Ohio, USA - Open water 3 Core 3 Depth 4 metaG | ecosystem: Environmental > Aquatic > Freshwater > Wetlands | place: USA: Ohio, Lake Erie, Old...
TCCCGTGGTTCATGCCGACAGTATAGCACCTCGCGGGCCGACGTGGCAGTGGGCATCGCTGCTCGTGGGCCGGCGCAACTGGTCTGACGCGTTGGGTGCCATGCCCACGCTGGTCGTAGGCATGTTGTGGAGGCAGGATGGCCAAGAAGACAGGAAGGCGAGCGGCGGACGCGAGCCTCCTGTCGGTGAGGCTCGCCCCCCGGCTTTTCCGGCCGGGGGCGGGGGGTCTCCGCTCGCCTTCGGCGGCAGCGGGAAGCAGGGAGAAATCGGTTTGGACGCTACTTGACCAGCCAGACCGGCGAATAGACGTAGTCGCTGGTCGTGGTTCCGGTCTGACCGCCGACCCCTCCTTTGGCGAGGATCTTAGCCGGCTGGACGATGAGGTGCTTGTTCTCGCCCACCAGGCGCTCATCCATCACCCGCACCCCCACCCACTTGACGATCGTGTACTGGGCGTTGTTGCCGGGATTGACCACCGACTCGTACACCGGGATCACTTTGACTTGTCCGATGACCGAGTGGACGTCGTCCTTGATGGCGGCGCTCATGCCGCTGTCGCCGTTAAGGTGGAGTTTTCTCTCGGCGTTGTTCAGCGTGAGCTCGCCGCCGTGGTAGGACAGGTCGTTCTTGTTGAGGCCCTGGCGGATCTGGCGGGAGATGACCTCGGTGCTGTTGTCGGCGCTGCCGATGTCGACGGTCCCGCAGTTGCCCGGCGAGCCCGTCTTGTCGGGATAGAGGACGATCTCCCTCAGGCCGTCCGCTCCGGACGCCACGGCTCCCGTCGCGGGGTTGTAGGCGTATTGGTCGGTGCCGATCGCGCCGGCCAGCAGCCCGTTCCAAGTCGGCTCATAGACGGTAATCGGGAGTATGTCGAGATTGCTGCCGTCTTTGGGCATGCGGAAGCCCACCACGTTGTTCAAGAACGCCGCGGTGGCGACGGCTTCCAGCGAAGCGCTGCTGCGTCCCATGACGCGGGCGAAGAACAGGCCCACCGCGCCGTTCTGCTCGTCCGTCCGGCGGACGCGGATCGCCACCGCGTTGAACTTGCTCGGCGTGCTGAAACTCATGGAGGCGCCGTTGTTGAAGGGATACGCAAGATAGCCGACCTGGGCATCCTCCACGCCCAGTGCGGGGGCCGAGCTGCCGATGGCGTTGAAGCCCGCGTACTCGCTGGCAGTGGACTGGATCGCGGTGATGGCGGAGCTTGTCACGGAGGACGCCGGCGGCTGATAATCCAGCAGCTTCCAGGTCGCCGCCATCGCCGCCGCGTCGGCCGACCGCTGGAGCTCCGAGTCAACCACGTTGAGGTAACCGATGTCCACCGCCAGCGCGACGACGCTGAGCATCACGACCATCAAGACACAGGCGAAAACGGCAATGTTGCCGGAACGTTCCGACCGAGGCTGTCTTGGGGTACACATGGGTGAGGCCCTTCCAGGCGTAAGGACAAGATGCAATTCCCCACCGTGAGGAGATGCGCGGCGGCGGGGTCCCCCGACAGGGGCCGGACTTCCGGCTGGGGACCCGATTGTGACAAACCAGTATCGCCTATTAATAACCGTAGGTCGGATTCCGCCGGAAGTCAAATCAAGAGGATGCCCACCCGGCAGGGGCCCCTTCCCAACAATCTCGCCCCGGCAATCTCCCCCGCGCAACCTCCCCAACCCTAGGCCCCCGCCCCTTCGAGTGGTAGCCTATCGTTATGTGTGGGATTCCGGCGACACATCCGGGCCGCCAAGCGCAAATCCAGAATGTGACAGCTCGGTCCACCGCGGCGGAAGCCATGATCCTATGGAGGTCACCCGGGAGCAACAGCTCGCCCGCGGGCTGCGCGAAGGCCGGATCGAGGCCTGGGACGCGCTGTACGAGGAGTACGCGCGGTGGGTGTGGCAGTCGGTGGCGCGGCTGATGGGCCCGCAGTCGGCCGACGTGGCCGACGTGGTCCAGGAGACCTTCCTGGCCGCGGCCCGGTCGGCCAGAAGCTACGACCCCGATCGGGGATCCCTAGGGGGGTGGCTGATGGGGATCGCCCGGCGGCACGTGGCCCTCCACTACCGCCGCCAGGTGCGGCAAGACCGGGTGCGGGGCGCCGCGGAGCGCCTGGGAGAGGGGCGCGAGCAAGTGGTCCGCTGGCTCGACAATCGCCACCCCACGCCCCCCGAGGCCCTCGCCTCCGCGGAGACCGTGGTCCTGGTCCGGGCCGCGCTGGCCAAGCTGTCCACAGAGTACGAAACGCTCTTGACGGCCTGGTATCTCGACGGGGTTGCGGTGGAGCAACTCGCCGAACAACACCGCTGCTCTTCGACGGCGGTCCGATCCAAGCTGGCCCGGGCGCGGCGGGCCTTTCGCGAGGTCTTTGCCGGACTCGGCAAGGGCTGTGCGGTTTCCCCTGACTCCCCAGCGAGGGGGGCACCATGAACCCCAATGACGACAACCAGCAAGACGAGCGCCTGGCGGAACTGCTGTCGCTAGCCGCCGGCGCCGACGTGCCTCCGCCGGACGAGGCCTTCTTGGGCCGGTTGCGCCGGGAGTCGGCCGCGGCGTTCGCGGCGGAACCTGCCGCGGCGTTCGCGGCGGAACCTGCCGCCGCGGGGGAGCCGCCGCAGGCACCTTTGGACCAGGTCCCATCTCCCACACGTCCCCGGAAGAGGAGGCATCGCATGTCGGTTCTCGCAGTCCGCACTTTGGTGGCGTCGTTGGCCGCGACGGTCCTCGCCGTGGTCACCTTGTGGAACTCGCCGACAGGCGACGATTCGGCATTGGCGTTCGGCAGGGTCTTGGACAAGACCGGCGGCGCCGAGACCCTTCACCTGAAGATCGTCCGGGAGGGGAGGACGAGCGACGTCTTCGCCCGTCCGCAACGCCTCCGCTGGAACGAGCCGGACGGGACGTACCGCATTGCCCGCGGGTCGGAGTTGTGGCGGGTGGATGAGAAGGCCAACCGGGCCTCGCGCCAGGCGGCCGCGCTATGGGCCGGCGAGCCCGCCCGGCTCGAACTGCTGAGCCTCCTCGATCTGCCGCCGGACCAGCTCCGCCCGCGGCTGGCCGGGGCCCGCCCGGTCGAGCGCCTCGAGCGCGACGGCCACCCGTGCCTTCTCTACCGGATCAACGTCCCTTGGCGGGACGCCAGGCTAGAGGTCGAGGCCCTGGTCGACGCCGGCACCCAGTTCCTCCACTCCCTGGAGGCCAAGACCGAGCGCGACGGCCGCGTCGAGCCGCTGGGCAGGATCGAGGTCGTCTCGCTCAACCAGCCGCTGGCCGAAGACCTGTTCGTCGTCGGCGAGACGCTCACCGAGGACGGCCGCATCGGCAAACTGAGCGACCTCGAAGGGCTCGTCGCCGTCAAGCCCGTGATGGCCGAGCGCTGGACGCCGTTGGACGGCCCGATCCTGCTGCGGCCGGGCGATTGGGTCCGGACCGACGTCCGCGGCGCCAACGCCGCCGCGCTCCGCCTGGTCAAAGACACCATGGTCACGCTCGGCCCCGGCTCGCTGGCGGAGCTGGCCGCGCCCAACCGCATCCGCGTCGCGGAGGGAGAAATCAAGATCGCCGCCGCCCCCAAGGCCCCCGTCGAGCTGCTCGGCCCCGGCGGCCAGAAGGTCTCCGTCGAGGGGACGCAGATCTACCGCGTGCAGGACGAGAAGCTGGTCCGGGTGGAGAAGGAGCCGCTCTGGCTGCGGGCCTTCGAGGGGCGGACCGCTACCGATTCGATCGGCTCGCTGGTGGCCAAGGTCGAGGGGCGCAACGTCCCGCTGACCGTCGGCTTCCACCAAGTCACCGTCGACGTCCGCGACCAGATCGCCCGCACCGTCATCGAGGAATCCTTCGTCAACCACACCGACGGCCAGTTGGAGGGCGTCTTCTACTTCCCGCTCCCGGCCGACGCCTCGATCTCCGGCTTCGGCATGTGGATCGGCGAGAAGCTGGTCCAGGCCGACGTGGTCGAGAAGCAGCGGGCCCGGGAGATCTACGAAACCATCCTCCGCGAGCGCCGCGACCCGGGGCTGCTGGAATGGACCGGCGGGAACATCTTCAAGGCCCGCGTGTTCCCCATCTTCCCCCACTCCGAGAAGCGGATCACGATCACCTACACCCAGGTCTTGCCGCTCAAGGCGAACCGCTACCGCTACCAGTACGCCCTCCAGAGCGAGATGCTCAAGCAGCACCCGCTCCGCAAGCTGTCGATCGAAGTGAACGTGAGCTCGGTGGTGCCGCTGGCCGGGGTGACCTGCCCGACGCACACGGCGCGGATTCGCCAGACTGCCCACTCGGCCCGGGTCGAGTTCACCGCCCAGGAGTACACCCCGACCCGCGATTTCGAGGTCGTCGTCGAGGTCGACGGCCGGCAGTCCGAGGTGGTGCTGATCCCGCACCGCCGCGGGGAGGACGGGTACTTCATGGTGCAGTTGACGCCGCCGGGCCCCGGCGGCGCGTGGCAGCGGGACCTGCTGCCCGACGGCGAGCCGATGGAGCTGTTGATCCTCGCCGACACCTCGGCCTCGATCGACTCCGCGTCGCGGGGCAAGCAGGCGCAGTTGATCGCTGCGCTGGCGGCTTCGCTGACCCCCAAGGACACGTTCAACCTGGCGGCCTGCGACGTCGATGCCCATTGGGCGTTCGAGAGGCCGCGGCCGGCCGACGCCCAGAGCATCGCCGCAGCCCGGGAGATGCTCGCCGGGCGGCCCTCGCTCGGCTGGACGGACCTCGACAAGGCGTTTGCCTCGGTGCTGGCCCGCTGCGGCCCCAAGACCCGCGTGGTCTACGTCGGCGACGGCATCGTCACGACCGGCGACGGCGACCCGGTGGCCTTTGCCAAGCGGCTCCGGCGGATGTACGAAGCGAAATTCGCGGCGCCGGTGGTTGGGGGTGAACGACCGCCGGGTGCCGCCGCCGGCCCTTCGGGTGGCACTGCTGGCTCGCCCGAGGCCGTCCAGGAATCCAGTAGGACCGGCGTCTCGCCGGTCCGGGCCGGTGGCACTGCTGCGTCGCCCGAGGCCGCGCGGGAATCCGCTCCCTCCGCCCCGTTAGGGGCGGAAGACAATAGCCCAGGGCGTAAGCCCTGGGTGGGCGAGCGCAACGGGAAGAAAGCCCCGCAAGGGGCGACAGAAGTTGCGGCGGTTTCCCCCGCCCTCGCCGAGGCGGCAGCAACTCCTCGAGCGCCCGTCCCCTTCTACGCCGTTGCCCTGGGCAGCAGCTTCGAGCAGCCGGTGCTCAAGGCGATCGCCTCGCTCGGGGGCGGCTCGATCCGCCAGATCACCGGCGACCGCCCCCCGCAGGCCGTCGCCCGGGAACTCCTCGAAGAGATGGTCCAGCCAGCGATCCGCGACGTGAAGGTCGAGTTCCGCGGGCTGCGGACCGCCCGGGTCTACCCCGAGGAGCTTCCCAACCTGCCCCCCGGCTCGCAGCAGATCCTCTTGGGCCGCTACCTGCCCGAGGGACGGGACCAGTCGGGCGAGGTGGTCGTCACCGGCACCCTGGGCGGCAAGCCGGTCCGCTTCGCCAGCCGCGTCTCGCTCAAGGACGCCGAGCAGGGCAATTCCTTTATCCCCCGGCTTTGGGCCCGGATGCACCTCGACGCCCTGCTCCAGCAAGGGGCGTCCCAGGCGATCCAGGACGAGATCATTGCCCTCTCCGAGGAGTACAACATTATCACCCCCTACACGTCGCTCCTGGTGCTGGAGAGCGACGCCGACCGCGAGCGGTTCAAGGTCAAGACCCGATTTCGCATGCGCGACGCCGAGAAGATGTTCGCCGAGGGGCGGGACAACGTCCGCTACGAGCTCACCCAGCAGCAGATGAAGCGGGCCGGGACCTGGCGGATCGGCCTGCGCCGCGCGGTCCTCCAGCAGCTCCAGACCCTCGGCCGCAACGCCGGCATGCTCCAGCCCGAGCGGTACGCCCCGGCCGAGTGGAGTTACCGTCTCCGTGGTCTCGGCATGGGCGGGATGGGCTTTTTCGGCCCCGCTGGCGGAGCACGTGGGGAGTGGAACAGGGAAGTAGGCGGGCGGCTTGGGGAAATGGCCGACTTCGACAGCCGAATCAACCTCATCCAAAACGGCATCGCGCCCGAGAGCTGGCGCGACGCCGGCGGCGAGGGCGCGATCGAGCACTTCAAAGCCAACCTCAGCCTGGTGCTCAGCGAGAGCCAGCCGCTCTTTGAAGACTACGGGGGCCCGGGCGATCAAAACAGGCCCTTCGCCGCAAAAGAGCTGGCTGAACAAGTCGAGTCGTCGGAGGGCGCCGGGTTCGGCGAGCCCCCGGATGCATCGCTCGAACCAATGGATGCCGAAGAGCTTGACGGGGACAGAATCGCAGCAGCCGCATACGGCGGCGAGAGCTACGCGGGAGGTAGAATCTCGTCACGCTTTGCGGGCGGCCTCGAGCGGTTCGAGCCGCCCGGGGCCGGCCTGATCGCGGCCGGCAGCCGCCCGGCGTCGGCAGGCTACTTCTTCGACACGGGAGAACCGTGGCGCGGGGACCGGGTCGGGGGTTGGCTGGACTCGGTCTTCCCCCACCTGCCGCCACCGCCGCCGGCCAAGGAGAAAGAGCCCAAGCGGCGCTGGCCCGCCGAGGCCCGGCGGCTGGCCGAAAGCCTGCTGCGGACGGAAACGCTCGCCAGGCTCCCCGGCGGCCTGCGGATCGAGCGCCGCGGGGAGCAATTCGACCCCCGCTGGGGCGAGCTGACCTCGCGGTCCGAGTCGCTGGCCGTGGTCTCGCCCGCCGCCTGGCTCGCCCGCTCCGGCGGCGACCGCGGCCAGACCACGCTCGCCTGGTGCGACGCCCGGGAGCGGGGCGCCTGGAACAAGGCGTTCCAGCTCGGCCGGCTGCGGGCCGCCACCCCGGCCGACCTCCGCAAGCCCCCGTTGGACCTCGGCGTGTTCGTGCTGGAATCGATCGAGCGGACCTACTCCCGCTACCGCGTCGAGCTGAGACCCCAGGGCGACGACCGGGTGCTGCTGGTGCTGTCCCATCCCTCAAGCCGCGGCTATGCGCTTCACGTACTGGTCGACATCGCGCGGAAGGTGATCCTCTGGATGGAGAACCGCCAAGACGGCAAGCTCACTTCGGCCACGCGGTTCGGGGACTTTGTCGAGGTGGCCGGGGCCTGGTTCGCCGGGCGGATCGAGACCTTCGAGGCCGAGAATCGCCGGACTTCCGCGGTGACCCAGAAGCTCGAGCCACTGGCCCCCGGGCAGTTCGACTCGCTCTGGAAGGAGCAGCTCGCTGGCCGCGAGCAGGTCCTCTTCCTCCACGTGCCGCTTGCCAAGCTGGCCGACGCCAAGCAGGCGATCGCCGCCGGCAAGGCCACCTTCGAGGACCACCTGGCGCTGATGCTGCACTTCGAGCGGAGCCAGCAGTGGGCCCTCATGTGGGAGCACTTCGAGAAGGCCGAGACGCTGGCCGCCGGCAAGCCGGGCCTGCCCTGGGTCCGGGCGATGCTCTTGAACCTCACCCGCCGCCACGAGGAGTTCAAACAGTGGGCTGCGAAGGAGGCTGAGGGGATGGCCCGGCCGAGGATCGGCGGCCCGTACCCGCCCGACGAGCTGTTCCTCGCCGAATTCCTCCTCGGTCGGGCAAGCGACGCGCTGGAGGCCAACGAAATGCTCGGCCTGTTGGATACCCTGCGGCCGATCTTCGCCCGACAGCCGGCCCACCTCAAAACCGTCAGGAATTGGAGCGAGCGCCGGGCTGGCTACCTGGAGCAGACCGGCCAGTGGGAGCAAGCCCTCGCCCTGCGGAAGCAACTGGCCGAGCAGTATCCCCGCGATTGCGAGCCCCAGCGGCAGTATGCCCGGACCTTGATCAATTCCGGCGAACTGGAGGCCGCCTACGCCTGGATCGAGCGGGTGCTGAAGGCCGAAGCGCGATGGTCACCCAATGAAGAGGAATCGCTGCGGGAGATGGTCACCGAGCTGCTGCGGTCCCAGGGCCGCTACCCCGAGCTCGTCGATTACCTGGCGGCGTGGATCAAGCGGAATCCCCCGGGCGGCTCCCCTTACCAGCAGTACTTAAGCGCCCTGGTCTGGGCCGATCGGATGGATGAGGCCAATGCCACGCTCGCCCGGTGGCTCAGCGAGGCCCAAACCGTCGAGAAGTATCCCGTGCGCCTGTCGGAGCAGGAGGCATCGCGGCTGCGGGCGGCCGTTTCCCAGGCCCTCGGACGGGGCTACAACCTCCAGACCCAGCGGATCGACCCGCGATGGCCGGAGCCCCTGGCCGACCTGGTCCTCTTCTGTGCCCGGCACGACGTGCGTCTGGAGATTGCCCAGGAGATCATGGGCGACTGGCGGTTCACGCAGACCGACTCCTGCCGCCGGGTGCGGAAAGAAGTGGCCAAGATGCTCCGCCAGAGCGCCGAGAAGCTCTCGCCCGAGCAGATCCAGCGGTCTGTGGCCTGGATCATGCCGAACGATCCGGCCGTCGAGCCCGAGGTGTGGCAGAAGATCATCGCCGTGCTCCGCCAGCGATGGTCGGCCGAGACCAAGCCGGAGACCAGGCACCGGCTCGGGGCAACGCTGGTCCAGGCCCTCTCAGCCCGGGCAAAGCCCGAGGAGCTGCTGGAATTCCTCCGCCTCCAGTTGAAGACCGCGGACGAGGAGTACCGGACCGTTTACGCCCGGCAACTGTTCGACACGCTGTTGGGGCAGCCGTGGTCGGCCGAGCACGAGAACGAGGCGTTCACCCTGCTGGAGCGCCTCTCCGACGCGGAAGAGCCGGCCGAGCGGCTTGCGGCGGCCACCGCGGCGCTCTACCGGCTGACCGACCGGATGGTCCAGGCCCGGTTCGACGCGCGGATGAAGGCGATCGAGCACCAAGAGAAGCTCACCCGGACCGAGCTGGCCGCCAAGCGGGCCGAAAACCTCCGCCTCGCGCGGGAAGGCTTTGCCGACCGCCTCCGCGACGAAACGCGGAAGGCCCCGGCCGAGCTGGGCCGGTGGATGAACGTCGAGCGGCTCTACCTGGACGTGCTGGCGGGCCGGAATCTGGATAAGGTGGCCGACGAGTGCTGGGAGCTGCTCGGGCCGGAGCCGCGGAGGCTCGCCGCCGCGGAAAACGCGGCACAGGCCCTGGACGCCATCCTGCGGAACCGCTGCCTGGTCACGCTGGCGAACCTCGCCGCCCGCAAGACCGCCCCGCCGACCGCCGTCGATCGGGTCCTCAAGTATCTCGATCGGGCGATTGCCCAGGAGCCCGATCAGATCGGCTGGAAGCTGTTCAAGATGCAGCTCCTGGTGGCCCTCGACCGGCCGAAGGACCTGGAGCAGGCCCTGCGGGCGTGGATCGCCTCGGGCGACGCCGACGACCGCTGGCGCCAGGCCCTGGCCTACCTGGCGGCCGAGCAGGGCCGGCTGGACGAGGCGATCAAGCTGTTTGAGGCCATCCGGGCCGCCCACGGGCTCGGCCCGACCGACTACCGGGCACTAGCCAACTGGTACATGGCCACCAGTCGCCGCGACGAGCACGACCGGGCCGTGATCGAGGCCTACAAGGCCGTCGAGGATTGGCGGCTTGGCAACTGGCTCCACCAGAAGCTCAACCCCTGGCGGCAAACCAACCGGCCGCTCCCCAGCGAGCTCGACAACGAAGTGCTCCTGGTCTTCACCGCCCTTTTCGAGAAGTCGAGCCAGCCGCAGCAATACCTCGGCCAGTTGCGGGAGTTCTACCAAGCCACCCGCGATTTCCGCCTCCTGGCCGGGCTGGCCGACGCCGTGCTGGGCCAGACCGCCGGCAAGGTCTATCCGTTCCTCGCAGGGATGGGCCCGGTCTTCTCCGAGGTCCAGGACGAGGCCACCGTGGACTCGATCGTCGAGCGGATCGCCGAGGTCCGCAAGCGGGCCAAGACGCCGATCGACCAGCGGGCCCTCGACCTGCTGGAGGTGCTCGCCGAGCGCCGGGCCGCGGAGCTGAAGAACCAGCCCGGGCCGCACGCCGACCGGGCCTTGGCCGCCTTGCGGCGGGCCTTCAAGCGGGCGTGGTCGCCCGGCGAGCCCCGCCTGGTGGCCGATTTCCTCGCCGCCCTGGGCAACATCGCCCATCGGGGCCTGGCCGAGGAGCAAGTCCGGCAACTGGAGAGCCTCTACCGCGACGCGGCGCCGGGCACCATCGACCGGCTCCACATCGCCCGCGCCCTGGCCATCGGATACTGGCATTACTCGCTGCGGCCGCGGGCGATCGATCTGCTCCAAAACGCCCTGGACGAGTACCAGGCGGCGATGCGCGGGGTCCTGCCCCAGGCAGCCAACGACGCCCTGGACACCCTGATCGATTACCTCGAACAAGAGCGGCACTACGCCCGCGGCGAGACGATCCTCCAAGCGCAGCTCAAGCACCCCGCCAACCGCCAGCAGGCCTACCGGCTCGTCCAGCGGCTCTACCGGCTCTACGAGGACGCGATCCGCAACGGCGGAGACGTCTCCTTGGGCTCCGGCCAGGCGCTCTACGAGGCCGTCCACCGCAAGCTCCAGGCCGAGCTGGATACGCCCGACGACAACCATCGCTTCCAGCTCCTCACGCGGCTCCTGGGCATCTACCGCACGGCCCACGAGAGGAAGCCCGCCGGCGTGGCCCCGCTGGCCGGCGTGGACGGCGATCTGCGGCAGTTTGCCTTCCAGCGGCTGCCGCAAGTCTTGAAGCGGCAAACCAATCACTACCAGGACATGGTCGGCAACACGGCGCAGACGCTCCACGACCTGGTAAGCGCCCGCGACGGGCTGGCCGTGCTCGTCGAGCGGATCGAGGGCGAGCCCCGCTGGTTCCGGCTCAACAACCAGGACGGCTGGAGCCGCCACGGCCACCAGTTGGCCCGGTGGCGCACGGAGGCGGGGAGCCTTGGCACGCTGGAGGACCGGCTGCTGCGGATCGTGCTGGCCGAACTGCGAGAGGACCTGGAAAGCCGGCAATCGCGCAACCGGCAGATCTATCACCGGCAGCACGATTCCAACCTCTTCTGGTCCGAGAAGGCGGACGCCTTCGCCCAAGCGGCCGAGCAAGTGCTCGCCGCCCACAGGCAATCCGGCGCCACGGTGAGCTACATCGCCGAGTACCTCTACCACGGGCTGGACCGCCACGCCCGGGCGATCGAGATCCTCCTGGATGCCCACCGGCGGGAAATCCTCGACGAAAGCGGGCAGTCGCGACTGGTGCAATTCCTGCACTGGCAGAACCGCTTCGGCGAGTCGATCCCGATCCTCGAGCCGCTCGTCCAGCGCCGGCCGGACAACGTCCAGTATCGCACCTGGCTGATGCACGCCTATTTCCGGACCAAGCAGCCGGCGAAGCTTTTGGCGTTGCTCAAGGAGACGGACGCCTACTTCCACAAGGACAACCGCTGGCAGGAGCAGGCAATCGCGGCCCTGGCCTATAGCTGCCTGGAGAACGAGCTCTACCAACAGTCGGTGGCCTACTACAAGGAGGTAATCCCGCTCCACCA
>Ga0153916_10003702_pt1 | contig 11431 bp, 8 predicted proteins | sample Opewatmetagenome_FD_109642 | JGI IMG/M metagenome (GOLD analysis project Ga0153916, IMG submission 109642) | Freshwater wetland microbial communities from Ohio, USA - Open water 3 Core 3 Depth 4 metaG | ecosystem: Environmental > Aquatic > Freshwater > Wetlands | place: USA: Ohio, Lake Erie, Old...
TCTTCTTTTTTCCATCGGTAATATCAAAGAGATCATCGTCATGAGCTTCTCGTCATCTGCTTTAATTTCCATCATGCCTCGGTTCATCTTGATAATCTCTTCCACTAAGTGCAATATAAAATCATCTTTCTCTTTATGAGGAGAGGCGGGGTTGACCAATATGGTTTCTAATTGTTGACGACCGTTTTGACAACCCGTGAAACCAGTGAGAACCTCAATGTATTTTTCATTTTTCTGAAGCGGGGACTTTCCTCCGTCCACAACTTCTTGGGATTCAAAGGATCTTGTTAGAAATCCAATTTTTCCGTCGGGAGGTATGGAAGGGATGGCATACTGGAGAATAGAATTTATTATGAATTTAAACTGCTCATCATGGAGGCTGGTCTCGGGAAGGTTTTCTTCGAATTGTTTCTTAAACACTTTAATCTTCTTATCTGCAAATGTCTTCTCATAAAATTTTAGGGCTTCTTCCAGAATGAGATGCACTGTGTTAACTCTGGGGAGGGGTGAATTGATTTTCAGATAAGTGGTAAAACAGTTTAATACTGCCTCAGTTTTAGAAATATGCTCTGAGATAGTTTTATGGAAATAGTCTGCGTACTCCGCATCGCCAATTTTTTCCCGTGAAAGATGAACGATGGATTTTATCTTCTCAAGACTATCTTCTATACTATGAGATAGCTCAGCAAAAATTGTGAGCCAAGAAGGAATATTCTGCTCATCGGGGAGGGACTTTTCTTTTGATTCTGGTGTCTTAGCCCCGTCTCTTAGAGGAGAGATAAAAGGATTTTTCCCATTTTCTTGTCCAAAAAAAGGATCTGTTACGAATGAATCTTCCGTGCTTAGTCTCCGATCTGAATTGTTTAACGGGTATAAGGGCAATTTCCATTCCAAATCATCGATATTATTTTAACCAGCTGTTTTTAATACACTTTTACGAAAGGCTAATATTTTCAGGAACGCAGAGGAGTGGCAACTTTTTTGTCATCATCGTCCAAAAATTGCGATTACCGGTTCAAAGACCGCTGTTCGATTGAAGGCAATAGGCAGGATGGAAAATGACCAAAGACAACATTTCCAAGTGAGATCGGAGAAAAGTGGTGCTTGAACTCTACGCCTGAAGTCTGTAGGATGGTATTGAAGGTCCGGGCTGGAATGATAAGGAGAAAACTGATTGCCTCAGAGGGAGGGAGCGGGGAAAATACCCTGTCTGGCGGCGCATTATCGGGGTTACAAGTAACTTGATGAAAATTCTATCAATTTCGTAATATTTTCGGGAGAAATATTGGTAAATCTCACTCCGGATCGATAGTGTTTTTCGCCTTCGGCTAATTGAGTGTTAATCCAAACCACCTCAACAACCATTTCGATCGTGTTCAATCCGGTTTCAGAAGAGAAAAAAAGTTTGATTTTCAGGTTCTGACCGACTTCCACCTGTTCCGGAAAAAGAATCTGTAATCCACCTTCGCTGGCATCGAGGGAGTGGCCGGTACGGTTGGTCGGCGAATCGGCCCGATAATATTCTATGGGAAGATGCATTGGAAATCTACGGTATGTTCTTCTTTCAAAATTAGCGATCCCGTAACGGGGTTTGACTTCTTTTTGTTCCGTTTTCATTGGGAACCTTTCACAGAATATCGATAGAGGATCAAACTTTTGGTACCAACCTACTAAATTCCTTCGGTTGAGTCAAGAAAAATCTAATGGAAAAACTTAATGTATGCTTACCTCAAATCTTTTGGCTAAGCATTGAATGTATAAGCAACCCCTCTCCCCGATCTACACACCCTTAACGGGGTGGGGGTCGTTGGGCCCCATACCGGCTCTCTTTGCGAGAGAGCATTATTGATTCATCTTCAGCCTTTTCAGAGGCCAATAGACTTTCTCGGGTGTCAGAGGCAGATGGTTCACTCTGGCTCCGACAGCGTCGTAAACCGCATTGGCCACAGCCGCCGCAGTGGGAATTGTGGTCGGCTCCCCAACCCCGCGGATGTCCTCCGGGCTCCTGGGATTTTCTTTCTCGACGATCACCGGGATGATTTCCGGGACGTCCAACATGGTGGGCAGGCGGTAGTCGAGAAAGGAGTCATTGAGCGGCCTTCCGTTTGAGAAGATCACTTCTTCGCTCAGAGCATATCCCAATCCCATCGCCACCCCTCCATGAATTTGACCTTCGATGCCTGCTCTGAATACGGCCTTGCCAACATTGTGAGAAGCAACAACCTTCAAGACATCCACCTTTCCCGTGACCTTGTCCACCTGCACTGCAACAGCCTGGGCCCCATAGGAAAAGAAGGGCCTGCTTGGCACCACGTTGTTCTCCACGCACTCCGGATTGAAAGGAGGACTTTGGGGGGCATGGCTCCCCGTTGCCACTACCGGCCCCCTGGCTAAGGTTAAGAGATGTGCGGCCTTCGCGACTGAAATCGCAACTTCGGGTCGTTCGCTGACATAGATCTTGCCAGCCCCGAATGCGAGAGACTCCCTCGGAGCCTTGAGATGACGTTCGGCAAAAGCCAAGAGTTGTTTCTTCACGCCTTCGACGGCTTGATGGACAGCCACGCCCATCACCTGAGTCGTTCGACTTCCGATAGCCCCAAAGTCGTACGGACAAGTATCCGTGTCACCGCTGATCACCCTGATGCGTTCCAGCGGAACCCCCAGTTCTTCTGCCACCAGCAAGGCCATTGCCGTGTCGGAGCCTGCACCGATCTCAACGGCGCCCATGGAGAGAATCACCGTTCCGTCTTCATTGAGCCGCAACGTCGCACTTGAGCCGAAGCCTCCCATCCCCCAGAATCCACCTGCCACACCAACGCCGAAGGCCTTTCCGTCATCACCCTCGGGTAGAACGGTGAGATGCTCTCCCATGTACTTCTTAAGTTGCGCAAGGGCTTCCAGGTATCCGCCCTCGGTCAACACCTGTCCGGTCGCGGTCGAGTCATTTGCTCTGTAGGCGTTCTTCATGCGCAGTTCGATGGGGTCCATCCCCAGCTTGCGGGCGATCTTATCCAACTGGGTCTCGGCAGCAAAATGGACTTGTGGCGCGCCTGGCCCTCTGCAGGGGCCGCAGGATATTTTATTCGTATAGACGCAGATCCCCTCGGTGAGGAGGTGGGGGATGCGATAAGGACCTGTGATGAGAATGACTGCGTTCGAAGTCGTGTTGGGCCCAAAGTAGGCATAGGCCCCCGTATCCACTTTGATCTTAGCCTGCATGGCATGCAAGGTACCGTCCTTCTTCGCCCCGGTCTTGATCCAAACCTCCATTGCATGGCGTGGGGTGGCCGATAGAAAGTCTTCCTTGCGGGTCAGTTCGATCTTTACCGGCTTCTTGGTCTTCAGGGCCAGCATGGCTGCGATCGGCTCGATGGAGATTTCTCCTTTACCCCCGAACCCGCCGCCCATTCGGAGTCCTGTGACCCGGATATCGGACATGGGAAGGCCCAGGACCTCAGCGAGGCCTGATCGGATATTGAAGGAGCGCGCCGTGCTGCACCATACCTGAAGCCTGCCGTAGTGATCGACCTCGGCCAGGGCAGCCCTGGGTTCCAGAGGAGCCTGGTGAACGACCGGCATGGTATACGTATCCTCGAATACCACATCGCTCTCTGAGAAACCCTTATGGATGTCTCCCTTTTTTGTTCTCGTCTGAAAGCAAATGTTTCTGTCTCTTTCCAGGGGTATTCTGGAAGTGTACTCTTTGAATTCTTCATGGACCAGGGGTGCTTGAGGATCAATGCTTTGCTCAAAGGTGAAAACACCCGGGAGTTCTTCGATCTCCAATTCGATAAGGTCCAGTGCCCGCTGGGCGGTTTCCACGTCAACGGCGGCCACCGCTGCCAAGGGCTCCCCGATATAGCGGATCTTATTTCTCGCCAGCACCGTTTCGTCGTGGAGGACCAGACCCCACCTGACATCCGGGAAATCCTGAGCGGTAATCACCGCGGCAACGCCCGGGATGGACATCGCCTTGTCTGTCCCGATCCTTTTAATGCGGGCGTGAGGGACTTGGCTGCGAAGGATCTTGCCCACAAGCAGATTCGCACGCTTCATATCGCCCACAAACGTAGCGTTCCCTGTCGTCTTTTCGGGGGCCTCCAACCGTCGCACTTCTTTCGGGGCCGGGGGTCTTTCCTTCTTGTGAGAAAGGTGACTTGCCGCTGATTGAATCGCTTGGGCGATCTGGTTGTAACCGGTGCAGCGGCAAAGGTTTCCCTGCAAGTATTGACGGATCTCCTCTGGGGATGGGTCGGGGTTTTCATTCAACAAGGCAACTGCCGTTAAAATCATGCCCGGCGTACAGAATCCACACTGAACGGCGTTGTAGTCGACAAAGGCCTGCTGTAGGGGATGAAGTTTCCCGTCCCGGCTCAAACCTTCAATAGTGGTAATCTCCCTGCCTGCAGCCTCTGTAGCAAGGACCAGGCACGCGTTGACCGGCCGGCCATCCATCAACACCGTGCACGCACCACAGTCACCCTGATCACACCCCCGCTTGGTTCCTGTAAGCGTAAGTTCTTCTCGCAGAAACTCCAAGAGCGTTTGGTTGCCATCTCCGGTCATCTGTACCACCCGGCCATTAATCCTCAACTCAATCGGCTGTTTCATTCTTGCCCTCTTTCTGAGACTTTGCTTGGCGGCACGCGGCGAGCAGACCCTGCTGGCACAGCTCGCTGACCATTTCTCTGCGGTAATCGGCACTCGCCCTGAGATCCGAAATCGGGTTGCAGGACTGAGCCGCCAGTTCCCCATATTCCCGGGCCGACTCAAGGCCGAGCATTCTGCCTCCTAACTGCTTCTCGACTGATGGGACGCGGATCGGCGTGGGGGCCACTGCGCCCAGGGCAATGCGGGCCTTGCTGATCCGGTCGCCTTCGTCCAGCTCGATCAAGACTGCCACGCCCACAAAGGCCAGGTCCATCGCTTTCCGGGTGGAGAGCTTATAGTACACAGATCCGCGTCGTTTGCGGGTCAGGGGAATCCTCAAGCGCGTCAGGATCTCGCCATCGCCCAAAACCGTGGCGCCCGGTCCCAGGAAAAATTTTTCCAAATCAACAACCCGTAGGCCTGTTTTTCCACAGATCTCCGCCTGGGCTTCAAGGACCAGAAGCGCTGGGGCCATATCGGCGGATGGCGAAGCGTTGCAGAGATTCCCTCCGATCGTAGCCCTGTGCCTGATCTGAACGGAACCCAGCTTCGCAGCCGCCTGAGCTAGAAGCGGCACCTTCTCCAATACAGGCCGAGAGGTTTCCAGAGTCCGGATGGAGGTGAGAGCACCGATGAAGAGACCATCTTTTGAAAGGGTCAACCCACCCATTTCCTCAATGCCCTTCACATCGATGACACGCTGCGGTTGTTTCTTTCCTTCTTTGATCTGGACCAATAAGTCCGTCCCTCCCGCCAAAAAAGCGGCGCTTCCCTTTGAGGCTAAGGCGGCAGCTAAGGCTTCTTGTAAGCTATAGACCTTTTGGTATTCAAAGGATTGCATCGGTTGCCTCCGGAATTTCCTTTAACTGAAAGGAAGAGCTTACTCCCAAATCTGACGTCGAATGTAAAGCCCTGTGGGCAGAGCGAGCACCTCCGGGCCTGCGAACGTCTGTCTTTACCAAATGTCTTATGGAGACCATCCTGTTACATTTTAGCACATCCCTAGGAGTTGAGCATCTTAGGCTCGCTCAGAGAGACGATCTGAGAAGAGAAAGGATTCGTTTGAAGAAAGGGTCCCCATGGATTTCAAAGAGAGTTCAGGTGGGTGAGAGAAAGAGACTCGCATTAGCGCACGGAGTCAGAAATCTTCTAGCTCATTGACGATGTCTGCCCCCTGCGGCATTTGGCACCGCTCAATTTGCATCCAAGCAATTTTGGTCAGCCTGCAAAAACCGAGGTTCTGAGCTGACCGTCCGGTTACCCCGGCAGCAGAAAGCCCCTCCCGTTTTAAACGGGACAGGATGAATGCGCCAACTCTCGGCCGGGATGTCGCCCCGCTTGGGCGTTAGTCAGGTGCCACGGGCTTTGCCCGTGGGGCTCCACTACAGTCGTAACACCCGCTCTGCGTTGAGGTGGCAGATCTTTTCTTTATCCGATTTGCTTATACCGGTCCTTTCGAGATGCTCTACTGCCTCCTTCGGCGATACCCAGGGATAGTCTGCCGCGAAGAGAATGTGATTGGCTCCGATCTCCTTCAGTGCACAGAGCATGGCCCCCGGCGAGTATTTTCCGCTGGTCGTGACCATGATGTTCTCTTTGATATACTCGGAGGGCAATTTCTTGAGGTTCGTCTTGTGAAAACTCATGGCATAGCCTTCATTAATACGAGTGGTCATGTAGGGAAGCATCTCACCCATATGTCCGAGGATCAGCGTGACCTTGGGGAAAGCATCAAACACACCCGCGCCGATGATTCGCAGTGCATGTGTCCCGGTCTCCACCCCCCAGCTCCACGCAGGCCCCAAGAATTCGGGGCGCCCTTCATAAATCTTGATCTGATCCAGAAGCGGCTCGCAGGGATGGATGTAGATCGGCACTCCCAACCCCTCGGCCCGCTCCCAGATCACCCAGAACTTCTGTAAGTCGAGGTACTCACCATGGGTGTGACCGTGAATCATGGCCCCCTTGAGTCCAAGCTCCTTGACTGCCCGCTCCAGTTCATCGGCAGCCGCTTTAGGATCTTGCGTGGGCAGGCAAGCGAAGCCAGCAAAGCGGCCTGGGTACTTCCGAATGATCTCTGCCTCTTCATCGTTGATCCTTTTGGCCGTAGAAATTGCGGTTGCCGCATCTGGGAGCCCCTGGATCCCTGGAGAACCCGTTGAGATCACCTGCATCGTGATGCCGGACTCATCCATGAGTGGCAAGCGGATTTTTTCAAAATCCGGCAACCCGGGAAAAACTTGAGGAGTGGTTTTGGGGTCCATCGTCAAAGGGAATCCCGTCCTCTTTATCCACTCCGCTCTCCAGCCGAGCATCTCTTTGTTAGCCCAATGTTCCTCAATGCAAATCCTTTTCATCTTTGTGTTGTCCTCCTTAGGGATATCTTTCGGTGAATTATTCGCGGCTTGGCCGGTGCTCAACCCTCCCTTCAATACAGCGGGCAAGGTTAAAGCACTGATCGTGGCTCTACCCAGAAATTCTCGTCTACCCATTTTGTCCTTCATAATGGATGACCTCCTTGTCAAATTAGTCATTGTCAAGTCTTCTAATTTGATTGGGGTATAAGGGTGATACCCAAAATCGCGAATCGGGTTAAAGATACGAGAAGCAGAATGGTCTGTCAAGGTATAAAGCAGAACAAGATGTGGAATATAGATTTGGGGCGCTCGCAAGACCTGGCTCCGTACCGAATCGATATGAGGTGCTGGTTTGCCGAAAGGTTTGTGCCGTAACATCTCCAGCTGGCTTGTCCGGCTTCAATCCCTGGTTTTTCTTGCCCTAAGAAGAAATGCGTAAAGCCTCTTGGATTCTTTTCTCAAACAACGCGCCAAATCGTTCAAGATGCTGCTTCTCCTCCCCTGATATTAGACGGAAGACCTGTGCCGATCGTTGGTCCTTCATCTGGTGCTCCATTTTGACGTAAAGGTCATAGGCATTCGTCTCCGAGGAAAGAGAAAACTCAAGGATTTCTGTTACACTTTTTCCTTCGGTCCATTGTAAAGCTTCGCTGACCCTTACGCCTCCTTCCATCACATCCCCTTCTTTTCCGGGCGGCATGACTGATCCTGGGAATCCCGATTCGGAGGTGAGACCGGAGAGCCCCTGGTAAAGCGTAAGGAGAAAGGTTTGGTGATGTCCTTCTGCTGCGGTCAGATCTCTGAAAAGGTTCTTTGCTTCCTCATCTTTCATTCCCGCAGCCAGGTTGGAATAGAATCTGCGCGATCCGTCCTCTAACCACCACGCCAGTGCAATCAACTCTTCTACCCTGGTGGCTGAAGAAAAATAGGCGATACCCGATTCCGGGGCTCCCTCGGCGACAAGGCCTTTCCAGGCACGGATCCCCCCTTGCATACTGTAGACTTCTTTGAATCCTGCACTTGATAAAGTAGCGGCAGCGGCCCGGCTGCGTACCCCTGCAGCTCAGTAAACCACCGTTGTCTTTTTGGGGTCAAGCTCGGAGAGACGATCCGCCAGCTCCCCTACCGGGATTAATCGCGCGCCGGGGAGGTGGCCCTGTTCGTACTCTTCGGGCGTTCTGACATCGACCAGGTTATACTTCTCGGAGCTATTTTCTTTGAGAAAAATACGAACCTTTTCGGGTAACCAAGTAGAGACCGGTTTGAAATAGTTTAAGATTCCCATATTTCACCTCTCCATCCCTTTTTATTCAATCCGATCAAATCTTTCGGGAAGTGCTCTGGACAATTGAAATTTTCTCATAACTCTTCTATCAACATGATCCTTGGAAAAGAAGGGAAGCAAAACTATGCTTTTTTCTCAATGACTCTCTGGCATTCCACGGAAAGCTCTCGGAGTCGAGGAAGAGATCCTACTTGGGAAGCCGCAAGTTGAAGATGGCGAAGTCCGGCCGGGATATGGTCGAGAAAGGTCTTAAGCTCTTTCTTGACACCCAAGAAGCCATAGGCTCCAAGGGCTTGCATCAGGCGCTGAGCCGAGGCTTCCCAGAAAGCGTTTCGGAAGGCGGCCCAATCGTGATCCCATTTTGACAGCCCATAATAAAAGGACAATAGCTCTTCCCGCTCTCTTTCGGAGAAATTCACATAGGGATCGCAGAGGAGCGAGCCAAGATCGTAGAAGGGGCTTCCGAATCGCATCCCCTGGAAGTCGATGAAGAAGGGTTCTCCATCACGGATCATCACGTTCTGCGACTGAAGATCCCGGTGCACGAGGCACCGTGCCGTCCCTGCGAGCCGCTCTGCCAAGGCTGAAAGCTCTGTCTCGAGTTCCCGCTCGAAGGAAGGCCCGAGTTTGATCTTACCAACATCCCCGATAAAATGATCTCTGAAGTAGTCCTGCTCCCAGCGGTAGAGATGGGGACCAAAGCCCTCCATGAGCCTCACGCGGCCCGAAGGGAAGTCATTTTTTGGGAAGGAATGGAGTCTGTGCACAATGGTCAGCGTCTTTTGGTAAAGGACTCGTCGAGTTTCCCAGAGGGTTTCCCTGAAAGACCAGAGGTCTATATCCCCGAGATCTTCCATGACGACGAGACATCCGGCCGGATCGTGGCGGATCAGCTGGGGCGCCGGGACACTGATCTCACGGAGAAATGCCGCAATGTCAGCATAGTATGTGTTCTCGACACGCTTTGGATCGTAATGGACCAGAATGGCCGAGTCCTTTCCGCTCCACCTCAGTCGGAAGAAAGTCCGGTCCGACCCTCTCCCCTCGAGAGGAAAAAATTCTATCGATACGGATTCTGGAACTCCTAGGGCTTCTCGCGCAAAAACGAGCATGTCTTCGTGTCTTGGATTTTGGACTTCGGACTGCGGAATTTTCAATCTAGAATCTCCAATTCCCGCCTGCGGCAGGCCGGTGCAATCTAAAATCAGGACATAGAAGTTTTCAGTTCTTCGTAGGCTTCGATGGACCCTATGTCGTGCCATGTGCCATGGTCTAGGATGATTCCCCGGATCGATCCCATCTTTTTCTCAATCCTTTTGATAAAGACTTCAACGATGGATTCGATTTTGCCCACTTCAAGAAAATCGAGAAAAGAGGTCTCCACGGCGTAGATGCCGGTAAATTGGAAGCTTTGAACTCCAGGATGTTCCAAGATGTGCCCCAAAATGTTCCTAAGATCACAAATCTCACTAGCCTCATTGATGTTCACATTGAGAAGAGGGCCGCTGCTTCGTAGTGCAAGAGTGACCTCCGGGCGCTTCTGCTCATGGGCCTCCAGAAGCCTCTGCAAAGGCAAATCGGTCATCACATCGCCGTTGTAGCAGAGGATCATCTCGTCCTCGTCCAGGAGATCTTCAATGTTTTTCAGGCCCCCCGCAGTGTCCAGAAGGATTGGTTCATGGCGAAAGGTAATCGGAAAACCACGCCATCGCCCGTCAGGAAACTTTTCGGAATAGACCTCTGGGAAATGATGGGTGTTCACGATGAAGCGATTCACGCCGACCGTCAGAAGATGATCCATCGCATAGGTGATGATGGGACGTCCTCCGATCTCCAGAAGCGGCTTCGGGATTCGCTCCGTCAGTGGGCGAAGTCGCCTCCCCAGTCCGGCGCCCAGGATGAAGGCTGTTTTGAATCGTCGTTTGTTCAATGGCTCCTCACGTCTTTTTCTTTCCGAATTCGGGGACGACTTTCACCAGTGCCGCCACAACGAAGCCCGGGATCGTTGCGGCCATGACCCAGAGGAAGAAACTTTGATAGCCCAGATGCTCCTGGAGCCAGCCGCTTGCCATAGCTGGCACCATCATCCCCAGAGCCATGATTCCTGTGGAGATGGCGTAGTGGACCGTTTTATACTCCCCCTCCGACACCATGATCATAAACATTGTGTAAGCCGTAAAGCCAAAGCCGTAACCGAATTGCTCCGCAGCAACGGCGAGGTTGATCAAATAGAAATTGTCAGGCATGGCCTGCGAAAGATAGACAAAGACGAGATCGGGCAGATGCATCACACAGACCATGATCCAGATCCAGAACTTGAGCCCTTTTTTGTAAATCGCATACCCGCCGAGAAGGCCTCCGAGCATAAGCGCAACGACCCCTACTGTGCCGTAGATGATTCCCACCTCTGTTGTGGTGAGCCCCAGTCCCCCCTTTGTGCGGGGGTCGAGCAGAAAAGGCACGATGATCTTTAGAAGCTGCGTCTCCGCGAGCCGGTAGAAGAGAAAGAAGGCAAGAATGGCAGCGATGCCCTTCTTCTTGAAAAAGAGGCCGAAGATGCGGAGGAACTCTCCGGCGACCGATTTGGAACGGTTGCGGCTCGCCGGACGGTCTGCGGCCGGATAGGGAAGAACAAAGAAATGGTAAAGGAAGAGGGCCATAAAGACGGCAGCCGTCAAAAAGAAGGTGATGGACCAGGCGGTAGGGATATCGTGACCGCACCCTTCCAGGTGGCCTGCAAAAATGACGAGCCCGCCCTGGGCGGCGATCATGGCGAAGCGGTAGAAGATCGTCCGCACCCCGACAAAGGCAGCCTGAAGGTGCTCCGGGAGTCCGAGCATATAAAATCCGTCGGCGGCAGTGTCATGGGTTGCCGAGCTGAAGGCCATCAGCCAGAAGAAGGCAAGGGTATACTGAAAGAATCGGCCGGCCGGGATGGCGAAAGCAATGCATGCAAGCGATGCCCCGGTGAGAAGCTGCATCAGAAGGATCCAGTAACGCTTCGTCCTGAATAGCTCGACAAAAGGGCTCCAGAGCGGCTTGATGACCCAGGGGAGATAGAGCCAGCTTGTATAAAAGGCAATGTCGGTGTTTGAGATGCCGAGGCGCTTATAGAGGACCACCGAAACGGTCATCGCCA
>Ga0153916_10003703_pt1 | contig 11430 bp, 11 predicted proteins | sample Opewatmetagenome_FD_109642 | JGI IMG/M metagenome (GOLD analysis project Ga0153916, IMG submission 109642) | Freshwater wetland microbial communities from Ohio, USA - Open water 3 Core 3 Depth 4 metaG | ecosystem: Environmental > Aquatic > Freshwater > Wetlands | place: USA: Ohio, Lake Erie...
GGCAGAACCGCCCATGGCCTCGACTGTTGCGGCCGCGGCCATCGCGCCCGCCGCTCCGATCTCCACTTGGCATCCGGCCACTTCGGCAGCGAAGGTCGCCCTCCCGGCAATAACCAGCCCGACGGCCGAAGCGGCAAAAAGAGCCAGCGCGATTTGTTCAGAAGAAAGCTTCTTTGTTTCGACCAATGTCGCTACCACTCCGGGAATGACCCCTGACGATGCTCCGGTCGGCGCGGCGCAGACCACTCCTCCACTATTGCTAACATGGAGAACGGCCATGGCCCGGGCGGCCGCTCGCGTTCCCGGGCCGCCGAGCGCCAAGTTCCCAGCCGCCTCGGCCTTGAAGATCCGGCCCGCCGACGGCCGAAGGAGACTCATCCTCAAGTCGCGCTCACTGAGTCCGCGCTCGATGGCCGCAGTCATGATATCCCAGCGCCTCAACATTTCTTCCTTGGCTTCCTTCTCGGAGAATCCAAGGAGACGGGATTCGTATTCGAGGGCCACCCGGCCCAGGCTGGCGCGTCGGCTCTTTGCCCGGTCGGCCATTTCCGCCGCGCTCGATAAAAGCGGTTTCCCCCGCTGCACAAAAAAAGCGGGCGCCACGGACCAGATTCGGTAAACGCCGTTTGTGGAACGTAGGCGAAGCATGGCTTCTTCGCTCGGCGCGACGGACCCCCTGATATGGACCAGAGTTTTGCCGCGGCTGGGCGCACTTATCGTCAAGCCGTCGAACGCCATTCCGCCCTTGGCCAGCTCTTCTACCTGGGGGACGGCGGTCTCCTCACACTCTACGAGAAGGTCATGGCTTTTACCGTCCAGCTCGATCTCCCAGTTTTCGACCTGCCGGAAAATAACTAAACCTCCGCCGACTGATTGGGCCAGCGCTCGGAGACGTCTCCCCTGCCGACCGGTTAATTCAATGAGGACCGTGTTGGGGTGATCGGCGCCGGGCAATGGGCTTGTTTGAAAAACGATATTCATCCCCGCCCGCGCGGCCGATTCAATGGCCTGTGGAAAGCGCTCGTCGGTGATCGGCCAGCCCATCAGCCCGGCCGCAAACCCGAGGTCGGCCCCTTGCTGTTGGTAGGTCTTGGCATATGAGCCATCGGGGTCAAAGCTGATAACGGCCGCCGCCGGCTCCTCTCCGAGCAGCGAACGGGCGATCCGGCCGATCCTGTAGGAGCCTGCCGTGTGGGAGCTCGACGGCCCGCGCATCACCGGTCCAAGGACATCGTTAAAGACGCTGATGAAGGCCATTTTTCCGGAATCTCCTTTATCAGGACATTTTTTCGCGGCAGATTCGGCCGACGCGCTTGGCCATGGCGATAATCGTCAGGATGGGAGGCTTGCCCAGCGAGTGCGGAAAAAGAGAGGCGTCCGCCACAAAGACGTTCTCCGGAAGGGCCGGGTGGTGGAAGGTTATGCTCTCCCGTTCTGTCAGAGGGAGCATTCCGCCGGGATGGCCCGCGTTGATCGTACCCAAGAAGGTTCTTTCTTTGGGAATCCCGAGCCGGGAGAGTATTTCCCGGCACAAGCTGACGCCCGCATCGAGTTTCGCCCGGTCTTCCGCTGAAAGAGTCTTCCGGACCCCTCGGGTGGAGATGCTCCCCTCGGAGCGATCGGCCAGCTTGATCATAAGACTCATGATATGTCCAGAGGGAAAGGACCACCGCCTGTTGAAAAAAAAGCTCAGGAAATCGAAGTAAGGAGAGATTATGTAGCCGTCCTTTTCGACGATAAAAGGCATGGAGACCTCTTTGTCCAGGCCGGAATTCTTCCATTCCGCGGCCACACACAGGACCGGGTCCACAGACAGCCGCGGCTGGCAGGCGATCCCTGATCTCTCGAGGATAAGCGGAGTCCCGAGGCCTCCTGCCGCCAGGATGATTAGGTCGGCTGCGAGCGTCTTCTTCCGCCAGCCGCGTCGGACAACGACTCCACAGGCTGTTCCGTTTTTGATGATGATCCTGGTCACGCGGCCGCCGCTGATCAGACTCGCGCCTCTGGCCATGGCCGAATCCAGATACCGTCGGCTGTCCCATTTGACTCCATCCGGACAGCCCAAGACACAGCGGCCGCAATGCCGGCAGCGCCCATAATCGCCCATCTTCGGCGTCGGCTGCGGAGCGAGCCCCAGGTCGCGGCAGATATCGAACAAGCGTCGGGTTATCGGCCGCCAATGCTTCTCATGCTCGACCGAGACGGGGATCTCCCTTCTGATCGCATCAAACTCGTCATCCAGACAAACACCCAAATTCCTGAGGTCACCATCGAGCCGCAGGGCATTCCCCGTGGAGATCGTGGTCGTGCCGCCCAGCCCTTGGCCTCGGACCAGGACCATATCTTTGCTCTTGAGGATCCGCATGGCCGGAAAAAGGAGGCTGATCTCTCTTTCATCAAAAAGGAGTCCGGATTTTTTCCATTTGGCCGCCGCGTCAAGGCTATGTGAGAAAGGCCGGAACTGCCGTCCCGCTTCGATGACCGTCACCTCGAACGCGCCTTGGAGCTCATTGGCCACCGACGCGCCGCCGGCACCGCTTCCTACGACGATGGCTCTCTTCATGATGGTCCATCCTCAAATAAAAGGCGAGCCCGGCAACTGTCATGGCCTTCCGTAATCCTCTGGATGAACTCGAGTTTTCCACCTCCCGAAATCCCTGCCGCGGCGCCCGCATCGAGAGCCGATATCAGCCGGCAGACGCGGCCCGTATAGAAACGGCTGAAATAGCAGCTGCTGATGATAATCTGGCCGTCGGTCCGGCCCTTAAAAGAAATGCCTAGAATCCTGTAAACCATCCGGCTCAGGCTGATGACATCGTTCCGGGAGCGGACGCCGAACTTCAGGCGCAGTATCGCTCCCAGCTCTGAAGCATACTGGAAGAGCCGGCGTTCGACGGAACTCTGGTCCCGGCACTCCGCCCAGACCTTCTCGGACTCCTTTTTTGTAAAAAGGGCGTAGGCTCGGAGCAGGCGCCGGGTTGAAAGCCCTTTGGTCGGCGGGGGGTCGACGCCGAACGCTCGGGCCGTAGCCGTGAACAAATTGCGGAGGACTCTTTTTCTGACCGGAACCGGAAGATAGAGACCGAGTATCGCCAGGGCGATCTTCATCGGCCTCCATTTCTCCGAAGCCTCGATACCCCCCAGACGCCGGCGGCGATGAGTCCGTCGACAAAGAAATTGAGCAGATAGATCAGGAACGGCCGGTGGGCGAGGAAAAAAGCGAGGGAGAGGAGCGAGGTGGCCAGCTTGCCTTGTACGAGGAGCACAGGGAACGTCTTGTTATCGGGGTGCTTGAACATCAGCCAGGCAAGCAGTGAAACCAGATACATGTACCCAGAGGCGAGGACGAGAAAGAGAGAACGCCCCACCAGGGGAGCCTCCGGCATACCCAAAGGCCCGGACAGACGGTTGAAAAAAGTGAGGACACCGTCGGGGACGGCCAGGAAAAGGGCTCCCACGATCAGGAATCCGGCCGTCAGGGCGAGAGCTGCGGCACGATAGAGTTTCATGATGGTTTCTCAGCTCTGGAGGATTTCAAAAAATTTGGCCAAGGGCCCGAACCGGACTTCAGCCAGCAACTCCTCCGATTCGGTTTTTCCAAGAGGAATCTGTCCGCGGCTGTGTTTTTGAAGCAGGGGATAGTTTCTGTTGATGAAGCAGCTCTCCTCAGAAGGGAAGTGCCGCCGCATATCCCTATATATGTCTCCGACCGAGCGCTCCATCACGTTTCCGAAGGTCATGGGGACGAATACGCAGGGGCTGACCTCGCCGAAGGAATCCACATAGACCATCCTATTGCCGGCGTTGCACCCGAAATGCTCGCGTCCCTCGAAATGCCCGAGGTAGTTGACAGTGATGCCCCCATCCCGGTTGCAGCGGTCCTGCAAGGTAACCATCATTCTCCGTTCCTCTTCGGTAATCACCAGATCGCTTTTCCAAAATCCCGGGACGGAGGGTTTGGCCTCGCTGAGCCAGGCTTCGTGAACTCCCAGACTGCCCAGGAAAGAAAGCAGCTCTTCAACCTCGTTCCGGACAATCATCTTCCTGGACAGGACGGCCGAGACGCCGACGTCGAGACCGTCGGTTTTTTCAAACACCTCAATGGCCCGGAGCGCCTCCCGGAATGCCCCCCGAGTCCCCCGCGCCCTGTCGTGCTCCTCCTCTCGCCAGTCGTCGAGGCTGACCGAGACGGAAAAAAGGCCGGCCTTCTTCAAGTCGGAAGCGAGTCGGGAGGTCAGGGTCGAACCGGTCGTGAAGAGCTTGACCGCACAGTCCTCACCGGCGCTTTCCACAATCTCCGGGAGGTCCTTGTTGAGCAGAGGTTCTCCGCCGGTGAGACCCAGCCAAAAGACTCCCATCTCCTTCAACTCCTTGATAACGCGCTTGATCGTCGCCGTATCCATGACCCGGCCGCTGCGTCCTTTGTTATAGCAATAGGCGCAGCGCTGGGGACAAGAGTTGGTCAGCCCGACCTGCGCGTGAGACGGCCCATCCGTCCTGCCCAGGAGGTGCTCATCGATGAAGCGCCGGTAAGCAGGGCTATTGACCGGAGGGAGATGGGAATGGATGATCAGATTTCTCCCGACCTTGCGGACCCGGAACTTGCTCAGATATCGGAGAAGAAACCGGTTGACCCGCGGACCGGCCCTGAGGACATGGAGGTTGCGGGAGAGCGCCCCCCAGAGCGCGGCGCGTTCACGCAGCGAAGTCATTTGTTTTTTATTATACCACTAAACCGCTGTCGTCTCTTCGTCTCTACTCAAAATGCAACCTTCGCAAATGACCATCCGTATATATGAGTGAGGGAATGGGTGATGAAGGGAGATACAGATGAGAGTCAAAACAAAAATCATCATCCTCTTGGCGGCTGTCGTCGTTACCTTCTTGGGATTCAACATCATCACCTGTTCGGGCGGCTTCTGCAAGCTGCTCAAGGCAGGACAGGAGTGGACCGTATTGGCTGCGGCCGGCTGCCAAGGCCCGCCTGACGCCATCGTCATCGCCTCAGCCAAGCTCTGAGGCGGATGCCGGTCTCAAGCCCGCAAGCCCCGCGGGGAAGGTTCGCAGAACCGTCAGTCTACCTCCCAGCCTAGTTTGACTTTAATCCTATCCTATGAATAATAAAGGACTTATCTTTATTCCCTTGGCGGCCCTCGAAGAAGATTATGAACTTCGAACACTTGATCGGACGGTACGGGCTCTACCTAACAACCTACGTCGTCGGCGTCGTCAGCGGGTTTGTCCCGGTCGTCAACCTGGAAGTCTATCTGGTATGGGTCGCGGCGCTGACTCCCAGCTCTCAGGGTATGGCCATCACCGTCCTGGCGACGGTCGGTCAGATGACGGCAAAAACTCTCATGTACCTGGCCGGCGCCGGGATCCTCAAAATTTCCGTCAGGAAACCGGGAAGAAAGCTTTTGGCCGTCCAGCAGAAGATGGCCAAGTGGCAGCACCGCATGGGGCTGTTCATGTTTCTCAGCGCCTTTCTGGGTGTCCCGCCCTTTTATGTGGTGAGCATCGCCTCGGGGATCTGCCGCGTCCCTCTTCCTGTTTTCATCATATGGGGCTTCGCGGGACGGCTGCTCCGTTTCGCCATCGCCGTCTTCTTCCCCCATCTCCTCAAGGGTATATTCGGCTGAGACCACGGATGGACCGATGAGCTTCCGTCTCCTGGTCGATTCCGAAGAATTCGCGGCCCAGCTCTTCCAGGATATCTCAGCCGCCCGGAGCCGGGTCTACGTCCAGGCAATGACCTTCGACGCCGACCGGTCCGGACGCCGGGTCGCCCGGATGATCGCGGACGCGGCCGCGCCTGACCGGCGTGTCCTCGTCGACGAAGTCTCCCGTTATATCGTCAGCGACCGCTTCATCTACACCCCGGGCAACTGGCGGGACCGGGAACTGAGGCTGGAATGGCGGGCCACAAGAAACATGACGGAGGAACTCCGTCGTCGAGGAGTCGCTGTTAAAATCACCAATCCCTACGGCCGCCTCTGGCACCGGTTTTTCGCCCGGAACCATAAAAAACTTGCGGTTATTGACGGACGGATTGCCTACGTTGGCGGCATCAACTTCAGCGACCACAACTTCGCCTGGCACGACATGATGCTCCGGGTCGACGACCCTGACATTGCGGCCTTCCTGGAAGAGGACTTCCTGTTCACCTGGAAGGGCCGGAACCAGTCCGCTTTCCGGCCGTTTCCGGGCATCGATATCCACCTTCTTGACGGCCGCTCCAACGCCCGGGCCTTCGAACCCATCCTCGACCTCATCCGCGCGGCGCGCGAGGACATTTTTATCGAGAGTACCTACTTCGCCCTGCCCTTCTTCGACCGGTTACGCGAGATCGGGCCCGGCCGGCCCCCGACGGTCCTCCTGACCTCCGAGGTCAACAACTGGCCGCAGATGCGCCACTACATTCCCTGGGAGGCCCGGCGCTCCGGGATCGACCTCCGCCTTTACCCGGACCGGTTGACCCATCTCAAGGCCATCCTGGTGGACGGCCGTCAACTGATCATGGGCTCAGCCAACTTCGACTTCTTCAGCTACTCCATCTACCAGGAGATTGTCGCCGTTGTCCGTGACCCTACGGTCATCGCCGCCTTCAAAGAAAGGGTGGTTGTCCCCGACCTGGAAAAGTCGCGTTTATATCAAGGACCCGTCCGTCCGGCCCGCGGCCGGGTGCAGGCCCTCTCATTCCGGACTCTGGTTCGGTTGAACCGCTGGTTGACGCGGACCTAAGCTGGATTTCCCGGCCGGCCAGACCTTTATTTCAGTCTTTCCAGTATACCGACGGTGGCGGTAGCTCCGATGCGTGTGCAGCCCAGCTTCCGGACCTCGATTGCCCGCTCCAGCGTCCTGATTCCGCCGGCCGCCTTGAGCTTGACGGCAGGGGCGCTGTGCTCCCTCATCAGCTTAAGGTCCCGGTCCTCGGCACCGCCGGTCCCGAAACCCGTGGAGGTCTTGACGAAATCGACTCCGACTTCGGATGAGATCCTGCAGGCAGCGATCTTTTCCTCGTCCTCAAGGTAGCAATTCTCAAAGATGACCTTGACGCTTACGCTCTTGGCATGGGCGGCGGCTGTAACCGCTTTGAGTTCGGCCCTGATATAATCATAGTCTCTGGACTTGAGCTTGCCGATGTTGAGGACGACGTCGAGCTCGCGGGCTCCGTCCCGGATGGCCTCCTCGGCCTCGAAGACTTTGGCGGCCGTGGTCGTCGACCCATGGGGAAACCCGATGACGGTCGTCACCCGGACGGGGCTTGCGGCGAGAATTTCGGCGGCGCGCCGGACATCGCTGGGCCGGACGCAGACCGTAGCCACCCGGTACTTGATAGCGATCCGGCAACCCTCCTCGATCTCTCTGTCGGTCAAGTTAGGCTTGAGCAAGGAATGATCGATCATCCCGGCGATTTCATCGTAGGTCACCATATAAATCTCTCCTCAACGTCTGATACTAAGCGCCCTGAACGGGAGCTAAACCGGGCAGCATTGCGCATGGGTGGGACGCCGCGACGAACCGGGAATCCTGGTCAATCCTCAGCGCACTTTTTTTGCTCGTAGCCGCAGGCCGTGTAGAAAATGGCCCGGTCAAAAAAGAGGGCGACGCGGTTGTTGAGCTCGATGGCCTGATAGAGGTCATAGGTGGAGTCCAGAAGCCCCTCCTCCATGACCTTGCGCCAGAGGTTTCGCCGGATGAGAATCAGCGCCTGGATGACCTCCGAGAGGGCAAACCCTTCTTTGCGGCGCTCGTCTCCCAAAGCTCTGTAATCTCTGGCCACCTCTTCTTTGGAAGTTTCATGAGAGACCCACTTCCCGAGCTGGCTGTAAACACGGAAGGCTCTGTGGTAGACCGCGTTCGGATCAAAACGGCGATAGGTGAGCGTGTTGGGATCCTTGCGGATATCGGCCAGCCAGGAGTTGGTGAGGTCGGCGGCGTTGCGCTCGATGAGGTCGACGAGCTTCTGGGAGACCAGGGTGAGCTGAATCGAAGCTTTATTCCCCTGGGGCCTCATGTTCCCTCCTCTTCAAGTCAACCTTTAGCACAGCCACTCACCAAAGTCAATCGGCCCCAGGCTTGCTCTCGGGGATTCCCCTTATGGGCAGATGATGGCCCGGATAACGCCATCGCGGTAACCGGCGGCGAGCTCAAAGGCCTGCCGGGCGTCCTCAAGGGCGAACCGATGCGTTGCCATGAAGCGTACATCCACCTGCTTGTTCCTAATGAGGTCGATGGCTTCCCGAACGCAGAATCTTTGCCGGCGGACGTTCTGGAGCGAAAGCTCCTTGCGGCGGAGGGCGTGGATGTCGAAAGAGATGCGGTCTCCGGCAGGGATTCCGATGATGAGAAGGCGGCCGCCGGGCTTGAGGAGGTCGACCGCCTGGGAGAAGGCGGACTGGTCGCCGCAGCACACATAGACGGCATCAAGCCCGTCCGGTACGAGGTTTTTCATCCGGACGACGACGTCTTCCCGGTCGGGATTCCCCGCCCAGGACGCCCCGGCCTTGCGGGCGACTTCCACTCGGCCATCGATTTTGTCGGTGACGTAGACGGCCCGGACGCCGGCCGCCCGGGCGGCCAGCAAGACGCTCAGCCCGATCGGGCCGGAGCCGAGCACGGCAGTCGTGTCGGGCACCGGTTCGCCGGCAAGCCTAAGGCCGTGGATAGCAATGGTCAAGGGCTCGATGAGAACCCCCTCCTCCAGGGTCAGATCTGGAGGCAGCAAGAAGCAGTTCTCCTCCGGCATGACAATGCGCTCGCAGAGGGCGCCGGAGAGCTGGCCCGGCGTCCCGAGGTAAAGGAGGCGGCGGCAGGTGTTTGGCCGTCCGGCAAGGCATTGGTCGCAGACGCCGCAGACAATCGCCGGGTCGACGGCGACCCGATCGCCCGGTTTTAACCGCCGGACCGAGGGCCCGGCTTTTTCAACCGTGCCGGAACACTCGTGGCCCACGATAAAAGGATAGCGGGCGACCTGGTCGCCGATCCCCCCCTCCAAATAGTAATGGATATCCGAGCCGCAAACCCCGACCGCGCCGACGCGGACGAGCACATCGCTGTCCTGGGCGAGTTTGGGTTCTGGGATTTCCCGGACTTTAACCTTCTTTATCCCCGTGAGGAACGCCGCTTTCATCTCTCTCGCTCCCCTTCTCTCCCACCCGCACTTGGCAAGGGAGGAAAAACCTGAACGGCCGAACGAACTAGAACGGGTTTTCGGTCGGGTAGAGCATTCCCGCGGGCCGGTTGAAATAGACCTCCTCGACACCCAGCATGCGCGCGGCCGAAAACAGCGGCCGCCCGGCGTGCTGAAAGGCGACGGCCGTGTGGTGCGGAAACCGTTTCTCGATCAGGACATGCCGGTAGAACCGTCCCATCTCCTTGATCGCAAATACGCCGATGCTGCCGAACGACTTGGGATCGATATCGAGCACCTCTCCTTCGGCCGCATAAGCGCGCAGCACTGTGTCCGCCGTGGACTGAAGACGGAAGATGGTGACTCCGCCGGGCCGGATGCGTCCTTCCATGGTGCCGCGGGTGATCTCGGGCTCCTTGTCGCCCTCCATCAGCCGGTGCATGATGAGCTGGTACTTGAGCGCGCTCCCGATCATACAGACGGAAGGAGTGTTGCCGCAGTGAAAGCCCATAAACAGATCGGTTGCCCTATAGGCTCCGACCCGCTTCTTAGCCGCATCATACATGTCCCGTGGAACGGAGTTGTTGACGTCGAGAAGGGTGGCCGGGAGTTCGGTCGCGCAGGTCGCCATATATTCGCTCAGGGCGCCGTAGATGTCCACTTCGCAGGAGACCGGGATTCCCCGCCCGGCCAGCCGCGAGTTGATGTAGCAGGGGACAAAGCCGAAATACTTCTCGAAGGCCGGCCAGCACTTGTTGGCGAAAACGCCGAACTCGGAGGCGCCCAGGTGGGCCTCCATGAACTTAGTCAGCGCAACCTCATACTGGGCCAGTTTGTCGAGAAGGTCGGGGTAGGCCAGCCCTTGACCGAGCTCTTTGGCCATGTCTTTGGCGACAGCCTTGATCTTAGCGTTGCCCTTAGCTCCGAGAAAGGCATCGTAGAGGTCGAGCTCGCTGTTTTCCATGATCTCGACACCGATGTCATAGAGGGGCTTAATCGGGGCGTTACAGGCCAGGAAGTCCTGCGGCCGCGGCCCGAAGGTGAAGATTTTGAGCTTCCGAAGGCCCAGGATGATGCGGGCGACCGGCAGGAAGCCCGCGATCATGTCAGCCACCTCCGCGGCATCCCCGACTGGGTAATCAGGGATATAAGGATGAAGGCCCCTCAGTCCGATGTTATAGCTGGAGTTGAGCATCCCGCAGAGGGCGTCCCCGCGGCCGTTGATCAGGTCTTGGCCTGTTTCCTCGGCGGCGGCGACGAACATGACCGGCCCCTCGAATTTCTGGGCCAGGAGCGTCGTCGGCCCCTCCGGCCCGAAATTTCCGAGAAAGATGACGAGCGCATTAATTCCCTTGTCGCGCAGTTCCTGCTCCGCGGCCAGCACGTGGGTTTCGTTCTCGATAACAGTCTGAATCTCGATGACCGGAATCTTCTTCGCCCGGCACTCCTTCACAACCTGAATGCGCCTCTTTCGGGAAAGCTCCACCGGAAAACAGTCGCGGCTGACAGCGATGATGCCCAGTTTCAGCTTCGGGATGTTTTTCATGTCTTGTCTCCTTTTTTCTGACCATAGTAGGCTCCGGGGCCGTGCTTTCTTTGGAAGTGTTTATCCAGGATGTAGCGCGGGAAAAGCGGGCCCGAGGGGTTTAAAAACAGAGTCCCCAGGGCCGTTTTGGCGATTTTCTCCAGGGAGAAGCAGTTCTCGACCGCCTCTCTGGGCGTCCGACCCCAGGCAAAGGGACCATGGCCGGCCACCAGGACGCCCGGCCTCTCCAACGGCTTAATCCTGGCGAAGCATTCTCTAATCAGCTTGCCCGTGTTGAGTTCATAACCTCTCTCGACCTCCTCACGCTTGAGGAAGCGCGTGACCGGGACCGGCCCGTTGAAGATGTCGGCGTGCGTCGTCCCCAGGCAGGGGATCTCCCGGCACGCCTGGGCATACATGGTCGCATATTCGCTGTGGGCATGGGCGATGCCGCCGATGGTCCGGAAGGTGCGATAGAGTTCGAGATGAGTCGGTGTATCCGAAGAAGGGCTGAGCGGGCCCTCGACCCGCTTTCCGGCGAGGTCCACCAGCACCATGTCCGAGGGCTTCAGCTCCTCGTAGGAAACGCCGCTGGGCTTGATGGCCATGATGCCCTTCGTCCTGTCCAGCCCGCTGGCATTGCCGAAGGTAAGCGTTACAAGACCCAACCGGACCAGGTCCAGGTTCGCCCGCCAAACTTCTTCTTTGAGATCACTGAGCATCAGCCGCTCTTTCTCTGACGGTCCCGGATGGCGAGAAGGTCTTTCATCAC
>Ga0153916_10003704_pt1 | contig 11429 bp, 10 predicted proteins | sample Opewatmetagenome_FD_109642 | JGI IMG/M metagenome (GOLD analysis project Ga0153916, IMG submission 109642) | Freshwater wetland microbial communities from Ohio, USA - Open water 3 Core 3 Depth 4 metaG | ecosystem: Environmental > Aquatic > Freshwater > Wetlands | place: USA: Ohio, Lake Erie...
CGATCGCCACGCTCAGCGGCTTCAGCGGCTGGTCGATCGTGCCGTACGGCGATGACTTGGTCCGCTTACCCATCTCCGAGGTCGGCGAGTACTGCCCCTTCGTCAGGCCGTAGATCTCGTTGTTGTGCAGGATGATCTGCAGGTCGACGTTGCGTCGCAGCACGTGGAGGATGTGGTTGCCGCCGATGCTCAGCGCGTCGCCGTCGCCGGAGACGACCCACACCGAGAGATCGGGGCGCGAGACCGCGAGGCCCGTCGCGATCGCGGGCGCGCGGCCGTGGATCGAGTGCATCCCGTAGGTCTGCATGTAGTACGGGAAGCGTGCCGCGCAGCCGATCCCCGACACGAACACGATCTTCTCCTTGGGGATGCCGAGCTCCGGCATGAAGCCCTGGACGGCGTTGAGGATCGCGTAGTCCCCGCAGCCCGGGCACCAGCGGACTTCCTGGTCGGACTTGAAGTCCTTCGCGGTCAGCTGGACGAGGTCGCCGTTGCCGCCGGTCATCGCTCGTTGCCCCGTCTCATGCGTCCACCAGGGCCATGATCGCCTCGGCCAGCTCGGCCGACCGGAACGGCAGGCCGCGCACACGGTTGTAGCCGACCGCATCGACGAGGTACTGGGCCCGGATCAGCTGCAGCAGCTGCCCGGTGTTCATCTCTGGCACGATCACCTTCTCGTAGCGGCGCAGCACCTCGCCCGTGTTCCGCGGGAACGGATTCAGGTGATGGAGATGCGCGCGCGCCACCTTCTTGCCCTCGCGCCGCACCCGCCGGGCGGCCGCGCCGATCGGCCCGTAGGTGGAGCCCCAGCCGAGCACGAGGGTGGTCGCGTCGCCGTCGGGATCGTCGACCTCGAGCGGGGCGATGTCGGCGGCGATGTTCGCCACCTTCTGCGCCCGCAGGCGCACCATCTGGTCGTGGTTGTCCGGGTCGTACGAGATCGCTCCGGTCACGTCCGCCTTCTCGAGGCCGCCGACGCGGTGCTCGAGCCCCGGGGTGCCGGGGAGCGCCCACGGCCGCGCCAGCGTGCCGGGATCCCGCTTGTACGGGTGGAAGCGGTCTCCCTCGTTCGGCCTGGTGGCGAAGGTGGTTGAGATGTCGGGCAGCGCCGCGACGTCCGGGATCAGCCACGGCTCCGAGCCGTTCGCGAGGTACGCGTCCGAGAGCAGGTACACGGGCGTCCGGTACTTGAGCGCGATGCGCGCCGCCTCGATCGCGGCGTGGAAGCACTGCGACGGGCTCGACGCCGCGACCACCGGGACGGGGCTCTCGCCGTTGCGGCCGTGGAGCACCATCAGCAGGTCGGCCTGCTCGGGCTTCGTCGGCATCCCGGTGGACGGGCCGGCGCGCTGGATGTCGAGGATCAGGAGCGGCAGCTCGAGCATCACGCCGAGCCCGACTGTCTCCGCCTTCAGCACGATGCCGGGGCCCGCGGAGGTGGTGACGCCGAGGGCGCCTCCGAACGAGGCGCCGAGTGCGGCGCCGCAGGCGGCGATCTCGTCCTCCGCCTGGAAGGTGGAGACGCCGAAGCTCTTGTGGCGTGCGAGCTCCTCGAGGATCGAGGACGCGGGCGTGATCGGGTAGGCGCCGAGGAAGAGCGGCAGCCCGGACAGCCTGGACGCCGCGATCAGTCCGTACGCGATCGCTGTGTTGCCGGTGATCTGCCGGTAGCGGCCGGGAGTGAGCTTCGCCGGCGCGATCTCGTACGAGACGGCGAAGTCCTCTGAGGTCTCGCCGTAGTTGTAGCCCGCCTTGAAGGCCTTCGTGTTGGCTTCGGCGATCGAGGGCCGCTTGCCGAACTTGTCCTCGATGAACGCGAGCGTCCCCTCCGTCGGCCGGTGGTAGAGCCAGCACATGAGGCCGAGCGCGCAGAAGTTCTTCGAGCGCTCCGCCTCGCGCGAGCTGATCCCCTCCACGTCCTTCAGCGCCTCCACGGTCATGGAGGTGAGCGCGACCTCGTGCACGTGGAAGCGGTCGAGCGACGCGTCCGTCAGCGGGTTGGACGCGTAGCCGGCCTTCTGCAGGTTGCGCTCGTTGAAGGCGTCGGTGTTGACGATCAGCATCCCGCCCGCCGGCAGGTCGTCCACGTTCGCCTTCAGGGCGGCGGGGTTCATCGCGACGAGGACGTTCGGCTGGTCTCCGGGCGTGAGGATGTCGTGGTCGGCGAAGTGCACCTGGAACCCCGACACGCCCGGCAACGAGCCGGCCGGCGCGCGGATCTCGGCGGGGAAGTCGGGGAACGTCGCGAGGTCGTTGCCCAGCAGGGCGGTCTCGCTCGTGAAGCGGTCGCCGGTCAGCTGCATCCCGTCGCCGGAGTCCCCCGCGAAACGGATGATCACGCGATCGAGCTGCTCGACCGGCTTGCTCATGAGCGAACTGTACCTGCGCGCTGTGTCATGTCACCGATTCAATCAGGTCCAGGCCATCCGTACCGGGAAGACGAAACAGCCTCGGCCGGACGTCACTCCCCGCGGCGACGCACGATCGTGATGCCCCAGGCGGCGCCGGAGGCGAAGAGCTCGTCGGGGTCGACCTCGCCGAGCCAGCCGAGGAAGTGCCGCTCCGGCTCTGCCTCGGTCGAGCCCATCACGGCCGGTCGCTCGTCGGGGTGCGCCGCGGGCGCTCCGGCGGCGAGCTCCTCGAGACGCCGCTCCGCCTCCTCGACCGCAGGCCCTTCCGCATAGCCCTTTCCCATGGGTGGATTGTGCTCTCGTGGAAGAGGTGCGCGCTCATCTCATCCGCCCTGCCGCCTGCGCATCCCTTGGAAGAACGGCACGGCCGCGGCGACGAGGAACGCGATCTCGCCCACCGTGCAGGCGACCGCGCCCGGCGACCCGGCCGCGAGGGCCTGCGCGCGGACGATCTCGAGCACGAGCGCGCAGGCGACGAGCAGAGCGGCGACCCGGAAGGGGCCGATCCGCTCCACGAGCGCTCTCACGCCCGCTCCTCGTCCGGCAGCCCGCGCCCGAGGGCGGCGCCGGCGAGCGCGAACACGACGTAGGCGATCCAGTGGATCCCGATCACGTCGGTCTGCAGCCCGATCGCGAGCACCGCCACCCAGGCGGCCGTCAGCCAGGCCGAGCGCGTCCAGAGAGCGGCGAGGACCGCAAGCAGCCAGGCGACGAACACGGCCATGCCGGCGAGCCCGGTGTCGACGCCGATCTCCGTGTACGTCGACTCGCCTGCGATCGGCTCGACGCCTGTGCGCGACGCGTTCACGCCGGAGTTGCCGAGCCCGTAGCCCTGCGGATTGCGAACGACTGCCTCGATCCCGTCGCGGAGGTTCCTCAGGTGGCTGGCCGTGGAGGCGTCCCCGCCGCCGAGCGGGTCGGCGTCGACGTCGGGGTTCGCCTGCCCCTGCTCGCGCAGGTAGTCGAGCTCCTCCTGCGTGTAGCTCGTCGACGGCCCGACGTGCGGGAAGGCCTTGACGAAGCCGACGCCGACGACGAGCGAGGCGGCCGCGAGCGCGACGGGCACCCACCTGCGCTGGACCGCGGCCAGCACGACGAGAGCTCCCGCGAGGGCGAGGAAGGCGGCCCGCGTGTGCGTCCAGAGCAGTCCGACGTAGGCGACGCCCGCCGCGGTCACGGTCCAGCGGGTCGGCCGCCGGCCGAGAAGGTAGAGCAGCACGACGACGAGCAGGTACGCGGTGGCGAGCGGGCTGAGGAACGTGGAGACGAGCCGGCGGATCGGGTTCTGCTCGTCGCCGGTGTTCAGCACCCAGTTCTCGGGGAGCCCGGAGAGCTCCCGGTAGGTGAGCCCGAGCTGCTCCTCGAACCATCCCGGCACGCCGGAGTCTCGCCACCATTGCAGCGGCACCAGGTAGACCTCGATCAGCCCCCACACGGTGAGCGCGATCGCGGTGCCGACGAGAGTGAGGGAGACGCGCCGCCACTCGCGCGTCGAGAGCACGAGCAGCCTGCCGAGGAAGTACGCGCCGACCGGGAGCAGGTCGTGGCGCAGGGCGAAGAGCTGTCCGCGCGCGGTCGCCTCGCCGCCGAGCCACGACTGCGGCAGCAGCCAGTAGAGGACGACGATCCCGGCGAAGGCGAGCGCGAGCCGGTCGGCCCACAGAGAGAGCGGCACGGTCCTCGCTCCCCACAGCGCAGCCGCGAGCGCGGCCGCGAGCAGCACGTCCTTCCAGGCGGCGACCACGTCGAGCGCGCTTCCCCGCACGCCGAGGTCCCACAGCTCGGCCATGACGAGGTTGTGCAGTGCCAGCCCGGCGACGAAGACGACGAGCGCAGCGCGGGGCAACAACCTGCTCATGCGATCGCGACCAGGGTCATGCCCAGGTTGACGATCCGCACGGGCACCGGGAAGAGGGAGCGCAGGTCGCCCGGGCCGAGCAGGTGGTTCTCCTTCGCGAAGCCCTTGCCGGCCAGGTCATAGGCGCGATGGGCGGCCCTGTCGGGCAACCAGTGCACGACGGGCAGCCGTGTGTGCACCTCGAGCGGGAACCATCGGTTCGGCGTCGTCAGGAAGATGCGTCGCCCGACGCGCACCGCCTCGCGGACGAATGCCTGCTGGCGCTCGCGACCGCCGACGTGCTCGATCACCGCGTTCGAGAAGACGATGTCGAACGCGTCGTCGGGAAACGGGAGCGCGCAGGCGTCGCCCTGCACGTAGGCGACCGCCGGGTAGCGCTCGCGGAAGCGCGCGCCGTCGTGCAGGCCGAGCGCCGTGACCTGCCCCGGCCACGGATAGTGCTCCTCGAAGAAGTTGTGCGTCGAGCAACCCGACTCACCGCCCTCGCCGCCGAACCCGACCTCGTCCGCGCCGACGTCGAGCACGGTCGTCGTCGCGGTGGGCTGCAGCTCGTCGAGGAGGAGCCGCAGCTTGCGGCGGCGGGAGCGCAGCGAGACGGCGTCGACGAGCCTCATCAACGGGCGACGGTAGCGGGCGGGACGGGCGGCGCGCCGTCTCCTCGTACGCATTGACACGAGCATTGGATGGGAGCACACTCGACCGACGGGGTCATCGCGAGAAGGGAGGACTCGATGTCCGTAACTGCGACCCTCGAGCGCCAGGCGCTCTCGGCGCCGGACGAGACGCGCACGTTTCTCGACGGCAAGGGCAAGGTCGACATCGTCACCGTCGGCGGCGTGCAGGTCGGCCGGGGGGTGTTCGAGCCCGGCTGGCGCTGGTCGGACCACGTGAAGCCGCTGGCGGGCACGGACTCGTGCCAGTCGGCCCACACCGGTTACGTGATCCAGGGCCGCATGATCGTGCGGATGGACAACGGCGTCGAGGTCGAGTACTCGACCGGTGACGCGTTCTTCATGCCGCCCGGCCACGACGCGTGGATCGTCGGCGATCAGCCGTGCATCCTGATCGACGTCACGGGCATGTCGAACTACGCGAAGCCCGAGTAGGAGCGCACGCACGGGCGCCGACGGACGCGATACCGTCGGTGCCCGTGGCCGAAGACGTCGTCACCCCGAGCGGCCCGTACCGGCTGCGCCTGATGGCCCGCGGCGGCCGCTGGACGGCGCCGCTCCCCGGCGGCGAGACGGCGGTCGCCTGGCAGCGACCCGACGGCCGGGTGGCGATCCGGGCCGGTTCGGAGGACGGCGTCGCACGTGCCCGCTTCATGCTCGCGCTCGACGACGACACCGCCGAGTTCCACCGCCGCTTCGCACGGGACCCGCTCGTCGGCGCCTCGGCGCGGGCGCTCGCCGGCTATCGGCCGCTGCGCCTGGCGACGGTCGCGCACGCAGCGCTGCGCGCCGTGGCCGGCCAGCTCGTCGAGTCGTCGCTGGCACGCTCGATCGAGCGCTCGGTGCTGCGCGCCTGCGGGGAGCGCGTGGCCTCCCAGGGGGCGCTGGCACGCCTCTCCCCCGCCGAGCTGCGCCGCTGCGGCCTCGCCACCCACCGTGCCTCCACGCTCGTGCGCCTCGTGCGCGGCGGCGACCTCGAGCGGCTCCGCGACCACCCCACGAGCACGGTGCGCGCCCGCCTCCTGAGGGAGCGCGGGGTGGGCCCCTGGTCGGTCGGCGTGATCGCGCTCGAGGGGCTCGGCCGCTACGACCACGGCATCGTCGGCGACCTCGGGCTCGTCAAGCTCCTCTCCGCCCTGCGCGACCGCTGGGTCGAGGCCGCCGAGACGGCGGAGCTGCTCGCCCCGTACGGGGAGTGGCAGGGCCTCGCGGGGGAGGTGCTGCTGCTCGGCTGGGCGCGCGGGCTCGTGCCCGGCGCCGACCCGGACGTGGCACGCCACACCCGCCTGCGCACACGCCGCGCCGCATGAACACAGCAAGCGGGTGTCTCCCCTGCCTTTTCGGGAGACACCCGCTTTCCGTTGCCCGTCTCCCCCGTACAATCCGCCCATGGCGGTAAACGAGCGGAAGATCGCAGTGCTCGGCGCGGGCAAGATCGGCGAGGCGCTGATCAGCGGCCTGCTCTCGTCGGGCTGGCGCTCGCCGCAGGACATCGTCGCCTCGAGCCGCCGCGCGGAGCGCGTCGAGCAGCTTGCCGAGCGCTACGGCATCGTGGCGACGCTCGTGAACGCGGAGGCGGTCTCGAACGCTGCGCTGATCGTGATCGCGGTCAAGCCGCAGGACATCGAGACCCTGCTCGGCGAGATCGGCCCGCTGATCTCCGAGGAGCAGACGGTCCTGTCGGTCGCCGCGGCGATCCCGACCTCGAGAATCGAGCGCCACCTCGCCGCCGGCGTGCCCGTGGTGCGGGCGATGCCCAACACGCCGTCGGTCGTCCACGAGGGCGTGGCAGGTCTCTGTGCCGGCGCCCACGCCGACGATGCGCACGTGACGCTGGCCGAGGAGGCGCTGGCCCACCTCGGCGCCGTCGTGCGCGTTCCCGAGAAGCTCATGGACGCCGTCACCGCCGTCTCCGGCTCGGGCCCCGCCTACTTCGCGCTGCTCGCGGAGGCGATGATCGAGGCAGGCCTCCTGCTCGGGCTCTCACGCGAGATCTCCACGCAGCTCGTCGTGCAGACGATGCTCGGTACCGCAAAGCAGATGCGCGACGAGAAGATGCACCCGGTCGAGCTGCGCGAGATGGTCACCTCGCCGGGTGGGACGACGATCGCCGCGATCCGCGAGCTCGAGATCGCCGGCGTCCGGGCAGCGTTCCTGAACGCGATCCAGGCCGCCATGGTGCGCTCGCGGGAGCTCGCCGCCGGCGAGCCGTAGTTGGCTGCGCAGGTGCAGGATCCCTGAAGCCGGGAACCTACGGTTCCCTGCTGGGAACCTCCCTGCCAGATCCCAACCCCCGTCGCTGCAACCACGGCGGTAAGGAGGCCGGCGCCGCCCGCCGGCCTCCGGCAGCAATCGTCACATACCGGGGCTCGTGTGTCAGCGGCAACCGTACGACAGCTTCGGAGCGTCGATCTCCTGTTGATCGAACAGTCAGTCAATGTATCCTGGGCCCCGATGGCACGCGCGCTTCGCGAGGTGGTGTTCGTCGACGGCGTCCGCACCGCGTTCGGGAAGGCCGGCCCCGGCGGCTGGTTCTGGAGGACGCGTGCGGACGACATGGCCGTGAAGGCGGTGCGGGAGCTGCTGCGCCGCAACCCGAGCGTCCCGGCCGAGCGCATCGGCGACGTGATCTTCGCGGCGACCGCGCAGGTCGGCGACCTGGGGCTCACGCTCGGCCGCGACATCGGCCTGCTCGCCGGGCTACCGCACTCTGTCCCCGGTTTCGCAGTCGACCGCATGTGCGCCGGCGCGCTCACAGCAACGACCGCGGGCGCCGGCGAGATCGCGATGGGCGCCGCCGACCTCGTGCTCGTGGGCGGGGTCGAGCACATGGGCCACCATCCCATGGGCGAGGAGGTCGACTTCAATCCCCGCTTCGTCAGCGAGCGGCTGATCGACGAGAGCGCCGCCACGATGGGGCAGACAGCCGAGAACCTGCACGACGTCTTCCCGCGGCTGACGAAGGACGCCGCCGATGCGTACGCGGCGGCCTCGCAACGCAAGGCCGCCGTCGCGTGGGACGACCCGGCCGGCGTGATCGCGAAGACGGTGGTCCCGATGAGCGTGTTCACGGACGAAGGCTGGACGGTCGCAGACCGCGACCAGTTGCTGCGTCCGGACACGACGGTCGAGGGGCTCGCGTCGCTGCGCACGCCGTTCCGCGCGGGCGGGCGGGTCACCGCCGGCAACTCGGCGGGGCTGACCGACGGCGCCACCGCGGGACTCCTCGCGGCGGAGGAGGTGGCCGCCGAGCTCGACCTCGAGCCGTCGATGCGCCTGGTCGGGTTCGCCTACGCGGGCGTCGAGCCGCACCTGATGGGAATCGGACCCGTGCCCGCGACGGAGCGCGTGCTCGCACAGGCGGGGATCACGATCGACGACGTGGGGCTGTTCGAGCTGAACGAGCCGTTCGCCGTGCAGGTGCTCACCTGGTGCGACGGCATGGGGGTCGAGCCGGACGACCCGCGCTTGAATCCTCACGGCGGCGCGATCGCGTGCGGCCATCCGCTGGCGGCGACCGGCGTGCGCCTGATGGCGCAGCTGGCCTACGAGCTCGAGCGCAGACCCGACGTCCGCTACGGGCTGACCGCGCTCTGCATCGGCATGGGCATGGGCGCGGCGCTGCTCTGGGAGAACCTGCGGCATGGGTGAGTCGGACGAGCGGGCGAGGCACGCCTCGCCCCTACGCCATCCCTGTACGCCAGTCGCCGTAGGGGCCGGGCGTGCCCGGCCCGCGGGAGGCGAGACCGCTGCCTGACTCACCCACCCGCTTCCACCTGCAACGCATCCACACGCGCATCGGGCCGGTTGCGCTCGTGACGATGGACAACGGGGAGGACTGGCAGAAGCCGAACGTGTTCGGGCGCGCAGCGCTCGAGTCGCTGCACGAGCTGATCCCACGCCTGCGCACACGGGACTGGCAGGGGCTCGTGCTGACCGGCAAGCCGTTCGTGTTCGCCGCAGGCGCAGACCTGACGGAGTTCCCGCAGCTGACCGACCCGGAGCTCGCCCGGATGGCGGGCAGGGCAGGGCACGACGCGTTCGGCGCGATCCGCGAGCTGCCCTATCGCACCCTCGCGGCTGTGAACGGCGCAGCGGTGGGCGGCGGTCTCGAGATCGCGCTGCACTGCGACTTCCGCACGATCGCGCGCTCGGTGCGGCACATCGGGTTCCCCGAGGTGTTCCTGGGCATCATCCCCGGCTGGGGCGGCACACAGCTCGCGCCCCGCCTCGTCGGTGCCGCGAAGGCTGTCGAGCTCGTCGTCACCAACCCGCTCAAGCAGAACCGCCTGCTCAACGCGAAGCAGGCGGCGGAGATCGGGCTCGCCGACGAGGTGCTGGACGACGTCGAGTTCCTCGACGAGTCGATCGCATGGCTCGTGCGCGCGATCGAGGAGGGCCGGCAGGCGCGGCCGGAGGCGGATCTCTCCGACGCGGCCGAGGTGTGCCGCAAGGCGCGTTTCGGCGTCGACGACGCAGTGCACGGCACCGCTCTCGCCCCCTACCGCGCGCTCGACCTGATCGCCGGCAGCGCCGGCTGGTCGGTGGAGGAAGGCTACCGGGCCGAGGAGGACGCGCTCGCGGATCTCCTGCCGGGCCCCCAGGCGCAGGCGGGGGTGTATGCGTTCGATCTCGTCGAACGGCGCGTCAAGCGCGGCGTCGGCATCCCCGACGCCAAGCCGCGGCGCATCGAGCGCGTCGGCGTCGTCGGCGCGGGGCTGATGGCGACCCAGCTCGCGACGCTGTTCCTGCGGCGCCTCGAGACGCCAATCGTGATCACCGACGTCGACCCCGACCGGGTCGAGCAGGCGGTCGCCTCGATCCGAGGCGAGCTCGAGAAGCAGGTCGGGAAGGGTCGGCTCGCGGAGAGCAAGGCGCGCTTCCTCGGCTCGATCGTGACGGGCGGCAACGGCCTCGACGCATACGCCGGCTGCGACCTCGTGCTCGAGGCCGTCTTCGAGGAGCTGTCGGTGAAACGGGAGGTGTTCGATGGCCTCGAGGCCGTCGTCTCCGACGAGTGCCTGCTCGTCACGAACACCTCGTCGCTCTCGGTCACGGAGATGGGCTCGGGCCTGCGCAGGCCGGAGCGCGTGGTCGGCATGCACTTCTTCAACCCGGTCGCGGTGCTGCCGCTCGTCGAGCTCGTGCGCACGCCCGCCACGGACGACGTGACGCTGGCGACGGCCTGGGCCGTGACGAAGAAGCTCGGCAAGCGCGGCGTGCTCGTCAAGGACGCCCCGGCCTTCGTCGTCAACCGCCTGCTCACACGCCAGTCGAGCGTCCTCATGCAGGCGCTCGAGCACGGCAACACGATCGAGGAGACCGACGAGGCGGCACTGAAGCTCGGCATCCCGATGCCGCCATCCGCCCTGCTCGCGATGGTCGGGCCGCGCGTCGCGAACCACGTCCTGCATACGTTGCACGACGCCTTCCCCGAGCGCTACCCGCTGTCGCCGACGCTCGAGAGCTTCGCGAACGGCGAGATGGACGTCGTGATCACGGGCGAGGGCCGCAAGACCGTCGACGAGATCCACGTCGCGATCCTGGAGGCGCTCGCGGACGAGTGCCGTCACCTGCTCGACGAGGGGGTCGTCGCCTCCGCAGCCGAGATCGACGCCTGCCTCATCCTCGGCGCCGGCTTCCCGTTCTTCCGCGGCGGCCTGACCCCGTACCTCGACGCCGAGGGCGTGTCGCAGCGGGTCACCGGGAGCCCGCTCCGGTCGTAGCCCGAGCGGGCTCGGCCGGGCACCAGACGCTCACGAAAACCCGTCCGCCGTCCGATGAATTGCGGTACTCTGTTCGCAGCGCCGCTCCCCAGCTTCGAGACGCGAGCGTGCGCTGAGACCTCAGGAGCAGCACCGCACAGTGTGCTGCGCACATGCACGAAGCGATACTGAACCCGACACTCACGTCGGAGCCGGCCGAAGGCTTGGAAGCCGCCGCGCTCCGCGCACAGGCCTGGTACGGCGAGCCGTTCCTGCACGCCGGCGAGGACCCCGCCGTCGCGCTCGCGCCCGGCACCGCGCGCCGTAGCGCGCTCGACGACGCGATCGCCGAGATCGAGGCCGGCAAGCGCGTCCCCTCGAGCCGCTGGCGCGTCAGCTACGGGCTCATGCTCGGGCTCGAGCGCGTGCTCGCCTCCCCCAAGCCACAGACGGCGGCCGGCACCGACCTGCGCCGCCACCAGATCGACGCGCTCGCGGGCATGCTCACCGAGCTCATCGCCGCAAACCAGCGTGCCGCCGAGGAGAACGGGAACGGCAACGGAGGCTCCACCGAGACCGAGCAGGCCGAGCTCGAGGAGGAGGACGACGACTTCGACGCAGGCGTGATCGACGAGGAGGTCGAGGAGCCCTCCTTCGCGGGCAGCGACCCCGGCGCCTCGCGCCGCTACCGCTTCCGCCACCCGACCGCCTCCGGCAAGACGATCGCCGCCGCCGGCTTCGTCGAGGCGGCACGCAATCTCGGCGTCCTCATCCTCACCCACCG
>Ga0153916_10003705_pt1 | contig 11427 bp, 9 predicted proteins | sample Opewatmetagenome_FD_109642 | JGI IMG/M metagenome (GOLD analysis project Ga0153916, IMG submission 109642) | Freshwater wetland microbial communities from Ohio, USA - Open water 3 Core 3 Depth 4 metaG | ecosystem: Environmental > Aquatic > Freshwater > Wetlands | place: USA: Ohio, Lake Erie, Old...
CAGCGCAGGTCGTTCAACTGGCTCAGAAGGTGACCCCCTCTTTGGGGAATTTTGTCTTCTGGGGCCTTTTAATAATTTATGCCGTTCTCATTTTAGTTCCGGTTTTTTTGTTTTTGAGCTTGCCCAAGTCTCTCATCCCTCCAAAGAGCGAGGACGCGCCGCAATTCAGTGCCTATTTGGCGGCCCTGAAGAAGCGTCTGGCTTCAAATTCACTTCTCAAAGGCCTGGAGCTTTCAAGCCGACAACACGTCGAGGAGGCCTTGTCGATCCTTAACAAGAAATCTGATGAGATCATCCAACAAACAGCTTCGACAATATTTATAAGCACTGCCATTTCTCAAAGCGGGAGGCTGGATGCTTTTCTGGTGCTCTCCGCCCAATCCCGGATGATTTGGAGGATCGCTCGATTATACTATCAGCGACCAACGCTCCGGGATCTCATTCAACTCTATGCGAATGTCGCGGGAACGGCTTTTCTCGCAAGTGAGTTTGATGACATTGACATCAGCGAACAGGTGGAGCCCGTTCTGTCCTCCACCCTCGGGGCTCTAGCGGTAACGATCCCGGGTGTTCAATTAGCGGCATCCATTCTGGTAAATTCCGTGCTCACTGGCACAGCGAATGCATTTCTTACTTTACGTGTGGGTATCATCGCTAGGCGTTATTGTGGCTCACTCGTCCTTACTGAAAAGCGTATTCTTCGGCGGGCAGCAAGTGCGGAGGCAGCAAAATTACTTGGCTCGATTGTAAGACAAGGCACAGCCAAACTTTCCAAAGCACTCTGGAAGGTTTCGAAGGGCAAGGTCGGTGGACTCTTTGCAGGCATGAAAGAGGTTGCCAAGGAAGCAGGAAGCTCTCTTCTTGCTAAGGTCGGCCTTCAAAAAACTAAAGAAGCCCCTGACGCCGAAATCGAAGGAATCACTTCGAATACGATCGGTCGGTCTGGCCCTGGAATGGAAGAATCCGAATGAGAACATTCTTGCTTCATTTGATTATTCCAAAACACCTGTGAGATTGTTTTTGGTTTGGCCTGCAGGGTGAGCACGGGTTAAGAAAATTTATGATTGCCGTTCCTAAAAAAGCTGCGACGGTGATTCTTCTGAGGGATAACGACCCTGAAGGGTTCGACGTATTTCTCCTCAAACGGCATGAAAAAAGCAGTTTCATGGGTGGGAATTATGTCTACCCAGGAGGGAGAGTTGACCGGGAAGACGGGTCTTTGGAAATATGTCCCTTTTCCAAGGGAATCACCCCTGAAGAGGCTGGAAAAATTCTTGGGGGAGCGCTCTCTCCGGAGGAGAGCTTCGCGCACTGGATCGCAGGCATTCGCGAACTCTTTGAAGAAGCTGGAGTGCTTCTCGCCTACGACCAAAAGGGGGAACTCCTTCAGCCGAAAAATCGAGAGGAGCAGGAGAGGCTCCTACACTATAGAGAGTTGCTCCAAAAGGACAAAATCACTATCTGCGAAATGGCGCAGAAAGAAAATCTTTTGTTTGCTCCGGACCATCTCCATTACTACGCTCATTGGATCACTCCAGAGGCACGATCTGAACGGTTCGATACATGCTTTTTTGTTGCACGGTATCCGTTAGGACAGGAAGCAAGTCACGATCAGAAAGAGACGACGGCTGGAGCCTGGTTAACCCCCCGGAAGGCTCTTGAGGAGAATTTAACAGGACAGGTGGTCCTGAGTCCACCTACCTTGAAAACGCTTGAGGATCTTTCCAGATTCAGAAACATTGAGGAGATATTTGATTCTTTGAAGAAGGAGGACATCCAACCCATCCTTCCTATCCTTACAAAGATATCAGATCATCCCCTTCTTGTTTTTCCCTGGGATCCGGAATATCAAATTTTTCAAAAAGGGCAAATCCCTTCCCCGATTCATCACGGACGTCCTTCCCAACCAGGAGATAATACCACCCGTCTTTTGATGAGAGAGGGTCGCTGGCTTCCCTATTGCCTCCGTGAATAACGCATGGAGCATAAGGTAAAGCGCACGACGCACAACATACCACCTAAGAGGTCAAAGCTGAAAGCTTAGAAGGTTCGAGTCTTAATGATTCATTCCGCAATCTGCAATCCTAATTAAACTCGTCCCCCATCCACCTCTCACCGCGTACCGTGTCACTCTATCTCTTTCTTCCTTCGATCCCTCGACTTCTCCCAAATAATGCATTGCGTTCTGAACTTGCAATAGAGCTTTGGATCGATGCATTCGCAGCAGTGATCGATGTTCAAGCACTCGCAGCACTCCTGACAGAATCCGGTCTCATGTTTGTGGCAGACCCCAACGGCTTCTCGGTCCGGATGATTTTTGCACTTCATCGCTTTTTCGCCCCCACGCCTTTCTTCAGTCGTTTTGAAACAGGATGGGGACTGAGCAGCACATAGGTTGCCCCGGCTCCGCCGTCACAGATTCTTGCACTTGCATAGGCTGCAACCCATTTCCGCCAGGGACCATGGGTAAGCCACTCCACGACCTTCTTTTTCAAAACAGGCTCAGAAGGCGAAGAAAGACCTCGGCCATGGACGATCAAAACACCCGTCTTACCCGTCGTCACCGCCCATTTTAAGAATTTTTCAAAGACTTCCTTTGCGTCGTCTGCAAGAAGACCATGAAGGTCTACAAATGCCTGGATTGAATATTCCCCTCGATGCAGACGTTTTGCAACCCCTGGGTGGATATGATAATTTGTACCTTCGATATATTCGGGTGTGTCCGCAACATTGAAGCCCCTTCCGTATTTCACAAGGTCTGTGAGCTTCTCTAGGATCTCGGCATCCTCTTTATCCCTCGAACTTTCAGGAAACTCGATTTGAAAAATTCTCTCGATACAGTTTTCCCTTGAGATTGGCCTCACGCCTTCCATAGCTTTTTTAAAAAGCGCTTCCTCCATTTCAGGGCTCTGCTTCTCTTCGCGATCTATGGGATCGGCGCGAGGGCGCTCGGGGAAAGAAAGAGGTCTATTTTCGAGCAAGGCTTTTAACTCTTCAAAGGATTTGAAGGTGAACGAAGACTTAGAAGACTTCATGCCCCCTCCGTTGTTGGAGAGCTTTCGATAAAATCATTTTAAGCAAAAAGATAGGAAATATCAAAAAGATTAAATTTCGATGAGCTATTGACTTTTTTCTAAAAAAAAGTGATATGGAAAATCGTGGTCGGAAGAAGAGAGCAGATTTGTTTCTTCAAAGTTAGCTTTTTTGGCTTTACAAATAAGTCTGCCCTCCTCTGTCAGAACATGTGATTGACTGAAAAAAGGTCCTGGGCAGGCCGCAAGAGCTGCCCGTGGACGCTGCTCAGCAATATGAGGGCCATGGGTCGAACCCATGGCCCTTTTTTTTGAGGGAAGGGACCAACGATCACTCTCTCTGAATTAAATAGAGGATCAACCGGTAATTAAATTTTATCAAGGAGGTTTTCAAATGACAGCGGGACCGTTAAAAGGAGTGAAGGTGGTGGAAATCACAATGTTTCAACAGGGACCTGTGGCTGGAATGAGGTTGGGAGATCTCGGAGCGGATGTGATCAAGATTGAAGCGAAGACAGGGGACCCTGGTAGAGGATTTATGAAAATTATTGGTGCCATGACCGGGTTGAAGGGACGGAATTACTACTTTGAGCACCATAACCGGAACAAGAGAAGTATCGTCTTAGATCTCAAGAACAAAAAAGGAACAGATATTTTCCTCAAACTGATTGATGGCGCCGATGTATTTCTGAATAACATGAGTATAGAGGCGCCGATTAGATTGGGCATTGGGCCGGAGGCTCTGCTGGCCCGAAATCCTCGGCTGATCTATGCTCAGGCCTCAGGTTGGGGACGGAAAGGTCCTAATGCGAATGAGCTTTCCTTTGACTATACCGGAATAGCCCGCTCCGGGATGATGATGTCGTGTGGCGAACGGGGAACTCCTCCGAGTCAAATCCTTCCCGGGATCGGGGATGAAATCGGCGGATTGATGTGTGCCTGGGGAGTGACGGCAGCCCTTTACGCACGCGAGAAGACAGGTAAGGGTCAGGTGGTCGATACTTCCTTGATGGGAAGCCTGATAGCTATGCTCGGGTTTGTCATGGCAGCCCCGGCAATTCTAAGCCAGGAATTCCCCAGGGAAATCAGGGCAACGGCGGGGAACCCTTTGTATAATCACTATCGGTGCAAAGACGACAAGTGGATTGCGATTGCCCACCTCGATCCGGATAGATACTGGCCAAAAATCTGTAAGGCCGTCGGCATCGAGGAATTACAGAATGACCCGAGGTTCAATAGTATTGAAGCCAGGGGACACAACGCAAAAGAACTGGTCGCCGTTCTAGATCAGCGGTTTGCCATCAAAACCAGGGATGAATGGACGAGGATTCTTACGGAGGAGAGTTGCATCTTCACACCGATTCAAACGCCTCTAGAAGTATCCAATGACCCACAAGCCTTGGCCAATCAATATTTCATCGATGTCCCGCATCCGGCCTGGGGCAGAATGAAGATGGTTGGCTTTCCCTGGGACTTCAGCGAGACTCCGGCTTCGTGGCAACGGGAAGCCCCGGCATTGGGACAGCACACGGAAGAAATCTTGTTAGGGCTTGGCTATGGAAGGGATGATATCGCAAAATTCAGAGAGGAGGGTGTGATCCAGTAAGACTCACTCTGCTGAAAGAACGGTGAAGCATCCGCGTCGGCGGGTTGGAGCACGTTCCGGTGAATGGGTGATCTCGGGAAGCTGTTCGAGGGCGGTTCCTCATCCTTCTTCTAGTACATCTTGGAATCTTCTGAAACTAAAATGAGAAACCAGTTTCTCCTTTGTAAAGAGAAGAATGCTATTCTTTTTTTTGTAAATCCAGACAGAAATATGAGCTTCTTCGGCAGGCTCGGTAATTAGAAACATTGTTCCGAGTTTACGCAATTTGCCGAGTTGGTTGAGGCAAACCTGAGTTTCAGGTGCACCCCACTGACTGAGAAAAACCTTCTGATTGAGCCCTGTCATGAACAAATGGGGGCGCTCGGGTATTTGTTTTGGGCGGGACTTACGCAAATGTGAAATGAGATCTAAACCGGGAATCGTCATTTTTGCAGCTTTATATCACCAAGCTGTATCAATTTACTATCTATTCAAACTCAACGAACACGGCTTTACGGTCATAGTCGATATTTAACTGTACTTGTCACTCGCATAATTAGTGCCAAGTTTAGAAGTGTATCAAAAAAGCCGCTCAATTCTCTCAATAGTCTAATATCATAAGGTTTTTCATAATTTTGAGTAACCAAACAAAGTTTTCTAAGTTGGAGATTCGACAGTATATTTTGTACCGGGAGTGACAAATTTTGTCCAAGAATTCTACGGAATCTGCTTGTAAAAAATGTTATTATTATAAACTGCGCTTTCTTTCAAGAAAGGGATTAAAATGGAGGTGTTCCATGAACATGACACAGAAAATCGTCAAATTGGTTTCCATCGTGATTCTGCTTGTGATACTTCTTATCGCGAGCATGGTTTTATCAGCCGGACAAATGACAATTAGAAAGTATCCCATTCCAGAACATGGAACGCTTGAGTTAAGTGTCCCCACATCCTGGAAAGGCGAAGTGCATAAACCTCAAGAGAAAATGCCTCCGACCATTATATTCGACCCTGCAAAAGGGAATGACTTCCAGGTCTTGATCACTGTACTGTGGGGCAAATCAGGAGACCAAGACTTTAACAGCCAGGAGAAAGTCCGAACCTTCGTCGAAAAAGATGGCCAGAAGCTCCTGCCGAATGCAGTCGAGCCTAACATCGTATTACAGGAGATAAAAGGTGTTAACAATGCCGGTTATTACTTTTCCATCACAGATAAAGCTCCCAACCCGGGAGAGTACCGGTACATGACTCGGGGAGCGATCGGGGTCGGAAACCTATTTCTTAATTTCACGATACTTCACCGTGTGAAAGACTCTCAGTCTGTACGAGATGCTCTCTCTGTCCTCCAGGAGGCGAAGCAGAGTGCAGAATAGATTAAAGACACTGATCAATCTTCCAGGAATTTGACATGACCCTTTTGAAATCTTATAAATCTAAGATATATCGAAATAATTCGCGTGGGGTTAGGAAACCGTGAAAGAATCTATTCTCAAGATTAAAAGGCAGAAACCGCTCAAAGCTGATCTACATCTTCACACCGCTGAAGATCCGCTTGACCGCGTACGATACTCGGCCAAAGAGCTTATCTCCAAAGCTGCCGATGCAAATTTTGACGTGATTTCAATTACCAATCATCATCAGATGACGTTCAATCACGACCTGCGATCCTACGCTCAGGAGAGGGGTATCTTCCTCATCCCTGGTGTAGAGATGACAATACAGAGACGTCATGTCCTCGTTTTGAACCCTCCCCCGAATCGAATGTGTTCAGATTTTCTGTCCCTTTCGAAACTCTGTCGTCCGGAAACCTTGATCATTGCTCCCCACCCCTATTTCCCTGGAACCTATTCCTTAAATGGACACCTTTTGAAACATCAGAAACTCTTCGACGCACTCGAGTATTGCCATTTCTATTCCTCAATGATTAACTTCAACCAAAGGGCTTTAGAGGTCTGCCAATCTTATGGATTCCCGTTGGTCGGAAACTCAGACGCTCATTTCCTCTCTCAGCTGGGAACCACCTATTCATTAATTTATGCAGAGAAAAATCTCGATTCTATTTTTGCGGCCATTCGCGGGAATAGAGTAGAGGTCGTCACCCGTCCCCTTAAGGCCTTGGAGATGGGATCCATTGCAAATCGATTCCTTAGAATGAAGCTTCGGGCAAAAATAGGCAAACGTCGGCCCAAGCCACATCCTCGATTCAAAACCTCTAAAGGAATCTAGGATCCAATCAAAAGCTCTCCGGATTTAGCTCCTTTAAACTTCAATTTAACATATCTCCCCCTTTCGAGATGAAGCTGCAAGCATATGACCCCATCGCCGCGCCTCCAAACCCTAGTTTGAATCGACCCCCTTACTTTCTTACTCCGAAGAGACGGACGATCTTCCAGAATTTCGGAACTTTTTTGTTTCTTTCTTGTCTATTTAAGTGAAATCGAAAATCAATGAAAAGGGGGAAACGAAAATGGTCTCAAAAAACAGAGTCTTTCTACCTTTTATCTTCGCAATGTTGACGCTCCTTGGCACCAGTGCTCAGGCGCAACCTACGGAGGAGGGCAATAAAACACTCTCCCCATACTTCTTCGTGAAAAGCGATGATCCCAGCGTGGATCAGCTCCCTCTCAAGTCAACCTCCGCGGATGTCAAGGTCGCTGGCGTGATTGCCGACGTCGTTGTAACACAAATCTATAGGAATGAAGGCAAAGCACCCCTAGAGGCCATCTACATTTTCCCGGCGTCGACTCGTGCCGCTGTTTACGGAATGAAAATGACTATCGGAAACCGAACCATCACTGCTAAAATTGAAGAACGTAAAGAAGCACGACGTCAATATCAGGAGGCGAAACAACAGGGAAAGAGCGCATCCCTTTTGGAACAACAGAGACCCAATGTCTTTCAGATGAATGTCGCCAATATCTTACCGGGGGATGTAATCGAGGTGGAGTTGAAATACACAGAGCTACTGATTCCCACAGACGGAATTTATGAATTTGTTTATCCAACCGTTGTGGGACCACGATACTCCAACCAACCCGCAGAAACAGCCCGCGCTTCGCAGAAATGGGTTGAGAACCCTTACCTCCATCAGGGCCAAGCTCCAACCTACACGTTCGACATGACCGCCGATCTTGCTGCTGGCCTTCCAATTCAGAATGTCGCCTGCAATTCCCATAAAGTAAACATTCATTACGATGGGTCCTCCCGAGTGTCCGTCAAACTCGATCCCTCAGACAAAAACGGTGGAAACCGCGATTTTATTCTGAAATACCAACTCGCCGGTGGTAAGGTGCAATCCGGAGTTCTTTTGTTCGAAGGAGAGAAGGAAAACTTTTTCCTGCTCATGGTTCAACCTCCCAAACGAGTGAGCGTCGGCCAAATCCCCACCCGTGAGTACATCTTTATCGTCGATGTCTCGGGATCGATGTACGGTTTCCCGTTGGATATATCCAAGAAACTTCTTAAAGACTTGGTCGGCAACCTCCGCCCCACAGATAGGTTCAATGTCCTTCTCTTTTCGGGTGGCTCCTCTTTAATGTCAGAACAATCCCTACCGGCTACCTCTGAAAACATTCATCACGCGATAAACCTGATTGAAAGGCAGCGTGGAGGTGGCGGGACAGAGCTTCTGCCGGCTCTGAGGCGAGCCCTCTCCTTGCCGAGACCCGAGGGATACTCGCGCTCCGTGGTGATCGCAACGGACGGTTATGTCATGGTTGAGGAGGAAGTATTTGACCTGATCCGTAAGAACCTTGGTGATGCCAATTTGTTCACCTTCGGAATCGGGTCAAGCGTGAACCGCCACCTCTTGGAAGGCATGGCGAGGGTGGGAATGGGTGAACCGTTTGTCATCAGCAAGCCTGAAGAAACTCGAGAAAAAGCGGAGAATTTTAGAAAAATGATAGAGTCACCAGTCTTAACAAAGATCAAAATGGACTTCGGGAAGTTCAATGTCTATGACGTGGAACCGCTCAGCGTCCCTGATGTATTTGCGGAAAGGCCTGTCATCATCTTTGGAAAATGGCGTGGCAAGCCAGGGGGTGAGATTACGTTGCACGGAAAAACGAGCAGCGGTCCCTATGCAAATAAGATCGATATCAGAAAAGAAAGGCCGCTCAAGTCCAATTCTGCCCTCCAATACCTTTGGGCCCGACATCGAATCACCCTTTTATCTGACTACAACTCCCTGCGCCAAGATGCTGACCGGATTAAGGAAGTAACCCAACTCGGGCTGAACTATAACTTACTGACCGCCTACACATCATTCGTTGCCATTGACACCGAGGTCCGGCTTGTGAACGGCCAAGCCGTCACAGTAAAACAACCGCTTCCGTTACCCGAAGGAGTCTCTGATTACGCAGTGGGAAGAGGAACGGTTGCCCAGAAAGCGATGTCCCCCCTGGCCGCTCTTAGGTCCATGGCGATTGAAAAAAGCCAAGTGAGAGAAGAGGAATGCAAGGATGAGCGTTTGGTTTCTAAATTAGGACGTGTGTCATTTGAATTGGCAGAAGTCTCCATCACCAGGGGCCTGTGCAAGGAAGACATTCAGAAGGTAGTTAAACAACAGATCTCTGCAATGGAGATATGCTATCAAAAGGCTTTGGAGGATAAACGCGATATTCAAGGCCAAGCAACTTTCGAACTGGTCATCAATTCAAAGGGCCATGTGACAAAAGTGACCCTGGTTTCGAGCAAACTTAAGAATAAAAATCTTGAACAATGCGTCATCCAAAAGATCAGGGAACTCACTTTTCCCACACCGGAAGGCACAGACAAGGTAACCGCCAAGATTTCATTCAACTTAAGAACATCCTGACCGTGCCTGGTAAATCTCCAAACCTCAAGGGCCCTTCCTTCTCTGGGAGGGGCCTTTTTGCACTCAAATTAACCCATTCGACGCCGCCAAGCGCCGCTCAGGGTCAACCCTAAGCAAGCCCAGGCCTTCAGGCTGGCGAGTCGAAGGGTTGACTTCCGTTTGTTTTGGCAATGGAATTACTTTATTATTGAAAATACTATTGTGATTTGATACAAAGCAAATAGACTTTAAAGGAAAGGGAACTCCATGAGCACAATCAAAATTATGCCCTGTCTGGACATGAAAGAAGGCCGAGTGGTTAAGGGAATTCATTTTGTCGATGTGAAAGATGCAGGGGACCCTGTACAAAACGCCGCATTCTACCAGAAAGAAGGGGCAGATGAGCTGGCAATGCTGGACATCGCCGCAACCGTAGAAAACCGGAAGACCAGACTGGAGTGGGTAAAGAACGTTGCATCGGTGATCCGTATCCCGTTGACGGTGGGCGGCGGCATCTCTACGCTGGAAGACATTGAACTCGTTTTGAAAGCCGGTGCTGATAAGGTTTCTATGAATAGCGCGGCTGTCAAGAGTCCGGATCTCGTGAGGCAAGCGTCCGAGAAATTTGGCAAAGAGAAGATAACTGTGGCAGTTGATGCGAGAAGAAATAAGGCAATGCCATCCGGATTTGAGCTCGTGGTTTCAGGTGGAACCAAACCTGTGGGCAAAGATGCAATTGCCTGGGCCAAACAGTGTCAGGAACTGGGCACAGGCGTGATCCTTCCCACCAGTATGGATGGGGATGGAACCCAGGCTGGCTACGATTTGGAATTTACTAGAGCCATTGCAGACGCTGTGAACCTGCCAGTGGTGGCTTCAGGCGGAGCAGGAAAGCTCGAACATTTTTATGAAGGGGCGGTTAACGGTGGCGCCCAGATTTTGTTGGCAGCTTCAGTCTTTCACTATCGCATCCTACGCATCAAAGAAGTCAAGGAATATCTGAGAAAAAAAGGGCTGCAGGTCAATCTGTAAAGTTTATTGATCTGCGCACTGACATCCGAACCGCAGAAGTTTAGTTCAGATTCAAGCGGATGTTGAAAAGGCACAGACTTTAAGCTATCCTAACGAGAGGAGGAGGGTTGACCACGCGTATTGGAAAGATATGCTGCTTAGGCCTGATCGTCGGCGTTCTCCCGATTCTTATTTGTATTTCAACGGCTCATTCCCTTTCTGACCCCTGCGATGATACTTCCGCATTAGGGAAGCTTAAGCCCATCGACAGTGTTCTTCGAATCAAAGTTGGTGACAAAGCTCCGGGTTTCACTCTTTCGGCTGTTTCCGGGGAAAGGATTTCTTTAGGCCGGTACCTTGCAAAAAGGAATGTTGTTCTGTCTTTTGAACCTGCAGCTTGGACGCCGCTCTGTTCAGACCAATGGCCTGGTTACAATATTATCAAGAATACCTTTGACCGGTATGATTCCATACTTCTCGGGATCACGGTGGATAACCTTCCGACTCTACGTGCTTGGACTGACCAGATGGGGAAATTATGGTTTCCGGTCCTCTCCGACTTCTGGCCTCACGGCGCGGTTGCAGAAAGATACGGTGTCTTGCGGTCGGACGGAGTCTCGGAAAGAGCCTTGTTTGTCATTGACAAGAACGGGATCCTTCGTTATATCCACGTGCATAATATCAATAAGAGACCTCCTCTTGAGGATCTTATCAACGAGTTGGAAAAGCTTACTAATCCATGAGAAGAGGGAAAACAATATGAAATTGTTTGGTTTTGCAAAAGGCCTATTGATTGCAGCTATTCTAACTGGATTGTTGGGAGGCCCGATCGATATTTTGGCGGAAGAAAAGATACAGGATTGGGAGTTGATCAACCCCGAAGGTGTCGTAAAGATCGAGCCAATGAAGTTGAATCCTCATCCTTCTCGTTTGGAGGGGAAAACCATTATGCTTCGTTCAAACGGAAAGCACAATGGTGACAAATTCCTCATCCGGGTGGGAGA
>Ga0153916_10003706_pt1 | contig 11426 bp, 11 predicted proteins | sample Opewatmetagenome_FD_109642 | JGI IMG/M metagenome (GOLD analysis project Ga0153916, IMG submission 109642) | Freshwater wetland microbial communities from Ohio, USA - Open water 3 Core 3 Depth 4 metaG | ecosystem: Environmental > Aquatic > Freshwater > Wetlands | place: USA: Ohio, Lake Erie...
GTCCGAAAGATTTCCAAAAATTATGGAGATGTGAACGTTTTTCGCTCCATTGATCTGACCATCCACCGGGGTGAGAAAATAGCCATGGTCGGCGTCAACGGGGCCGGCAAATCCACCCTGGCCAGGATTCTGAGTGGTACGGAAGAACCGTCTTCCGGGACGGTGACATACGGTCTTAATGTAAGCATGGCCTTCTTTTCTCAGGAAAGCGCCCAGAATCTCGATTATCAGCGGACTATCTGGGATGAGGTCAATCTGACAGGGAACCGCAGCAATGACCAGGAAAAAAGGAACCTCCTGGGCGCCTTTCTCTTCTCCGGGATTGATATCTATAAGGAGATTTCCGTCCTCTCCGGAGGGGAAAAGTCACGGTTGTCCCTGCTGAAAATCCTTCTCCAGGATTCCAATCTGCTGATTCTCGACGAACCCACCAATCATCTGGATTTGAAGACAAAAGAAATTTTCCAGAATGCCCTGCTCGGCTATTCGGGTACGGTGGTTATTGTTTCCCATGACCGGTTTTTCCTCGACCGCCACGTGAACCGGGTAATCGAGATTCGTGATGGTCGCTGCCACGAATATCACGGGAACTATTCCTATTTCATCCAGAAGCGGACTGAAATGGACGGAGCAGTTCCGGAGGAGACCGACGAAAATAAGTCTCAGATACGGGCAGGATCATTTCAGACCGGACAACGATCTGTCGCCGAACTAATGCCCGGCAGCCGGGAGCTGACATCTGGCCGAAAAGCTTTTAAGACAAAAGAAGAGAAGCGGCTGGAAGCAGAGGAAAGAAACCGGCTTTCCCGAATCACTAAAGCTTTAAAAAATGAGCTTGTGACACTGGAGAACCACATTTCTCATCTGGAAGAAAAGAAAGCGGAGAATGAAAGAATCCTCTGCGCGCCTGATATTCACAGAGAGCCGCAGAAAATCAAACAGCTCAATCAGGAACTCGTTGATATTGCAAGGGAGCTTGAAAATCTTTATACTTCCTGGGAAGATATGACAAAAAAACTGGATGCGCACCAGGCTGGAAATAATGGAGGCATTATTTATCAATGACAAAAAAGAACGCACTTTTTGATGAATGGCCTGAAAAATATGATCGATGGTTCACAACTCCCATCGGATCTCTTGTAAAAAAATATGAATGCGAACTGATTCTGGAACTTTTGAAACCAGTTTCCGGGGAAACAATATTGGATGCGGGCTGCGGCACAGGCGTATTTACTCTTGATATACTCTCTGCGGGAACACAGATTGTGGGACTCGATATATCTTTCCCGATGTTGCGGCGGGCCAGAGAAAAGTCTGGAGGATATCCGTTTTATCCAATATTAGGTGATATAGCAGCCCTGCCCTTCCGCGAGGGTTCCTTTGACAAGGTCGTTTCGATTACGGCCATTGAGTTCCTGGCGGACGCGAGAAGCGCTGTGGCAGAGTTATTTCGTGTGACAAAAAAAGGCGGGAGCATTATTGTGGCGAACCTGAACAGCCGGAGCCCCTGGGCGGCGCGTAGAACGGAAGCGGCAAAAAAAGGAGATTCCATATTCCGGAAGGCAAAATTTCGATCCCCCGATGACTTGCGCTCCCTGGCGCCTGCGGAAAGTGTGGTGCGGACAGCCATCCATTTTCTGAAAGAAGACGCACCTGAACAAGCCATCGAAACCGAGCATGAAGGACGGATCAAGGGGTGGGATACAGGAGCGTTCGCCGTTGCGCAGTGGTTCAAACCATGAGCAAAAAATCTATTTATATGTAAATAAATTATGCACCGCTGGCCGATGCAGGTTTGGGGATTGCGCAGGGTACCTCCGGAATTGCGATTTTGATGCGGCCATACGCTTTCTTCTCCAGGGCAATGGCCGCTGCGTTTTTTTCATGAAAAGAGCAGGGCTCATAGGCCCAGCCTTCCTTCAGCCGTTTTTCCTCCCGTTTCAAATGTACAAGGATATACCTTCCTATTACAGGCGCGAGGATTCTCGTTTTCCACCCGAACGTACGGTACATGTCCTTCAGGAGAGCCTCCATCTTTTCCGACACAAGGCTGTTTTCCCGGTACCACTTTTTCATGGCCCAGACAGCTCCTGCATACGCTGAGCGGAGGGGCGCCACATCCCAGTCAAAACGGTCACGGATTCGGAAATCAGAGTGCCCCTTGTATCTCTGCCACCCTTTCAGCATGGTTCGTATGAGGCGATAGAGACTGGGGCCATTGACATCGAAATCTCTGTGGAATGCCCGAATGAGAAATTCCTCCTCCTGCCCGTCTTTTATATGATTGTGGCGGTAGTTAAAGCGGTACTGGCCGTGAGCATCGGCGAAAGGAAGCACCGCTTCCGGCAAGAGTCTTCCGTCTTTCCGGTGCTCCTCATAGAGCGGTGTCCCCGGATTCGGGGTATAGAGCATGAACTGGTGGAAATCGGTGTCATGACTCACGGCGTGCTCGATGACTTCATCGATGTTTTCCGGAGTGTGGTCTTCCATGCCGATGATCGACGATCCCATAACGCGGATTCCGTGGGACTGCAAGGTTCTGACCAGCTCACGTGTATCGACGGCCTTTAGCTTTTTGTACTGGCTGCTCTTGCCTTCCAGACCGATCCAGACCCAAACGATGCCAAGTCCTACTAACTGTTCAATGGTATAAGATTGCAGGACGCCGGCGGAGCTGAAGACGTTGAGCGCCCAACTCTTTCTGTGCTGTTCCATCAGTTCCAGAAGCCTGAGCGCCCGCTTCCGGTGGAACAGGAAATTTTCGTCGAGAACGAAAAAGGAGCGCACGTTGAGGTTTTCTTCGATCTGGCACATGACAGAGAAGAGTTCGTCACCTGTCTCGTAGAAATTGACAAAGTTCCCCTTACCCCCGAAGAGGGCTGACGTGGAGCAGAAATTACAGCCTATGGGGCAGCCCACAGAGGGAATCAGGATAGCCGCCGTGCGCCTCCGCTTGTGACGCAGGTTGATACCCATGATCCGGGCGCCGAACGCTGAGTAAACCATGGGGTGACGGATGGGCGCCTTCTCATCCTGTCCGAGAAACCTCCGGAACCATTGAATACCGTCTCCCCTGACGATATGATCGGCGTCGAGGAAGCCGTCGATATTCTCTTTATTGGAGATATGTCCCCCGACGATGATCGTTGCGCCAGGCCGGTACTCTCGGATCAGTTCGCACATTTTTTTTACCTTACCTGCGTTCGGTATAATGGAGCTGATTCCGATGATGTCGTACTCATTTTCCTGTATATCGCGGATAAAATCTGTAAGGGAGGGGAAATCGAGAACGGTACAGGGCGCTTCAATGTTTGCCTGCAACATTAAGAGACCAAAAGAGCGGTGAAACATCCGGAGCGAGAATCCTCCCTGCACGCGCGTCACCTGGTTCTGGTAGAGTTCCATGGGGTTGATTTTCCGGCTTCCGAATTCGTTATCCTGCGCATATGGACCGAAAACGCTGCTGAGCAATATCCTGGCCTGTGTTCCTTTGGGGTGTACGGTCTGTGATTTTTTCATAAATATTATCATCCCTTTCTGTGGAGATTTTACGTGTGTGATGCATATGTGCTTATTTAAGAGAAAAAGACAGAAAATAAAAGGCCTTCTGGGGGGTTTTACAAATCTTTTACAAAGCAGGATGGGCAGGCGGGATGGAGCCGATATATTTGTCCGTTGACACACAATGCATCATGGTATACGTATCTTGGTGAGGTATAAACCCGACTCTGCCGGGAGTTTCAAAAATGAACCGATTCAAGTGGTTTTATCATCCCGTTTTTATCTTTGTTTTCTCAATCATGGCGTTGGCTGCGTCTCTCTGCCTCTACTTATACTGGTACATCGGCGTCAGCGCAGGATTGACCTCGGTTATCCAGAAGTACAATCTCGATCCCAGCCAGTTTTTCGAGATCAATACGTGGGTAGTCATTCTTGTCCTTTCCATTCTTGTAGGGATCATCCTGGTCGGGGTCTTTGTTATCTTTGTATACAACCAGAAAACATGGCAGCTTTACCGTTTGCAGAGGAATTTCATCAACAATTTCACTCATGAGCTGAAGACACCGGTGACATCCCTGAAGCTCTACCTCGACACGTTTGCGAAATATGATATCCCCCGCGAAGAGCAGATCAGGTACATCGGTTATATGATCCAGGATGTAGAACGCCTGCTGAACAACATCAACCGGATCCTCAACCTTGCCAGGATTGAGAGCGGCAACTACTGGAAAGAATTCGTCGAAGTGGACCTGGTGGACGCCGTGCGGCAGTTTTACCAGAACAATGCCGACCTCTTCCGCAATTGTGAGGTTAAAGTACACAACTCCGCCGGGACACCGCTCTACTACCCGATCAATCCGCTCCTGTTTGACATGTTGCTTATGAACATCATGACAAACGCCGTGAATTACAATGAATCCGCCAATCCCAGGGTCGACATTCATTTTGTTCCTCAGAAGAAGGGGTTACATATCCGGTTTGTAGACAATGGCATAGGCATTGAAAAATCGGAGATCAGGAAAATATTCAGGATGTTTTACCGGGTGGGCCATCAGGAAGATATAGCATCAGGAAGCGGCCTGGGGCTGTATCTGGTCCAGCAGATTGCGAGAATACACAAGGGAAAAGTGACGGCAGAAAGCGCGGGGAAAGGGAAGGGCTCGGTATTTGCTCTTACTCTGCCGCAACGGGTTCAGGTGGAAGGATGACAGGGCCTATCTCAAAGAAAAAAATTCTCATTATTGAGGATGACAGGCATATCGCGGAGGGCTTGAAATTAAATCTTTCCCTCAAGGGTTATGAGGTCATGATAGCCCCTGACGGGCCGGACGGCCTCAGGGAGTGGCGGGAATGGAAACCGAACCTGATTGTTCTGGATATCATGTTGCCACGCATCGACGGCTTGTCAGTCCTCCGCAGCATTCGCCTTGAGGATGCACAGCTTCCTATTCTTATCCTGTCGGTAAAGAGTGAGCCTGAATATCGGGTGAAGGGGCTCTCCTATGGCGTGGATGATTATTTATCGAAGCCCTTCAATTTAGAAGAGTTCCTGCTCAGGGTTGAGCGGCTTCTCACCCGGGCCGCTTGGAATGATGGAGAGCATCCACCTGCGGCCGGTTTGACGGGTCATGGTTACACTTTTGGTGGGAACACCATCGATTTTGATACGTTTACAGCCCATTGCAAGGCAGGCAGGGTGACACTTACGGAGCAGGAAGTAAAGCTCCTCAAACTCTTTATTGCCAACCGCGGGAAACCCCTCTCACGAAGCGAGCTGCTGGAAATCGGATGGGGCTACACAGGAACCACGTCGACGAGGACCGTGGATAATTTCGTTATGCGCTTAAGGAGATACTTTGAGGATAATCCCCACGAGCCTGTATTTTTCCGGAGCCTCCGTTCCGTGGGATATATGTTCGATCATGAGTCCCATTAACCCCTTCCAGTTACTTGCTTATAATGGACTCCGGCCAATATACATGATTTCAAAGATAATTATTTGTACCCTATAACCACCTCCGGTTGACTCCTTAGTGACAATATATTATACTTTCTCACCACACAAAGCGAATTATTAAAAAAATAACGCAGGCAAAAAGCCTGTACTGACAGAGGGTATCTGCATGATTCGTTATAATCTGACTGAGTTCTTTAAATTATCAGCAGCTCTCAATTATCAGTTATCTGTTTCGAGCGATTTAGGTTGGAATATTTTAGGGATCATCATCGGAGATGTAAAACTCAGCCGGGATCAGCATACCATCATGCTTGACGCTCTTTCTTATCTCAACCACGCCTATAAAGACCAGCACCGCCGCATGGGTCCACTGTCCGTGCTCCATCCACTGCGGGCTGCTGCCATTCTTTCCCGGACTGTGGAAAAAGTCAACATGCTTGACTTGCTCACAGTGCTGCTGCATGATAAACATGAGGATATTCAAGCCTCTAATTTTCCTGAAGACAAGTTTGGGAAGGATTATTATCAACAATTGGAAACTGAATTTAACCACTTCCTGTATAAAAACGATCCCAATGACAACTGGTATCTTATGGAAAGACTCGATTTATTGTCCCGCAAATATGGAGATTCATATTTTACCTATATAGGAAGGCTCATGAACCGGGCACGGCAAACACCAGAACTGGTGCATGTGAAGCTCGCCGATCGCCTCGACAACACCCTCGATTTGCACTCTGAATTTTATGATCCCATTGAACATACTGATTTCTTTGCTACATTGTTTAACATCCTCTATATCAAGAACTACCGGCCGCCTGAACCCGAGGTGCAGCACCCGCTCCGACATCCTCTTTATGGCTCCTACCGGCTCTATCAGCTTTTTAAGAATGCCGTCTTATTGTCAATTATCCGCCGGAAGCAATCCATGAATTACGATCCGGTGGCGCAGCCCTTGTTCGAACAGCTTGTCAGGGCCAGCATGGAGGAAGCACAGCGGATTATCATCCATATATTTGATTATCACCTGAGGGATGTGGACCAACAGCAAAAACTTCTTTTAGATACAATGAATTATTGCCAGGAAGGCGGTACACTTGAAGTAACCAAACCGGGCGTACGCTCCAGGCTCGATGGCTTGTTTATGAAATACTTTGAATATGGCAGCGCTGAGGAACACAAACAAAAACTGGATCAACTTTATCAAGACAAACCATTGATGATTCAAGCCGCGTTAGCCTTTGTAACTATATTCAAAAATTTTCTCCTTGATCCCAATTATTTTATCGAGGGCATTCACGAAAATGGGTTTCATCCGCGGGAGGGCGCATAGGCCGGTGCGTGAGCTATTAAACCCCGTTTTTCCCATGAGAGCGGGTTTTCGTGTTTTTATATGCACGTGCATCGAAGGCTATTTTGTATGAAAGACAAAGATCAGACAAAAGAGCAGCGCGCAAGAGAACAGGTAGAAGTAAAACGGCGCATTGCCGAACTGGAAAAGGCAGAAACTGAGCGCACGCAGATGAAGGAGGCGTTGCGGAAAAGCGAAGCGAAGTACCGCGCCATCCTGGAAAACATTGAAGACGGGTATCTCGAAATTGATTTTGCCGGTAATGTAACTTTCTCAAATCCTTCGGCATGTAGAATTATTGGATATTCCGCAGATGAGCTGAAGGGAATGAGTTACAGGAAACTGGTGGGTGAAAAAGGCGCCGGGAGAATGCTGCAAGTATTTGGAGATATCTATCGAACAAGCAATGCGGTGAATCTCGTCGAACATGAGTTTATAAGAAAGGATGGCACAAAAGCCTGCGCTGAATTTTCAATTTCATTAATAAAGGATGAAAAAGGTAATCCTCTTGGATTCTGTGGTATCGGTCGTGACATTACAGATCGCAAACACGCGGAGGAGGAAAGAGAAAGACTTATTCTTGAACTTAGAGATGCCCTCTCAAAAATCAGAACTTTGAGTGGACTCCTGCCTATATGCAGTTCCTGCAAGAAAATACGTAACGATAAGGGTTACTGGGAACAACTAGAGGTTTATATCAGTGACCGTTCGGAAGCCGATTTCAGCCATGGTATTTGTCCCGATTGTGCAAAAAGATTGTATCCAGCATTTCATAAATGAAAAGTTACTTGCCTGGTTCTACCATCAATGAATGGAATTGCATCCACAAACGCCTTTGCCACCGTTTTTTTATCGCTTACATTATACTCATTTTTAAAAATGTGTTAAAGGAGTTCCTATGTCTACTTTAGAAAGGGCAATAGCTATAGCATGCGAAGCCCACGAAGGTAATGTCGATAAGGCCGGAGCGCCTTACATACTGCACCCATTGAGGGTAATGCTGCGCATGGACTCAACACATGAGAGGATTGTCGCAGTCATGCATGACGTTGTTGAAGACAACGAACAATGGACATTACGGAGACTGAAAGAGGAGGGTTTTGAACAGGATATTGTTGATGCAATAGACGCCCTGACAAAGAGAGATGGGGAAACCTACATGGAGTTCATCAGGCGAGTGTCACGAAACATTATCGGAAGGAAAGTGAAGCTTGCCGACCTGGAAGACAATATGAATGTCATGAGAATAGGCAATCTCACGGAGAAAGACACACAGCGGATAGATAAATATCATCGAGCATGGACGGAACTGCAAAAAGAAGTAAAATTTGATTAAAGGCTTTATAGTATGAATTCCCTTGACATTCATCATCGAGCGTACTACAAATTTATCATATTCATAGAGCTGTTAATAGTCATCAGGGTTCTGTAACGCGTTGGATTCCGGCATTTTAAAGTATAGGTGAAACCGCCCTGCTCTCCAGAGTGTTGGTGGTTTTTTTATTGTGCTGTTGATCGGGAAGATGTAACCAAACTATTGCCGGGGATACCCGGGATTGGAGATAAAAAATTACTATGAAGTTTATGGAGCGCTTATTTAATTTCGCAAAAGATGAAAAGAAGATGATTATCCTTGGTCGCAACGATATCTGCTGGTGTGGCAGCGGAAAGAAATATAAGCGGTGTCATTTGGAGGCAGATGAGGAAAAAAGAAGAAAGAAAGCCATGTAAGCCGCCGTATCTCTGACATATACATTAAGTTATTCCCGCCCTCTACCACTTCGGCGCGATGCGGTAAATCAAAGCAGGAGGATAAGCAAATGGCAATCAGCGATGAGCACAAGGAACTTGTCAGTTATCTCGAAAAGACGATTAAGATCATTGAAAAAATGGGGATGCGTATCCTGGATTTCCAGAAGCACGCTGTGAAAATTATCCTGCCGAAAGAGCCGAACCTAAATCACCTCGGTACGGTATATGCGGGGTCTCTCTTTTCCCTGGCGGATTATGCAGGCGGCGTTTTATTCTATGCCACCTTCGACCGGAAGAAATACTATCCCCTCCTGAAAGAAGTTACCATCGCCTTCAAGAAGCCTGGGACCACTGATATTACTTGTGAGGCATCAATGTCTCCCTCACAGGCGGAACAGATTAAACATCTTACCGACGAAATGGGGAAGGCCGACTGGGTTCTGGACCTCGAACTGAAGGACGCAAAGGGGGAAATCTGCTCTATTGTACACGGCATCTTTCAAATGAGAAAGATTTAGGGTAACAACCTTACATCCTTCCCTGTCCCCATCCACATATGCCGGGAGGATCACTTCCAGGGCCGTCTTATCCGTTTCCGTCAATATCATATCCACGGTTTCTTTTGAATAATCCGCTTATTTGCCATTTTTGAAAAGATTTTCTACACCCAACTGTTCGTAAAGGACAAATTATGGAAGAGGTCGATGGTGAGGGATGCTTTCATATCTTCATCAATTGCGGCATAGCATAAAATGCAAAAAACTGTTATAAACACCACACTATGCATAGAACTATTGTCTGCCCCCCGTTTTACCAAATATTCATGTCAAGGAGGAATACACTATGAAAAAGATGGAATGGAAAAATCCGCCGGAAATGCAGATTGACCCCGTCAAGGCATACAAAGCGGTTATTGAAACCAATAAGGGAGTTATTGAACTGGAACTGTATCCGCAACATGCGCCCAAAACTGTGAACAACTTTGTTTTCCTCGCGAGAGAGGGTTTCTACGACAACGTATCTTTTCATCGGGTGATCAGCGATTTCGTAATCCAGGGGGGAGATCCGACAGGAACAGGGCGGGGCGGCCCGGGCTACAAATTTGAAGATGAGTTAAAGGGGAATCCCTTAAAGCACGAAACAGGTATGATCTCGATGGCGAACTCCGGGCCGGACACGAACGGCAGTCAGTTCTTTATCACGCATTCCCCTCAGCCGCACCTGAACGGCAGACACACCGTATTCGGTAAAGTAGAGAACGGCCAGGATGTCGTCAATGCAATTCAGCAGGGGGATACAATGCTGAACGTAACAATACATGAGGTTTAAAAAATCGGGTAGCCCTCTCCCCAAGAATGATTTTTTTCTTTCAGATTAATTCATGGAGTACAAGAGATGAAATCCCCTACGGATTATGGTCGCAAGGTTGCCCTTATCGATGGATGCCGTATCCCCTTCTTGAGGGCCGGGACAGGGTACAGAGACCTCATGTCCTACGATCTGGCAAGACTTGCCATTAAAGCGCTCGTCCAACGAACCGAGATCGAACCGGAAAAGATCGACAGGGTCATCATGGGATGCGTGATTGCCAATCTGGCCACGACCAATGTCGCACGGGAGGCTGCCCTGGGCGCCGGACTTCCCGCAAGCATTCCTGCTTTCACCGTAACACTGGCCTGCGTTTCCGCAAATGTGGCCATCACCACCGGTGCAGATCTTATCCGGACCGGTCAGGCAGATGTGGTGATTGCCGGGGGGACAGAAAGCATGTCCGACATTCCCATCTGTTACCGCAAGCCCTTCAGGCAGAAACTTATCGAGTCCCAGAAATACAAAGGGATGCAGGATTATCTGAAATTTCCGAAAGGCCTCGGCCTCAAGGACCTCCTGCCGGAAATTCCCGCTATTGCCGAATTCTCTACGGGGCGGTCGATGGGGGAAGACTGCGACCGTCTGGCCGCCCGCCTGCAGATCAGCCGGGAAGATCAGGATCGCTACGCCGTCCGTTCCCATCTGGCGGCGGCGCAGGCAACGGCCGAAGGCATCCTGAGCGCTGAAATTGAACCAGTCCGGGTGCCTCCCGATTTTCCGCCCATCGATAAAGACAATGGCTTCCGGGGCGATACTTCCTTTGAAAAAATGAGCAGCTTGATGCCGGCCTTCGTGAAAAAATACGGAACAGTGACGCCCGGGAATGCCTCTTTTCTCACCGATGGGGCTGCCGCTGTCCTTCTCATGGCGGAAGACGTCGCCATATCGCTTGGTTACACACCCAGAACCGCGATCCGCACCTATGCCTACACGGCCCAGGACCCTTACGAAGAACTGCTCTTAGGACCTGCCTACGCGACACCAAGAGTCCTCGATATGATAGGGCTTGCGCTTTCGGACATAGATGTCTTCGAATTTCATGAGGCCTTTGCCGGACAGATTTTGGCAAATCTGAAATGCCTGGCCTCAGATGAATTTGCGCGGGAAAAACTCGGCCGGTGTGAAAAAGTGGGAGAAGTTCCCCTCGAGAAATTCAACACCCTGGGCGGTTCCCTCTCCCTGGGCCATCCCTTCGGGGCCACAGGAGCGAGGCTGGTCACTACAGCGGCCAACCGCCTCATCCGGGAAGACGGGACTTTCGCCCTTATCGCTTCCTGCGCCGCAGGCGCTACAGGAAACGCGATTATCCTGGAACGAAGGAAATAAAACGACTTACTAAAGAAATAGAATTAAAGGGAAATAGAGAGCCTGCGCGGGAATGACAAAAGTGACAATGGAGGCGGCAATGCCTTACGGACAGATCGAGAAAGAAAATGGAGTGGCGGTAGTCTGGCTTGATCAGCCGGGGAAGAAGGTTAACACAATATCCATCGA
>Ga0153916_10003707_pt1 | contig 11424 bp, 11 predicted proteins | sample Opewatmetagenome_FD_109642 | JGI IMG/M metagenome (GOLD analysis project Ga0153916, IMG submission 109642) | Freshwater wetland microbial communities from Ohio, USA - Open water 3 Core 3 Depth 4 metaG | ecosystem: Environmental > Aquatic > Freshwater > Wetlands | place: USA: Ohio, Lake Erie...
AGTATCAACAAATCGAGCACTGCGACTCCGGTGTAGTTGGCTATACCTGTGATGTTTCCACTGGATTTTTTGTATCCGCCCCATCCTGAGATTGCAGGCAGGCTCATGAGCTTGCTCATACTGTAGTTTGTCAAGTGGCCTCCGGCCTTGACCGAGAGGACGATGGGCGGCCTGTTTGTGACTTGGATCATATCTACGTTAGAGACACACTTTGGTCCAGCTGCCCCGGTGTAGAAATCTGACTCAAACACGCCTGCCCCGTCTGTATTATTGAAGTAGCCATCTAGTGGGAGGAACATGATTCTGAAGCCATCGGTCCAGGTTGGTACCTCTGTACCATTGTACGAGAACGCCAAGACCATGTCGCCTTGGAGGCTGTATCCGGTTGAGTTGGGGTAGACGTTTAGATAGCTGAAGGTCTGATTGTAACCATCTGTGGCGTTGATGAATACCAGCTGGTTGGTGGCCATGCCGTCGGCAAGCTCGACCAGGTCTGCTATCTTTACTCCCTTATACTCGCCCGATCCGCGAACGTTGCCGTATGAGTTCTGGAAAGACGCATTCCTCGTGATTACATTCATGTTTTTCATATCACTGAGCGTCACGACGTGAATTGACCCGTCACTGCTAACAACTCGCACGGAAGGACCTGTGGACGATGTTGGTTGTTGCATCAGAATAAGAACTGCCGTGGCAGTGCCAGCTATCACGATGACGACTGCTAGTACTGCGTAAAGCTTGGTCTGGCTTGTGCCTGAGCTCACTTGAGAGGCAACCCCCGATATGTTCAGGCGTACCAGTCGACTCTGATAAAAGCATTCCGAAAGCGCACTCCTGACAACTGATTATAAGATCGACTATGGACAAACAATAAGTGGTGCACGATGCGGATTTCTTGCGGTGCAATAGATGGTAAGCTATAGCGGCTCGGGTGATTCTGTCAAAGACCCTATTGTCATCTCTGACGTCAAGACAGACTTCGAAGCTGTCAAAGCCGAATACGCATACTTGGCCAGACGATTCGGGAGGAAGGGTGTAGACTGGAAGCTCATATTGCAGACGCTGCATAGCTCAGAAGGTAAGCAGATAGACAGCATAGAAGTTGAGCTTTCAGGCGGCAAGCGCTTAACACTGTATTTCGATATCACGAAGTACTTCGGAGTTTTCGGTCAGCGCGACGCTGCAAGTCAGAGCCCCAAAGAGAAGAAGGGGCTCTCTCAATAGGGCATAGGAATACTGCTGAATATCGGCAGTATCCCTAACTCACAGTCGCAATGGCATCTATCTCTATGCCCGAGTCTCTCGGCAGAGCGGCAACTTGTACAGTAGACCTTGCCGGGGGGTTCTTCGAGAACCATTTGGCGTACTCGGTGTTCATCTCTTGGAAATCCTTCATATCACGCAGGAAGACAGTGGTTTTCACGACTTTGTCAAGTGAAGAGCCGGATGCTTCAAGGACTGTCTTGAGGTTCTCAAGGATCTGCTTGGCCTGAGCAGTGATTGAGCCCGTAACGGTCTCTCCCGTCTTTGGATTGATTGCCACTTGTCCTGAGCAGAAGACCAGTCCCTTGACTTTGATGGCTTGAGAATACGGTCCAATTGCTTTTGGCGACTTGTCCGTAAACACGACTTCGCGACTCATTTTGCATCGGAGCAGCCTGTGCTCCGCCAAGTCATTAATGTGACGGTCTTCCACCTACGCTGACTACTTCTTCTTTGAAGGAGCGGAAGGTGCAGCTGCTGCAGGCACGACTCTCGTTCCGGTCTCGCCGTGCAGTGCCTTGGTGATGTTGGGAGGGTCGGTGATTATCGCCAGCTGGCCGCCATTCCTTATGAAGTCGACACATGCTTCGATTTTGGGAAGCATGCTGCCTGCGGCGAAATGACCTTCCTTTATGTATCGTTGGGCCTCACTGACATCCATCCTGTCAATTGCCTTCTGGTTTGGTTTGCCGAAATTGAGGTAGACCTTTTCCACTGCTGTTGAGATGATCAGCGCGTCAGCATTGAGTCCGCTGGCAAGCAATGCAGAAGCTCTGTCTTTATCAATGACTGCCGCTACGCCTTCGAGCTCGCCGTTCGGCTTCCTGATGACCGGGATGCCGCCTCCGCCAACTGCGTAAACAATAATGCCTTGGGCTATCAGATTCTTAATGACTGGCAGTTCGATGATTTCTTTGGGAATCGGAGACGGGACAACCCTGCGCCATCCTCTTCCAGCATCTTCCTTGATTGCCCATCCTTCAGTCTGAGCTCGGGACTTCGCTTCTTGTTCTTCTAGGAAAGAGCCAATTGGCTTGTCGGGGTTCTTGAATGCTGGGTCATCGGTATCGACACGAACAAGCGTGACAACAGTTGAAACTGGCTTCGTCACTCTGCGCTTCTGGAACTCATTGTAAAGTGCTCTCTGAATCATGTAACCGATTGCGCCTTCCGTGTCAGCACCACAGTAGTCGAGGGGAACCTCGTGGAGTTCCTTCCTAGAGAGTTCTGACCTTCTTAGGATGAACCCGACCTGGGGACCATTCCCTGAGGTTATCACAACATCCCAACCCTCTAGAATCATGTCGGCGATGTGTTTGCACGTTTCTGCGCAAGCTGCATACTGGTCTGGCACAGTCTGATGCTGCTTGTCTTTTATCAAAGAGTTGCCACCTATGGCAACTACTGCCCTACGGCCCATCGTTCTCATCTCCCATAAATGGAGAACCAAGCGGTCACTCGTAGGCTAATTAAAGGAAACGGTAAGGCGCCCGGGAGGCGTTAGGCGTCAGGCAAGACCCGACTTGTCATTTGTCCCCTCTTGCCGTTTTGTTTATAGTCAAGGTTCGCGCATTGGCAAGTGTGGCAACGAAATTCGAGCTGAAGCCGGATATATCGGTCGAATCCGTTGAGTCATCAAAGGAAGCAGAGAGTGCAGCCAAGCGTCTCCGCCAGGCAATTCGATATCACAACTACCGGTACTACGTGCTCGACAGCCCTGTCATATCAGACGCTGAATATGACGTCTTGATGTCGACTCTTCAACAGCTTGAACAGAAGTTCCCCACGCTTGTCACACCGGATTCTCCTACGCAGCAAGTGGGAGGCTCTCCGCGGGAAGAGCTTGGTCTTGTCAAGCATCCGATACCAATGCTCAGCCTGAAGACGGTATACACCGAGGATGATGTCTTGGCCTTTGATCAGAACTGCCGCAAAGAGCTGGGGATGGCTGAGGTTGAGTATGTTGCTGAGCCAAAATTCGATGGCTTGGCTGTTGAGCTTACTTACCAGAGCGGACGACTCGCCTTGGCATCGACGCGGGGCGACGGCACAACAGGAGAAGATGTCACGCCAAACGTTAGAACAATGAAAGAGGTCCCTTTGGTTCTGTTGTCCGCTGAAAGCACGGATGTTCCTTCCCGTCTCGTTGTGCGAGGAGAAGTGTTGATGTTCATTGATGGATTCGAGGAACTCAACCGACGACGAACCGAGTCAGGCGACGCGTTGTTTGCCAACCCGAGGAATGCGGCGGCAGGGTCTCTGCGGCAATTGGATCCAAATACAACGGCTCATCGTCCGCTCCACATATTCCTCTATGAGATAGCCGACATATCAGGCAAGGAGATTAAGACCCAGTGGGAGCTTCTGCAGACTCTGCAGAAGTGGGGACTGAAGGTCAATGTTGCGGAATCGAAACTCTGCCACGGAGTCAATGAATTGCTCAGGTACCACCAAGACATGTACGAGAAACGAGACGGGCTCCAGTACGAGATTGACGGCGTTGTGTACAAGATTAACGACCGTCAGTCACGTGAGCGGTTAGGTTTCCGTAGCAGAGATCCTCGTTGGGCAGTCGCGTACAAGTTCAAGCCACGTGAGGCTACCACCAAGCTCCTAGACATTGTAGTCCAAGTAGGAAGAACTGGCAAACTAACGCCGGTGGCTGTGCTGGAGCCAGTCGTTGTGGGCGGAATCGAGATCGGTAGAGCTTCACTCCACAACCAAAGCGAGATTGACCGAAGGGACATTAGAATTGGGGATACAGTTCTGGTGAAGAGAGCGGGCGATGTGATACCTCAGGTCGAAGGACCCGTCGGAGACCAGCGAAGCGGTTCTGAACGGGTATTCCACATGCCCAGCGAATGCCCTGTTTGTGGATCAGAAGTTGTGATGTCCGAGGACAAGAAAACGACAGTGTGCCCAAATATGAATTGCCCGGCACAGCTTCGGGAGCGGCTGATACACTTTGCATCAAAGCAGGGAATGGATATCGAAGGTCTAGGCGAGAAGAGAGTAGAGCAATTGGTAGACGCAGGTCTTGTCACTAGCTTCCATATGTTGTATCAACTGACGAAGCAGAATCTCCTGTCACTAGAAAGGTATGGCGATCTGTCAGCTGAGGGTTTGTTGAGCCAAATCGAGAGTAGTAAGAAGCAGCCTCTGTGGCGATTCCTGAATGCTCTAGGCATTCCTCATGTGGGCGAACACATGGCACAAGTATTGGCCGACAATTTTCAGACGATTGAGAAGCTCATGCATGCATCCGGAGAGGAGCTGCAGTCCGTGAGTCAAGTTGGACCGGAGGTCTCTCGGGCAGTTGTCGAGTTCTTCGCTGACAAACACAACCATACAGAGATAGAGGCTCTCATCAAAGCAGGTCTGCAGCTCGAAGGTGCAACGAAAGCGAAAGGTAGGCAACCTCTCGATGGACTGACCTTTGTTTTCACGGGCACCCTTGAACGCTGGACCAGAGAAGAAGCAGAACAGCTCGTTGCTGGTATGGGGGGACACGCAGCTTCGAGTGTGAGCAACATCACCAACTACGTTGTTGCCGGACCAAGTGCTGGGTCCAAGTTGGCAAAGGCCAAGGCCCTCGGCGTTACCGTCATATCAGAAGAGGATTTCGCTGCAATGATCGAAAAGGTGGCCAAAGGTGGTTCGTGACCCCCAGAAGCGAAAGCGATGAAACCGGAAGGATTCATCGTCGGCGGCGAATCTCCCTGACTGAGCACGCTGCGGTTTGTTGTCCGCACTGCTCTGCGGAAGGAGAAGAGCGATTTGTTTCAAGGCTAAGCTAGATCAGTCCGGCGGCAGTCCAGCCTCGGCGTTTCTCATCCTCCAATACTCGAAGTACTCGGAGTCTATGTCAGGTGGGAATCTGGCCTTCGCTGCTAAACCCTTGTTAAGCTTCTCATGGTTTTGTACGGCCGTCTCTATTCGCTTCATGTCAAGGCGGTCTACAGGCGTCTTGTATATGTCATCTTGAAGCCTGATTATCTCTGGAAAGGTAAGGCCGTGGGCGCCAAACTTGAGTGCAAGTGAGCGATTAACTCTCTCACGTCGCCACCAGTAGGACCTGTCCGAGTAATCCTTTTCTCCTACGTCGAAACCCGGGTAGATGTGGGGCATATCGAAGCTGAACGGCCAAAAGATACTCATGCAGGGACTCGACGAGCCCGTGAACCAATGGGTTGACTCGCTGTCAATGTCTGATATCTGACTCCCCGTTACCGAGAAGCCGTCATCGGGTCCAGCGTGTCGGCAAATGGGTGTTACTTCCTGTTTCCACGGTGTCCAACCTTCCGGATGGCTTCTGAGGAGGGCAGCCAAGTTGAAGAAATCAATCCTGCCATTCATCTGCTGAAGATATTCAGTCGAACAGTGAAGTCTGTCATCACAACGAGTGATGTAGCGTAAGGTCTCGTCTTCGTATGCAGCTGTGAAGTCGAAGTCTTCCTTACTCTCGGTCCAGCCGCTCCGAATCGCATGTTCAATCAGGTCTCTACAGGATAGGTCCCAGTGCGTGTGGATTGTATAGCCATTCGAGATTGACCGCACTGAATCGACTTTCTCTGCGACCCATCTCCTGTTTGAGGTCTCCAGCACCCAAGCCTCGCTCTTGTCCGCTATCAGGAAGCTATTGTGATACTTGTTGACACCCCCAAACTCGTAAATCCCTCCCTGACCATGTTTCTCCAAGAGCGACGTGATCACATCAAGAGCTCCCCGAGAAGTCTTCGCCCGTTCAAGACCCAAACGAAGGAGATCCATGCCCAAGAGTCCAGTATCAGGTACTTGCTCCTTCGAGTAAACCGCCTCGTTGCCAATTGCTACGCCGTGTTCGTTTGCTCCCATTTCTGCGCCCCAAATCCAGTACGGAGATGAGAGGAAGATAGCATACGTTTCCTTAGCTTGAGGGATGCCGATGTATGTACATTTCAGAATCCCGCCCTTATCATGCTGGGCTCTCGGCACATACCTAATCACTTGTGCTTCATTTGGGGGTCTATCACTGTTCTTTCCGAACAATGTCCTTCCATCGCTCGTACAGTTCGGCAGAGCAACAATCGTGTCGCACATGCACGACGCCCCCGGGCTGGTTCACTTTTTCGGCTGCGGTTCGTTGAGCCATTCATCCTCATAATCGACTTCCATATCAGCCGCGTCTGACAAATCCTTCCCGGTCATCGCATCGACTAGCATCTTACTTCTCAGTACGATGTATTTGCTTTTCTTGCTTAGTGCAGCGACGAATTCCATTGTTTTCGACATCAACTCAGTCTGCGGAAACACTCTGTCCGCGAGTCCTGTCTGGAGTGCCTCTTGCGCGGAGACCACACGGGTGGTAAGGAGCAGATCCTTCGTCCTAGCTGGACCAACGAGATGCAGTAGATTCGATGCAGCGCCTGCTCCCGGGAAAACTGAGAGCTCGACCTCCGGGAACCTGAACCCAGCGGTCTCAGAACAAAACCTGAAGTCGCAGGCCACAGCGACCATTGCACCGAAGCCAACTGCATATCCGTTTATGGCGGCTATCGTGAAGCAACTCTTGGCTTGTCTTATGAGGCGGGTTGTCTTCTCTAAGAGCTTGAAAAACGAAGTTTTCTCCTGTCCCTTGAGAGATCTTATGGTTTCGAGGTCAAAGCCAGCCGAGAAAGCCTTGTCACCTTCTCCAGTGAAGATAATCGTCGTGATGTTAGGGTCGTTTGTCAGATGACCTACGATTTCACTGAATGAAACAAGCATTTGCTTTGTGACAGAATTCAGTTTCTCAGGCCTACAAATCGTTACAGTCGCCACGGGCTCGGCCCTGTCAACCTTGATTTCTCCGATTGACTGCGTCACGAGCTAATGGCCGGTGATACGAACATAAATGCTTTCAGGGTCGCTTCTCCGCTTTCTTCTCGCCCTGAGTCTTGCTCTCGTAATCTTCAATCGCCTTTTGAAGAGCCTCGGCCGCAAGATTGCTGCAGTGCATTTTGTGAGGAGGCAGGCCATCAAGCGCGTCAGCTACCATCTTCCTAGTGATGGTTTTTGCTTCTTCAATTGTCATGCCCATTGCCATTTGCGTGGTCATTGATGAGGTGGCTATGGCTGCAACGCATCCGAAGGTCTCGACCTTGATGTCGACAATCTTGTCATCCTTGACTTTTATGAAGAGCCTGAGCATGTCGCCACATACTGGATTACCCACTGTTCCCACACCATCAGCATCATCGATCCGACCCATGTTCTGCGGGTTCTTGAATTCCCGCATGACCTTGTCAGTGTACGTTTCTATTCCTCCAGTAGCTCACACCAAAGCGACTCGGCAATTCCTAGACAGTGACTTCACAAATCGCTACCCTAAACTCTGGTCGTCGTCCGAGGAGCTTTCCTGTTCTTCATGTTTGGCCTCGGACTTGGCCATGAAGTATTCACCCCTCTTGAGCGGGCTGAATTGACGTAAACGGTTAACTATCGGTACTAGCGCCTCGACAAACCCATCAATCTGCTCCTTTGTGTTGAAGCGGGATAATGAGACTCTCACTGACCCGTGAGCGATTTCAGGTCTCAAACCGATTGCTTTCAGCACGTGACTCCCCTGAAGAGTCTTCGAAGAGCATGCGGAGCCCGTTGAGATTGCGTACCCATCCATATCGAGTTCGACGAGCATAGATTCTCCCTCGATTTGTTCCACAACCATGCTGAACAGATTTGGTAGCCTCTTCACCGGATGTCCTGTGACTCTGTAATCTTCGAGAGTGGTACTCATCTTCTGCTCTACGTAATGCCTCAACGAAAGCAGATTGTCCGACTCGTCTTTTCCCCATATCTTCACGGCCTCTGCGAAGCCAACAGCTCCGGGGATGTTCTGGACTCCCGGTCTGAGTCTTCGCTCCTCGTCCCCGCCCTCCATGATCCTCTCAACTCTCGTGCCCTTCCTCACGAAAAGCGCACCAATTCCTTTGGGACCATGAATCACATGAGCGTCCATTGTCATCAGATTGATTGGAACTGCCTGTATGTCGACTGGTATTTTCAGGTAGCTCTGAGTAGCGTCGGTATGAAAGATCACACCACGGGCTGAGGTCATACGTGCTATTTCTTCGATTGGCTGAACTGTTCCTATCTCACCGTTAGCGTGTTGAATTGATACAAGAATCGTGTCCTTTCTAATCTTCTTCTTCAGCTGACCGACATCTACAAGGCCGTTTTCATCCACGTCCAGGATGTCGAGTTCAAACCCGTCCTTCTCAAGAGCCTTACAGGCCTGCAGCACTGACATGACTTCAATGGAGCTTGTGATTATGTGCTTCCCATGGTCCTTGTTGGCCAGAGCGGCGCCCTGAATAGCCAAGTTGTTCGACTCAGTTTGCCCTGACGTGAAGACAATTGTCAATGGATCTGCATTGATGGATTCAGCAATAACCTTCCTCGCATTCTCGAGTCCTTTCATGGCTGCAACGTCACGGGAATGGCCAAGTTCCATCCCTGCGGTTCCGTAACTTTCCCTGAAGTAGGGTAACATCGCTTCTATGACTCGCTCATCCACTCTTGTGGAGCTGGCATTGTCGAGAAAAGCCAAGTTATCTTCCTCCGTCTTTGCATGCTCGACACTCCTCCTCCACTTGTTTGCACTGTCCTCGGTGGACATCGCACATGATTCCTGCGTCTCTCATGGCTTTGATGAGTCGATTTACTTCCTTCGTCATGAGTTGGTATACGTATTTGTCCGGCTGTCTAGCCTGCCACGCCTTTATCATGGAGTCGACTGATTTCTCAATTTCTGGGATGAAAGAACTCGGTATCTCGATAACATCGCCCCGAGATCTCTTGGACTTGGCTAGCTTGTACTGGGTGACCGCCGGTTCAGTAACTCCAAGAATGCCTGCTATATCCTTCTGGGGTATGCCCTTCTTTATCATCAAGCGCGCCATCTCTCTTCGAAGAGATGGGAGAACATACCATACCTCCAACTCCTGGGGCATGAGCCATGTTCTTCGTTTGACCTGCTTCTTCTTCCGTTTCTGCGTTTCTGACATGGCCATCTCTCATGTGAAGTCGATTTCACGATAGTTTAGAAAGCAACTAACAATAGTGAAGAGAATGCGCTAATAAGGCTTCTCCTGTGTAGGAACAATGTAATAAGCGCCGACATGGTCTGATTCTGAAAGTGACAGGAATCTCTCTTCCAACCGACTTCACGTCCTAGTAGCGTTCAGTCAGCGCTGGTTCGTACATGAAGAGTTAAATCCGGCTGCTGGGCCGGACCGACTAGTCACATCGGAGGACAGATCTTGTCAGTCTTTCTAGGTATCGAACACGCTGGTGTTGTCGCAAAGGACACTGTTAGCCTTTCAAAGTGGTATGGGCAGACCTTTGGAATGGTCGAGGTCTACAACAACAAGAAGACCCCTCCTACCATATTCATGAAGGCCCCCAACGGCATGATGATAGAGTTTGTCCCAATCGCAGGAAAGCCGAAGATCATTCCTGAAGAAAAGGATGAGGGCTGGAGGCACGTCGCCATCTCGGTGAAGAAGATTGAGACTGCCATGGCCGAGCTGGACAAGAAGGGTGTCCAGTGGGTTGGCGAGATGAAGAGCAGCCCTGAGACCGGAGTGAAGGCTCGCTTCTTCAGAGATCCTGAAGGAAACATTCTGCACATAATCGAACGACCAAAGCCTTTGTAGACAACTTGCCTGCATTTCGACTCATTGGGTCGCGGGTCTTCATTCTTGGTCAGGAACCATATCGGGGTCAGGAGCCAAGATCTTGAGGTTTCACAGTGGTCCCCTCGCGTCAGAGCATGAAATCGACAACACATAATAGTCGGAAGAGAGTGGTTCCCTAGCTAGGTGCAACGCCTTGAGAGTCTTGGTGACAGGAGCCTCGGGCTTCATCGGACACAAGATGGTCAGCCGCCTTCTGAGTGATGGGCACGAAGTCGCGGCTCTGGTTCGAAGCACGAGCAAGACCGAAGACTTGCCCGGTCAGGTCGAACTTAGAATTGGTGACATGCTCGATGAGAAGAGCCTAGAGGCAGCAGTGAAGGATGTCCAAGCTGTAATCCATCTTGCTGCGTACTTCGATTTCTATCCTCGCGACAAGAAGCAGATGTTTCGAGTCAACGTAAATGGCACGACTGCACTCATGAATTCATGTGTGGGAACATCGGTTGAGAGGTTCATCTATGGCTCTTCCACGGAGGCCATAGGGCCCGTCAAGCACCCCCCTGGCAACGAAGAAACCGAGCTCAGACCAACCTATGACTACGGTCGTAGCAAGGTGATGGCCGAGAATGCGGTTAGAGCGATAAGCACTGATACTGGCTTGCCACATGTTATAGTCAGGCCAACAGGCGTCATGGGAGAGGGCGACTTCTACTCGGCGTACGAGTTAATCAAGAATCTGAATGACCGTGCAGTTCCTGTTCTTCCTGGGGACGGTCAGAAGCACATAATGTACTCACATGTTGATGATGTTGTAGACGGTTTTGCCAAAGCCCTGACTTCGCGGGGCGCACTGAACACCACGATAATACTATCTCCGAACGAACCAATCAAGTACAAGGACCTGATAGTGTTCATTGCAGACTGCTTGGGTGTGAAGCCACCGACAAGGTATATCCCTACATCTCTTGCTAAACTGGGCATTGGTCTTCTGAGTCCAATCAAGAACCGACACGGAACAACTTTCCTTTGGCACAGGCAAACCATTCAGAGTATGGTCGAGGATCGATGGTACACGAATGAGAAGGCAAAGCGGCTCTTGGGATGGTCTCCTCGCTACACGATGGTAGATTGTATCAAGAAGACGATAGACTGGTACTTCGCCAACGGTCACTTGGAAAAGAAGGCGTAGAGAATGGAAGCACTTGTAGGTCTGCTCCTGATAGTGCTCCCCATAGCACTTGCTTTTGTCATGCTCGTCTTCCTTCACAGAGCTGCGGACACGACCGGCGTAGTCGTTTGGCTGGTAACGGTCGTGATAGCAGTCCTTGCTTTTCAAACGGATTTCATCATTGTGCTCACGGCCAGCGTGGCGGGCATCGTCAAATCATTCCCTATCTCGCTCATGGTTGCGACATCGATACTCATGATGACGTACATGCAAGAGACCGGATCGCTTCAGAGGCTCGTTGTATTCTTCAAGACGTTAGGCGGAGGAAGCAGGCCG
>Ga0153916_10003708_pt1 | contig 11424 bp, 14 predicted proteins | sample Opewatmetagenome_FD_109642 | JGI IMG/M metagenome (GOLD analysis project Ga0153916, IMG submission 109642) | Freshwater wetland microbial communities from Ohio, USA - Open water 3 Core 3 Depth 4 metaG | ecosystem: Environmental > Aquatic > Freshwater > Wetlands | place: USA: Ohio, Lake Erie...
GGCTAATTGCGCCGGGGTGCTGACTTCCTGGGACATCCTTAATTCCGGCTACAAAGTAATATCCAACAACACCTCAGCGATGTTGCGCAGTTTATCGGCAGACATTTCACTCAGGCGTTGGGCCACTTCGATATATGGGCGGTTGATCGGTTTGCACACAAAAGCCTGCATTTCCGGTGAAAGCTCCATAAACTCATTCATAAAACGCTGCTGTGCCAGCCAGGTGCCCACCGGTCCGCGCTGGTCATGGAAGATTTTTACCGGCGCGCCCACACCAGCTGCCAGCATTTCCAGCTCGGGCAGCGGGACAGTTGCCTCACCCAATTCAATCGCCTGCAGGCGTCCGGCATCCAGGCCGGTTTTCTCAGCCAGCTGGTCCAGGGTCATTTCCTTTTCCAGGCGTGCTTTCCGCAGCAGCACACCAATGATCTTTTGGCGCAGCGCAATGAGCATCTTGGGGTCAACCGGTTTATCCTGCCCCCGGGGTCCCATCAGGTGCCCGTCTTCGCCCCAGAAATGTTCCAGCGGCACCTTAAACTGGTAAGCCAGCACTTCCAGCTCAGGTAAAGATGGCGATTGATCCCCCAACTCAAAATTTGTCAGGGTTTCTGGCGATATACCCAATGCATTGGCGCAGTCTTCCAGGGATATGCAGGTGGCCTGGCGGGCATTGCGGATCAGCACGCCGAGTTTTTTGGCTTTGATTTTCATCGCAGTTGGTGAAGTCATGGTTTGCTCTCCGTTATCGACGGCGCCTGTTTTGGGCCAAAATATCGGCAACACTCGCGCCAAAAATTTCGGGACCTAAGCGGAAGCCTGCCGTTTCCAGGCGATTTGAGAATAAAGGCCGGATGCCGGTAGGCTTGTGCTCCCCAAGCACTTTATCATCTGCGCCAATGCCCGATTGCTCAAATTTAAAAATGTCTGTCAGCACCACCGTATCCCCTTCCATTCCCGCCACCTCGGTGATGGCGGTAATCTTGCGGCTGCCATCGCGCATGCGTGACTGTTGGACGATCAAGTCCACCGCAGAAGCAATCTGTTCGCGAATGACTTTTAGCGGCAGCTCCATACCCGCCATCAAGGTCAACGTTTCCAGGCGGGCCAGGGCATCGCGCGGAGCATTGGCGTGCACGGTGGTGAGTGAGCCGTCATGCCCGGTGTTCATCGCCTGGAGCATATCCAGCGCCTCGCCGCCGCGGCATTCCCCAACCACAATCCGGTCTGGTCGCATGCGCAAAGAATTGCGCACCAGATCGCGCACATTGACGGCGCCCTTGCCATCCAGGTTGGCAGATTTCGTCTCCATGCGCACAATATGCTCCTGGTGTAACTGCAGCTCGGCTGCGTCCTCAATGGTAACTATCCGGTCTTCCTCTGGGATATAACTGGAAAGCACATTGAGCAGCGTAGTTTTGCCCGAACCCGTTCCACCAGAGATGACGATATTCATTTTGGAGATGACGCAGGCGCGCAAGAACTCCGCCATGGTTTCGGTAATTGACCTATAGCTGATGAGCTGCTCCATGGTGAGCTTGGATTTACCGAATTTCCGAATGGTTATGGAAGGGCCATCGATTGCCACCGGTGGGATAACCGCATTGACGCGTGAACCATCTGGCAGACGTGCATCCACCGTGGGGCTGTCCTGATCAATCCGCCGCCCCAGGGGTAATACGATGCGCTCGATGATGCGCAGGACATGGGCATCGCTTTCAAATGTCACGTTCGTCTTCACCAACCTGCCTTTGCGCTCCACATACACTTTTTTTGCGCCGTTCACCATCACTTCGGTAATCTCGTTGTCGTCTAATAAAGGTTGGATTGGCCCATAACCCAGCAGGTCGTCTTTTACATCGTGGAAAATCTGTATGCGCAGGCTTTCCGGCAAGTTCAAACGGGTTTGCTGGTACGCCCGCTGCCGACTCTCATCAATAGCCGCCACACGGTGGTCTATGGAGACCGGGTTAGCCTCCAGATCGCGTGTGATTGTATTGATCAGGAATACTTTTACTTTAGCCAGGTCAACGTTAGGTTGGGCCTGGCTTTGCAAGCGCGAGGCTGCGTTCATGCGCCGCCTTCCCCACCGTCATTCTCCACCTTGTCTTCTTCGGGCGCCAGCCAAACGATGTGTTGTGTATTAACGGCCAAGAAATCCAGGGTTAAAATTTGCTGACCGCCAGCGTCGAAAATAGTGGCATCCGTTATAGCCAGGAAAGTTTCTGAGCGGTTCAACATATCGCTGACTCGCTCTCCGGTACGTAAATATACATTCCCCTGGATGCGGTTTGTGGTAGTCTGGATGATGGCGGAAATAGTATCTTTCGAAACGTAATCTGTAAAGAACTTCCCTTTGTCGTCGTAGTGCAAACTCATAATTTTTTCCTTCTTAACAGCCCTGCCTGCAATCGGGTAGATTATTCATCCAAATTAGGCATAATATAACCGATACCAGACCGGGTGACAATATGCTCTGGATTGCGCGGGTCAGCTTCTAATTTTTGCCGCAAGCGGGAAATACTCACCCACAAGATTTCTTTATCTTCGCTATACTCATCTCCCCATACATCTCTCAGAAGCTGGTCCGAGGGGATAACCCGGCCCAAATTGTGGGCCAATTGAAGCAAAATACGGTACTCCGTAGCTGAAAGATACACCATTTTATCATTCATGAAGACTTCAGCTCGCGCAAAATCAAGCTTTAAGTTGCCATGGAGAAATGAGGACTCACGGCGCAGACTTTCGTCGCTAGATTTTTGCGCCCGGCGTAAAACTGCGCGCACGCGTGCCAGCAGTTCCGTGGCAGAGAAAGGTTTGACAATATAGTCATCTGCGCCCAGGTTCAACCCCCGCACCCGGTCCTGCTCTTCGCCTTTTGCGGTTACCATGATGATGGGCACCGAAGAAAACTCCCGGATGCGCTCGCAGGCCTTAAAGCCATCTAAAACCGGCATCATCACGTCCAACAACACCAGATGCGGCTGATGCTCCGCGACCAGGTCTACTGCCTGTTGCCCGTTATACCCCTTGATCACCTGGTACCCTTCTGTAATAAGGTTCGCTTCCATCAAGCGAACATAACGCATTTCATCGTCCACAATCAAAATCCGCTCGTTCATAATTAGCCCTCCTGGGATACCCCATTGTCAATCGACTGGTTTTCTGGCAGGGAAATGTAGAAGGTTGTTCCCTTGCCAGGCTGTGACTCGACAGAAATTTCCCCTGAATGCACCCGGATAATCTCCCGGCAGATATATAAGCCCAGACCGGTGCCATGCACTTTGTCCCTGTGCTCCGGGGCGCGGTAAAAGCGCTCAAACAAGCGCTCAGCATGTTCTGGGGAAATTCCCGCGCCCTGGTCACGCACTGCAATCTGGCAGCGGCGCGGCACACTATCCTCGGATATGGACATTTCCACCACCACCGGAGAACCAGGGGCGTATTTTACGGCATTGCTGATCAGGTTATCGAATACCTGGGTCAGGCGGACCGGATCTGCCAGGATGTTGAATTCAACCGGGTTCAGGTGGATCTCAAAGCCCTGGAAATGCTGGCGCGCCCGCAACACCAGCTCGTGCAGCAACATGTCCAGGCGGATGTTTTGAAGCTGCATGCGCAGTGTACCCGCCTGTAAGCGGGAAGAATCCAATAGATTATCGATTAATTCGCGCAGGCGGTCAGTCTCTTCATCTATGATTTGCAGAAATTCGCGCCGTTCGCTGTCATTCCAGGAAATATCGTCCCTCAGCAGGGTGGTGGCATAACCCTTGATAAATCCCAGGGGAGTGCACAGCTCGTGCGAAATAGTGGCGATAAAATTATCCTGCAGTGACCGCAAACGCCGCTCTGCCTCCAGGTTGGCTACCTGAGCCACCAGCTGCTGGCGCACCAATAATTGGGCAATATGAATGGCTACAAACTCTGCCAGGTGGATTTGTTCCTGGATATATGGCGGCCCTCCAAAACGGCCAAAGACCAATGCGCCGATCGTCTGCTGGCGAGACCGCAGTGGTAGACCCAGCATATAGCGCAGGTTCAGCCGGTTATTTTCCCAATCGGGTAATTTTTCCGTTTGGGTGGTGGTGATTGTGGAATGGAACACCTCGCTGGCAATCGTTTCACCCCATGCCAGGTCAGCTTCTGCCGCCCGTCCGCGCCCAATGATGCGCGCATAGGTAGGTTCTAACTGTCCATCATCATTGGGAACGTAGACAACGATATTATCAAAAATTAACACCGGGCGGGTCAGCTGAATAATCTGATCCAAAGCGTCATCTACAGACCCCACGGCGGCTACGGCATTGCTGATGGCGTAAACCGCCTCTAATTCTTTAGGTTGCAGCGTCCCTGGAATTACCGGATCTTCAATCATTTTTGCTTGCCGTAAATGTGAATTGGAACCGAGACCCTTTGCCAATCTCAGAATACACCTGGATCGCTGAGCCGTGCGCTTCAATAATGCGTTTCACCAGCGCCAGGCCCAAACCAGTCCCGCCATAATGGCGCGTATCAGAACTGTCTAACTGGTGGAAAGGCTCAAAAATCTCGTTAATCCGCTCGGGAGCCATGCCAATACCGGTATCGGCAACGCTGATAGTCACCAGGCCGTTGTTAGCGCGCCCCAGCAGGCTTACAGTGCCTCCTTGCGGGGTGAACTTGATGGCGTTATCAAGCAACTGCAGCAGCACCCAGGCGATCTTTTCAAAGTCCACTCTGATCATGGGCAGGTTTTCCTGCAACCCTAACCTGACTTCCACCTGGCGCGCTTTTGCCAGCTTGACTGCCTTGGCGCCGGTTGATTTCAACAAATCGGATACACTCACCCGGCGCAGGTTCAGTGAAAGCTCGCCGCGCGCCATGAGGGAGAATTGGATCAGATCATCAATAAGCTGCTCCAGCCGGGATTCTGCCCGCACCATCACATCCACAGCCTCCTGTTGTTCGGCGGTCAGAGAACCCAGGCCGCCTTCTGCCAGGAGCATCACATATCCTTTCAGGTGGGTTAATGGTGTGCGCAGCTCGTGGGAAATATTGGCGATGAAATTTGATTTGAGCTGGTTTAGATCGGTCAGCTTTTGCAGCGCTTGTTTGAGATCATTTGTGCGCTCTTCCACACGTCTCTCAAGCTCTCGGTTAGAGCGCTGTAAAGCATTTTGAAGCTGAGCGATCTGCTCAGTGACCACTGCATCCAGAGTCTCGCGGTTGACCAAATTTAGATTGAGCAAGGATTGGCCAAATAAACAGCTTTCTCCCGCCTGGACCCTGGCGCGCTGATATTCCAGGGCGCTGTTCAAATCCTCGGGGTGGATTATCCCCTTTTCGATCAGAATTTCACCCAGCCTGGGCACCAGGATTTCAGGTGCTAAAGGTGCCTGCGAAATTTCCGGAAAAGGCTGGAAGGCTAAAACTTCCATTCCGGCCGCCAATGCCAGGTCAATACCGCAATTCTTGCAGTCTCTATCCTGATAATTATTTATAAAGCCACAACGCGGGCAGGTTATTTCAGTAAAACTTTTTTGAGTATTTTTGGGAAGATCGCTTCCACCTACCGGTTGCGCCATATCGCTCTCATAATGTCGTTTGGCTTAAGATACTCTTTGGGATTCCCCGTTGAAGTGCTGGGACGACCACTCGAATTTTATAAACGACTGCTGCAAAGTATAACATGTAAAGTGTTTGTAAGGTGCTGAAGGCATTTTTTAAGGCATAATCAATTTACTGCACGAAAAATCAATCCAGTTCAATGTATGCGCCTCGCAGTGTAAATTTGTATTACCTATGGATGGAGATCACCTCCTTGATTAAAGTCTTAATTATTGATGACGACATTAATACGACCGATATGCTAAAAATGACGCTCGAATCGAGCGGTTTTGAGGTGTTCAAGGCCACCACACCTGCCCTGGGGGTTGATCTGGCGCTCCAAAACCATCCTGACGCAATTATTCTGGATTTTGTCATGCCGGTGATGAACGGGATTGAAGTCTGCCAGGAAATCCGCCGTTTTAGCCAGGTGCCTATCCTGATGATGTCGGTGATCGACCAGCCCAGTATTGTGGCCAAAGTTTTGGATGCTGGCGCAGATGATTACCTGGTAAAACCCGTTGCTGCTAATATTCTTCAGGCCAATATAAATAAGCTCAGCCGGCGCAGGCCGCCTGGATCTGGGGCTTCTTCCCAACAACTGCCTTTACAGGCAAATTAAGAACTTACCCTCTCTCCCGTTGGGTTAGGGTTAACTCCACGACTGTATCAAAACATGCGTAGAGTCTAAATTCCTCATTTACACTGTGAAAAGATAGATTAGAATTGGGCTGCACCGATTGGTGTTGACAAAGATTTTTTCAGGAGGCCCAGTAGTGCAGCAGACTAAGCCCAATCCTATCGCTCCAGCAAAACCCGGTGATGATGTAGAGGCTGCATGGGAGAATTCCAGCGCGGCAAAAGCGCTTAAGGAACTTCAAGCCAATCCCAGGGTCAGATATATCGTCATCGCCGCGCCAGAAGATGCCTGCCCAACCTGCCAGCAGCTTACCGGGACATATCATAAAGACCAGACGCCGCGCCTGCCCATCACCGAATGTTCTCATCCATTAGGCTGCCGCGCTTTTTATTTGCCTTATCTGGACGAAATTTACCCCTAGTTTTTTGAGACTGTTCCCAAACCGTTCACTCGCTGTTGATTAACCTGGCGGCTAATGCCAACGCCTGCTCCAGGGTGGTCACTTCACCCGTAGCCTGCGCTTCCTGGATGGACTCTAACAACCGGCCAATTTGCGGGCCGGGGGCTAACCCAAAGCGGGTCATTAACTGGCGTCCATCCAACAGCCGCGGCGGAGTAACCGCTTGCTCTGGCATTTCCCACCAGGCCTCCAACAACGCCCGGATGACATCCAGGTGGCGGCTCCACTCCGCCTGGGGCAAAGCTGGACCATACGTCCCCAGGAAGTCAGCTAAAGATAACAGGCAGATATCCACTCCTGCCACACCCACCTCACGGAAGAAGCGAAAAATAGCCCTGCGTGAAGGGGAATCACCTGCCTGGGCTAACAACATCGGGCGCATGTGGTGCTGGATGATAAGCTTAAGGCGTTCGGCTTCATCTTTACTTAACCGCAGCTCCATGGCGCGATGATATGCTGTCTGTGCACCAAGCTGGTCGTGCTCGAAAAATCGTATCCGCCCATCAGCATCTACAGAACGCGTGACTGGCTTGGCAATATCATGGTATAAAGCCGCCAGTGTGAGCAGCGGACGAACAGAACGCTCCGGCGTAAAAGGGGTCTCCACATGTTGAATGATGCGCTCACGGAACCTGCCCAGGCGCAAAGACGCCAGACCCACTGCCAGGTTGCCTTTATCGGCGTCATAAGCCGGGCCCAAGACGCCCAAAACCATTTGCAGGCGTCCCACCACATCCAGGGTATGCTCCCACACATCCTGGATATGTGGGGGTGACTGCGTGATACCTTTCAGTGCGGGCAATTCCGGGAGGATGTAAGGCAGCGCGCCAAACATATCCAGGGTGCGCACCGCCGGGGCAGGATGGGTGCCTTCCAGTATGTGGAACAGCTCATCGCGCACCCGCTCGATTGAAATACGCGGTAACAGCGGCACGGCCTGTCGGATAAGCGCAGCCGTCTCTGGTAAAATTTTCAAATCCAGGGCAAAAGCCTGGCGTACTGCGCGCACGGCGCGCACAGGATCATCCTGTAAAGCCGTTGCAGAACAGGCACGCAGCCGCCGGGCATGCAGGTCAGGAATGCCTCCCAGAGGATCGATGAGGTTATCCGGCTGGCGCAGGTCAATGGCCATCGCATTGACGGTAAAATCCCGGGCGCGCAGATCGGCCTGGATATCTGCGCCGCGCAACGCGGCAATATCGATCACCAGGCGTGGCTGTTCGGGCAGCTGAAGAACCAGGCGGGCGGTATCGCGTTCAGCGTCCAGGGGATAGTACGCCGCGCCCAAAGTATCTGCCAGGCGGCGCGCCGTGTTGAGCACATTCCCGGACAGGGTTAAATCCATATCGCGTGGCATACGGTTGCGCAATACATCGCGAACTGCACCGCCTGCCAGGTATACGGGCTCCTCACCAGGAACCAGACTCAATAAGTGCGCCAGGATTTCGCCCAGCCCAGCAGGTAAACGCTCCCACATGGTCATCCGTTATCCATCAGGGTGGAATTTTTGGGTATCCACCGTGCCAATAAATGGCAAATTACGATAATACTCATCCAGATCCAGCCCATAACCGAACACAAAACGGTCGGGGATGGTGAAACCGACATAATCTAAGGGCACATCCACTTCGCGCCGTTCAGATTTATCCAGCAAAACGCATACTCGCAAGCTTTCGGGCTGGCGAGCGCTGAGCTGCTCCAGCACGGCTTTAAGGGTGAAACCACTATCCACAATATCTTCCACCAGCAGCACATGGCGGCCGCGCATATCTGTGTTGAGATCCAGGGTGATGCGTGCCCTGCCGCTGGATTGCCGCGCCCCAACTCCATACGAAGAGACCGCCATAAAATCCAGCATATGCGGCACGCTGATATGCCGCACCAGATCGGTCAGGAACAGCACCGCTCCGCGTAAAATGCAGGCCACCAGCAGCTCTTTACCCTGGTAATCCCGGCTTATCTGGATGCCCAGCTCTGCCACCCGATTTTGCAGCGTGGCCTCATCAATTAAAATCTCATCCAGAAATTCGTGATAATCCTGCATTTCGCCTCCCGCCTGCCGAATCTACTCGTGAGGGACCTGATGGTGCTGCCGGCAGCGCGCTTCATACATCTCTGCCGCGCCAACAATGACCACTGGATCATCATACCGCGCCGGTTTTCCATTCACCAGGCGCTGCGTGCGCGAGGCGGCTTCACCACACACCATACAGATTGCATTCAGTTTATCCACCCGCTCAGCTTTCGCCATCAATACTGGCATGGGTCCAAAAGGCTCACCGCGGAAATCTGTATCCAGCCCTGCGACGATCACGCGCACACCGCGGTCAGCCAATTCTTGCACCACAGCGACCAATCCGTCATCAAAGAATTGAGCTTCGTCAATCCCAACCACGGTGGTATCCGCATCCAGGCAGCTCTGAATCTCGTAAGAATGCGCAATCGGCGTAGCCTGATAATCAGTTCCGGCATGGGAAGTCACGCGCTGTTCGGAATAACGTACATCAATCTTCGGCTTAAAAACCTGAACTTTCTGCCGCGCGATACTTGCCCGGCGCAGTCTGCGGATCAACTCGTCCGTCTTGCCGCAAAACATGGAACCGGTGATCACTTCCAGTAGGCCAGTTGTGTGTTTCATGCTCACCTCAGGGTTTTTAAGATAAACAGGCAGACGCATGTAACGTCTGCCTGTTAAGTTTACTGGAATCTCTTCCCAATGCAAGCGTTATGCGCTAATTTCTCCGGCGGCTTCAGGCAACTCATAACCTAACTGGCGCAAGCGTTTCTTCAGGTCAGCTAAAGCTTTACGGCCAAAGCCTTCAATTGCCAGGATAGCTCCTTCGCCTTCGGCAAGCTTATCCAGGATTAAACCAACTTTGGTGAGTCCGGCTTTGGTCAGGGAGGCAGTTGCCCTCTCGCTGAGCTCAAGCTCTTCCACAGGGCGGTCCGGCGAAGTGCGGGCAGAAGCGCGCGTTTCCTGGTCCTGGATATATTGCTGGCGGGCCTGGAGTTTCTTATAGAAGCGGTCCACCTGCCCTTCAGTATCTACAATGCGCTGCTCGCCGGTAAAAAATGGGTGGCATTTGGAGCACACATCTGTATGGATCACTTTCACCGTCGAACCGGTTGTCCAGGTGTTACCGCACGCGCAGATCACCTGGGCGTCAAGATAATAAGTCGGATGGATATTCTTTTTCATTCGTTAAACCTCTTTCACCTATTCGGCTGCGGACTCCGCCGCTGCCTGTTCGGTTCCTTCAACCGGTAAAACATTTACCCGTCTGCGGTTGTCGCGGATAATCTCGTATTCGACCACACCATTGATGGTGGCAAACAGCGTATCATCTGTGCCTACACCTACGTTCAGACCGGGCTTGATGTGCGTTCCGTGCTGGCGCACCAGGATATTCCCAGAGAGGACAAGCTCGCCGCCATATTTCTTCACCCCCAGGCGCTGCCCCTGGCTGTCACGACCGTTGCGGCTGGAACCGCCGCCTTTCTTATGTGCCATACCAACCTCCTATTCCATCTCAATTGCGTCAATACGAATCTGGGTGTACTTTTGCCGATGGCCTTGTTTGACGCGATAACGTTTCTTGGGCTTGTACTTAAAAACAATGATCTTGGGCCCTTTAACCTGAGATACGACTGTGGCCTGCACCCTGGCACCCTGGACATAGGGCATACCCACTGTAGTCTGCTCGTCATCAGAAACGAGCAGTACGTGTTCCAGGTCCATCTCTTCGCCCACCTCAGCAGCAAAACGATCTACTTCGATGGTCTGACCGATGACGGCTTTGTATTGCTTGCCGCCATCTTCAACAATAGCGTACTTCATTCTCTATTATCTCCAATCTTCACTTCGCCGGATCGCTCGCGCCAGTATCATTCGAAGCCGGAGCTTCCGCTCCTTACGCCAACGTCTGGGGAAGTTGGATATGATGTGGTTAATTGCTCATGCCGTGATTAAGCGGGCTGAATTATAATAGGGTATCAACTCCCTGTCAACCTGTGGTTGTGAATATTTATAGTAATCTAACATTCAGGCTTTCATGGCAGACCAACCCAATCCTCCCACCTACCAGGAACCTCCCACCCGACCGCGCATCGAAGGCCCGCTGGCGCCGATGATCGGTCGCACCCATGAATTGGAAACCTTGGAGCAAGCCCTGGGTGAGCTGGTCGAAAACCGTCAGGGCAGCTTCGTTTTGCTTACTGGGGAAGCCGGGGTTGGAAAAAGCCGCCTGGCGGCTGAATTCGTGCAATTGTGTGCAGCGCATCCGGTGACCATTTTTTCCGGCTCCAGTCTGGCAGCACCCCAGGCGGTCACATTTTGGACCTTCCTGGAGCTGCTGCGCAGCAGCCTGGATGTGACTCTGGACACCCCTGTTGAAGAAGTGTCTCAGCGGTTGACAAATAAAACGCAACAATTGCTGGGCGCGCGTACCGGTGAAAGCCTGCCTTACCTGCAGCAATTACTTTCCCTGGCTCCCGCCGACGCCCCCGCCAGCCGCCGGATTGAATTCCTCGATCCCAGCCGTCTGCGCCAGCAGATTTTCCTGGCAGTGCGCGCTTACCTGGCGGCAGCAGCCGAGCAGCAGCCCTTGATCCTGATCCTGGAAGATATGCACTGGGCTGATGAGGCATCCGTGGATTTACTGCTCTTCATCTTGGAGATGCTGCCAAACAGCCCGGTAATGATTATCACCATCAGCCGTCCTTTCCTGAAAGGCCCCCTCAA
>Ga0153916_10003709_pt1 | contig 11423 bp, 9 predicted proteins | sample Opewatmetagenome_FD_109642 | JGI IMG/M metagenome (GOLD analysis project Ga0153916, IMG submission 109642) | Freshwater wetland microbial communities from Ohio, USA - Open water 3 Core 3 Depth 4 metaG | ecosystem: Environmental > Aquatic > Freshwater > Wetlands | place: USA: Ohio, Lake Erie, Old...
ACTTTCATCAAGGTCCAAGACGTCGATCCAATCATCTCGCATAATTATCAACATGCCCAGCAATCTGCCATACTCGCCTAATGCTTGAACAGTCTTGGCCGTAGCATTGCCAAGAATTGCACTGATGCGTGTGTGTGCCTCGACGTCAGCGGCTTTTTTCCGCAACATTTGAACGTAAGCTTCAGGTGTGACGTCAACTCGACGACGCATGGACAGTTCAACAGCTTCGGCATCTCCGAGTTCAAAGAACATGCTCTTAATCAAGCCTACAATGGTTTTCTTCTTCTTCGGTGGGATTCCGTTGTTTTCAATATTGTCTAAGAGGATGAGTCCTTTGAACAGCAGTGCGTCTCCTATCAACAAGGCGATCTCTTTGCCGAATTTCCCGTAAACAGTGGGGCGTCCGCCTTTCGATTCAGACTGGTCAATTATGTCGTCATGTATGTCAATTGCCCCACTGATTAACGACAATGGAACAGCTATCGGAGTTGTTAACTCAGGGTTGCCACCAGCAGCTTCACACACCAAGGAAAGCAGAGCCGGTCTGGAAAAATCATGCCAGTATTCGTTCATGAAGTATCTCAGTGCTTCACTGGCCTGCTGGCTTTCGGTCTTCTCTTCCAATGCTTCAGTGCGAGCGATTTCCAGTGCCTTTTTTCCACGTCTTTTGAAGATCTGTTGTATCTCCTTCATTGCCTCCTCGGGGTTCAGCTTCTTAGTCCTCATAATGATTCCGTCCTAGTTCTTTCTTGAAGATGCATGGGGTAATTGATCCCCTATGAATCCGTAATATGTGTCCAAAAGCTGTTTTCCACAAGGAGTAATCTCATAGATCTTTCTAGACCTTCCTTTGTGCAGTTCCTTTTTGCTTCTTAGGAGTCCTTTTTCCTCCAATGACTTCAACATCGGGTACAAGGCACCATGTCTGAGTTTGACCTCGTACGTGCTCATTGTCCTCTTTATTATTTCATAACCCCAGAGCGGCTTGACCTCGACCAGCTGTAATATTAAAACATCAAGAAAGCCTTTCACAAATCGGCTTCTGAGTTCGCTCTTGAAAACCGTCACCAAGTCCTCGTTTTCCATTTTCAAGTTCCCTGGTCGCCTTTTGGAATATATCACAAGTCATGTGACTTATTTGACTATGCATAATCCGAAGCCTTATGCATTCGTATGCCTGTTATATGACTCAACATTTATATCGGTGTTAAGACACTATAGAATCTTGGATATGTCTGAAAACAGACATATTGTATATGTGTAAAACCGAACAACTGTAGGACAAAAATACGCAAAAAAGGGGCGAAAAGAAGTTGGGTGGACCAAAAGCGCGGGAGGTTCAGATGAAACTGATGAGGGGCCTCCTTGACCTCGTGGTCCTTCAATTTTTGAGAGCCAATCCCATGCACGGATACCAGATAATAACAAGTCTGCGCAAACAATTCGGCGTGTACTTTGGTCCCAGCACTATCTATCCCCTCTTGTCTTTGATGGAAGAAAATGGCTACATCAAAAGCCACTGGGACTTGGAAAACGACAGACCCCGAAAGGTGTATGGCATCACACCACAAGGGACAGAACTGTTGAGCTGCACCGAGGATTCGTTGGGTCACATCTACCGAAAACTCGCCATCGGCACAGGCAAGATCCCATTCGTAGGCAGTAGCCTACCTGGAAACGGCATGAATGTCTTGACAAACGGCAAGAAACACTTGAACGAGAATCTCCTCGGTCTCAAAGAGAAAGACCTTTAGCCATCACTATACGGCCAACTGAACGTACGTGCCGAAATCCGTGCATGGGAGGGCGACATCCCACCATAGAAAATGAATCTCAACCTCAAATTCATCTTTTTTCGTAGACTTCGCATTAGTGCAAATGGTTTGATGCGACTTACCTAGATTGAGACTTTGAATCGACTCCCGTGATTTCAGTTCGATCTCGTTGATTGATATTCTCAGTTTTGTTTCAGAAAGTTAATCCAGAATCATACTTGAAAGACGATAATATCTTTAAAGAATCGGTTTGAAATTGTCTAAGGGTGCACAGCTTGCTCGAGCAAGTGACGAATGTTTCCAAGTTGACTGTCCCTTTTGTGATTTCATCTAAAGATCGCGCGCTATCCTTCACTAATGAGATGGAAGTGGCGGTGATCTATTACCTCGCCGAGTCTGCACGCAAAAAAGGCGAGGGCATAATCTTGAAGAAGCCTTCTGAGGAGCTCGCGTTCATTTCAAAATTGTACTATCCAATGTGGTTGGCTCCGAGGAACGGGAAGACGCTGCTTTTCGACGGTTTAGGAGTTTCAAGAAACACGTTACGCTACGAAGTGTTGCCTGATGTTAAGGCATTTGTCAACGATGTAAATGGATGCGCTGGAAAACGTCAAGCTTATGAAGCTGCGCTCACGGACCATCAGCATTCTTTTGAATCAGTGAAAACTTCAGAGGAGAAAATCATCGTTGGCTTGATTTCAAGCACTGACTTTGTTGAGGATTTTCAGAGTTTCTTGAAAGAACTTGGGGAAGTTGGGCAATTAGGGGTTGATCGGTCTGCTTGTTTGCCTCCCGTTGTTGACGAGACGTTGATATCTTCAGGTCTAAGCGATTTAGCTGAACTGAAGAACGCACTTGACAGCGACAGTGAAAGTCTCACTGAGACCATGAAGCTGATTAGCGTCGTGACACGTGAACACACAGACATGATCCGGGAAGAAATGAAAAAGGTTCAAGCTGAGATGAACCAGAAAATCGCGACGGCAAAATCGTTAGCAGCTGAAAAAGTGCGCCGAATAAAGGAGAAATATGACGCGCTGATTCTGAAGACATCAGAACGGTTTGAGAGGCAACTGCAGGTCCTGCACCAGGAGAGAGTGGGACTTGAGAAAAGTCAAGATCGGGCAGTCGGTCAAGTTGAACGTTGCCAAACTGAGATTCTGACCTTCAAGAATAGGAACGATGCAAGAGGAGAAAGGCGATGGAAGGATGAAAAAGACAAATGGAAAAGAGAATTCTCAGCTCTGAAGAAACGCATCGAAGAGATGGACAGACAGATCAGCGACGTCGAGTCTGAGAAAGCCATCGAGATATCCAACGTCAGGGCAGAGTTTAATTCTCAATCCAATGAGGCGATGAAGGGAGTCAGAGAACTGGAAGCTGTCAGGGACTCAAAGGTCAAGCTGAGCTGTCAAGAGTTGAATTCTCTTAATGACTTAACCTCAAGCATTCTGGCGCAGATGGACGGTCTGAACAAACAAAAGAGAGGGGCGCTTTTGGAACTCGACAAGATGGGAATGCGAGAGCAGCGGAGAAAGCTTGCTTTAGTCTACGTTCCGTTCTATTTGTCATGTTTTCAAAGCGGGCCTCAACGGCGATACGCAGTCTATCCGCCTTCGATTGTTGGAAGCATGAGAGCCATTACCAAATTTAAAGGAATGCTTGGCATTTCAAAGGTCAGATCTCTGTTTCAGCCACGTTCTAGAGCTGTGAGCAATGTCTTGAGTCAGGTTGTCACGTTGATTGAGCAAAACCCTGTTTTCGAGAAGGAAGTTCACGACATCGGAGCAAACGCGAATATTCTGCAACCTTCAGAGGCTCGTGAAAGAATAAGACGTGGCTTGGCTGATCTAAGAAATGAGAATTGGTTGTCTCCCGGCGAAGCTCAGGGTTTATGCAGCACGCTCTAACACATGGCAGCTCATAGATTGTACGATTTTCCCTTATCAACTATTTCGACTCTTAGATTTTTAAATAGTTTCTTGAACAGTTCGGGATGTTCAGTGTGAATTGGCATGACTCGTTTTGGCTGGATTTGGTTTATGATTCCGGTTAAGTCTTTGGATTGGCAGTGTCCCGAAGCGTGTATTTGGTGATGCTTCAATCGAAAGTGTTCGAGCCATCGATTCATTACGTCGTTGTTAACGTCTTCTTCGCTGAACGGTTCACTCATTGAATGTATAAAGTGACTTCCGGGCGATGGTCTAATGTCGATTAATTCTGTGAACCCGATCAAGTCGAGGTTGAACAGTACCTTAGATTGATTTTCGCGAACGTATTCATGGTTCACTGCTTTCTCTAAGAAGGGTCTCTCCCAAACGTAGTAGTCGGTTTCGGCGAACTCGCCGGTTCTCTTTCTTTTCTTGTAGAAGACTATGTCGTCTTCTTTCATGATGTTTGGTATTTTCAATGCAGGGTCGTCTTTGAGTTTCCAAAGTAGATACGCCAGTTTGAGTGAGATGACGAATTTTCTGTCGTTGTTTTTGGCGATTTCATAGAATGTTTTGAATCGGTCAACATCCTTGCTGTGGAAGGCAACTATGACAAGGCTTGAAGTGTTCTCCACAACGTCGTTGCTCTCTGCCTTAACGCTGTTCTCCGAGTGTATGATCTGGTTTTCTTGACTGCAGATACGTGTGCCTTCGGAAATCATCGTGTCTGGGTCGTGTTCACTGGCTTTTTCAGCGAATTCTTCGGTCATGTGTGCCATGGTCCCATGGCGTCGGAGGTCGCCGCTGTAAATGAGTGAACCCTTTGAGGTTTCGATGATGAACCCGTAAGCGCCTGGGACCGAATGGTCAACGTGTATGGGCTGAATCTCCAGATTACCTATTCCTATCTTTCTGCCAGTTCTGAAGGTGCGGAATTCGTGTTGTCCGAGGTCGAATCGCGAGGGTTCTCTCATGGCATCAATAATTGTTTTGGTACATTCACCCAGGTAGACTGGTATGTTTTCGTCTATGAACGGCAGATAACCTACATGGTCGATGTGTGGATGAGACAGGACGATGGCATCAATTGAAGGTGAAGCATATTTCAGACTCGTGTTCTTTATCATATCCCTGCGGTACAGTCCATTTAACCTGGGCAGCAGGTCAAACTCAAGGTAGTCTCCTGCTCCGTTCACGTTTCTTGGCGTCAGATAACTGGAGAAGAATTCGGCTTCGCCTGAAAATGACGCTCCAAAGTCCAAGAAGACACGTGTGTCTCTGTCTTCGAGAAGGACTTTGTTCCCGCCTATTTCTTCAACCCCGCCGTAGAACGTAAGGGTTGGATTTTTCACGCTTTATTTCACCCTGCTGCACAGGTTGGCTATTGCCAACGTGATTTGAGGCTGCGTAAATATGCTGAAGACCTTTGTATAACGTGGAGACGCAGCCTTTCTAATGTTTTCTGGTTTTCCACCTGCTTTGACATAACCCGAGATAAAGGTTCTTGCGAACAGTTCCATTTTCTCTGTCGCTGCGAAGGGCGGAGCGTAGTGCCCTGAGTAGTAGAGGAATTCCGCAATGTCCCATGGCTGATTTCCATCTCTTGTTCCTTGTTCCAAGTCAACGAAACAGAGTTCTCCATTCTTTGTGACAATGATATTTTCGGGTTTGCAGTCGCCCAAGGCAACGCCAAGCAGGTGCACCTCAGCGATTCTTCTGCCCGCCCTTTCGATAAGCTCGAGTTCTTCCGGCGTGGGGTCTATTGTTGAAACCACGTTCCTGATGATTTCGGCTAGGCTTTTCCCTTCGACAAATTCTTGGAAAATCAGGCTTTGTTTCGGGCTTACGTACAATACTTTTGGCACAGCGAAATGCTGGTTCTGTAAGAATTGGTTAAGCGCGTATTCGCGTTCCAGTCTTGATTTCCCTAGCATCGCAAATGATTTTGTCCCTATTGCCCATATCGTCAGTGGGAACCATTTGAAACTCGTCCAGTCCCTGAATTTCTTTACAACGATTTTCTGTTCTTGACCGTCTTTCTGCAGCTTCAGTAGATAAACAGAATTTAACACGCCACCAATCTGTCTGGTCTCGAATTTCAGCGAGACTCCACCCGGAACCGTTTTTCTGAGGAACTCTTCGATGGTTGTTTCATCAGAAAGAGGAACTGGACCCAACGGTGTTGAGACTAACAGGTATTCTTTAGGGTCTTCAAGTTGAATCATGATATCGTCACGTCCTTTGGTCTTCTTATGAGCACTCCCATAGAGTCTTTCCTCCTCGGTCAGCGGTGTCATCATCCTTGGTAGCGCGCTCAGAACATGCAGAACAGTCGACCTCTGAATGGACCTCAGAAAAACAGGGATGCGGATTTTCCGACTCTTGACTGCTCTAATTAGTCTGGGTTGGATCTTCATAGAGTCCGCGGTGACTGTTATCCATTTTTCTTGCGCAAGTTCTTCCAAGGCTTTCTTGTAGCCCTTCATCATTAAATCAGTGTTCTTTTTCTTGAGGTCATTTTCCATGATGTTCAGGAAACGATATATTACAGGTTGGAAGAGCCGAGCTCTTTGCATCATTGTCTCGTGCATAAAGTATTCTTGTTTCACAAGGATTTCATGTGAAAGTTCGGGGTATTCAAGAATTAGTGCCTCAAGTAACTCCCAGATTATTCTTTTTTTCAGAGCCACTTCTTGATGCCACAAGTAATCAGCGTCGATACATGATTCATATGGGATTAGTAACTTGTCAGCGGCTATTTCTCCAAACCAGCCCGAGGTGACATCCTTCTGAAAGGCGCTCCTGTCCACGGCCAGAATAACTGCCTTCCGTTTTTCCAGAGATCGTTTGTAGGTTTTCAATTGAGATGTAAACCCGCTAAGTATCACGAGCAAGTTGATGTCAGACTTCTCGTCACCGTAGCCACTGATTAGTGGTCCATAGAGGCAAGACGCTATGATTTGGCGATTATCCGCAATGTCTTGGCAGAGGTCTAGGCAAGTGTGTTGTGTATCCTCTTTCACCGCTTCTATCTCTGCCTGAAACATTCCACTTTCTTCTGTCAATTAATTACACTTATCAAGTACAGTAAGGAACTGAGCAACATAAAGAGTTCTTGCTTCATAAAATTTGGCCTATCGTGCCCGTCTAGGACGACTAGTTGCGAAATAGATGTTATTGCCGAAGGTCTTCAGATGAAGGGAGTGTGGCATGTTATCAAGTTTCAGACATGGCGACGTATGCAATGTATTTGTTAGTGTTACTATGACAACGTCATCATTAACAAGCACAGGAATCTCCACACTCAAACAGTCTGCAATCGCGTTTTCATCGACAACTGAACACGCTCTGCCAGCCATCAAGTGCTCATTATTACTACTGTTGTCTACCAGAGAGTCTACAACACACAGGGGCACAGGCACACGAAAATCGAGTTGTAGATGTCACGAATGCACAATTTTGCCATCAAGACGCACACAAACACACCAACATCGACCCGATCCCGCACTGTCAGATTTTAATATCTAGTCAGCAGACATATCATTCTGATGGTTCCGATGTCGGAATCAAAACCCATGCTGAATTTGACGGAGATAGAGTCTGAGCTGAAGGGCAAAACCTTGATGGTTTATTGGTATCTTCTGAAATCATCGGGTTCACACGTGGGTGTACGTGAAATTCAGCGTTCTCTGCGGTTTTCTAGCCCAAGTGTCGCCGCACATCATCTGGACAAACTAGTCTCACTGCGACTAGTCGACAAAACGCTCACGGGTGAATACTTCTTGACGCAGGAAGTCAAAGTCGGCTTGCTACGACTCTTCACCCGACTCGGACGAATTATGGTTCCACGATACTTCTTCTATTCAGTATGGTTTTCAACCATGCTTATCATGTACTTGGCTTGGTATCGTCCCGATGGAAGCATCCACTACCTCATAGCTCTCATCTTCGGCGCATTGGCGACTCTGATACTATGGTTTGAAACTGCTCGACTATGGAGACAGAGACCGTTCTAACCACTGGACAGAGTCGTTCTAAAACGTAGCTTTAAAAGAACCGCATGATTCATGGACTCTGTGAAGAAGGGCAACCGAAAAATGAAGAAAAGAATCGCCGCATACGCAACTGCAGCCGTACTCATAGGGATAGCAATAATGGCACTGCCCTTGACTCTGCAACAAAACTTGCCATTGACATTCATGGATCGAACCCAAGGGAACGCTGCCTCTTCTGGCAAGCCAAGCGCGTTCACCAATGGCGGCTCGTCTATATTGGATCTTGTCAGACAACCTTTAAATTTCGTGCCTTTAGGTGGAATCATGCTCTCAGGATTAATCGTCGCCCTCAGCGTTTACCTCCTAGTGAAAAAGAGGACACGCTGAAGATAGTATCTCGTGCGAATTATACGGCGGTTCGAAACTCGTTTGTTCTTTACTGTTGGGAACACTGTGAGACAGCTAAAGTGTTAAATACAGACTGATATAAAACTCGAAGCTTTGTAGAATGGAAGGAGAAAAATGAAGAGAACATTTGTCTTAGTAGCCTTTGTGCTATCAGCCACTTTGGCTTCAGCTTTCATTGTGAGCTCTGCCATTGCAGGCGTAGAAGATAGAACTTGGATTGGAAGCACACTCTCATGGGGAAACGATGACTACTATGGAAAAACAGTTAACGGCTACGTTGAAGGATCAGTGGCAACTCTATGGGTCAGAGTTAGGAATGATTTCGGTCAGCCAATCAACGTAAGTGAAATCATACTGGGTTTCGACTGGAACACCAACTACACAAACACTCTGGCAACGCGAGCAAGGCTCGGAAATGGCGAAGTTCGATATTTCACGCTAACCTTCATGGTGCCCAACGTAACGGTGGCTTCAAACGTGTATCTACACGGCTACACAATATACGTCAAACACGTGAATTCCACAGGCGCTCTTGTCCAAACCATGACAACTGGAACCACTTACACGAGCAACCCTGACTTCGCTGTGTACTCTAGAGACCAGATGGATGCTAGAGAAACAGCCAGGCTGAATGGTCAACTAAACATGCCGTTTGGAGGGTTCAACAGCACAGCGGCAAGCATACTATGGAGCCAAGCTGCAAACGAAACGAATCTTGCGAAAACATTCTATGATCTCGGAAACTTCGCAGACGCTAGAGCACATTATGCCAAGGCACTGGGTCTCAAGAACGATGCCTTTACCGTGGAAAGAACAACCACAGGCGGCGTACAGGACGGCGAGCTTAATCTGCTGAACGCGCAAGCCAGAAGTTTTGACGCCCAAGCAAACTACTTCAACGGATTATCCAACATGTGGATACTCATCGGTGTGGCTGCGGTCTTATTCGCCATAGGCTACATACTACGTGGGCTCGGCTCTATACGCAAGCCAGCAGTCGCAACAACCTAACGTCTTTTCTTTTTTGTTCTTTCATCTCAACCGTCTACGTGAGAGCCTTTCGAGCGTGTGTTATGTAGCCAGTGTGCCCGGTCATGAGAGTTTCTGGTCGAGTCTTGCCTCTTTCGACTTGCATCCCACGCATCATGCATTCGACAGTTTCGATGTCTACAAAGCCACTCTGCTGGAGGGCTTCAACGGTTTTGACAATTTGGTCAATAGTCGGGCTGAAAGAAACCAAAGCACCGCCTCCTTTGAGGGCTGAGTGAGCGTGCTGTGTGACCAGCCACGGCGTCGCCAAGTCAAGCACGATAGCATCTACTTCGCTTTCATCTATGCCTTGCGTGATGTCTTTGACTTTGAATTCGACGAGGTCCAGCAGTTTGGCACGTTGCAGGTTTTTCATAGCCAAGTCAGTGAATTCTTCTCTGATCTCGTAGCTATAGACTCGGCCATTTGGCTTGACATAGTGTGCCAGAGCGGTTGTAAGAGCACCAGTGCCCGTTCCAGCCTCAACAACCCGACTTCCTGACCCGATTCCACAAAACATTACCATTAGAGCGACATCCTTCGGATACGTTATCTGAGTCTTGCGCTGCGACTTGAAGATGAAGTCGCTCAACAACGGTTTCAACGCCACAAATTCGGTGCCTGTGTTGCTCACAACGCGGGCTCCGTAAGGTTTTCCGACAAGCTGCTCAACTTGGACAAAGCCTTTGTGAGTGTGGAAGCTCTTGCTCTTTTCAACCCTAACTAAATAGGTTCGACTACGATTCAGGTAAAGAAGAATGTCGTCGCCTTCTCCTATGACTGATTGGCTCAAGATGATTGCCTGTGCTGTTTGTTTCAGAACGTGAGAATATGAACATTGCGTTTGGTCTTTGCCAGTCTAAGGTGAATACTTGAATGGGTGTTTAGCTCTGTCTTTGTTCTCCAAGATTTCATTCATCGTGGGTCTGCCTTCTACGGCTTTTCTCAAGGCGTGACGCATGGCTTTGTAATTGTTGATGTAAACTCGCTGTCGATCAACCGCGGTCGGATGGACGAAGACGTTAGCAAGTATAATGAGGTCATCCACGGCAGCTTTAGGTATGGTTCCGTCGGCTACGCTGTCAGCAACGGCTTTCGCTACTGCTGTTTGAGCTGGTCCGTAAACCATGCTAGCCTGCCTCATGCTTCTGATAGTCACAGTTGGAATTATGACGGTGTCAGGCTTGACCGCCAAATTCGGTTCAAGAATGGCCAGAAGAGGTTCATGACCTGCAGACGGTGCTGCTTTAGCTTTTATGTAGGCTTCGCCGATCGGCCCCGTTTTCTCACCGATGGCCAGGTCGATATGTGCGACTTCGGCGTCTTTTCCAGCCAACGCCTCGCCGATGCGCAGCTTGAAGTCACGAATAAGTTGCGGCGTAATCTCAATCGTCATGAAGCGTTCTTCAAGTTTTTTCTCAGTTATCTCAATCTTGACGGGTTTAGGTTCTATCTTGCCTATTTTCTCCAAGTCCAGACGGAGCTCTTCTCTTTCTTCGTATGTGAGTTCGCCACCGACGCTCAACGGCAACCGCACTGGACCAACCTTGAATCCCATCATGTTTAGTGCTTCTTTTGTGCCCACCGCGCCGCTTTTCGCGATTATCCGAGCGATTTTCTGAACCCTGTACTGCAGTTCTCGGGCGGTTTGCAGGTTGCCTTTCTGAATTGCGTCCTGAACCTTAACCCAGATATCCGGTATGAAGTTGGCACTAGCTAGTATAGCGCCTGAGCAGCCTGCGGCCAAGGCTCCTACCACAACTTCGTCGTGACCGCACAGCACGTTGATCTTGTCACGAACTTTCTCCAAAACAGCAAGTATGAAGCTAAGTTGCCCGCTGCTGTCTTTTACGCCGACGATGTTGGGTATCTGCGCCAGGTCCTCTACCATCTGCCAGGGAAGAGGCAAACCTGTGACCTGAGGAATGTTGTACAGGATTATGGGCAAATCGACCTTGCTGGCAATAGTGTCGTAGTGTTGGTAGATGCCTCTGTCCGCGGGCTTCAAATAGTAAGGCGTGACAATCAACACGGCGTCGGCGCCAGCATCCTTTGCATACTTGGTCATTTCAAGTGCTTGGTCGGTTCCACTAGCGCCTGTTCCGGCCACAACCTTGACTTTTCCATTCACTTGGTTGATTACGATGTCTATGACTTTCTTTTTCTCTTTTGTGGTTAAGTTGACAAATTCGCCTGTAGTCCCACAGGGAACAACGCCGCTGACACCCAACTCGATGCATTTGCTAACAAGATTTCTCAGAGCTTCCTCGTTCACTTTTTTGCCG
>Ga0153916_10003710_pt1 | contig 11423 bp, 14 predicted proteins | sample Opewatmetagenome_FD_109642 | JGI IMG/M metagenome (GOLD analysis project Ga0153916, IMG submission 109642) | Freshwater wetland microbial communities from Ohio, USA - Open water 3 Core 3 Depth 4 metaG | ecosystem: Environmental > Aquatic > Freshwater > Wetlands | place: USA: Ohio, Lake Erie...
AAACCCGTATTGAAAGTTCCCCAAATCTCGTCATGAGCAATGTTTCCTACAGCTTCCCCCTCAAAACATGAGTACCCAGATATTCCGTTATAGTAGGCGATTACGGAGCGGAACGTCGCATTCCTCTCCATTACGTTGTCCATCAGTTTCAACAAGCCCGAGTTGCTAATCGTCTTGTAAACATAAGCAGCGTACGGTCCTGGAAAACCCTTTAACGCATCAACGAACAGCCCCGCGTCTTCGACAATGATGGGTAAATGACAGCGGTTGAAAGCATCCACCGCGCTTGCTACTGCGATTTCCATTAGAGAGTCGCTTTGAATCTCCACGTTCTTAACACGTAGCATAGCTAAGGAAATGCCGTATTCCGAGAGTATTCTGCGGGCTTCGTCGAACTTGTGGAAATTGCCAGTCGCGAGAAAAACCATCTTATCCTTAAGCTGGCACATCTTGTCGTCTTTCGTCAACGTAGCGCCCCCTTCTCTCTATCTCACGGATTTTGGATAAAACGTCTTTCGTCTCCGCTTCACCCACGAACGCTGCATAGCCTTTCATAACGGTTTGGAAACATTCATCCGCAAACTGGTAATGTGTGCTCTGCAAAGCACGCTTCAACAAGTGCAGGTCCACGCCTCGAGCTTCGAGTTCGCTGTTCTTTTCGCCAAGCCCAAAATCAACGAAGAAAATCCTTCCATCTGTGCCAAAAATCATGTTGGACGTAGTTAAATCTCCATGGACAACGCCGTGGCGGTGAAGTTTCCCGATTAACTCGCCAACCAAGAAACATACCTGTTCTCGTTCTTTCGGAGAGAACGACCCCAGCAATTGCTTCAGCTGTTTTCCCTCCACAAACTCCATGACGATGGTCGCGTTCTCCACGTCAACTTGAAAAATCGTCGGCGTCGGTACCCCAGCCTTCTTCGCCTCGCTCATCAACTGGGGCTCATGCACCGTCCGGTAAGTTCGAATAGTTAGGTCAAGCTTCTCTGGACGATATTTCTTAGGCAACCGTGTCTTTATCACGACACGTCTGCCATGCCAATCTGCAACAAAGAGGCTCGCCTCCGCCCCTTTCTTGAGCAGCGTCCGCTCGGTTATGTCAACCATGGCACATCAACCTTATCCACACGCCAACGCAACTTCACGTAGCTTTCCTCCACAGGTGTTGCCAACCCATGAATGTAAGCCAGAACTCCCGTCCACGCGATCATGGCACCGTTGTCTGTTGCGTATTGCCTTGGAACCACGTTGAATTTGGCATCATGTTCCCCCGCTATGATGCTCAACATGTTTTGTAGCCTCTGGTTTGAGGCCACACCCCCCGTTAGCAGAACCTCTTTCTTCTCGGTATGCGCCAGCGCCCGCTCAGTCACTTCAGTCACCATCGAAAACGCGTGCTCCTGCAAGCTGTAGCAAACATCCTCTAAACGGCAGTCACCCTTTCGGAGAAGACTGACAGCGGCCGTGAGCAATCCGCTCAAAGACAAATCCATGCCCTTTACCACGTATGGTAACCGGAGCAGCATTTTTCCTTCCTTTGCCAGTTGCTCCAACGCGGCACCCAACGGCATGCCTTTCGCCTGCTTCAAACCCGCCTCTCGAGCGAACACGTCGAGGCAGTTTCCCAACGCAATATCCAACGTCTCCCCGAAGACTCGGTATCGTCCCGCCTCATAAGCAGTCACAATGGTGTTTCCGCCCGACACGTAGAGCGTCACTGGGTCACCCGCGCCCGTTTGGAGCTTGCCAACTTCGATATGCGCGACCGAGTGATTTACGCCGACAAGTGGAATGCCGAGGTACGTTGCCAAAGCCCTCGCCACGGTAGCTCCGGTGCGCAGGCACGGCCCCAAGCCTGGACCTTGAGCGAAACAAATAACATCAAGGTCGTGGGGGGTCACTCCAGCTTTCTCCAAGGCTTCGCGGAGCACTCCGTCAGACACTTCCGCATGATGCCTTGCGGCCTCACGCGGATGGATGCCGCCTTCCGTGGGCACGTAGGAGTCTGCGACATTGGCGAGGATCTTGCCTTGGAAAGTTGCGATTCCGACACCGAAGTCGTCTGCAGTGGATTCGATACCCAAGCAAAGCCTTTCCGACCCCGTTTTCATGCTCGCATACTTCTCCATGATGTTTCTGGCGTGTTAGACATACATGTTTTTATCCTGAATCTGTACATATATGTAGCGTATTGCTTGGAACTGATACTTGATGCCTAAACGGAACGACTTGGAACAGAAAGCGCTTCACTCTGTTATAAACACGGGCTACCAAGGTATTTTGCAGTCCGCACTTTGGCGTGACCTTGGCGCAAGCAGCCGCGAAGGCTCACGCGTAGCCATAAAACTCGAAGAGAAAGGACTCATTCGAAGAGAGAAAGAGTTAGAAGGCGGCAGATGGACGTACAGGCTTTATCCAAAAAGACTGCCGGCATCCATCGAATCAATCGTTGACTGTCCCTGCCTTCTTTGCCAGGATAACGCCCGGTGCGATCCGACAACGGCAATTAGCCCCAAGAACTGCGGCAAACTCACTGATTGGATTATCAACCTGGACAAACCCGCAGCCGCAGCAGCCCCTCTGGAGGGCGCAGACGTTGCCGAAAGCCTGGATTCAAGATAGAAAGCACGACTATTACTATCAGAAGGCCAAAGCGGAGCAGTATCGTTCTCGAGCTACGTACAAACTTTCTGAAACCGCTATTAAATTTCACTTCATCAACAGAGGCGACGTTGTTGTCGACCTGGGCGCGGCTCCTGGCGGCTGGATTCAGGCGGCGCGGAAGATTGTTGGAAAAACAGGCTTTGTTCTTGGCGTAGATCTGAAACCTATCGAGCCGTTTCCATGGGAGTACGTGAGGACAATCGTTGCGGATATGACGGACCCCGAGATGTTGCCAGATATCCTCAGCTTCCTGCCCAGGAAACCTGATGTGGTCATCTCCGATGCTTCACCCAACATCTCAGGTGTGTGGGAGCTTGACCATGCGCGGCAGATTGATTTGGCAACGCAAGCGCTGCAGTTGGCTTTGAACTTGCTGAGACCAAGAGGCAATTTCTTCGTAAAGATCTTCGAGGGCGACCTTCTCGACGGATATGTTAAGATGGTCAAGAAGCATTTTGAAGTGATAAAGTTTGTCAAGCCTAAAGCCAGCCGAGCAAAGAGTTCTGAGATATACGTTCTGGCGATGCGAAAGAAGCAGGATGGCGACGCTGGCGAACCTGCTGTACCGGGGGATGAATGTTCGGGGCAGGAGATGGTTGATGATGTTGAATAAGGTTAATATCGCAGCCAAGGTAACATGCTCACTGTAGTTAGTTTTGCTGGCCTGAGGAATGGTTGATTTGAGCATAGGTATGTGGATGAGTGCTTCCTCGAGAAGAAAACGGATCTACACGATAATCGCAGTTTTCATCGTTGCTGTGTCCGTAACAATCGTGGGCAGTTTTATCCCCGTAAGCTCTGCGGATGCCCAACAGATCAACAAGGATCTGAACGAGACTGTCACAACAATGCAGGCTCAGGGCACGCTGGTGCAGTTCATATTTGGCAATAACTTCCTAATCACGCTAGTAATGTTTATTCCCCTAATTGGTCCCGCTCTTGGGCTTTTCATCATGTTTAATACGGGTAACGTCGTCGGCGCAATCGCCGCTTCAGGGGGTTACTCCCCCATAATTGCTCTCATAGCACTAATTATTACGCCGGTCTTTTGGCTTGAGTTTGCAGCGTATTCGACCGCGATGGCTGAGAGTGTATGGGTCTTCAGGCGGCTCTTACAGGGTCGAGGGATTCGCGAACTGAGGATCATGTCGATTTTCGTTACGATCACCGCAGTGATTCTCGTCGTAGGTGCCGTAGTTGAAACTGCTTTGATATCTGTCGGTCTCTGAGACTCACCTTGAGATTTGCTTCTTCTAGGGGACGCGCGTTATTTCCAGACTTACATTAAACGCTTTCACGCTGTGGGTCAACTCTCCGAGGCTCAATACGTCAATTCCAGCTGAAGCATAGTTCAGAAGGTTGTCTTCAGTCAGGCCGCCGCTGACCTCCAGAATGACCTTTTCACGCAGCTCCGCCATTCTGAGTGCATCCACCGCCTGTTTTGCTTGTTTTGGCGTAAAGTTGTCCAGCATGACGATGTCGGCGCCTGCCCTCGCCGCTACAACGGCATCCAACGGCTTGGTGACCTCCACCTCCACCTTCTTCGTGAACGAAACTACCGCCTTCGCCTTCTCCACAGCTTTGGCGATGTCACCAGCGAGCACGATGTGATTGTCTTTAATCAACACCATGTCATCCAAATGCAGCCTGTGGGGATCACCGCCGCCGACCAAGACAGCTTTCTTGTCAAAATAGAGCAAGCCTGGCGCGGATTTGCGGGTCGCGGCAACTCTGGCAGGCATTTTGGCTTTCTGTAGCATCTCCACCATCCTCCGCGTCTTCGTGGCAATTCCGCTCATTCGCGAAAGTAAATTCAGCAAGGTCCTTTCAGCGGCGAGGATCGTCCGGGCGTCGCCGCACAGCTTCAGGAAGGTCTCCCCCTTCTTCACTTCCGCGCCGTCAGAAATGTAGGCTTCGCCTTCCAAGCCCAGAGCTTTCGCGAGGATAATAATTTCTTCGATTCCAGCGATTACACCCGAATCCTTCGCTACCATCACTGCCTCGACATTCTGCTCTTCAGGAACGATTGCAGCGGTCGTGACGTCGCCTTGCCCCAAATCCTCGGAGAGCATTTGGAGGAGTTTTTCTTCCAGAATCTTGCGCGGTACAAACATAATTTCTTCTCTGTCCACATCTGGCTTAAAACGTTTGTTTATTTTAGTTGTCGTGAAGCAAAAACAAGCTTATCAATAAGCGATTCGATGATATGGGTTGAAAAAATAAAGAAGATATTATTATGGTTTCTTTTCGGTTCTGTGTTCAGCTATTGTGGTCTATACTTTCTTTACCAGTGATATCTCCATCGTCGAAACCATGCGGCTCTTTGTTTCGCCTTCGCGTGGTGGCATCTCTGTTGTTCCAATAGCGATCTTTGTGACCTGCAGCTCTTTGATGAATCGGTTTCGGGCTATCTCAGCCACGTCAACAGCTGTGGTTATCGCTTGGCCTCGGGCTTTCAACGTTATCTCGTTTGTCTTGCCTGAGGAGAGACTCGTGATTATTGCCAGCACGTAACTCATTGGTGGTTTGTTTCCGACGAAGATCACATCAGCGTTTTCTGCCATTTCTTTTCCTCCTGTGTTTTTGTGTAACGTTCTGCCTCAGCGTTGTGCTCCGCTAGCAGCACATTACCGTCGGTAATTATCATGGTTCCCCCTAATAAGCTATAAGGAAAATAACTTCGGACTCTGTTTGCTATCCGGGGAGGACTACAGTTCTCCTTAAATATTGAACATTAACATACGGAGTGGGCGAGCCAACGTGCTTACTAAGCTGAAAAAGAAAGTCCAAGATGCCCTATCCGCAGAAGCTCGGGCTGCACACAAACTAGGCTTTACTCCGAATACAGTCAGCGTAGCAGGCATCATTCTGTCCATCCTCGCGGCTATTTCATACGCCTTAGGAAAAAGCGAGCCGTTGTTGCTCATCGTTGCCGTCGTGCTGCTGCTTCTTTCAGGGTTTTGTGACACACTAGACGGCGTCTTAGCCAGAACATATGAACAGGCAACGCCGTTCGGCGGTTTTTTCGATTCGCTTCTCGATAGGTACGCCGATGCCATAATCTACTCAGCAATAATACTTGGCGGATTATGCGATGTATCGTGGGGGTTAGCTGCACTGACAGGCTCGATACTTGTGAGCTACAGCAGGGCAAGGGCTGAGGCAGCTGGAGTCAAAATGGAATCCGTTGGCATCGCTGAACGCGCAGAACGTATGCTAATCCTGGCTGCTGCAACTCTTGCGGCTTTCTTTTGGCTCCCATCGCTGAACTGGGGAATAGTCATTCTAGCTGTGCTCTCCAACTTCACAGTTTTGCAGAGAGGGCTACACGCATACCAATGGCTGAAAAAGAAAGAAAAGTAATCTCGAAGTCTAGGCGCGTCTTCGAGGGTACCGTTTGTGTCGTTCGCTTTCAGAACGAACTTTAACAATCCCGCGGTGAACAGCACACGAGATACAATAGTATTTCGTATCTACCCACGACGAGAGATAAGTTCCTTTCTGCCTAAGCTCTTTCGCCAACTGAGGCTCGACGAACGAAACTCGGCGGGTAGATCTCTTAGCTTTGTCCCTTGGCACCTGAGCTCCACAGTTCGCACATTGGACGAGGGAACTGCTGCCTTTGCCGCCTTTCGATCGTCCTCGGCTCTTTCGTTTAAAAGGCAATTACTTTAGACCTCTCGTTTTGATTGAAGTAGCGGATTCCTTGTTTATATATCTGTTCTTAACTTTAGCAGTTCTGCAATATTCGCTGTATGGTCTATTGTCGGTATTATCTTTCCGGTTGTCGATGTGAAAAGTGTAGTCACTCCAGGTCCATGGCCAGCTGTTACACAGTTTGTGTGAACGACGATGCCAATGCTTATGGCGCCTTGACGGTATATTCTGCCGAAGGAGTGGTCTGCATCGATTATAGCAACCAGATCGCCCAGCCGAAGATCCTCAAGCCCATACTGCTCGACAATATCGTGGTCGAAAAGTTGGATATCGTAGTCTCCAGAGAACGTATGGTTTGAACCCAGACCCGAGCCCATTACGGCGGCAGGCACAATATGCGTGACAGGAATCTTCAACTTTTCGCCCTCGGTCTCCGGATCTAACGCTTCCAAGAATTCAGGGGACAGGTTCATGACCTTTATGTCGGGGAAATCAAGCAACTTCAAACCCACCCCGAAAGACTTCACCAACACCTTATCGCCGAGAACGAGTTTGTCCATGATTTCAGGTTGAAAATCGACCAAAACATGCTCAATTCCCCCATGCTTACCCGTAACGACGCCTTTTGCGCCTTTCCCATCGCCAGAAACGACAGTTGCCTGGTTGCCCACACAGGATAGCACGTTGAACGCGGCGTTCGCACCTTGCCCAAACCTCGCATCGTTCTCCTTATTCTCCACGCTTACAGCTGGTTCCACGTGGTCGCCCTCCCACCCACATGCCAAATCGCCAACTCTGACGTTGTAGGTTATTCCGCCCAACCCTGGCAAGACAAGCGGCGCTCCAGTGGCAGAGATGTTATAGACTGATCTTCCGACAACTGGGCTTGCGATTTCGCCCACTACTGACAATTTCACGAGTTTCTCGACATTCGTTTGTAACACAACTCGCATCCTCGTGTTTATGGTGTTTGCGGTAGACGCTAATAAACTTGAATCAATCTCCAAAATCCTAGTAACTGATGGCGGAGCGCTTAGGCAACTTTAAATGTACGAGTATTACTTGTCACTGTGGAAACGCAAACGCTTCCAAAAATTTGCGAGTTGTTAACACAATGGCCGACCTCGGAATGAGACCCAGAATGCTCGTCAAAGACGTCATGGCGAGTCCAGTTGTAACCGTTGAGGAAACAGCCCCAGCCAACAAGGTGGCTGAACTCATGCGTAACAACAAAGTGGGCAGCGTCATAGTTGTGGACAAAACGGGCAACCCGATCGGCATAATCACAGAAAGAGATCTTGTTGTGAGAGTTCTTGCCAAGAACATAGCCCCTGCAGGTGCCAAAGCCAAAGAATTCATGACCACCCCTCTCATGACCGTAGATCCTGAAAAAACTGTGACCGACGCTGCAAGACTGATGAACAAAAAAGACATCCGCAGGCTCGGTGTCCTGTATAAAGGTAAACTGGTAGGCATAGTCTCCAGTAAAGATATCCTCGAAGTCGTGCCCGAACTGTTTGAGATCATGCAGGAACGAACGCGGATTGAAGGTCCAGCTGGCCCTGAAGCAACCGAAGAAGGTGAAGAATCGCCTCTGTCGGGGTATTGTGATCGCTGCGGTCTTTTCTCTGAGAATCTCTTGGAAATTAATGGGAAATATCTCTGCGAGGACTGCCGCATCGAAGTATCGGACGAAAAGTGACCCTTCGAGATCAACCTGTTCTGAGATTTGTGCACCTTTAACGATTTTTCGATTCAAAAAAGAGCTTAATAGCCAAACGTCCTATCCTTTTAGGAGCGCATCCACTTTGATAGTTGACTTAGTCCTCACGAACGCCAAAGCCTACCTCAAAAAGGAAATCGTCGACTGCAGCATCGCCATCGAAGACGGCAATATTCACAAAGTCGGCAGAGAAGCCCAGATGCCCAACTCCGACGAACGTATCAACCTCAGAAACCTCCTCATCCTCCCGGGTCTCATCGACGTTCACGTCCATCTCCGCGACGAAGGCAAAGCATACAAGGAAGACTTTTACTCTGGGACCGCAGCAGCCGCAGCCGGCGGCTTCACGACGGTGCTGGACATGCCTAACAATGAGCCCGTAACCATGAGCGTCGAATCTCTCCAGAATCGAATGCACACAGCCGAGAGAAAAGTTCTTGTCAACGTGGGTTTCCGCTCAGAGTTCCCGGCTAACCTCAATCAAATCAGCGCTATCACAGCCCAAGGTGCTGTGGGGTTCAAGCTTTTTATGGCTAACCAAGTGGGCGGCTTAGACATCAACGACGACGCGGCGTTGCACCAAGCTTTGAAGAAAGTCGGCGAAGCAGACGTTCCCGTTGCCGTTCACGCCGAGGACAACCAAACCATTTGTATGAACGAACGAGCGTTGAAAGAGGCGAAACGTGACGATCCAGCTGCGTTTCTGAAGGCCCACCCTGAAGAAGCCGAGTTAACCGCCATTCAACGCATCCTCGATGCTAGCGTTGACACAAAGGCGCATATGCACTTCTGTCACGTAACAACCCAGAAGAGCTTAGCCCTTGTCGGCGAAGCCAAAAAGGAAAATCGGAATACAACATGTGAAGTAACCCCTAATCACCTGCTCCTCACAAGACTGGATTATGACCGACAAGGCACTCGGTTGGCTATGTTGCCCCCGCTCCGAACGAGCACGGACGGTGAGGCGCTCTGGAAAGGTATCGCGGAGGGCTCCGTTGACATTGTTGCCTCTGACCATGCCCCCCACACTCTTGAGGAAAAGTCAGCGGCGAGCATATGGGACGTCAAAGTCGGCGTTCCGGGCTTGGAGACCACACTTCCCCTGATGTTAACGATGATCAAGAAAGGGCGCGTCACTATAGACGAACTTGTTCGGCTTCTCGCAGAGAAACCGGCGGAAACCTTCTCACTGAAAGACAGGGGACGCTTGGAGCAGGGCTTCAGAGCTGACTTGGTAGCGGTAAACCATAAAGAGAAATACCTGGTTGACGCCTCAAAGTTTCACTCTAAAGCCAAATTCTCTCCGTTTGACTCTTGGGAGGTACAGGGCAAACCCGTGAAAACTTTCGTCAATGGTCATTTGACTATGGACGAAGGAGAAATCGTCGCGAAGCCAGGAAGCGGAAGCGTGATTCGGAGAGACGTCAAGTGAAATTCGTCGCAGATGGCATGCTCGGGTCCCTGGCAAGATGGCTTCGAATGATGGGGCATGACGTCGAATTCCCAGTTGTTCTGAATGACGATAAGCTTATGGCTCTGGCAAAAAAAGAAAACCGTATCCTCCTAACAAGAGACCTAGAGTTGTACAAACGCTCAACTGCTAGGGGAATCGACGTGTACTATTTAGAAGGCAAGAACGAAGCCGAGAGGCTCGCATCACTTGCCAAGCGTTTTGGATTACAACTGGAAATTGACCTGCGGTTCTCAAGATGTCCTCGATGTAATACTGAAATCCAAAGCGCTCCGAAGGCAAAAATCGTCGACAAAGTGGAAATGAACACGTTTGCCCATTACGATGAGTTCTGGGAGTGTCCTAAGTGTGGGAAAATCTACTGGCAGGGGGCACACTGGCCGAAGATTCGCGAGACTCTTGGAGAGGCCAAAAAACGTGTAGCGGAGGCTTCGAGCGTTTAGGCTGGTTTAATGAGCCATTTCAGTGGGATATCTTGGAAGGTACCGCTGGGCAATGTTCTTCGGATGGTTATGGGAAGGATGCCGCTTTCAAGCTCCTTCAAAGCGATGTCGATGGTGCTCGAAAGGGTATCATCTACCTCGATGAGTATTGGGGCGCTCATAGATATTTGAAGCGCTCGCGCTCCGACTATGCGGGCTTTCTCGAACCGCGTGATTTTCGGTGGACCAACAGTCACTTTTTCTTGTTCTGACGTGTTTAGTACTCCTCCATCCCTGGATATCCTCCGCCTGGCATGCCGCCTCCGGGTGGACCTCCTGGAGGTGTCTTCATCTTGCCGGCGGCGATTATGTCGTCAATCTTGAGAATCATCGAGGCGGCTTCGTGTGCTGATTTTATGATCTGCTTCTTGACGGCGAGGGGTTCGAAAATGCCCACTTTGCTCATATCTCGCACTTTGCCTTCTCGGACTTCAATGCCTGCCCACGTTTCTCCTGCGTCGTGTTTTGACCTCAATTCAGAGAGCACATCGATAGGCTGCAACCCCGCGTTCTCAGCTAACGTGTTCGGAACTGATTCCAAAGATTCCGCGAACACTTTTATGGCTAGCTGCTCTTTACCAGGAAATGTTTCTGCGTACTTTCTTAGCGTTCTTGCCATTTCAATCTCTGGCGCGCCGCCCCCAGCCACGACAAGGGGCTCTTGAATGATGTCCCGTATTACACACAAAGCGTCGTGAAGTGATCTTTCTGCTTCAGCGATCAGCCGTTCTGTTCCGCCTCTAATGAGGATGGTTACGGCGTGAGGGTTCTTGCATCCCTCGACGAAGGTCATCTTGTCGTCTCCGATGCGGCGCTCTTCCACGAGCGCTGCGTGCCCAAGGTCTTCTGCCTTGATTTCGTCGAGTTTAGTTATGATAGTGCCACCGGTGGCTTTGGCCAGTTTTTCCATGTCGGACTTCTTTGCTCTTCGGATGGCTATTACGCCTTTTCGGGCGAGGAAATGCTGAACCAAGTCATCAATTCCCTTTTGGCAGATGACGACGTTGGCGCCTGCCTTCGTGATTTTCTCAGTCATATTCTTGAGCATGACTTCTTCTTCGTTAAGGAAGGCTTCAATCTGGTCGGGGGTTTCAATGTTAAGTTTGGCGTCGATTTCGGTTTTCTCATTCTCCAACGAAGTGTCGAGCAGGGCGATTTTAGCTCTCTCCATGCGCTTCGGCATCCCAGAGTGCACCACTTCCTTGTCTAGGACGATGCCGCTGATGAGGCTCGTTGCTGCGAGTGACTCGCCAGTCTTCTTCTCCACCTTAACGTCGTCGACGTCGACTTTCCAGTTTTCACCGTCTTTCTCGGCCACCCCCATCATAGCTTTTACTGCTAAGTCTGCAAATTGCTCCTTGTAGTCAGCTACGATTTTGCTGCCCATGGAGGTCATGGCGACTTTCTTCAGGTAAACGGGGGAGTT
>Ga0153916_10003711_pt1 | contig 11419 bp, 11 predicted proteins | sample Opewatmetagenome_FD_109642 | JGI IMG/M metagenome (GOLD analysis project Ga0153916, IMG submission 109642) | Freshwater wetland microbial communities from Ohio, USA - Open water 3 Core 3 Depth 4 metaG | ecosystem: Environmental > Aquatic > Freshwater > Wetlands | place: USA: Ohio, Lake Erie...
CAGACGTGTTCATCAGCCACGCATCGGCTGATATCGAGTTCGCCCGATTTCTTCATCGTCACCTTACGAGTGAAGGAGTGAGCGTATTCTTGGCTCCGGTATCGCTCGCACCGGGTCAGCAGTGGTCGCGCGAGATTCTTGGGGCGCTTCAGGCATCGACGTGGGTTCTGGTGCTCGCCAGCCGGGCGGCCTGCGCGTCGGCCTGGGTTCATCAGGAACTCGGTGCGGCGCTCGCTGCGCAGAAGAAAGTCGTGCCGATCGTGTGGGACATATCACCCACGCAGCTTCCTGGCTGGCTCGCGCACTTTCAGCCGCTGAATCTTGCTGGTGCCTCCGCGGATGAGATTCAGAAGCAGATCTCCGCGATCGCAGAGCGCATTAAGGCCGACAAAGCGAAGGGGCTTCTGATCGGGGGATTGCTGCTCGCAGGGCTATTCGCCCTTGCCTCTAAGGGTTAGCAGTCAAGAGAGTGGAGCGCCCGAGCGGAATGACTTCAAGCGCTCGAAACGCTCGAAGATCGTAACGGGTATCGGCAGCAACCCGACCGCGATGATGAATTGGCATCCGCGAGTGGGACGAAGGCATCCTGCATCCTTATCCGCCGCCACTCGACTGGTTCCGAATGGGAGCGTGTGCCGCGGAGACGTCGATCATCAACGCCGGGTCGAACTCTTTGTTCAGATCGGTAGGCGCGTAGCCGCGTGGATTGCAGATCACGCGCGTACCGCTCACGACGTAGTCCATCGAACAATGCGTGTGGCCGTGAATCCACAAGTCGACGGGCGGACACACAAGCTCCGGCATGTGACTGACGAATGTAGGATTGAGCGGGTGGCCTTCAAAGTCCGCGTGCACACTGCGCTCGTGCGGAAGGTGATGTGTCACGACGACGGTCGATCCGCCGAACGGAATGGAGAGTTGATCGGCGAGCCAGGTTCGCGAGTCCCGATGCAGCGCGCGCCAGGCACTGGGATCAATGAATCCGCCACGGTAGCGAATCAAACGGAAGTCCGTCAGTTGACGATACGCGATCCACTCCACGCGCTCGCGCGGAAGACCAGGAGGTACGGGGAACTCGAAATCCGTCCAAAGCGTCGTGCCGAGAAACCGTACCCCTCCGATCACCACCCCGTCGCGCTCAAGATAATGAACACCCCAACGCGCCGCCTCCTCGCGCGTTCGCGCGAGCACCGCCTCCAGATCTGCGGCGTAGTACTCGTGGTTTCCGGCGACATAGACGACAGGCGTCTCCGGAAAAGTCTCGCGTGCCCATTTGATCCCGTAGTGCTCAGGCACGATATCCCCTGCGAGCACGACCACGTCCGCAGTCACCTCGGGTGGCGTGAACCCGCCGAATTCCAGATGGAGATCGGATAGAACGCGGACTCTCATACTGCCTGGGGCACTTGGCTCACTCGGCATCTCTCAGAATCTCTTGTTCCGCGGCTTGCCGAACGCGCGGTCGATCCGACAGCATGCAATCAAGTGGTCGGCGTCCATCAAGCCACCCGGTATCACCAGCGAACCAGAGTGCATTGTCCCAGTCGGTGCGGTGCGGGTCTCGATTGAGGATAGCGAGGAGCTCACTGATGACGGGTAGCGGCTGGCCGTCTTCGCCGAACTGAAACGCCGGAAAGAGATCTCGTCCCCCGTGGGTCACGGCAAAGATCTTGCCGCTGATACGCCAGTCGTGCACAACCTGTGCCGGATTGCTGACCCCGAACCTCGCCGTCTTGGCATGCAGCTCGGAATCCGTCAGCGTCGGAACCGCATCGAGAAACTCGGCGCACAGCTCGAGCGTAGTCTGCGTGACTTTCCGGTCCGTGCTTGCGAACAGATCGGCTTCGTCCTCGGTGATGTCGCTCATCAGATCGGCTCCTGGCGAGCAGTTCGGCTCGTCACGAGTTAAGTTGTCTCAACCAACTCCGTCGTGAGAAGGGCCCAAGATATTCCGGCAGTACGTGGAGCACCTAATGCAGGCATCGGCGCGCGCGCGCGTCGGCTGTTGTGATCACGGAAAGTGTGTGGCAAGGCGTTCAGGGCTCGGTATTGAATGAAGATAGTCATCTTCGAGTCGTGCCGAGGCGGAAAAGACATTCGCCAACGCACTCTCGGGGCAGAGCGGATGGCGATTGAAGCTGCGCAAGGTCCAGCGCTCTCTCTGCGACCGTCCGAGTTTTTGCTCAAGCGAGCCTCGGAGGGTGGTTCCAAGCGTGCCCCGGGAATTCGGATACTTCAGGTACGCGGACGCGACGTCGCGCACGCCCAGCCAGCAGATGTAGAAGGCCTGCGATATGGGTACTTGCTCAATGATGTTGGCAATTGCCGGCCCAGCCATTCCTGCCCATCGGCCATCGAGATGGTGCTCCTCGAGTTCGGCTGTCAGGTACGCAGTGCATTCGGCGATGGCAAGGATCTGCCACATTTCGGATGCATCAGCGAGAGAGGTCTCGTTGTGAACAAAACCGGCTATAGCCATTTCGGTGGCATCGAGAACCGCGCATTCGCCTCCCAAGGAGTGATCGAGTATCCAGTCCTGAGAGCGCCACGCTGAGCTCTTCTCGGCCGCCACAGCACGCAGGAGAGATCGGCTCGCCTTGCCGGCCACGACGAACTCGCTTGTCTGCAAGACCTCGAGCACGAGCTGCGAGAGTTCCTCTGTGGGCGCGAGATCAGTGAACGAAACGCCCCGAAGCGCGCGTCGGCTCGGGGAGCGGCACTGAAGCCAGGCGAGGAGGCAGTTGATCTCGATGAAATCCGCACGGCCGAGCCGCTCGTACAGGTCGGATTGCTCCGCCGAGCCTATCGTGCTGAACCTGCTGCCCATCCCAGAGCCGTGCTCAGTCATGGGCGGCATTCCACAACTATGGTTAGGAGGCCAGATACTAAGCAACTCTGAGTAGTCAAGCAATTCTTAGTGAAGCGAAGCTGCGCGCGGTTCGAAACACACCAGCGCAGCCTTTGTCGTCTCGCCACACAACCAGCCACCCGATCGCGAAACGACTCAAGCAGGCGCGGCTGGATCTGGGCTTGTCGCAGCGGGAACTGGGCGTTCGCGCCGGGATTGACCCCTCCGTTGCCAGCGCCCGGGTCAATCAATACGAGCGGCAGCGTCATCAGCCGGCGTTCGAGATCGTGCGCAAGCTGGCTCAGGTCCTCAAGAAACCGGCTCCCTATTTCTACGCTGTGGACGACAATCTGGCCGAGCTCATCGCGGTTTACGGCCAATTGACTGCGCGAGATCGCGTCAATCTCGTGGCAACTGCGCGGAATCTGAGTTCCGACTAAATCTCGGCTGCGCGCCAGAGCGAGCACTCACCCGACCGGAATCGCCGTGTCGGACTTTGCTGGCTCGTTCGACAACGCTCGTCGCATCGAACTCTGTTCCGGGGAGTCCTCGTGCAGAATCCGGCCCGCAGCAGTGAAAATTGTGGTTTCAGAAGTAGCCAAGTTGTCGTTGACGCACGGCGCGAGGCAGCCGAATCGCGGAGTCAGCAGTGCGCTTCGAGAAGTGAGAGTTGTCATGCTTGACGCTATCCTTGTTTCCATCGTGTCGAACCCCCGCGGAAGCAACCGCTAGTGAAACTTCGCAGCGCTACAACTGAGGATATCAGTGCCATCGACGGTATCCGGAGGAAGGTGATTCTGGCAGATGCCGCTGGCCTCTATTTTCTGGAGCAGATTGAAGGGTGGACCTGCGGGGAAGATCAGACCGCGCGGTGTGCCCCCTCAATCGCCGCCGGATATGTCTTCGTTGCGGAAGACGATACCGGCCGAATCTTGGGCTTTGGCAATTTCGACCACGATAGCGCGGTTATAGAAGCGATCTGCGTGGACATACCACATCAAGGTCACGGCATCGGTCGGATGCTAGTCCGAGAATCGTTGATACGCGCACGCAAGCGTCAGCTCTCAAACGTCAACGTCAATGCGTTCAGGGATACGATCGAATTTTACGAACGCCTTGCATTCGAAGCGGGGGCACCTGGGCATCATATTCTTCCTGATGGGACAGGCGTTGAAGTAGTTTCCATGTCTCGTCCCGTGAAGTTGCCGTTCATCCAAGAGAGAATTGCGTCGCTTGAGGAGACGATCCGATTCTTTGGAGCTGGGCCGGACAATCAGCAAGCCCAGGAACGCATCGTTGTCGAGGGATTCCTGCGCGGCTTGGGCGTGGAGTTCAGTGCGTCGGAAATCAAGACCGTCAATCAAGGTCCACCCGATGCGATATTTCGGGATGCTACGTTCGAGGTAAAAGAACTCTATCCACCAGAGCGTCGTCGTCATGACGAATACAAGCTGGAGCTGGCTAAAGCCCGTGAAGCCTTTTGGGCGGAAGAGCTTTTTGAGCAATTTTCACCGGTCGACATCTCTCTGCAGGAGGTTGTCGACCAGGTGAGCGCATTGGCACTGAAATACGCGTCGCAGTACGCTCCAGCAGTTCGGGCCGGGCTCGATCTCTTGGTATATGCGAACCTCCATCACGTCTGGGGTATTACGGAAGGCCAGTTCCCTGACCTGAGTGTGCTGCAGAACTGCGGCTGGCGTTCCGTCTCTTTCTTCCGTGGTTCTGCAACGAGCTGCGTGCTGGCCGCAGATGCCAAAGCACCGCAGTTTGTGCGTGCCGCCGTTGGTCGGCTTCACCACGGCGACACACGTCGGGACGGCGTGGGTGAACCATGCTGACACCCACTCTTGCATCCGGCGCCGACATGCTCGCGAAACTTGAGAGGGAGCGTTGGCGAGCATACGGTGCATCTCACCCGACGCATAAGGCGGATCACTTCTACAATTTCTGCATCACTGCCCTGGCGATGAAGGATCACGTTTTGCAGGCGGTTGGTGCCAATGAGGAATTGCGGAATCGGTGCTACCGGCACTGGAGCGCAATTCCGGAGCTTGCCGCTGCGACAGAGATTGCCAACACCGCGAAGCATGTGGTTTTGCGTCGAGGGCCGACGACACAAGCGGTTACGCCGAAGGCGGCGACACTATTGATTGCGTATGTCGACGAGGCGGTGAACGGAGGCGAAATAGAGGAGAGGGAGATTCCGACATTCGAAATCGTCCTTTCAGATGGCTCGGCGCTTGAAATGTTCAGCTTTACTACTCGCGTCGTCGGGTACTGGCAGGCATTCTTCGACGCAAACGGAATTTCGAGGCGAGATCAGAACCTCGGTGAACTGCACGGCTTGATGGAAGGCGATCTGTCGGAGACGGAACCGCTATGTACACGACGGAGCACACAGAATGAACGATGAGAGCGAGCGCCGGCGACAGCGAGTGTCACGGGCGATGCTGGACAGCGAACTGCAGTCAATGAATGTGAAGGCCCGCATTCCAGCTCGAACGATGGAGGGCCCAATTCAAAGTGTCCACGTGAGGCCCTTGGAGCGTGGCTATATCGTCAAGGAAGGGGATCTCGTGGCCGTGGGAGACCACGATCAGAAACCTGAGATCTACGAAGTGACGCGCGCGGAAAAGGTAACCGTCCGGTGACGGCCGCCTTGACAGTCAGTCGATACGCAGACGGGATGGCCTGCGCCCTGACTGGGCCTTTCGAGACGGCAGCCGGTCCTGTCCCTGGTAGGGCTCCGAAAACGCGCACTTTGGCACACGAGATGTATGAGGAGATGCGTCACAAGTCATAAGGTACCGGGGGGATATCGGCACCTCCGTGGCCTTGAGGGATGCATGCGTTCCGATACACTTCGGGCTGACCTCATGTGGGGCGGGCACCTGGGCTGTCAATCGCAAATGAAAATAAACTGGCTTGCAACTTTGTGCGTCTGCCTTGTCGGGCCCGCCACGGCGACAATCGAGCAAGCGGATGTCACGGGCGGCACAGTGCGGGGCGCAGTTGACAACGGTGTCGCTGCCTTCAAGGGTATTCCGTTCGCCGCGCCGCCCGTTGGCGATCTGCGCTGGCAAGCGCCACAACCCGTCATTCCCTGGAGCGGCGTCAAACAAACTTCCGCTTTCGCACTTCCCTGCGCCCAGGGCTCTGGCGCGGCCGCGGAATCGAGCGAGGACTGCCTGTATCTCAACATTTGGACCTCAGCCACTTCTGATGGCGAGAAGCGCCCCGTAATGGTCTGGATTCATGGCGGTGGCTTCGACCACGGAGCCACCTCCTCAGAGGTCTTCGATGGCACGCGCTTCGCTCAGGATGGTGTCGTGCTGGTAAGCATTGCTTATCGACTTGGCGCCTTCGGGTTTCTCGCCCATCCCGAATTGCGCCAGGAGAGTGGCAAAAGCTCCGGCGCTTATGGCCTTGAGGATCAGATCGCGGCGCTTCAATGGATTAAGCGCAATATTCATCGCTTCGGCGGCGATCCGGAGCGCGTCACGGTCTTTGGCGTGTCTGCGGGTGGTATGGCAATAAGCCTACTCGCCGGCTCGTCCGCCGCACGCGGACTCTTCCAGCGGGCGATTTCCGAAAGCGGCGGGGCTTTCGGTCCGCCCACGAAGGACCCGTTGCTGTCCCTCGAGTATGCGGAGAATGTAGGGAAAGACCTTCTCAAGAGGTTGGGTGCCGCAGACATCCAGGCTGCGCGGCTTATTCCTACCGAGAAGGTCCTCAAAGCGGCCTCAGAAGGGAAAGGGCTCAAATTCTGGGCGGTGCTCGACGGGGAATTATTGCGCGCGCCGAATGCGGAAGCGTACCGCGCCGGTCGATTTAACGACGCTCCCATATTAATAGGCTTCAACTCCGGCGAGGGCGCAGGGAGTGCTCCGCCCAATACGACCGCCAAATCGTTTTCGGAAATTGGCAAGGACGCGCCGGCGGCGTGTGCGCCACAGATCGCGGCAGTACTGGCGCTTTACTCGCACGCAACGGACGCGGTCGCAGTGAAGTCGTACGAGGATCTGTCACGCGATTCGGACAATGGCTGGAATAACTGGACCTGGGCGCGATTGCATGCGCTCTACGGCCACAGCAAGGTCTTCCTATATTACTTCGATGTGAGCCCACCGGATTCCACTGTGGGCGCGTATCACGGTGCGGAGACGCCGTACGTCTTCGGTCGGCCCAGCGCGACCGCTCGCATAGAAGACGCACAGGTCTCCCAGCTTATGCGCCGCTACTGGATCAATTTCGCCAGGAGTGCCGATCCCAATGGGCCAGGCCTACCAATCTGGCCGGCTTTCTCCGATAACGCTTCCGCCGCGATGGTCTTTGATCGGAACTCAAGTGCTCGCAGTCTACCCAACGTGGATCGCATGCGGGCAATCGACTCCTTCTTCACGTGCGTAATTACCGGCAGAACGGCCTATGGCGGAGCCACTTGGAAACGGGGAAGCGCTCGCGTAGGAAACGATATAGGCAAGTGATGCATCCGGCATTGCCCTGGCGGCACAGAATACCAAGCTGTATCTCTCATACATTGGAAAAGCGCGGCTCCAACACAATCATCTGGTACGACCTGAAAAGAGTAGAAGACGCATACGATGGGTGATGTGGGTTGTCGTGGGTCGCCTCGCGGGGCTTGACTTTCCCGCGCGTAGACCGCGGACTACGAGAATCGAGCAATGCGTGGCGCGACATCAGTATCGTCTGAGGTGTAGATACTCGGACTTAATCTGGCGGGCACTGTCCGAGTTCGGCACCTAAGCGTACATGCGCTCGGTCAAGGAGCGGTCATGTCTGGCGCTGTGTAGTGTTCAATCCAAGATAGAAGCTCGTCGGCGTTACGCACCCACGCGTCTACGCACCCATCTATCATCGGATTGTTTCCCCACGGAAGCACTCTGCGTTCGTCAGACTTAAGCCCTACGATTGCTTTCTCAATCGCCTTCGCATATCCCATCTCTACGCAAACGCCTTCATCAAGCGCTCGTCCGTCCAGTACCGCTACAAGAACGTCGCATTGACGGATCGCAGCAATGTCGCTTGCAAAGGCAGATTGGCCGGCCTGGACCGCATCCATTCCTCTTCTAATGTTTTCCTCCACGAGTGGCCCGTCTCGCTGCGGCAAGTGTACGTTGCAAACGTGCTCGATTTTCAGAGCCAGCTCGAGGTTGAATTTTCTCTCTGCGGCACTGAAAAGAGGTGCAGCCAGATAAACGTTCATACTTGCGGCGCGGCCTTATCTACACAAATCTGGTGAAAATCGATCGGCTTGTACTCGGAAAAAAGAATGACCTCAAGAACTTTTGACACGACCTGCGACGGAGACATATTTGTGGTGTCTATGAAGGTCGCCGGATACCCACGCCACGTCCCCTCAATGACGGAGATTTGCGGGGCGAGTTGTTCTTCCGTGTATGTCTTGTCACGACTTGCAAGCCGAATGCGAAGGACTCTTGGATCACATCGAAACACGATCAGGTGTCCACCCGTGATCCGGCCAACGCCGCCATTGGTGGGAACCATCCATGTGATCAATTCGTGGGCTCGCTTCGCCATCGCCTTCTCGTGAGCGACGAAGTACAGTGGGTCCAGCGGACTCCTGTCGATCAGTGCAATTATTTCTCGTGCGGCGTCCACTCTCCTGTTTTTTCTGCGGAACTGCATGTTGATCCAGGTATCAACGCTCGCGCGCTCGGCATCAAGAAGCTCGCCGCTCGGTCGTGCGAGCAGTTCGTGCTTCCTGTCCACCCACTCGTCAAATGTCGCAATGCTGTGGATCTGCTCAAGCGTGGTGGTTTTCCCACTTCCAACCGGCCCTGTCAGAAAGTAGCGGTACTCGGTGCGGACACCGTCTGGCCGGTCATCGCAGCGAGTACGAAATTCATCCCGATCGGCAACTAGGATCGCGGCCATTTCCCTTATCTCCTCTGTCGAGAGGAAGAGTGTCACGAGATTGTAAATCGAGAAATTGGCGCGCCGTATCGCTTCCTGCTCCGCTGCATTCGGCTTCTGATCAGGACACCAATGAATGTGATAGTGAAAATTACCGGGATGATTTCTCGCCGAGATTCGAAGAAGGTGCTTTAGATTCGTGTCGCTCAGAGAGAGCCCAACGAAAATGATCGTCTGTTGCGCGAAATGATTTAGAAGTGACGTGTAGTGTCCAATGCCAACGTCGACCAATTGATCTGCGAACTCTTGCTCCATGAAGACTATTTGCTCACTTAGTCCATCTACTGTCTGAAGTGGGAGGAAGCCGTTCGGGTGATAAATCACTCCTTTGTTGCGTCGGAATTGAACGGTCGGTTGCCAGACGACTTCAAAGCCACGGTCGTCGATGCCGTTCGGAATCTCCTTGTTGTGCAGATAGAGCATTCGCTCCAAAGTGTCGTCGAAGTTGTAGTTAATGGTCATTACCGATTGCTTGATCAGCGGCAGAAGGTTCCAGAGGTATGGATGAGCCTTCAAATCTGCCTCTGCGATTTTTGCAGTCTTGTAGAGGCATTCTTGGATGATGCGCAACCATCCCATACTGACTCGGCGAGACATCACTATCTCGTCGTCATCAGGTCGTGCCTGTGCGGCGTTGCGCTGCAAATATCTCTGATACAAGTACTGAGATTGCGAAGTGAGGCTCTCAGACACTCTTAGCAGTTCCGACCCTTCAATCGCTGGATGCTCTGCTATGCGCTGTATCAGCTTCTTCCAGGTTGGTATGTCAAAGTCAGCACTCACGCCTGCTCCAACACAGAGTCCCAAGCGATTGTCCACATGTAAACGATGGCGCATGTGGACCATGTGTCGGATGTTCTTTTCTAAGAACGACTCCATAATTCAGCGTCTCCTTAGGCCGAGGCGGGATTCTACCGTCGCATGCCAGTCTCTTGGGCCACTCCGATCGGATTCGAGACGGGTTGTGTTCGCTCTCGGGAGATTTGTCCGGTACGAGTAACCGGCTGCTTCTGGCCGATAGCGACGAGTTATGATGGAGTCGTTCGTGGCGTGCGGCAAAGGACGTAGCCTCCTAGCATCCGCCTCATAATAATCTTGCTACAGCGCTGCGAATACCACATGGAACAGTTTGAATTTGCTCCAGCCTACGATCCGACCTTCATTGGCATGGAGACCGAGCTGAATTGGCTCGATGCACATCTTCTCGGGCGCCGCTACGGTAGTACCATACTCATCACTGGTGTAGGTGGGGTAGGGAAAACAGCGCTTGTGCGGCAGTGGCTGAACTCTCGCCGACATACAAGCATTCCGCTCTGGGTAGATCTCCATTCCCGTCCCGATGCACCTGCCGCTGTCGAAGAGTTCCGAACGTATCTCTACGAACAACGGCAGCGCGGCGACTTGATAGTCGTCCTCGATGGCTCGGAGGGCTTGTCTGAAGATCAGTGCATCAATACGATCGGCGCACTACTTAACTTCAAGGCAGTTCGATCGCTCATCTTTACGACACGCCGTTCTTTCCGAATTCCGCGCACGGAAACACTTCCGCTGGGACCGCTTTCGATCGCGGATGCTACTGAGCTCTTCAAGAAGCTTTCACCCACGGGGTTGGCACCGGAATTGATAAGTGAGGGCGTCAGCGCCGCGCAGGGATATACGCTTGCCATCCGCCTCCTTGCGCAGCTGCTTCAGTCTGGGAATGGGACTGCGCTTCGCGAATTTCTGCGCGGGCCGCTCTACGACCTCTCGCGAACCATCGCCATTCCGTCCACAGAGATTGCGACAGCTGTTGCTCCAAAGATTATCACTGCGCAGAGCACGTTGGTTGATGCGCTGAAACGGCGGCCAGAACAGATCCATTCATTGTCGCCGCGCAAGTTCGAAGAGCTTCTGGCTGACTTGCTCTCAGACATGGGATGGGATGTTGAGCTGACTCAAGAAACACGGGACGGCGGGAAGGATATTCTCGCGTACCTCAATACGGAGTTGGGACGGATCCTCTGCCTAGTCGAAGCCAAGCACTACCGCAAGGATCGAAAAGTGGGAGTTGAGCTTGTACGAACCTTGTACGGAACTTTGTGCGACGCCAAGGCAAACAGTGCAATGCTCGTCACCAGTTCCTCATTTAGTCCGGATGCGCGGGAGTTTCAGAATAGGCATAGCTATCAGTTGGCATTACGCGACTATGCGGACATCGTCAACTGGATCTTGAAGTACGGCACGGCACGCCAAGCCACCTAACGATCCGCCACGCCGAGGTGTCTCGCCGCCAGATTTTGGTCAAGCGGCTGTACTTCGGTCGAGTTCACTATCGTGCACTGAGCGTCTGCTGTTGGCCGACTTGCGCCTGCGCGCCACGTTATCGTTCCAATACCGCACGACACGCCAAGTTATGATTTCGGAAACGCTGATTTCCAGCGCGCCGAGGCTGCATAGACGGGGGCCGCCGACAAATTATGGTTCCGGAAGCCGCCAAATTATCGTTCAACGCACAGCAGAAACGCCCGTCGTCTGCCTTCGAGCACGCTACAGCCAGCCCCTCCGCTTGAACCACAGGTAAGGCCCGAGCGACGAGGCGAACATCATTGCCAGCGCCACCCACCATCCCCACGG
>Ga0153916_10003712_pt1 | contig 11418 bp, 6 predicted proteins | sample Opewatmetagenome_FD_109642 | JGI IMG/M metagenome (GOLD analysis project Ga0153916, IMG submission 109642) | Freshwater wetland microbial communities from Ohio, USA - Open water 3 Core 3 Depth 4 metaG | ecosystem: Environmental > Aquatic > Freshwater > Wetlands | place: USA: Ohio, Lake Erie, Old...
GAACCGAACGGGGGCGGAGGCACCGCCCCCTCTTCCTTTTCCTTCCGACCCGCGGAACAGCACGCCGACCTCCGTTTTCGGAATACCCCGTCAAGCGGGGATCCGCTCGTCCGAGGGTGCGAGCAACCTCGTCGCCGCGACGTAGACCAAGGCGGAGAGCGCGAAGGCGGGCACGCTCGCCCCGATCAAGTTGAGGCCGCCGAGATCTACGGAGAGGTACCCGGAGTTGACGAGGTAGATCGGGAAATACGTGGCCATGCCGAGGACCCAGGCCACGAAGGCCGGGAGGGCGGGGCGGCTCCCGCCGTTCTGGAACTCCTCCAGGTCGTACCTCGACCGCCGGACCACGTAGACGTCCGCGAGGACGACGCCGAGCATCGGGACGAAGACGCCGCCGATGACGTAGAGGAACGGCTGGTAGACGAGGACGCTCGCCTGCGGGAGCGCGGTGAGCAGCGCCGCGACGGCGAGTCCTGCGGTGGTCACAATCGGCACGAGGCGGCGGAGTCTGGCCTTCGGCCGGATGTTCTGAATCGATACGCTCGTCGAGTAGATGTTCGCGAACCCGTTATCCGTCTCGTCCGCGAGGATGGCCACCAGGGCGAGGGACCCGTACACGCCAACGATTGCGGCTGCGAAGACGTCGCTCGCGCTCGAGAGGCCGAGGACGAGGACCATGACGGCTCCGAGGAGATAGAACCAGGTGTTCGCGGCCACGTATCCGACCGTCGTCCCGAGGAACGCCTTGCGGTTCGATTCCGCGAACCGGTTGTAGTCCGCGACGAGAGGCCACCAGGAGATGGGCATGGCGATGACGAGATCGAGCCCAAGGCCCGCCTTCGTCCAGTCCCCGCCCCAGAGGGGGACGGACGCGGCCGCGCCTGGCGCGGTCACGAGCTTGAACGAGATCCAGCCCGCCCCGAAGAGGACGAGCCACAGGCCGACCCGCTCGAGCCAGTCCTTGACGACGACCAGGGGTCCCCCCCACGCGAGGAACCCGCAGAATGCGCCAAACAGGACGACCCAGAACACGCTCGTGAACCCCCCGAGGAACGGACCCGAGAGCGCGCTCGCCGCGACGGACATGACCCAGATCTCGAGGGCCGTCCAGCCGAAGAGCTGCACCGCGTTCAGCGCTGTGGGCACGAACGAGCCGCGACGCCCGAAGATCGGTCGGAGGCTGACCATCGTGGGCACTCCGTACCGCGTGCCGATCGTCCCGGCGCCCGCGAGCAACACGCTCCCGAGGACGGACCCGGCCAGGACAATCGCGAGGAGGGGGACCAAGCCGAAACCGTAGCTCGTGATGAAAGTGCCCGCGTAGAGCACGAGGAGCCCGACGCCGAGGTTGAACCAAAGGACACCGACGTCGATCGAGCGCAGGTTGCGCTTCTCGGTCGGCACCGGCTCGATGCCCCATTCCGGGGGTTTCCTCAGACCGGCGAACGGCATCGACCGTGCCACGCTCCGTCGGCTACTTGAACCCTGTGCCGCGCCTCAATCCTTCTTCGCGGAGAACTTCTTGTACGACCGCTCGAGGGCCGTGACGAGCGGCAGTTCCTTCCCCGCGAGATAGTTGATCAGGGCCCCGCCTCCCGTGCTGACGTGGCTCATCGCGTCCTCGAGACCGTACTGCTCCACCGCGGCGACCGTGTGCCCTCCACCGACGACCGAGAAGGCATCCGATTCCGCGATGCCCTGCAGCAACTCCCGAGTTCCGACGGCGAACTCGTCCTTCTCGAACACACCGGCAGGTCCGTTGAAGAAGACCGTCTTCGCCGCGCGAATCTCCTCGATGTACCGCGCGATCGTGTCGAGGCCGATATCGTAGATCTGCAGGGTGGCAGGCAGATCGTCGACCAGGATGGGCTTCCGCTCACCTCCGTCGTTCAGGATGACGTCCGTCGGAAGGAGGATGCGGTCGTGGTACTTCGCGAGGAGCTCCTTGCATTGCCCCACGTAGACGTCGTACTCTTCGACTTCCTTCTCCATGAACTCGGTCGTGAGAGCGCCGGGATCCTTGCCGTCCGCCTGGAGGAACATGTTCGCGACGCCGCCGGTGGTGAGGACCTTGTCGACGATGCCCTTCTCGAGCATGTGCTTTGTGACCGCGATCGAGTCGTCCGCCTTGACTCCCCCGAAGATCGCGATCTTGGGCCGCTCCTGGCTCTGGATCGCGCGGTTAAGCATCGTCAACTCCTTTTCCATGACGCGCCCGGCCAGCGTGGGCAGGGCGTCAACGAAGCCGACGAGGCTGGGCTGGGCGCGATGCGCCGCGGCAAAGGCGTCGAGGACGAAGTACTGAGCGAGGGGGGCGAGTTTTCGGACGATGTGGGTCTTCGCCATCTTCTCGGTTTTCTGGTCGGCGAGGGCATCCTCCTCGGCGAAGAACCGGACGTTCTCGAGGACGAGGACGTCCCCCGTGTCGAGGCCACGGATCGCGTCCAGAGCAGCCTTGTTGTAGAGGCCGTCCACGAACTTGACCGGGCGGCCGAGCAGGGCCGACAGGCGCTCCGCATGCGGCTCGAGCGACGTGTAGTCGTCCTTGCCAGGACGGGACTGGTGCGCGAGTACGACGACCTTCGAGCCGCGCAGGTCGCGGATCGTGGAGAGATGCTCCCGCAGGCGTGCGTCGTTGAGCAGCGTCTTCGTGATGGGATCGATTGGCGAGTTGATGTCGACCCGGAGGAGCACCGTGCGACCCGAGAGGTCAAAATCATCCATCGTGAAGAATGCCCGAGCCATGGCGGTCGAGGCAAAATCCGACAGGATAATAGAGTTTTCCTTAGACAGATACTCACCGCGCGACCGTCTTAAGAACGAAGCTCGGAAACCGACCGTTTGTCCGGAGGAGAGGGACTCGTCTCGCCCATCCGTGTTCGAGAGGAAATGACGGCTGTTCTCAAACGCTGGAACTGGGCGGCAAGCCTTTTTAGAGGGGCACTCGGATGGCGCGCTCCATCCGGGGAAGTCCTACGCCCGAGGACCTTCTTCTCCCAGAGGGGAAACTTATCCGCACCACACGAGGCGGAGCCAGCGCCCTGAAGCAGCTCCTCCTCGATCTGAAGAAGTACTCGTTCTCCGGCTATGTGAGGATCGTACGGAACCACGACGGCAGGCGGTCGGAGGGGATGATCCTGCTGAAAGCAGGGAATCCCGAGGCGAGTCTGCACGTTCGTGGCGAAGGCCAAGAGCGAGGGCGCAGCGCGCTCAAGAAGGTCTGGCAGGACTCCTACGATGACGAGGCGACGATCGAGCTGCATGCGCGCGTCGACATGGATAACCTCATCGCCGAGTACGCGGACGCCATCCTCGAGCGGCCGGCTAAGGTGATCAAGAAGACGAAGATCCCCCAGGCGATCGACCGCACGGAAATCGAGACGCGAATCCGTGCCTGGAAGGACAAGGGGTTCGCCGTCCGCTCCGTGGAGAGCCTGCTTGCCGACGATCCGGCGGTCGTGACGGCGGCCTACCTCGCCCTCCTGGAAGCGGTTCGCCGTGCGGAGGCCGTCGAGGAGACGCTCAAGGGGTTGGACACGACCGGCTTCGAGGCACGGTCGGCGGCCCTCCGGGAGAAGATCCGCGATCCTGTTCATCATCCGGACATCGACGCCGAGGTGGAGAGCCTGCGCGACGCGATCGAGAGCCACAAGCGAATCGAGGCGCGGCGCAAGCTGGAGGTCGCGCGCGAACGCGATTCCCAGGAGCGCACGAAGAAGGTCCTCGAGCTCGTGCTCCGCCAGCGGGAGACGCTCCGGCCCGAGTCCCCGGCCCCGTCGAAGGAGGAGGTCGCGAAGGCCCTCGAGGGTCCCTCGCCTACCCGCGACGTCGCCACGGACCTGATCGAGCAGTACACCTTCGACACCTTCGTTGTGGGCGAGAGCAACCGCTTCGCCCACGGCGCGGCGTTCGCGGTCGCCAAGCAACCCGGGAACGCCTACAACCCGCTCGTCGTCACGTCCGGGCCGGGTCTCGGGAAGACGCACCTCCTCCACGCGGTCGGGAACTACCTCCACACCCATCACCCGGAGGCAAAGGTCCTCTACCTCTCCTGCGAAGCCCTCGTGTCGCAACACGAGACGGCGAGGGGGAACCGCGACATCCAGAGCCTGCGGGAACGCATCCGCGGTCTCGATTGCCTTCTCCTGGACGACCTCCAGGCCTTGAGTGGGAAGCATGAGGCGCAGGAGGAGGTCTTGCACGGGTTCGAGGCCATCACGACCACGGGACGCCAGATCGTCCTCGCGTGCGACCGACCCCCGAAGGCGATCACCCAGCTCGACGAGAGGCTCGTCTCGCGGTTCGAATCCGGACTCTCGGCGAACATCCTCGCTCCCGATCTCGACACGAGGATCCTCATGCTGCGTCGAAAGGCGGAAGATACGAAGCTCGCCGTGGACGCGGATGTCCTCACGTACATCGCGAATCTCGTAGAGGACAACGTCCGCGAGCTGTACGGAGCCCTGAACCGCGTCGTCGCCTTCTCGTCGCTCATGGGTCGACCGATTACCCGGGACCTGGCGAAAGAAGTTCTGCGAGAAGTGAGCCCCGAAGCCTCCCGAAGGGAGAAGCCCACGGCGGCCCCCGCGCTGCCCAAGGAACTCACGCCGGGGCGCAGCTACCTGGTCGAGGAGGACCGCCCCGACCAGGCGTACGGACTGCTCGCGAAGGCCCTCGAGGGCGGCAAGGGTGGGCTCCTGATCACGAGGACGAACCCGAAGCGGGTTCGGGAGCGCTTCTCCCTCGATTCCGTTCGCGTCCTCTGGCTCACCGATCGCGAGGAGAGCAAGGAGGAGACGATCGCCCCCGCCCTTGAGCGGATCGTGTACGAGATCGAGGGCTTCATGTCGAAGCGGCCCCAGGGCTCGATCATGCTCGACGGACTCGAGTATCTCGTGTCCAACAACTCCTTCGACGCGGTCCTGAGGTTCGTGCGCCGGCTCGTCGACACGGTCTCCGAGGGGCACCACGTCTTCCTCATCTCCCTGGGTCCCGCGACGGTCAAGGAACAGGAACTCAAGATGCTCGAACGAGAGATGGAAGTCGTCCAGGCGGCGTGAACCGAGAGCCGCTCACGCCTTGCTCGCCCGGGACGTCTCCTTCTGGAATTCCTTCAGGAACCGGATCGCCTCACTCCACTCCTCGTTCTTGACGTGGGCGCTCGCCTCCTTCAGGATGCCGACGGGCTTCGACAGGTCGCTCCCGCGCACCTTCATCTCGAGGAGCGCGTTGCGGGCCTCCCGCATCTCAGCCTGGACGAACTCGGGTACGGCCTGGAGCAGCCGCTCCTGGGATTGCCGTGCTAGCCGAAGACTCCCCGGGAGATCCCGCCGGTCCGCGGCTTCGCGCCCCTGACGAAGGAGACGCTCCACATCCCTCGTGTCCATCCCCAGGCTCCGCACCTCTGCCATGAGACGTTCGGTCGAGTCATAGATCTTGCGGCCCTCCGTGTACTCCTTGGCCTGGGACGAGAACAGGTGACGTGCGCTCTGCAGGGACTCCCACGCGCCGTCGTAGTCGCGCTGGGTGAGCTTCGCCAGAGCGCCCTCGAGCATGGGCCGGGTGAGGTTCGTCGCATCCCCGGGTCCTGCGGCCTCAACCTCCGAGGCGAACGACTCGAGGCGGCTTCCGATGAACTCCACGAAGGAGAGGTCGAGGGAGCGCCGCGCGTCGGAGACGAGGCGGACCGCCTTCTCCATCTCCTTGCGCTTTCCCGCTTCGACCGCGTTCCCGATCAGCCGTTTGCCGTCGTCAATCCCCACGCCGATCTTCTTTGCGGAGACCAGGAGGGGCTTGACCTCGTTCACGAGCCGCGGGAGTTCGCGGGCGATGAGCTTCCGGTCGCCGAACGGCAGGTCGTGCTTCTCCAAGCGGATCTCGTCCCGGAGGGCGGCAACCTTCGGGCCCATCCCGAACCAGACGATTTCGGGGGCGCGGGGGGGCTGAGGCGCCGTCCGTGAGGTCTCGACAGGCTCGGACTCCGGAGCAGGGGCTTCGGCGGACGGCTCTTCTTCCGACGCGAAGCGGACCCCGCAACTCGGGCAATGATCCGCGTCGGCGGGCACGGCTGCCTTGCAGACGGGACACTCGTACTCCGTGGACTCTCCCTCGGAGAACTCGGCTCCGCAACCCGGGCACACCTTGTCGTCCGGATGCACGGGAGTGTCGCACACGGGACACAGGAACTGCTGCTCCGGCTCCTCCTTCACCGCGGGGGCGGCGGCCTCCACGGACTTCGCCTCCACCAGGAGGTCCTTCGTGCTGCGATGGTCGCTCGCGACGCTCTTCAGCGTCTCGAAGATCTCGGGCTGGTCCGACTTCCCCTCCATGATCGATGCGAGGATGTCGTCGATGCTCTTGCCCTCGCTGACCCGCACGTCGAGGGGCTCCTCGGTCGACTCGCCGCCGAGGTCGAACAGGCTCAGGTCCGTGAGGCACGACGGGCAGTTTTGGGCGTCTGCGTTGATCGTCGCGTCGCAGACGGGACAGACCTTGGTCTCTTTGGGAGGCGTACGACTCTACCTCATCGGTTCGACGCGAGTTTCCGACCCGTCGCGAGCGATAAAGACTTTCTGGTCTCGGTACAGAGAATGATAAGTGCTCAATTCAGATAACGAGCGCGATACCGTTAAGTGAACCTTTTCCCCGTGCGATGCACGTCGACGAGGAGCTCGCATGGGTTTCCGATCGTCCATCGACGGACTCGACAAAGTCATCCGGACGGAGATTGCTCCACCCAAGGTCATCCTCGTGACAGGTCCGCCGGGCGCGATGAAGACGTCCTTCTGCTACGCACTGATGTCGCGGTACCTGAAGGAGACCGGCGAGTTCGGACTGTACACGACCCTCGAGGAGACGGTCCAGTCCCATCTTCGGAACATGGAATCGCTCGGCATCGACGTCTCCCTGAACATGCAGATCAGCGACTTCACCGACCTGAGGGAGATCGACGCGGTCGTCGGCCCGGACGACCAGACGGACTACATCGCGTTCATCGAGAAGATGATCACCCACTTCAAGAAGCTCCACGGCCCGAAGTTCCGGGTCTTCGCCCTGGATTCGCTGGGTGCTCTCTACTCCCTCATGGAGAACAACGAGAACATGCGCAAGCGGATGTTCTACTTCTTCAAGATGCTCCGGGACAACAACCTGATCTGCCTGATCGTCATGGAGCGAAGCCTGGGAGGGGAGAGCCAACTCCTCGGGAACGAGGGATTCCTCGTCGACGGCATCGTGATGCTCGGGCTCGACCGCTCCCGCGGGAAGCTCGTGCGGTATCTCCAGGTGGAGAAGATGCGTGCCGTCGAGCACTCCATGGAGAAGCACGCGATCGAGACGAGGAAGGGCGGTCTGACCGTCCTCGGGCCCATCTTCGAGACGGGAGGGAGCGTGGGATGATCCGATTCACACTGCCGGCACCTGGGAGGTGCCGCGGAACACACGAACACCGCGGGAGGGAACCGTAAATGGCCGAAGGATCGATCTTGGACGCACTGGACGCATTGAAGAAGCTCGAGGAGAGCATCAAGTCGCGGGACGCCGAGTTCAAGGAGCGCGAGGCGGCTCTCCAGGACCGAGAGAGCAAATTCGCCGAGGAACGGCAGAACCTCGACCAGGAGAAGGCGGGTCTCGCCGAGGAGCGAGACGCGCTCTCCGGCCGAGAGAAGGGGCTCCGAGCGCGCGAGAAAGAGCTCGAGCAACAGGAGCGCGGACTGAACCAGCGCGAACAGGAGTTCGAGTCCATCCGCCAGAAGGTCCTCTCCAAGGAGCAAGGCCTGGTCCAGCGCGAAGAGGAGCTCGCGAAGCGCCTTGAATCCCTCGTGAAGCGCGAGGACGAGATCGCGAAGCGCCACGAGGAGAGCGCGGCCCACGCCAACGAAATCGCCTCCCGCAAGAACGAGATCGCCCAGCGGCAGGAGGGCCTCCTGAAGCTCCTTGAGGAACAGAAGGCGGCCCTCGAGTCCCAAATCGAAAAGGGCCGTGCGCAGCTCGAGCATGAGAAGGAAATCGCTAAGGAAGAGCAGGGCCTCGCCGATGCCCGCACCCGGATCGCCGACGAGACCCGGCGCCTCGCGGACAAGGAGAAGCAGCTGCTCGGCCTCGAGCAGAGCCTCCGGGCCCAGCAGGCCCAGGCAGCCCAAGTCCCGATGCCCGCCCACCCCGTCACCGCGGCTCCCTCCCCCGCGGCGAGGACGACGGGTCCGGGACCCGCCACCGCCCCGCCCGTGGTCCGGCCCCAGCCGGTCGCTCCGGCGGTTCAGCCTGCGGCCCAGGCACCCAAGCCGGTCGTGAAGCCGGCCGTCCCGGTCGTGTCCGAGCCTGCGGAAGAGGCCGCAGGCGCGGAGGTCCCGTGTCCCGCGTGCGGAACGATGATCTCGAGCGACGCAATCATGTGCTATGCCTGCGGCCACCGCCTGCAAGAGGAAGAGACGGTCGCCGAGGAGACGAGCGGCGAGAGCGAGACCGCCTGTCCCGCGTGCGGAACGATGATCTCGAGCGACGCAATCATGTGCTATGCCTGCGGCCACCGGATGTCCGCCGACGACGACAAGTCGGGGAAGAAGGCCCAGGTCTCGACGGTCAAGAAGGTGCTCAAGAAGAAGGTCATGTGAGGCGGGACGTAGCTCGCCGGACGCCTGCGCAGCCCGACGAAAACGGAGCTCCGGGGCGTCCGATCCTTCATTTTGATATTTTACAGGCTATAAAAATATCTCCTCCATGGACGGGCGTATGTTACCGACTTCGATAACGTCTCGCTATCGAGATAGATAATCGCGCGGTAACCTATTTATAAAGAAGGTCAGGATGGGCCGCCCACATGCCCACCGGATGTAGTCTCAGGGAGGACGCCCTCCGACTCCACCCCGGGAGGTCTTGCGATGTTTGACCGAGCCACGAAGAATGGCAAGGCGCTGAGCCTTATGATCGTCTCGCTGCTGGCCATTGGCGGCCTGCTCGGTGTTGTCCTGGCGACGGCACCGCTTGCACAGGCCGACAACTGCGGGCAGGCGAGTAGCCTGGTGTCGGGCAACTGGGTCGTCACGACCTCCCAGACGTGCTCCGGGATCATGTTCTTCCTGGACGGCAGCCTGTACATCCGGAGCGGGGGCAGCCTCACCCTAACCGGCGGTGGGATCACCTTCGTTCAGGACCAGTCCCACATCCATGCCATGTTCGTCGACGGCGGGGGCTCCATCCTCTTCGACAACTCCACCCTCACCACGGCCACGAACACACTCACGCCCTACGTGAAGTTGGCCGCCACGGTGAACGGGACCCTCACCCTCCAGAACCAGGCGATGCTGAAGTTCCCCGGATCCCTCAGCCTGACCTCCGGAACCCTGAACATGACCGCATCGAAGATCACCGGGTTCTCGGACTCGGACCTGAACGGGCTCGGCACGAGCTCCTTCGTGGACGACAACGACGATTCGGCCCTGATCACGATGACGGGTTCGACCGCGTACCTGTTCCGGTCTCGGATCGACCAGATCTACGAGAACATCCAGGCGGGCGGGCTGTCAAAGAACATCACGCTCAGCTCCAGCTCCGCGATGTACGCCTACGACAGTTACATCGGAGTCGATTTCACGAACAACTGGCAGATCCACAACGTCATGAACGTGGACTCGACCTCTCACGCCTACTTCTACAATGTCACGGTCGATGAAGCGCAGAGCGCCGGGACGCCCCAGTACCAGCAGCTCCCGGCCTTCGTCCCCTCCGGCAGCGGCACGGTCGACATCCTGCGCTGGATGCACGCGAAGGCGACGGACCCCTACGGCACGACCCTCGTGGGCGCGACCGTCTGGTCCCATGTCGGGACGCAGACCGCGCAGTACCCGGACAACTCGAACGCGCTCGTGCCGGGCTCGCGGACCCTCTGGTACATCGGCCGGACGGCATCGAACTGGAACACGACGGATTCGACGGGCCAAGCCCTCATCCCCCTGTGGACGGACCGAATCACGGCCGCGAGCCTGCCGAACGCGTTCACGTTCGGCAGCTACCAGGCCACCGGGACGTTCGACACGACGTACTTCGCCAACTCCTCTGCGTCGTTCCCCCCGTACCCGAGCATCACGGAGGCGGACAACAGCCATAACGTGGTCATCGCCCTCCCGGTCCCCGGCCTGACGCCGGACCTGACGATCGCCAGCGTGACCGTCTCAGGGGGCAACGGGGTCTCCGACTTCCAGCCGCTCAACAGCCCGCTGAGCATCGCCGCCTCCATCCACAACTCCGGACAGAACCCGGTCGCCAACGTCGTCGTGAACTTCTTCGCGACGAACGTCGACATGAACGGGGACGGCATCATGGATTCCACGGTCAGCGCCTACCAGGCCGCGGGATACCTGATCGCCAACGTGACGGTCTCGTCGGTCCCGGCCAATGATAACGCGTCAACGAGCGTTCCGTGGAGCTTCCAGGGCAGCTTCGAGACGGCCCTTACGATCTCCGTCGTCGTGAACCCCCCGATCGGCGACCCGGCCGGACCCGTGCGCATCCCGGAGACGAACGTGGCGAACGACATCGCCACCCACTCGGTCTCCCTCTTCACATGGCCGGACCTCGGGTTCCAGGGAACGACCGACGTGCAGTTCCCGAGCGAGCCGGTCGTGAACAACGACGTGCCCGCGGAGGTCACCGTCCACAACATCGGCACCGGCAGCGCGACAGCCGCGACGCTCCTGATCCGGGAAGGCGGCACACAGGTGTCGAACGTCGTGTCCTTCAACGTGAACACGGGACAGGTGGCCCACCTCGAGGTCCTCTGGCACCCCACGACGACCGGGTACCACAACATCACGTTCTACGTGATCACGGCGAACAACACGATGCGCAACCGGGACTACAACTTCACGAACAACGCGGTCCGCGTGACGGCGATCGTCGTCTCCCAGCCGGACCTCGCCCTGGATGCGGCGGAGTACCTGGCCATGACCCAGAGCCAGAACAAGCCGTTCTCCATCGTGGTGCACGTCCACAACCTCGGCCAGACCGCCGTCCAGAACACCTCCGTGGCGGTCTACCTGAACGGGAACTACACCGTGGCGTACGGCCGAACGGACGGCGTGTCCGTGGGCGTCGAAACGAACGTCACCGTCCAGGTGTCCGGAATCCCGACCCCCGGGACGAAGACGATGAACATCGTGGTGAACCCGGACCACACCCTCGTTGAGGGAGGCCTAGGCTTCGCGAACAACTACGCGAATGTCAGCCTGACCGTGGTCCCGCCCCAGGGAACCGTGGTGCTCTACAACCCGACCGGCAACCCGACCTACGGTCCGACGGACCAGGTATTTGTCCAGGGCGTCGTCCGTGACACGACCCCCGCGCAGAACGGCATTGCCGGGCTGAACGTCACGATCGCCGTGCTCGGGAGCGGCGGGACGGTCCTCCAATCCGTCAGCCAGA
>Ga0153916_10003713_pt1 | contig 11417 bp, 5 predicted proteins | sample Opewatmetagenome_FD_109642 | JGI IMG/M metagenome (GOLD analysis project Ga0153916, IMG submission 109642) | Freshwater wetland microbial communities from Ohio, USA - Open water 3 Core 3 Depth 4 metaG | ecosystem: Environmental > Aquatic > Freshwater > Wetlands | place: USA: Ohio, Lake Erie, Old...
AACCGGGCGCGGAGCGAGCGGACCTTGTTGCCGGCCACCGGATACGCCTTCCGATCGAGCGCCGACAAGTGAGTATCCCCGGCCAGATAGACCGTGTCTTGGCTGACGATGATCTTCCGGCCGGGGTAGGTGGCGAAGCGGTCCTTGGGGCTGCCGCGAAACGCCGTCAGCTCTTCCGTACCGGTGTAGAGTTCTTCGCCGGCCACCAGGGCGTACGTCCCCCCCACGGTCTTGCCGAAATAGGTGAGGAACTTGAGCTTGCCGTTCTGGCGGTCGAAGGCCGCGGGCGAGACCCGGCCCATCGGCGCGTAGAGCGTCGTCGCGGAGGCGAGCAAGTAGCCCTGGGGAGAGACCTGGCTTTGCGGGGCCTCGCCGGCGGCGTCGTTCCGCCAGCGGAGGCCGCCGTCCCTGGCGTCGAGGGCGTAGAAAAAGACCCCTTCCGCGGGGAAGATGCCAGCGGCCAGATAGGCCACGCCGCCGTCCACGAGCACGCCCGAGCGGAGCGGCCAGAGCGAGATCATCCGCCGGCTCCCCAGCACCCGCCGATCTTCCGGAGCGGCGCGGAACTGCCAGACGACCGATCCGGTCTGGCCGTCGAGGCAATAGGCGTAGCCGTCGTCGGAGCCGGCGTAGACCCGGCCTTCCCAAACCGCCGGCGCCAAGCGGATGGGCCCGCCGGTCATCTTCGTCCAGAGGACTCGGCCGGTCGCTGCATCGAGGCAATAGACCTTGCCGTCGGCCGAGGACCCGAAGTAGACCCGGCCTCCCGCCACGGCAACCTGCGGGGCGTCGTCAAAATGAATCCGCCGCAGCTCGAGGATGTCCTCGACCGGCTCGGCCTTGGGCGGTCCCCAGGCCGGATCGGGCGCCTGAAGGGGCTGGAACACCCACGACTCCACCAAGGGCACGGGGACTCTTTCCGAGGTGATGCCGCTGCGGGCGGCGTCGTGCTGGTAGGTGGGCCAATCCTCGGCCTGCAAGGTGGCCGCGGCCGCGACAAGCACCAAAGCGGCCGTCCAGCCCAAGCGGCCGGGGTGGGCTCCCACCGATCGTTCTGAAGCATGAAGGCAGCTCCGTAGCAGAAGAAACATGCGGCACCTCACGGGTTGGCAATTCGCGGCGTGACCCCAGCGGGCCGTCGGATCGAGTCCGACGGACCACCAGTATACAAGCCGGCCTCCGGCCCCTGCAAACCTTTGGGCGGCCAGGCGGCAAGATTTCCCGGCGGCAGCCCGGGAGGAGCAAGGGGGCAGGCACGTCGCGGAAACCGGGCCGAGCTGTTGATCGGCGATCTTTCCGGGCGTACGATACCAGCGCCCTTATCCACGCCCGACGGAGGCACGATCGATGAAGCTCTCCCATGCGCTGGTGTTGCTCGGGCTGTTGACGATTCCCGGCCCGCTTCGGGCGGAGCCGCTCACTCTGCCGCCGGAGAAACGCCCCGCGTGGCTCGCCCGGGACGGAATCGTGATGGCCGGCAGTTGGGAGCCGCTGGTGTTCCGCGTCCGCCGCGACGGCCCCGGCTACGCGCCCACCCCGGAGCAACGGGCGGCCTACCAACGAGAGCACGGCCCGGAGATGGTCGCCCGGCTGAAGGCCCTCGGCGTCAACTTCGTGATGATGCACTGCTACAAGGGGGCGGGCCTGGAAGCGGAGCGGGAGAGCATGGCCGACGCCGTGCGGTTCGCCAAGCTCTGCCACGATGCCGGCCTGCGGGTGGGCGTCTACAACTATAGCGGCGCCTTCCTCTGGGAACTGCTGTTCAAGGAGGTCCCCCAGGCCAAGGACTGGGTCGTGCTCGACGCCCGCGGCAAGCCGCTCACCTACGGCAGCGCGGGCTACCGCTACTACTGGAACCGGAACCATCCCGAGGCGGAGGCATTCTACCGCAAACTGGTGCGATTCGCGGTGGAAGAGATCCGCACCGACCTGGTGCATTTCGACAACTACGTGATCGGGCCGGGGCACGAGGAGATCTCCGTCGCCCGGTTCCGCCGCTATCTCCGCGAGAGCTTCACGCCCGCCGAGCTTGCCGCCATGGGGGCTTCCGACGTCCAGTCGGCCCGGCCTCCTCGGCCCGGCGCGCCGGAGCTGCTGACTCGGGCGTGGCTCGATTTCTGCTCCCGGTCGCTGGCCGAGTCGTATCACGCCATGGGCCGCTACGCCCGCTCGCTCCGCCCGGACGTTCTGGTGGAGTGCAACCCCGGCGGCGTGGGCGCCCGCATCCGCCCGCCGGTCGACCACGGCCGGATGCTCCAGGGGGGCGAGGCCTACTGGGTCGAGAGCGGGCGGATCGGCTACCGCGACGGCCGGCTCGTTTCACGGATCCGCAACTACAAGGTCGGCCGGGCGATGGACAACCTCACCTTCGACTACACGCTCACCCCCCTGGAAATGGCCGAGTCGATGGCCTTCAACCTCGATTGCCTGGGGTGTATGTGCTGGTTCGAATACGGGAAGATCGTGGCCATGCCCGGCTCCCCGGAGTCGATGCTCGTGGCCCTGGAACCCTACGTCCGCTTCTTCCACAAGCGCCGCGACTTGCTCCGCGGCGCACGCGTCGTGGCCGACGTCGCCGTGCTCCGCAGTTTTCCCTCCCAGGCGTTCGGCGGGCCCAAGGTTTCTGGCCTCACTTCGCGGGTCGAGGAGCTGCTGATCGAAAACCGCGGGTGTTTTCAGATCATTCACGATCACCAACTGGATGACTTGAAGCGATACCGGGCCCTCGTGCTCGCCGGCTGTGTCGCGCTGGGCGACCGCCAGGTCGAGGCGATCCGGCGGTACGTTGCCGCGGGGGGGCGGCTCTGCGCGATCGGGCCGCTGGCCACCCACGACCAGTGGATGAGGCCCCGGGCCAAGCCGGCCTTGGACGACCTGCCGGCCACGGCCGTCGTTCGGGCCGCGGAGACCAACGACCTCTTGGCGGCGATCGCCAAGGCGTGCAGCGGGGCGATCTCCTTGTCGATCACCGCCGCCGATCGCGGCGAGGCCCCGCCAGGCCTGTGCGCCGAATTGACCGAGCAGTCCGCTCGCCGGCTCATCCACCTGGTCAACTACCGCTCCGACGGCCCGGTGGGGAGCCTTGCCCTGGAGGTCCGCCTGCCCGCTGGGCGTCGCGCAAAGGCCGTCACCCTGGCCAGCCCCGACCGCCGCGACGACCGCTCGTTGGAGTTTCAGCAGGAATCGGGCGTGGTCCGTTTCATCGTCCCGGAGGTGAAGGTCTACGAGATCGCCGTGGTGGATCTGACAGATCGCTGAAGGCGGCCGGGAAAATGAGCTGCACGCGCGACGTTAAACTGCGGCCTTTTCTGCCGGGCGATCTTGATGCCGTCAGGGGGGTGATTTTCTCCACGATCGATGCGTGCTACTCGGGTGTCTACCCTCCGCGAGCGATCGAGTTTTTCAAGCAGTACCATTCGGACGAGAATGTCCTCGACCGGGCACAGCGGGGATACACGATCGTGGGCGAGTCCGGCGGAAGAGCGATTGCCACCGGGAGCATCATCGCAGACCACATCTGCGCCGTGTTCGTCATCCCTGCGGCCCAGCATCGAGGACTCGGACGACGGATCATGGAACACTTGGAACAGAGGGCGCGATCGGCAGGGTTCGAGGCGGTTACCCTGGACGTCTCGCTGCCGTCCCGACAGTTCTACGAGGGCCTCGGCTACCGGCTGTCCGAGGCCGCCCATCTCGACGTAGGGGAGGGCCAGCGGCTCGACTACTGGAGGGCGACAAAACTGCTGGTCGCCGGGGATTTGCACGGCGCCCGCCCCTCGGGGTAGCATGGTACGCGAGTGCCCGCAAGACTGAGGACTTCAGGACAGGAGACGATCGCATGGCGAGATCAATTGGCCGGATTCTCGGCCTGGTGTGGGGCGGGCTGGTGGCTCTGGGATTAGTGCGGCCCGGTTGGGCGGCCGACGCGCCCGCCCCGCTGCTGAAGGTCGGATTCGCCGAGCGCGACATCACGCCCGAGCTGGGCATGGAACAGCCGGGCGGATACGGCAAGGCGTATCACAGGGTCTTTCACGACCCGTGCAAGGTCCGGGCCGCGGTCTTCGACGACGGCCGCACCCGCGTCGCCCTGGTGGGAATCGACGCCCTGGCGATCCGGCGGCCTTCGGTCGAGGCGGCGCGAAAGGGGATCGAGGCGAAATGCGGGATCCCGCCCCACGCCGTGCTGATCGGCGCGTCGCACTCCCATTCGTCGGGCCCGACCTGCATGATCCTGCCGGGCGAGTTCGACCACGCCTCGCCGCTGGTGCGGTCGCTGGCCTACGAGAAGTCGTCATGCGCTGACGCGAAGTACCTGGCCCGGGTCGAGCAGGCGATCGCCGAGGCGGTGTCCGCGGCCAACGAGTCCCGGGCCGAGGCCCGCTGCGGGGCCGCCAGCGGCATCGAGGACAAGGCGGCCTTCAACCGCCGCTTCCGGATGACGAGCGGCCGCTCTTACACCCATCCCGGGCAGGGAAACCCCGACATCGTCGAGCCCGCCGGGCCGATCGACCCGGCCGTCGGCGTGATCGGCGCCTGGAGCAAAGAGGGGAAGCTCCTGGGTTGCGTGGTAAACTACTGCTGCCATGGCACGACCGGCCCGGGCGGAATCTCGGCCAACTGGATCTACTGGCTGGAAAAGACGATCCGCGGCACCTTCGGCCAGGACGCGGTCGTGGTGTTTTTGCAGGGGGCCTCGGGCGACGTGACCCAGGTGGACAACCGCAATCCCTACGCGCAGCCCGGGCAGGAGCGCTGGGGCCAGATCGTCGGCTGCCGCGTCGCAGCGGAGGCGATCAAGCTCCTGGTGAGCATGGAGCCGGGCACGCTCCGGCCCCTGGACGCGAAGACGGAGACCCTCCGCGTCAAGCGGCGGGTGCCGAGGCCCGAGCGGGTCCAGAAGTGCCTGGAGCTGGTCCAACAGCCGCCGGAAAAGGTCGGGCACACGGACTGGACCTTCGCCAAGGAAATCGTCCTCCTGGACGCCCTCTTGGCCAAGGAGCCGGTCCGCCAGTGCGAGGTCCAGGCGATCCAGATCGGGCCGGTGGTGGTGCTGGCCAACCCGGCGGAGTTCTTCTGCCAACTGGGGCTGAACATCCGCGCCGGGAGCCCCTTCCCGATCACGTTCCCGGTGGAGCTGGCCAACGACTGCGTGGGCTACGTTCCCACCGAGGAGGCCCTCGGCCCGCGCGGCGGCGGCTATGAAACGCGGCTCACCAGTTACAGCAACCTGGAGCCGACGGCCGGCCGCCAGATCGTCGAGGCGTGCGTGCGTTTGGCGCGGCAGATGAAGCCGGGATCGATTCCCACGCCCCCCAAGGCCCCGCCGTTCGGCGCCCCGTGGTCTTACGGCAACGTCGGGCCGGAAGTGGAGTGATCCTGCTACGGGAAATCACAACTGGAAGGGGAATCGCGATGCGTATGCTGCGACCGGCAATTCTGCTGACGATGGTTTTCGGCAGCGCGCTCGGCGCCAACGCGGAAATCGTGCTGGAGAACCCGCGGTTGCGGCTGGTGCTCGGCGAGGACGCCGTCTGGCGCTCCGTGCAGGACAAGAAGACCGGCAGGGAGTATTGCCCTGCCGGAGTGCGGCTCCGCTTCGCCGCAGCGCGGATCGACGGAAAGACGCGGGAGGCCCATCGCGCGTCGCTGGTGGGCCGGCGGCTTGCCCTGGAGTTTCCCGGCTGCGACACGCGGCTCAGCTACGAGGTCCGCTCGTCGGACGACTGGACCAGCTTCCGGCTGGTCGAAGTCTCGGGCACGCGGCCCAGCCATCTCACGCTGGTGCGCCTGGGCGTGACCATTTCCGAGCGGGTCGGGCCGCGGCTGGGCGCGGCCTGGAACGACCAGTTCGGCATCTGCCTGCGGGCGATGAACATGCAGACGCAGGGAGAAACGGGGCGCCGCAGCGGACACGTGGAGCTCGCCGCCACCACGCAGGACGCCCCGGGCCCGAAGCTCGAAGGCGCGGCCGCCGCGATCCTGGCCGGTTCGCCGGCCGAGCTGCGGGCGAGTCTCCGCCGGCTGGCCGCGGCCGGCAACCTCCCGCAAAACGAAGCCGCTGGAGTCCCCTCCAAAGAGCTCCCCATCGCCCGGCAGTCGTACTGGTTCCTCTCCTTCGGCGAGAAGGACGTCCCGCGGGTGATCGACTATTGCCGCCGCACCGGGTTCCGCCAGGTGATGCTCAGCTCGGGCTCGTGGTGCGCCAGCCCCGGCCATTACACCTTCAACAAGGGGCTCTATCAGGACGGCCTGGAAAGCCTCCGCCGCGCCGTGGCGCGGCTCCACCAGGAGGGGATTCTGGTGGGGATGCACTGCTACGCGTCGAAGATCGCCAAGAGCGACGCCTACGTCACACCGGTGCCCGACCGGCGTTTCTGGGTCGATCGCACGGCGGTGCTCGACGCCGACGCCGGCCCGACCGAGACGACGCTCCGCACCCGCGGCGACTTGAGCCAATGGCCCGGCAGCCCCGTCGCGAAGCAAAAGATCTGGGAAGGGGGCGTCGTCAAGCACCAGGACGCGATCCTCGACGACGAGATCGTCCGCTACCAATCGATCGGGCCGGAGGGGAAGTGGGACGCGCTGCTCGGCTGCCAGCGGGGCGCCTACGGCACCCGCGCCGCCCCCCACAAGGCCGGCACCACGGCCCGGCACTACGGCGTGGACGGCTGCATCAACGGCTACATCATCGACCAGGACACGCCGCTTCTGGATGAGGCCGCCTCGCGGCTGGGGGAAATCTTCAACGCCTGCGACTTCGACATGGTCTACTTCGACGGCGGCGAGGACGTCAACCGGGACCGCTTCAACTACTACGTCTCCAATTTCCAGGCGGTGGCGATGGGCAAGTTCCGCAAGCGGCCCCTGGTCCACATGGGTACGATCATGACCCACAACCTCTGGCACTCCTTCACCCGCAGCGGCACCGTCGATACCTACCTGAACACGCTCTACGGCCACATCCTCTCGGGCGGCACGGTGGACAAGTGGCCGACGGTCCGCGACCACGTCGACCGCTCGGTGGACTACATGCAGAGCGTCGGCGACGACATGATGCCCGGCGAGCTGGGCTGGTTCGGCATCTGGCCCAAGGGCAAGAACACCGACGGGCTGCAACTGGACGAGATCGAGTACCTGATGGCCAAGTCGCTGGCCCACGACGCGCCGATCTCGCTCCAGACGAGCTTCGCGCAGATGGAGAGCCACCCGCTCACCCCGGGGCTGCTGGAAATCGTCGGGGCCTACGAGCGGCTCCGCCTGTCGGGCAGGGTTCCCGAGGCGGTCCGCGCCCGGCTCGGCAAGCGCGGCAAGGATTTCTGCCTCGTGGTGCCGCCCGGCCGCACCGGTCCCGACGTCCCGCCGGAATTCGTCGAAATGAGCGCCGCGGGGGAGGTGGCGGGCACGCGGGACCTTCGCGCGATGGTAGGAGGGCGCGGCCGGGGCTCGGTCGCCACGGTCTGGCACTACCTCGGCCGCGAAGGGGAGCTCCTCCTGGACGCAAGCGGCGTCGCGGCCGCCACGCTCCAAGGCGAGCCCCTCCCAACGCGGCAAACCGACGCGAAAACCGCGATCCCCGTGGGAAAACGACGCACGACACTTTGGCTGGAAGGTCTCGGGCCCGGGGAAGTCCGCCGGCTGTTGGCCGGGGCCCAATTCCGCGAGCGAAGACCCTAAGGCATTGCCCAAGGGGGTCGGGAGTCGTCTTTCATGTCGGCGCGAACGGTTTTTGAGTGTAGGTTGACTCTCTCGCCGACATGAAAGACGACTCCCGACCCCTTCGCCGGAAGCTTCAGCCTATCCTAACCCTAAGTCAGAAACCTGCGGAGCTTCTCTTCGGTCTGGGGAAGGTACAGCTCGGCCTTGCCGAATCCCGGCTCGGCCCCGGCCGCGAGTGGCCGGGCTCGACGGACCTGGCCGAGGATCGCCGCCTCGTCAGGGACCTCGGTCGGCACGGCGTTGGCCGCACAAACCTTTCCGGTCCGGCAAGCCAGAAAACTTGCACAAGGCGGGTTTGCGAGGGACAATGGTATACGGGGCGACGCCGAGTCGCCGTCCAGGGGGGGCCGACACCGGTCAGGGCCTCAAGAGACACCTTTGGAGGTAACCATCGCATGGCACGCTGCATCCGTCACTTCTTCCTCCCGGTCGTCGCGGTGGCGCTCTGGGTCGGGCTTGCGTCCGCGGCGGAACGGAAAGAGGCCGCCAAGTCCGAGAAGCCTTCGCCGCCCGCGGCCAAGCCGGAGAAGACCCCGCCCGAAGCCTCGCCACGGGAAGCCGGGGCGACCTACAAGGTCAAGAAGGAGCCGTTCAAGATCGAGGTCACGCTGAAAGGGACGTTCGAGGCGGAGAAGACGGCCGAGGTCTCGGTCCGGCCCGACGTCTGGGCCGCGCTCGAGGTGGTCAAGGCGGCCGAGCACGGCCAGACGGTCAAGCGCGGCGACGTGCTGGTGCAGCTCGACCTGGAGAAGATCGACGAGGAGATCGCCGAGCTGCGCCTGAAGCGGGCGATTTCCGACCTGGCCTTCAAGCAGGCCGAGGAGAACCTCAAGGCCCTCGAAGCATCGACCCCGGTCGATCTCAAGCTGGCCGAGCGTGCCCAGAAAATCGCCCACGAGGACCTGGAGAAGTTCCTCCGGGCGGATCGCGCGCTCAGCGAGAAGAACGCGAACTTCGCGCTCCGCTCGGCGGAGAACTACCTGGAGAACCAGCAGGACGAGCTCCGCCAGTTGGAGAAGATGTACAAGGCCGACGATCTTACGGAAGAGACCGAAGAGATCGTGCTCAAGCGGCAGCGGCGGGCCGTCGAGGTGGCCGAGCACGTGGTCGAGATGGCCCGGGCCAGCCGGGACGACGCCTTCAAGGTGGATCTCCCCCGCAGGCAAGAGACGCTCGAGCAGGCGGCCGTGAAGCAGGACCTGTTGGCGGCCAAGCTGAAGGTGTCGCTCCCGGTGGCCCTGAACCAGGCGCAGCGGGAGTATGAGAAGCTCAAGCTGGATCGCTCCCGGGAGGAAGAGAAACTGAAGAAGCTCTTGGCCGACCGGGCGGCGATGACCGTCAAGGCGCCCCTGGACGGCGTGGTCTACTACGGCCGCTTCACCCGCGGCAAGTGGTCGGGCATGGAACAAGTCGCCGAGAGCCTCCGGCCCGGCGGCATCGTGATGAAGAACGCCGTGCTCATGACGGTGGTGCAGCCCCGGCCGGTCTTTGTGCGGAGCAGCGTCTTCGAAGCGGACGTGGCGAAGCTCCGTCCCGGGATGAAGGGTACGGTGCAGCCGACGGCCTTCGCCGACGTGAAGCTCGAGGCCGCCGTGGAGCGGATCGACGCGATCCCGTCGGCCGCCGACAGTTTCGAGGTCCGCCTGGGCCTGAGAGCGGAGCCGTCGTCGGCGTCGATCGTGCCGGGCATGACCTGCACGGCAAAGATCGTCCCCTACGCCGAGAAAAACGCGATCGCCATCCCCTCGAAGGCGCTCTTTACGGAGGAAATGGACGAACGGCAGACCTATGTCTTCGCGATCGAGGCGGGCAAGGCGAAGAAGCGGCCCGTGACCGTGGGCAAGAGGGCGGATGACCGGGTGGAAATCGTCCGCGGACTCGCCGAGGGAGACGAGATCCTCCTGGAGCGACCCAAGGAGGACGAGAAAGCCAAGGCGGATCGTCCGCCGGAGAAAGAAGCCAAGGACAAGGCGCCCCAAAAGAAGGACTCCTCCACGCCTCCTCAGAAGGAGCAGCGCGCCGGCAAGCAGAAGGACTCCTCCAAGAAGCTCCCTTGAAAAAGCGGCAACTGTTTACCCCATTGAAGTTCCGTGTAAGAAAGGGAAAAGGGGAAACAGGGGAAAAGGGAAAATCAACTAATTCAGCAAGGCGAGTGCGAGGACTTCTTTGCCAATCATTCCCCCTTTCCCCTTTTTCCTTCTTACACAACAGCAGGCACTTCCGATGGCTAACGTCTTACAAAAAGCGCAGGACGCCCCATGGCCATGATTCTGCGACCGCTACCAAGAATGGGCCCCGTGCTGAGCTGCGTGCTCGCTCTCGCGGCGCCGTGCGCGCGGGGCGAGCCGGCCAAGGACGCACCGCCGGAGCAAGGCGGCTGGCGGGCCTCGTTCGCCCCCAAGCCGCATCCCGTCCCTGCCCCCAGGCCGGAAGCGATCGACGAGGCCATCCGCCGCGGCGTCGACTTCCTCGTCGAGCGCCAGAACAAGGACGGCTCGTGGGGCTCGGCGCGGATCAACCGCTGGATGGACATCTACGCGCCCGTGCCCGGGGCGCACCACGCCTTCCGCACCGCGGTGACGGCCCTGTGCATCTCCAGCTTGATCGAGACGGGTTCGAGCGACCCGCGCGTCCCCCGGGCCATCGACCGCGGCGAAGCCTGGCTCCTGGCAAACCTCCCCAAGCTCCGCCGGGCCACCGAAGACGCGATCTACAACAACTGGGGGCACGCCTACGCCATCCAGGCCCTGGTGCGGATGTACCGGCGAATACCCGACGACGCCCTGCGCCGCGAGCGGATCAAGCGGCAGATCGAGGAGCAGATCGGCTTTCTCACCCGGTACGAGTGCGTCGACGGCGGCTGGGCCTACTACGATTTCGAGGCCCACACGCAGCGGCCCAGCGGCTCGACGATCAGCTTCGTGACGGCCACGGTGCTCGTCGCCTTGCACGAGGCGAAGGAGATCGGCGTCGGCGCGCCGCAGCGGCTCCTGGACCGCGCCACGGCCTCGATCCGCCGCCAGCGCAAGCCCGACTTCAGCTACTGCTACGGCGAGTATCTCAAGTACCGGCCGATGATGCCGATCAACCGGCCCGGGGGCAGCCTGGGCCGCTCCCAGGCCTGCAACCTGGCGATGCGGCTGTGGGGCGATTCGGCGGTGACCGACGAGGTCCTGGTCGCCTGGCTCGATCGGCTGTTTGCCCGGAACCTCTGGCTCGACATCGGGCGGAAGCGGCCGATCCCGCACGAGTCGCACTTCCAGGTGGCGGCGTATTTCTTTTTCTACGGGCATTACTACGCCGCGCGGTGCATCGAGCAGCTCCCGCCCGCCCAGCGGCCGCGCTACCAGGACCACCTTGCCCACGTGCTCCTGCCGTTGCAGGAGAAGGACGGCTCCTGGTGGGATTTTCCGATGTACGACTACCACCAGCAGTACGGCACGGCTTTCGCCATCATGTCGCTCGTGCGGTGCCGGCGGGGGGCGAAGGCCGATGCTTACGGGAGTGCCGGCGGCTCGACGATCGGGTACCTCCCCGAGAGGGCCTTGAGGAGCTCGACGAGGTCCTTCTGGTCCTCCGCGGTGAGCTTCTTCTCCCGCACCACGTCGAACATGTCGGCCGAGCGGTGGGGATTGTCCTTGCCACCGGCGGCCATCAGGGCCACCGCTTCCTCGAGCGTCTTGGCGCTGCCGTCGTGGAAG
>Ga0153916_10003714_pt1 | contig 11417 bp, 8 predicted proteins | sample Opewatmetagenome_FD_109642 | JGI IMG/M metagenome (GOLD analysis project Ga0153916, IMG submission 109642) | Freshwater wetland microbial communities from Ohio, USA - Open water 3 Core 3 Depth 4 metaG | ecosystem: Environmental > Aquatic > Freshwater > Wetlands | place: USA: Ohio, Lake Erie, Old...
GAGACACTGATCCCATATCTTCCTGTATGGCGAGCAATCATCTCACGCAACGGGCGATATCCTTCCGTACTCCCATATTGTAGAGCCTCAGCACCCCATTGTTTTAATATCGTTTCACAGGCTGCAGTAAATTCTTCTACAGGGAACACATCTGGTGCTGGTAACCCACCGGCAAAGGAGATCACTTCTGGGTTTTCAGTCAGCTTAAGTAATTCACGGATGGCAGAACTGGTCATGCGCTGCGTACGTTGAGCGTAGCGATGATCCCATGGTGTTTCCATTAAATCACTCTCCTTTTGTGTATTTTATGTTCTTATAAAGAGAAACCGGCATTGGTAGTTATTCTGATGCCGGTTTCTGGATTTCACAACTTTGGGAAACGTCGCAAGACATGCGCAGGTGAAGGTAGGATCACTCGTTCGCCAACATTGAGTGCCCCCAAGACTTTACTGCTATCCTTGGGTGCACCCTGATAAATATAGATGATCGTCCCTTTTTCCGATGCTTTCGACTCAAGATACGCCTGCCCAGTCAGAAAACCGTCTTTGTCCACTGCACAGCTGGTCACATGACCAACTACGCGTCCTCGCCAATCTACGACCGGATCACCCAGGTGGGCCATTCTCACTCCCTTTTCATCAAAGCAGAACCTCGCCAGCTCACCCTTGCGTTCCTTTTCCTTTTCTATGAACGCACCTCGACCGATGAACCAAGGTTTGTACGTCTTCACAAATTGGCCAAAACCTGCTTCAGCTACACCCAGGTTCAGCTCACCTCCCATCTCGTGACCATAAAGCGGTAACCCAGCTTCAGTGCGTAGTGAGTCGCGTGCACCTAATCCACATGGCTTGATACCATACTCTTCCCCAACTTCAAGGATCGCGTTAAACAGATCATCCGCCCGACTCGGGTGAACGAATATTTCGTAGGAGAATTTCTCACCCGTATATCCTGTCCGCGAGATAATTAAATCAAACCCGCCTAAGGAGACTTCACAAATCCGTGTGCGCTTGAGGTAACGCACACAGCAGCGCGTTTTATCGTCACATCCCAATTTTAATAAGATCTGCCGAGCTCGTGGACCTTGTAATGCGATGTCTACACGCATATCACTGCTTTCTTTCGGATCTTTAAGATTACGCAGGATCGCATGATGACCAAATACTCTTGCCCATGGTCTCTGGTTATCTACCAAAACCCTCCCATCTTTCACCGCATTTAACCATGCCCAATCTTTATCTGCATTGGCTGCATTCACAACCATCAGCATTTTTTCTTTTCCGCGTCGATAAATAATTAAATCATCTATGACATTGGCATCCGGATCAAGAAAATGCGTGTAACATGATTCGCCAACCGATAAATAGCTCACATCATTTGCTACCACACTGTCCAAGAAAGCTGCACCATCAGGTCCTTCCACCTGAAATACACCCATGTGGGCGACATCGAAGATCCCTGCATTTTGTCTGACGGCTAAGTGCTCCTCCATCACAGAGGTATACCACACAGGCATCTCCCAACCTGCATATGTGATGATCTTTGCGCCTAGCCTCTTATGGGTTTCAAATACTGGAGTACGTTTTAAGTTTCCTTCCGTTTCTTCCCACTGGAATTTTGGCAGGGTTTTACCTTTTCCAGTTTCCATACCGATGAAATAAGGTTTTGGAGCGATCATCTCACCTTTCGGCGGCATAATTGGCTCAACTTTCGAAGCTTCAACCACTGTGAGTCCAGGTAATTTTTTCAATACATCCTGATCAAATGCCACGTACCCATCAGAAAGATCACGGAGCCAGGCTGTCACAACACCATGGTTTACAGCTGGAAAGGATAATCGGAATTGATACATATCGACGCATGTCAGCGTTCCATCAACACTACCATCAGGAGTATATATGCGTGTTGGTTGGCTTTCACCTGCTTTCAATACCTCGATATCACTCGATAGGGCTTCGCTTAAAAATAATCGCACCCTTTCGCCAGAGAGGTCTAAAACCGACCAATCACCTTTCTTAGTTTTATCATCGATATAATAAAAATGCGGATATCCATGCCGGCTGGCATTAAAATCAATGCCCGCACTTTCAGCTAATTTTCGTACCCTTAATTTCCCTTCTTCCAAAGTATGAAAATCCACTTTCGCCCGTCGGAGCACTCCAGATGCACCCATTCGTCCATGTGGCTTGGTAGTTAACAGGATGTCTGCGATGATATCCGCCAGCTGGGTCATCTCGGTTTCCTTGAAACCGCGTTGTGTTACCCAAGGCGTGCCCATGCGGATGCCTGATGGGTCAGAAGCATTTTCGTCACCCGGTATGGTGTTGCGGTTGACTACAATCCCGGCTATATCGAGGATGCGTGAGGCCATATCACCCGATAGAGTAGTTCCATCTGATCCAACCACCGTACTACACGCCAAATTCATCATATGAGTATTCGTGCCACCATAAGCAATTCGAAAGCCTCGTTGGCGTAGTTGGTCAGTAAATATCTCACAATTTTTAACTACTTGGTGTTGAAGTTTGCGGAATTGTTCAGTCCTTGCCACTTTAAAAGCAACAGCCATTCCTGCATAGGAATTGACATGCGGTCCCCCCTGCTCACCGGGAAACACTGCCCGGTCGATATCACGTGATAACTTCTCGTCGAAAGACAGGATGCATGCTCCTCGCGGACCACACAAGGATTTATGGGTGGTAAAGGTGACCACGTCTGCATAACCGATTGGTGAAGGGTACGCTCCAGCTACTACCATACCAGCAATATGTGCAATATCAGCAAACAAATACGCCCCAACCTCGTCGGCAATTTTTCGGAAGCGAGCCCAATCTGCAGCCCATGGATATGAGGAATAACCCGCGATGATAAAGCGAGGTTTATGCTTTAATGCAAGCTCTTCTACTTCGTCATAATTAATTTGCTCAGTGATCGGGTCAACTGGGTAATGCACTGCATTGTAATATTTCCCCGATCGATTCACCGGTGATCCGTGAGTGAGGTGACCACCATGCAACAAATCCATTCCCATGATGGTTGCGCCTGGTTCCACTAAGGCATGATAGACCGCATTATTAGCTGGTGCACCTGAGAGGGGTTGAACATTGACGTAGATATCATCCGCCTCGACCATCTCATTCGCAAAAAGCTCGGCACATCTGCGACGTGCCAGCTCTTCGATGGTGTCTGCATATTCGACTCCCTTATAATAACGTTTATCCGCGTATCGGCGGAAATTAACCAATCGAGCGGGGAAATCCATGATCTCATTCTCACTCATATTGCGTGTTTCTTCACGTGGGTAACCTTCAGCATAGATATTTTGGAACGCTGAAGAGAGCGCCTCACGCACTGCCATGGGTGCCTGACTTTCACTGGGTATTAAGATCAGCTTTCGATATTGTCGCTCGGATTCTAATTGGGTTAACTCAAAAATTGCGGGATCTAGCTCTGCTAGACTTCCGCGAAATAGAAAATCTTCCATTCTTATCTCCTGGGTGCATAATGAGTTAGTTGATAGACGAATGAATTGTAGTCGTTTGGCGAACTTGGGTCAAGTGGTCCTATGAGGTCCGAAATTTTCATCATCATCCCTTGCCTCATATCGCGAATATACTAAAGCTTCCGTAAAAGATATGCAAACCCTCTACCAGCTCAGTGGATGTCAACTCGATCAGTAACCTCGCTTAAAATTCACCTGATATAGAAGGGGTTTACCGAGAATGAACAGTTTATAGTTATCATTAAACAATGATGCAATGTCTGGAGGGTAATTTCGAGCAGCAGTATGAAATGTAATGAAGATGTTAGGCATGGACCAGAATGGATGAGTGCGAGGTAATGGTTCTTCCATGAAGACGTCCAAAACAGCCCCGGCTAATGACCCATTCTTTAATGCGGCAACTAAAGCAGCTTCAACCACAGTGCTTCCCCGACCGATATTCACCAACCATGCCCGCTTAGGTAGTTCAGCTAAAAATACCTTATCTACGATACCAGCAGTAGCTGTAGTTCCAGGCAAGCAACAAACGAGATAATCCAGATCAGCCGCAAAATTGAGCCGTTCGTCTCCATGAAAATATCTATCTACCTCAGCGCATGTTTCTGTCTGATCGGTATAGCCATAGACACGCATCCCGAAATGCTTCCCAGTCGCAGCTAAATGCGCTCCGATTGTCCCGACCCCCATCAAGCCAATTGATTTACCTTTCAAGCTGCTATTGGAACTATCATCCCATTTTCCAGCGAGCTGGGCTTGCCAACGGGGAAGAATTTGCCGCTCAATCATGAGCATGTACCCGAATACATACTCAGACATCATCGATCCATAGACGTTACGGGCATTGGTAAGCATATAATTTTGTCGAATGCCTGGTGCTAACAGTGGTTCTACCCCCGCCCAGCTTGCCTGAACCCACTTTATAAGCGGAAGGTAGTTAAGCACCTTGCTAATCAATGACGGTTCTCCGAAAATCAGATTACATTCGCTCCCGATATAAATTGCTTCCTCAGGTTCACTAGCTGCCAGGATGGATAATCCAGGTAAATTCGCCCGTTCAATTAAACGTTTATAGATCTCAAAATCCTTAGACAGGATGAGCAGTTTATTCAGATCAGATTCATTTTCCATACTTGTAGACTATGGGTTATTTTTTAACAAAATACATCTCACACGCTTGATCGATTAATTCCTGAGTGAGGTGGATTTCGCTGTTTTCATAATTACACAAGGCTTGAACAATCGTCAGGATATCTCTGGGGTGAACAGCTTGAAATTGACGATTAGTCTTTCGATACCACTTATCTACCAAATGCTCATAACTACTTTCATCAAAAAAGACACCCGTTTGTTGGCATACTCTATGGAAAATTCGCTTGTAGTCAGCTTCACTCGGAGTGAATATCCCTACCTTCATTTGAATACGGCGGAAGAATGCTTCATCAGCTAAGTTGTATGGATCTAAATTAGTACAGAATATGATTAATGCTCGAAATGGTATGACGATGGTTTGTCCGGTGCGCAAGCGCAAGAAATCCACTCCATTTTCCAATGGCATGATCCATCGGTTAAGCAGATCGATTGGGCTAGCTTGTTGTCGTCCAAAATCGTCAATAAGGAACACCCCTCCATTGGCCTTTAGCTGTAAGGGAGCTTCATAGAAATTCGCTAACGGATCAAACCGCAGATCAAGCGATTCTATCTTCATCTCGCCCCCAACCACTACAGATGGACGCTTGAAAAGACCCCACCGTCCATCAATCGTACCCTTCTCTCTCTCAATTTCTTGGTGAAACAAGCGGTCATAAATTTGAATGATCTGCCCACCCGCTGTCACCGCATATGGAATCCAGATCGGCTCGGTCCCGCTTATTAATTGAGAAATATGCATCGATATGGTGGTTTTTCCATTCCCTGGAGGTCCATAGAGAAATAGTGATGCAGCCGAATTTACTGCCGGACCAATCTTTCGATGAAAATCATCCGGAAGGACTAAATCGGATAAAGCCTCTTTCACTTGTTCTGGTTTGACTGACCGTGATCCAGACGTTTGGAGATCGATTGCCTCGCTATAACTGCGAACCGGAACTGGTACTGGACCAACATACTGGCAACGCTCCATCGATTCCCGAGCTCGATCCTCTCCTGGACCTGATAGCTTGTAAATATAATTCAATGGGCCGTATGTTTCAGAGGCTTGCGATACCTCAACCAGATGTTCCTTTCGCAACCAATCCAATAATTGTTCCAGTGCATGTGGAACCCTCATTACTTGTGACATTCGCCTGAAATCCACATATCCTTCAGTGTACAGCAAGCGTAGGAGGATATCGATTAACAAGTTCTGCGGGATCCCCAACTCTTCAACGGATTTCGGTTGAGCCAGGATTTCCTCTAGTGTCTTTTTCTCCGGCATTACTCCCTCCAATAGAAAACATTACTAGATTTATTCGTTTCCATTATACAATAGACCCCCAGGAATATCGCAAGGATATTATCAAATAACACTATGATTTGATGTCGTCGAATAAAAATACATCACAGTAATATGAAGATCTCCTACACTCTTTCGAAAAATTAATAATCAATAACATGTCCTTTTATTAGTGGACATATAAATTGGTTATTTCGGATGAGAAGTGTTATTGAAATATATAAGATTTTGTGAGACAGATCCGAATCGCTATTAATGATTGATTTCTCATCGTATATATTAGACTTGTTCATAAGCCTTTTTTAACAACGCAATATCTAGTTTCTTCATTTGAAGCAATGCATGCATGACCTTTGCCTTCTTTTTAGGATCTTTATCACTCATCAATTCTCCCAGAATGGTGGGGACTATCTGCCAGGAGACACCAAATTTATCGGTAAGCCAACCACATTGACCTTTTTCACCTCCTTCAGAGAGTTTTTCCCAAAAGAAATCCACTTCTTTCTGATCAGCACAGTCTACGAATAATGATATGGCAGGGGTAAATTTAAATTCGGGGCCACCATTCAATGCCATAAATTCCTGCCCATTCAGTCGAAAGGTAATTGTCATTACCGTTCCCTTCATTCCATGACCTTCATCCCCATAATAGGAAACCTTCACAATATTGGATTTATTAAACACCGAAGTATAAAAATTGACCGCTTCGTCAGCCTGATTATCGAACCATAGACAAGGTGAAATTTGTTGCATCTTAATTTCTCCTTTGTGATTATATTGTAAATAAGTAGTAATATACCCACCCTTTAAGGTAAATCCATGACTTAAAGAATATTACGTCTATTTCGACCATTTTACTACGAATATATTATTAAAGCCAAGAATAACTACACTTTTTGTGAAATGATCATCGTATTTATCATCAAGCAAACAAAAACTCTCCGTTGCAATTATGCTGGGGAGAGTCCGATTCATCCTGTTTTCGGTTCATAGCAATATCTTTAAGATATTCACATTTCTACTTCAGATAAATACCAGTCGCATGTTTACAGCCCACAACCAAAGTAAACTCAAGGAAATACCCCCTTCAAATAAGCTATGCTTTTTTGTGCAGCAGTATCTGCATCAGGGACAGGCATGAATTCTCCGGAAATCCATCCTTGATAACCTGCGGACTTCAAGGCTTGTAATATGGTCTTAAAATCCAGGTGACCTCCACCTGGGTACCACCGGTTGGAATCAGCAACATGAAAATGGAAGATATGCTCACCAGCCCGGGTAATGCTATCCTGCATGTCTGGTTCTTCGATGTTCATATGGAATGTATCCAGCAGCAAGCCCAGGTTGGGCGAGTCTATCTGATGAATTAATTCTATTCCTTCTCCCATCGTATGGATCAAATCTGTTTCATATCGGTTAAGTGGTTCTAATGCCATGCACACCCCCAACGGTGTCGCTGTCTCGAGGCAATCCTGCATACATTCGATTATCCAACGGATGGATTGATCCGAAGATTGACCCGTCGGTGTTACACCACGGATCAGACCAATAATTACCAGGGCATTGAATTGCTGTGCAAACAAGATCTGACTTTTTATCCGGTCAATGGCGGCTTTTCGTATCGCTAAATCTGGACTGGAAAAGGATAACCTCTCTTCTGCCCATGCCTGACCCGTGCCGATTGCAGGTACTATTAAACCCTGATCCGTTATTTTTTTCCCAAGCTTATCCCCATCCACCAGATCGGGATTCCGGATCGCAAGCTCGACCCCTTCATACCCCCATCCAGCAATTTTGGCAAGATTAGCTTCAAAATCCCCCGTAAATGCCACTGCCTCAAATTGGGCAACATGCGTAGATAAAACAATGGATTGCCTTCCAAACTTCATCTTTTTCCTTGTGGTCATATCCATCAATATCTGCCCCGCACTAGAACGCACAGACTACTGTGCCAGGTAGGTGATCTTGCATTCTGTTCGATCAGTTTGTAGCTTGATGATATTCTCGGGTAACTCAGTCAAGCTGATTTTCTTGGTACTCATGGGTGTCATATCCATACCAGCTGCCATGCATTCGATGACGCGTGGAAAATTCCCGTGACCAGAGTGCCCTTGTGCGCCGATGATCCGCGACCGCCTGACCTGCAAGACTTCTCCCATCACAGGCATTTTAGCATCCGCGCGTGCTGTTACTACCACCGTACTGTTGATCGTTCTACCCTCCCAAATCACGCGTTCGATGCCTGGATAGACCACCTCTGGTAAGCCAGTTGCTTCCATGAACATATCCGCCCCCATCCCATCAGTGATTTCTAATACCCTGGTCGCGAAATCTTCCTTCATCGGGTTAATATGGTAATCTGCACCAAGCTTTATAGCCATCCTGGCGCGATCTTCTTGCGTTTCAGAGATGATGACCTTCGAAGCACCCGCACGTTTGAGGATCGCACACGCAGCAATTCCGACTGGACCCCCACCAAGGATTACTACCCGATCGCCCGGTCGAATCCCTCCTCCACGCTCGATCACTGCATTGTATGCCACCGCGGTTGGCTCAACCAGGCTGCCGGCAATGAAAATGTCACTGTCTTTGTAACGATTCCTCAGCGGCTCAAGGCTCCAAACAGTTCTGGATGGAACTAGAATGTATTTGGTATACGCACCATTGACGTTAAAACCAACCTCGTCCAAACGTTCGCAATGGTTCGGTTGCCCATCCGCGCAAGGCTTGCATTGACCACACCATAACATTTCCTCGGATGTAACCGGCTCACCACCCTTGAACGGCTGGTTAGTCCGTTTATTAATTGCCTTCTTTCCTGCTTCCACGACTACCCCAGAAAATTCATGCCCCAAGATGCTTGGAAAACCGGTTAACCCTGGATAATATATATATCCACTTGTATCCGATTGTGCCATGTGAACATCCGAACCACATATTCCACAAGCTTTTACCTCCAATAACACTTGTTCAGGTCCTGGAGTAGGAATATCGTATTCGCGAATTTCCAGGCGAGGGTGCCGCCAAACCTGACTCCCCAAATATGTTTGCCGTCCTTCAATATCCTTCGCACCTAGTTTGAATCCAGGTTTAGGGTCCCAATCCGCAACCAGTGTAACACCCGGCATTTTCACATTCATATAAAATCTCCTCAGTCAGATTATTAAATTGTGTAAACTGTACCAATTGATAGTCAAACGCTACACCTCAGTCCCCTGGCCAATCCTGGGAAGTCCATAAACTGGTTTCCATCCTGGGCTTAATGGTTCGCGTAGGTAGGGTTCCATCTCCTTTGCTGTCCTTAATGTGACTTCCTCAACCGGTGGTAATTTCCCTGGCGGAAAAGCCTCCAGGATGTCATCATTCCATAAGGTCAGATACTTTAAAATTGCCGCAATCGGACGTTTAGCCTTATATGCTGCGCCATCACGGGCTTTCCCAACCACACCTTCGGGTGTTGCTGCGATCTCTATCGCAAAATGCCCCTCGCCCTCCGACCACCGGCTCGGCCTTCCAAAAGGATCCACCGATTTATCAAAGTGCCCATCAGGTAGGTAGCTTTTTCCTTCGGTATTCACGGCATAATCCATGTCCACCATTTCAGGGTGCAAAAGCAAGCTCAAGGAGGTCTCGCTTTCATCTGCATGTACAAAATTGGTACCCATCTGTCCACCCCTTTCTTCGGTTCGGAAGAACTCCCTGACACCCCGATGCCAGTCAATAACCCGGTAAATTCCAGGCAATTGATAACGTTTTTGAAATTCCTGCACCGCAGATTCCAGCATCCACAATTGACCATGATTATTGACGATCAGCTGCTTGCGGAAACCATCATTCCACAATCCCAGCATCACATCGATCATCATCTCCCGCACCACATGCTCTCTGACAATGACAGTTCCTGGCATCCCCAAATGGTGGAACGGGTGACCGCCATACATAAGGGGTGGTAATGCCAGGTTAACTGCCGCGCCTCGCTTGGCAGTGAACCTTCGTACACCCTCACATATCGCGCTCACATAAAGAGTGTCGGCCGCACTTGGCAGATGCCTACCATGTAATTCTGTACATCCCACCGGGATGAAAACAACGTCATTTCTCTTTCGGTTCTGTTCGACCTTCCAGCGGGTAGTCGTTTGTATATAAGACCCGGGTCTTGCCCATTCGACTGGTGAGGGTATTCCATAATCTGCCAATATAGCATCGATCTCTTTCTCAGTTGCTTCCCATATTTCTTTTTTCATCCGACCCGTCGGGTTATCCTCGAAGAACAGATCTGGCTGATCAGTCGAGAGAAATCCTTTGGGCAATATGTTTTCCTTCATTTTGCTTCTCCTTTTAAGAATTATTTCATTCCTTAACAACTTGATAGTGTATTCCAGTTAGGTGGGTAAATAAAATTAGGGAGATTAACCTTTAAATTCTTTCATGCGTATCGGACGATTTTTACGAAGCGATTCCCATGCTGCCGATCCAAGCAATACTGCCATACGGCTATCCTGCCCAGTGGGTGATACCGGCTTGTTATCTCGTACACATTGTAGAAATTGACGTACCTCCTCGATGTATCCATCCGCATAACGTTGGATGAAAAAGTACGGTGGTTTGGCTGAATGATACCCACCTTTATTACCCATCACAACCGTATTCTCATTTTCATTTCCAGCGATGGCATTTCCACCCGAGCAAAAAACTTCCAGACGCTGGTCATAACCATACACACTTTGCCGGCTGTTATCTATTGCTCCGACAGTACCGTTCGCAAATTTCAGGGTGATGATATTGGTATCCACATCTGCGATCTCGTTGAGATATGGGGCGACCAACACATTCCCAATGGCATACACTTCCTCAATTTCCCCGATTTGAAAGCGTGCCATATCAAAATCGTGGATGCTCATATCGAGGAACATCCCCCCAGAAGACTTTGCATATTCGAATGATGGCGGTTCCGGATCACGATTGGTTATGTGCAAGATGCAAGGGCGACCGATTTCTCCTGAAGTTACGATCTCGCGTACCCTTTTAAAGCTTTTATCAAATCGTCGGTTGAATCCGACTTGAAGTTTCACTTTGGTTTTCTCGATCGTGTCAAGAACGTCATCTGTGCTTGCCAAATCAATGGCGAGCGGTTTTTCACAGAATATCTGTTTACCGGCTTTAGCCACATCATTAACGATGAACGCATGTGTATCAGTGTTAGTAGCAATTAGCACGGCTTCGATATTCTTATCTTCCAGCAGCTCGTGATAGTCTTTGACCACGCGTTCAATACCTAGCTCATCGGCGACGGCTTGAGCAACCTCAAGGCGGATATCGCATATCGCCACGACATTAGCCTCATGGATGCTGCGTACGAGGTTTCTCGTGTGAACACTTCCAATCCGCCCTGTTCCTATAACTGCAATATTAATTTGTCTCATTATTTAATCCTCACTGCATCTTCATCACGATCTTCATTGCGCTTTTTGGATGATGAGATAA
>Ga0153916_10003715_pt1 | contig 11415 bp, 9 predicted proteins | sample Opewatmetagenome_FD_109642 | JGI IMG/M metagenome (GOLD analysis project Ga0153916, IMG submission 109642) | Freshwater wetland microbial communities from Ohio, USA - Open water 3 Core 3 Depth 4 metaG | ecosystem: Environmental > Aquatic > Freshwater > Wetlands | place: USA: Ohio, Lake Erie, Old...
ATGGCGGGCGCCGCAAGGCGGCGGCGAGCGGCCTGGCCAAGGCCCTCGCGGAGCGCGAGACGACCCTGGCGCTCTGCCTCAACACCATCGCCTTCGAAAAGCAGGTGGAGGACCGCTGGCGAAAATACGCCGACCCGGCCGCCTCGCGGCACATCGCCAACGAGGTGGACACCGACGCGGTCGCCGCCCTGGAGTCGGCCGTGGTCGAGGCCTATCCCGCCGTCAGCCACCGCTACTATGCGCTGAAGGCCAAGGTCATGGGCCGCAAGACCCTGGACTACTGGGACCGCAACGCCCCGCTCGACACCGCTGCGCCCCGCACCTACGGCTGGGACGAGGCCCGCGGCATGGTGCTGGACAGCTTCGCCGCGCTCGCGCCTCGCTTCGCCGACACGGCCAAGACCTTCTTCGCCCAGCCCTGGATCGACGCGCGGCCGCGGGCCGGAAAGCAGTCGGGCGCCTATTCGCATCCGGTGACGGCCAACCGCCATCCCTACGTCTTCATGAACTACATGGGCGAGCGCCGGGACGTGCTGACGTTGGCGCATGAGCTGGGCCACGCCGTCCACCAGACCTTCTGCGCGCCGCTGGGCACCTTGCTCGCCGACACCCCGCTGACGCTCGCCGAAACCGCCTCCATCTTCGGCGAGGGCCTGGTCTTCGAACGGCTGTTGGCCAGCGCCTCGAAGGAGGAGCGCCGCGGCCTTCTGGCCGGCAAGATCGAGGACGGGCTGAACACCGTGGTCCGCCAGATCGCCTTCCACCGGTTCGAGACCCGCTTCCACGCCGCCCGCCTGCAGGGCGAAGTGGGGCCCGAGCAGATCAGCGCGCTCTGGCTTGAGATCATGGCCGAGAGCCTGGGGCCGGCGATCAAGCTGAACCCCGGCTACGAGCACTACTGGGCCTATGTCAGCCACTTCGTGCACGCGCCGTTCTACGTCTACGCCTACGCCTTCGGGGACCTCCTGGTGCGCGGCCTGATGGAGAAGCGCCGCGAGGATCCGGCCGGCTTCGCCCCCCTCTACGAAGACCTGCTCGCCGCCGGCGGCACCCGGACCTATGTCGAGGCGCTCAAGCCCTTCGGCCTGAACCCTCGGGAAAAGGCCTTCTGGGCGGCCGGAGTCTCGCAGCTCTCGCGCCTGGTGGACGAGTTCGAGACACTGGTCTGAGCGGCTTCTAGCTCGGCCTGAGCCCCAGCCAGGTCCGCACGCCGGGCGTCCAGCGCAGCACCAACAGCTCCAGCAGGCCGAGCGCGATCAGCGACGCGCCCAGCACCGGCAGGAACACGCCGAGCGCAAGCACCAGGGCGATCCACCCGGCCGACACCTTGCCGTCGCCCAGGCGCTCGGGCGCGCCCAGCACGCCGTCGGGTCGGCGCTTCCACCAGACCATGCCGGCGGTCACGCTCAGCGTCACGAGGCCGAGCGCGGCGAGCACGCCCAACGCCTGGTTCAGCGGGCCAAACAGCTGCCCCTCGTGGGCGGCGATGGCCACGCCCACCACCTTGTCGATGGGGTGCTTGTCTCCAAAGGTCTCGCGCCGGACCACCCCGCCGCTTGCGGGGTCGAGTTCAAGGGCGACCCGCTTGGGGCGGTTCTGGGTGTCGGAACTGACCCGCCACATGGGCGACTTCGCCGACGGCGGGCGCACGAGGACCGGCGGCGGCAGGTTCATGGCCCGCACGCGGCCGGCGATCTGATCCCAGCTCAGGGGCGGGGTGGCCCCGCCCATCATCGCCATGTGCTCCTCCAGGGTCATCTGGCCCATGTCCATGCCGCCCATCGCCATGGCGTCAGCAGACTGGGCCTCGGCCCGGTGCTCGGCGTGCTCCTGGCTGCGGCTGTTGGTCCAGTCCTGGGCGACGGCCGCCGTGCCGGTGAGGCGGCGGACCTCCTTGAAGGCCTCGCCCCAGACGGTGGTCCAGGGCAGGCCGGTGAGCAGCAGGAACAGCACCAGCCCGGAGATCCAGAAGCCGGTGACGGCGTGCAGGTCGCGCCACATCAGCCGCGACCCGCGTCCAAGCCTCGGGAACACGACGCCCGCCAGGCCTGAGGCGCCGCGCGGCCACCACAGATAGAGCCCGGTCAGCACCATCAGGATCCCCCAGGACGCCGCCAGCTCCACCACGATGGAGCCCCGGTCTCCCATCAGCAGTTCGCCATGGATCGTCTTGGCGACCTCCATGAGCCGGTCGTCCTCGCGCACGTTCTTGAGGATCGTCAGGTCGTCGGGCCGCACATAGACCCGTGTGGCCTCGCCGTCTCCGTCGAGGACGATGACCCGGGTCGCGTCGGTCGGATCGGCGGCGAGCACGATCTCCTTGAGCTTCGAGCCAGGCACGGCGGCCTCGGCCGCCTTCACCTGGGCCTCCAGGGGCGCGAGGCTCCCCGTCAGCGTCAGGCGGTCGTAGGGCCGGTCGACGAAGGCCTCGACCTGCGGTTTGAACAGGTAGATCGATCCCGTGATCGCCAGGACGATCATGAAGGGGATGCAGACGATCCCGGCGTAGAAGTGCCAGCGCCAGATCGCCCGATAGTCGATCCAGCGCCGCCCGGCCCCGTTCGAGGTCTCCATCGCTTGGCTCATGGCGCGCCTACCACTTGGTCTTGAGGTCGAGGACGAAGGTCCGCTGCGGCAGCGGGTGCGAGACGTAGGCCTGGTTGTCGAAGGCGTTGTCGACGCCGAGGCTCAGCTGGGTGTCGGCGGCGATGTTCCAGGACACGCGGGCGTCGACCAGGAAGTACTCGGTCTGGAACCCGTAGGCGTCGCCGCGCACCAGGCCGAACAGGTCCGAGTTCGGGCGCGTGGAATAGCGCCAGCCGGTGGAGACCTTGAGCCTGTCGTTGATGCGGTAGCGGACATTGCCGTTCGAGCGCCAGCGCGGGATGCGCGGGAACATCACCCCCTCGGCGGCGGGGTTGGCGCTGTTCTTCACCGTTGTGGCGTCGATCCAGGCGACGTTGGCGTCGACGTCGAGACCGTCGATCAGGACGTCGCTGGCCTCGACGATCAGCTCGGCGCCGTACTGCCGCACCTCGTCGACGTTCTTGTAGGACGAGACCACCGCCCCGTACGGGTTCAGCCCGCTGAAGCTGAAGATGGCGTCCTCGATGTCCTGGTAGAACAGGCTGCCGGTGACCGTCACGCGATCGAACCCGCGGCGGACCACCAGGCTGGCGTCCTTGGACTTCTCAGGCTTCAGGTTGGGGTCGAAGCTCTGCGGATCGATCTCGCGGGTGACGTCGTCGAGCCGGCCCTGGAAGAGTTCGCCGACGGTGGGGAAGCGCACGGCCGAGCCCAGGCTCAGCTGGACGTTCCAGTCGTCGAAGATCTTGCCATGCAGGCTGAGCTTGGGGCTGAACGAGGTGTCCTCCCGCTCCGGATAGGCGTCGTGGACGGCCGCGCCCCCGACCAGCTTGCCGATGCCGCCGTCGAAGGCGCGCCAGCTGTCGAATCGGGCGCCGGCGGTCAGGACGAAGTTTCCGTCCAGGTCGATCTCGTCCTCGACGAACACGCCCCACAGGCTGGTCTTGCCGTAGGTCGCCGCGGAGAAGACCGGGTTGGAGGCGTCCTTCCAGCGCGTGGTGTTGAAGGTGTCCTGCGCGGTCTCGTAGCGGTTGGCGTTGAGGCCCGCCGCCAGCCGGTGCCGGCCGATGGTCCGCTCCAGCGTCGCGTCCAGCGTCAGCCAGCCGGGTTCGTCCGCCAGGGTCTGGGTTCCCGTCCCGTTGGCCGCGCCGGTCAGATAGTCCTTGGAGGTCCGGGCGTCCTGCTTGGCGATCCAGTAGCGTGACAGGTTCGCCGAGGCGTCCCAGCCGGCCAGCGGCCCGGCCAGCTTCACCCCGGTCAGGTATTCCGTCCGGTCCATCTCCGAGAGGGTCAGGCCGGTGGCGTTGTAGGTCTTGCCGCCGAAGGAAACCTTGCCCTGGTGGACGGTGTTCCCCGAGGCGTCCTTCAGGAAGCTGCGGGCGTCGGTCCCGTCCTGGGTGGTCAGCCAGGCGAAGAACAGGCCCTCGGCCTTCCAGCCGTTGTCGAAGGCGTAGCCGACCCGAACCCGGGCCTGGTCCTGCACCACATGCGTCGGCGAGGCCGCGGCGAACACCGGCGTCGCCAGACGCGGATCCACAAAGGCGCCGGTCACCGGCGTTCCGGTTCCGGTGGTCGCGCTGAGCAGGCTGTAGCTCATCGGCTGGCCGATGTTGTCGAAGTGGCGGAAGCCGGCCCGCACGCTCCAGGGCCCCTTGTCCTGCTTCCAGGAGAGGCCGCCCTCGACGCTGAACCCCTCGAAGGTCTCGTCCACGCCGTACTCGCTCCACGGCATGACCATGGTCTGGACCGTCCCGTAGATGTCCTTGCCCTCGGGCTCGCGGGTGGTGACCGAGATCACCCCGCCCATGGAGTTGCCGCCGTAGCGGCCCGAATAGCGGCCGTAGACGATGTCGAACTGGCGCACCTCCGAAGGGCCGACCACGTTCCACTTGGGCGGAAAGTCGTAGCGGTTGCCCAGGAAGTTGGAGACCACGAAGCCATCGACCATCACGATGGTCCGAGCGCTCTGGACTGTGTTCGTGCCCCGCAGGGCGACCACGGCGTTGTCGTCGCCGGCGTAGCGTTTGCGCACGAAGAAGTTCGGCGCGTACTTCATCAGGTCTTCGACATTGATGGCGTTGATCGCCTCGAACTCGGTCTTGCCGAGCGAGGCTGAAAGCCCGCGCGGCTGCACGGTGATCGGCTTGTCGCCCTGGCCGATGACGATCAGCTCGCTGACGCTCGAGGGGGCCTCGGCCTCCTCGGCGTGGGCGCTCAGGGGCAGGAAGGCGGCGGCCAGTGTGGCGGCCAGGACGCGCGGCGAGGCGCCGGCGCGGAAGTTGCGGAACATGAGTGGGTCCAGTCATCCAAACGGGTCGGCCCGGCCGCCACAGCGGTCGGGGGCGGGGTCGTTCAGACGAGGACGGGCGGCCCGGTGGTCGGGGGCGGGGGCGCAGCCAGGCCCAGGCCCGGACGCTGGTGCGTTTGCAAGGCGGGCCGGGCGACCTGATGGATCGTGGGCGCCGCCTCGCTCAGGGCCAGGACCGGCGCCGCCAGCGGCGTCGCCGCGCCGGCGAAGGCGCAGGGATGGTCGCTCTTGGACTTGTCCTGATGCTGGCCGTCGACGGGGGCCTTGTGGACAGTCCCGTCAGCGTCGACGCTGACGGTCATGGCGCCGTCGCCGGTGCAGATGACGATGCCCGCGCGGCCGAGGTCGTCGGGGGCGGCCATGTAGCCGGCCGGGACCATGACGCGGACGAGCATGGCCAACGCCACGAGGACCAGCCCCGTCCGCCTCCATCGCCCGATGTGGTGTGCGCCCCTCAGCATCGCGTGCTGCGATAGTCGCGGTTCCGCGGCTTGTCCACTCGCGCCGTCGACGCGGTCTGCGCGCCGACCATCAGAGCTTGCCATTTTTCAAACGGCCGTTAGTCAGCGTTCCCTCATGTCCGACGATCTCACATCCAATCAGGCCGCCGTCGTTCCCGACGGCTTCGTGATCAACCTCTGGCAGCGGGGGTTCGGCCGCACCGTGGGGCCGTTCTATTCGCGCCGTGACGCCGACAGCACCGAGACCATGGCCTTCCGCGTGGAGGAGCATCACGCCAACGGCATGAACAACTGCCACGGCGGCATGCTGATGAGCTTCGCCGACATGGCCTGGGGCCGGGTGATCTCCAACAGCCGTGAAATGGGCTGGGTGACCGTGCGGCTGACCACCGACTTCCTCTCCGGCGCTCACATGGGCGACTGGGTCGAGGGCTCCAGCGAGATCATCGCCGAACAGGACGACGTCTTCACGGTTCGGGGCCGGATCTGGTGCGCGGACCGCACCCTGATGACCGGCACCGCCGTCTACAAGGGAATCCGCTCTCTCGTGCGCAAGCCGGGCGATCGGGAGGCGCGAGGGTAGCATGGCCGACGACAAGAAGCCGCGCGCCGGCGAAACCTACGACGATCGGCCGATCCATATCGAGCCGGGTCAGCTTCCGCCCGAGGTACAGGCGCCCCTGGCGCCCTTCGCCGGCGCCGAGCCGCCCTCGCCGCAGTGGTTCAAGGACGCCGTGGCCGATGCGCCCGAGCGCATCTTCGTGGAGTCCCTGGGCTCGAAGCTCGAACTGCTGATCTGGGGGGAGCGGGGCAAGCCCGGTCTGCTGCTGGTGCACGGCAATTCGGCCCACGCCGACTGGTGGAGCTTCATCGCCCCCTTTCTCGCCCAGGACTATCGGGTGGCCGCCATGTCGCTGGCCGGCATGGGCGCCTCGGACTGGCGCGAGGCCTATGGCTTCCAGCAGTTCGCCCACGACGCCGAGGCCTGCGCGCGGGCCGCGGGGCTCTACGAAGGGGGCCGCAAGCCGACCTACATCGGCCACTCCTTCGGCGGCGGCCAGGTGTTCTTCACCGCGGCCAATCATCCGGAGCAGATGCACGCAGCGATCCTGGTGGACACCGGCTTCGGGCCGCCGCCGGACTCGCCGGAGGGCAAGCGGCTGGAGCAGATCCGCAACATCCCCACCGTCGACCGCGCCAGCCGGGTCTATCGGACGCTGGAGGCGGCGCTTTCCCGCTTCCGTCTGATGCCGCCCCAGGTGGCCGGCAACCTGTTCATCGCCGATTTCATCGCCCGCCGCTCGCTCAAGCACGCGCCGCTGGAGGACGGCTCCGGCGAGGGCTGGACGTGGCGGTTCGATCCCAACATGTGGACCAAGTTCGACCAGTCTCTGATGAGACAGGCGCTCGAGGCGGGTCCGCGGGAGATCAAGGTTCCGCTCGTGCACATCATTGGCGACCGCTCAGCGATCATCCAGCGGTTCCAACAGGGCGAACCCTCGCCCCTGCCGGCCGACGCGGTCGAGATCGTCATTCCGGACTCCGCCCACCACATCATGGTGGACCAGCCGCTGGCTCTGGTGGCCGCCCTGCGCGCATTGCTCGCAGTCTGGCCGTCTTGAGCCGGGCCCCGGTCTCGTGTAGTCCCCGCCCTTCAGATTGAGCATTGCAGAGAGACGCCACCCTCATGGCCGAGCACGCTTCCGACTATCACCGCGGCGAAATGGAAATCCGGGAACAGGTCGCGACCTATGACCTGTTCATGGGCCTGACCAAGTGGGGCTCGCTTGGCGTCGCCGCGCTTCTGCTCCTCCTGACGGTGTGGTTCTGCACCTCGGGCGGCTTCATGGGCGGTCTGGCGTCGGCCGTGATCGTCACGGTCATCGGCGTTCTAGTGCTTCGGTCCAAGCCCGAAACCCACTGACGAACTGATCCTCGGACGGGGGCGCAGACCCCGCGTGGGATTGTTTCAAGCGGCGGTTCAAATTTCACCGTTCCGCAGGCGCTGGACGGCGTGATCCCGAGTCAATAAGGTCGCCGCTCCGCGCAAACAGGGGGGAAGCGGCATGCCGGTCATCGCCGTCACAAAGGAAAACCGCGCCGGTGAAACGCGCGTGGCCGCTGTCCCGGAGACGGTGAAGAAGCTGACGGGCGCCGGATTCTCGGTGGTCGTCGAGGCCGGGGCGGGGCTTGCGGCCGCCTATCCCGACGCCGACTACGCCGCGGCGGGCGCAGAGATCGCCAAGACCGCCAAGGCCGCCGTCGGCAAGGCCGACATTCTCTTCAAGGTTCGCGCGCCCTCCGACGCGGAGATCGCCGCCCTGAAGCCGGGCGCGATCGTCGCGGCCTTGCTCAACCCTCACCAGGACAAGCAGGCGCTGCAGGCGCTGGCCGCCAAGGGCGCCAACGCCTTCGCCATGGAATTCATCCCGCGCATCACCCGGGCCCAGGTGATGGACGTGCTGTCGTCCCAGGCCAACCTCGCCGGCTATCGCGCGGTCATCGAGGCCGCCGAGGCCTACGGCCGGGCCATGCCGATGATGATGACCGCCGCAGGCACCGTGGCCGCGGCCAAGGTGTTCATCATGGGCGTCGGCGTCGCAGGCCTTCAGGCCATCGCCACCGCGCGTCGTCTGGGCGCCGTGGTCACCGCCACCGACGTTCGGCCCGCCACCAAGGAGCAGGTCGAGAGCCTGGGCGCCAAGTTCCTCGCCGTCGAGGACGAGGAGTTCAAGAACGCCCAGACCGCCGGCGGCTACGCCAAGGAGATGAGCGCGGAATACCAGGCCAAGCAGGCGGCCCTGGTCTCCAGCCACATCGCCAAGCAGGACATCGTCATCACCACGGCGCTCATCCCGGGCCGCCCGGCGCCGCGGCTGGTCACCGCCGAACAGGTGGCCTCCATGCGTCCCGGTTCGATCATCGTCGACCTGGCCGTGGAGCAGGGCGGCAACGTCGAAGGCGTGAAGCCGGGCGAAACCCTGGTGACCGCAAACGGGGTGAAGATCCTGGGCGCGCCCAACCTGCCCGGCCGCATCGCCACCGACGCCTCGGCGCTCTACGCCCGCAACCTCTTCGCCTTCGCCGGCCTGCTCCTGAACAAGGAAGGCCAGTTCGCGCCCGACTATGAGGACGAGATCCTCAAGGCCGCCCTCGTCACCCAGGGCGGGGCGATCGTCCATCCCGCCCTTCAGGCCTGATCCCTCAGGAGGACCTCATGGAAGCCGTCGACCCCACAGTCTTCCGCCTGGCGATATTCGTGCTGGCGATCTTCGTCGGCTATTACGTCGTCTGGAGCGTCACGCCCGCCCTGCACACCCCGCTGATGGCCGTGACCAACGCCATTTCCTCGGTGATCATCGTCGGCGCCCTGCTGGCCGCCGCCGCGCACAGCCCGGACGGGGCGCTGACCCAGAACGTGCTGATCTCGAAGGGGGCCGGCGCCATCGCCGCCGCCTTCGCCGCCGTGAACATCTTCGGCGGCTTCCTCGTCACCCAGCGCATGCTGGCCATGTACAAGAAAAAGCAGAAGTAGAGCGGGGCTCGGGGGCAACTCAATGAACGCCAATATCGCCGCCATCGCCTACCTCGTCTCGGGCGTGCTCTTCATCCTGGCCCTGCGCGGCCTGTCGAGCCCGACCACCAGCCAGGCCGGCAACCGCAACGGCATGATCGGCATGGCCATCGCCGTGGCCACCGCCCTGCTGACCCTCTGGAGCCAGGGCGCTCTGGACGGGCTCACCCTGGCGCTGATCATCGGCGGCGTCGCCATCGGCGGCGGCGTGGGCGCGGTCATCGCCCGCCGGGTCGCCATGACCTCGATGCCGCAGCTGGTCGCCGCCTTCCACAGCCTGGTCGGCATGGCCGCCTGCCTCGTGGCCGTGGCCGCCATCCACACGCCCGCCGCCTACGGCATCGTCGGGGCGGACGGCAATGTGCACCTCAACTCGCTGATCGAGCTGTCCCTGGGCCTGGCCATCGGGGCCATCACCTTCACCGGCTCGGTAATCGCCTTCGCCAAGCTGAACGGCAACATGAGCGGCACGCCGATCCTGCTGCCCGCCCGCCACCTGCTGAACATCGTGCTGGGCCTGGCCATCGTGGGCATGGTGGTCGCGCTGGTGCTCAGCGGCGGCGCGGCGCTGTGGGCGTTCTGGGCGATCTTCGCCCTCGCCCTGGTGCTGGGGATCACCCTGATCATCCCGATCGGCGGGGCCGACATGCCCGTCGTGGTCTCGATGCTGAACAGCTACTCCGGCTGGGCGGCCGCCGCGCTCGGCTTCACGCTTGAGAACACCACCCTGATCATCACCGGGGCGCTGGTGGGCTCCTCCGGCGCGATCCTCTCCTACATCATGTGCAAGGGGATGAACCGCAGCTTCATCTCGGTGATCCTCGGCGGCTTCGGCGCCGACGACAGCGCGGCCGCCGCCGGCGGCGGCAAGGTCGAGACCCGTCCCGTCAAGCAAGGGTCGGCCGACGATGCGGCCTTCATCATGAAGAACGCCAGCAAGGTGATCATCGTCCCGGGCTACGGCATGGCCGTCTCCCAGGCCCAGCATGCGCTCCGCGAAATGGCCGACAAGCTGAAGGAGGAGGGCGTCGACGTGAAGTACGCCATCCACCCCGTTGCCGGACGGATGCCGGGCCATATGAACGTGCTGCTGGCCGAGGCCAACGTCCCCTACGATGAAGTCTTCGAGCTCGAGGACATCAACGCCGAGTTCCCCACCGCCGACGTCGCCTTCGTCATCGGGGCCAACGACGTGACCAACCCGGCGGCCAAGACCGATCCCACGAGCCCGATCTTCGGCATGCCGATCCTGGACGTGGAAAAGGCTCGCACCGTGCTGTTCGTGAAGCGCGGCATGTCGTCGGGCTACGCCGGGGTGGAGAACGAGCTCTTCTTCCGCGACAACACCATGATGCTTTTCGGCGACGCCAAGAAGATGGTCGAGGGCATCCTGAAGGCGCTCTAGAGTCTTGCGCAGGATTTCCTGAATCGACCTGAGGCCTTTGGTCAGAAGCCGCGAAGTCGCCTTCGCGGCTTCTGTCTATTGCAGAGCTTATGATGCGGTTGCGACAAAATGCGTCGCGACGTTAACGATTTGTCGCCTTGGTTTCGTCTAACAGACCCGCCACGTAACGGGGTGTAAGACCTGAAACTTCGTCGCGCGTGGGTTCTTCGTCCTGAGACGGCCCAGCCGTCGCGCGGCAAATCCGGAAATCTGCCTTTTGACTGAACTCACGATGACGGCCGCGCCCGCGCGGGTGCGACACTGGATCATTGACGCCCTGGCCGGCGGCGCCGCCGCCCTGACCATGATCTCCATAGCCTACGCCTCTGTCCCTGAACCTAAGCCTGCCCGGCTTGCGCCCGCAGTCGCGCCGCGGTTCGAGCCTGTGCCCGAGCCCGAACCCCTGGTGAGCTTCAGCGAGCCGGTGGTCGGCTATCCGGTGGTCTCGCCCTGGGGCCTTCGTCGCCTGCCCTGGGAGCGGCACGGCCGCCTCCACGCCGGCGTGGACATCGCCGCCCCCGCGGGCGTCCCGGTGACGGCCGTGGCCGACGGAGTCGTCGTCGGCGAGGGCCTGAGCGCCGGCTATGGCCGTTTCGTCGAGGTGCGTCACCTGGACGGCCTGACGAGCTTCTACGGACACCTGGGCGGCGTGCGCAAAGGCGTCCGCAAGGGCCTGGCGGTCCGCGCCGGCCAGCCGATCGCCAGGATCGGCAATACGGGAACCTCCACCGGTCCCCACCTGCACTTCGAGATCCGTCACGACGGCGAGCCGGTGAATCCGCTCTACTTCATGAACCGCACCTTCGCCGAAGCTGACGACCTGCCCTTCGACCAGGCCGCCGCGGTGCCCAAGCGCGTCCGCGTGGCCTATGTGTCGACGATCCCGCAGAGCAAGCGCGACGAAATGGCGGCCCTGACCGGCCAAGGCCGCAAGTCAGACGGCAAGACGCGCCGCCGCCGGGCCGAGACGCTGGATCCACCGTCCTCCTCCGAGGTCGCGGCGGACTCGGTCCAAGCGCCTGCGGTCGGCGCGGACGGCCGG
>Ga0153916_10003716_pt1 | contig 11412 bp, 11 predicted proteins | sample Opewatmetagenome_FD_109642 | JGI IMG/M metagenome (GOLD analysis project Ga0153916, IMG submission 109642) | Freshwater wetland microbial communities from Ohio, USA - Open water 3 Core 3 Depth 4 metaG | ecosystem: Environmental > Aquatic > Freshwater > Wetlands | place: USA: Ohio, Lake Erie...
ATTTATTACAAGTGATTTTATTCTCTCTGCCTGTGATAATTTAATTTCCGTGGAGCATATAAAAAAAATAATATCTCGCTGGCATACCGATCCTCGTCCAAATGGTATTCTCACCCTCATGCCTGTCACTCCGGATGTTATTCAACATGTTGGTATTGTAGAACTAGAGGGACAATGGTTGAAACGCATTATTGAGAAACCATCTCCCGACCAGGCGCCAACCAACATTGCCAGTTTGCCTTTATACTGCTTCTCTCCACGTATATTAGATTATCTAGCGGAAGTAAAACCTTCATCACGTGGTGAATATGAATTACAGGATGCTATTCAAATGCTAATAGAACGAGATGGAGCAGTATGTGGAGTAGAAACAGCATGGCGCCAAACAGTCACAAATGCAGCTGATCTATTAGCGATAAACAAACATTACCTGATCCAGGGCAACCAAAAACCTCAGTTGGCTCCTTACAGTGTAGGTGCTGAAACCCATCTTATTACACCCCTTCACATCGAAGAAGGGACAATAATCGGAAAACAGTGTTTAATTGGACCCAATGTCTACATTGAACGGGATTGCTACATTGGGAATAATGTCAAAATAAAAAACGCCGTAATCCTTAGAGAGACTAGAATCGATAATAAAACTAAAATAGAAAATCAGGTATACTCATAATAATCAGGAGAGTGAAACGTGAAAATAACCGTAATTGGTGGTGGATCTACCTACACACCTGAATTAATCAATGGTTTCTTACAGCTTGGAAAGACGTTACCCTTAGAAGAGCTATGGCTGATGGATATAGCCCCCGAACGACTCCAGATCGTGGGTGGATTTGCCCAGCGTATTGTAGCTGCACATGGCTCACCATTCAAAGTCATACTTTCGACCAACCAACGTGAAGCTATCACAGGTACCAGTTATGTCATCACCCAACTTCGTGTTGGTATGATGCCAGCCCGTAGAGCAGACGAATATTTAGGCAAACGCCATGGCTTAGTAGGTCAAGAGACGACAGGTATCGGAGGTATGGCGAAAGCGCTACGTACGATACCGGTTATTTTAAATATTGCCAAAGATATGCACCAGGTTGCTCCAAAAGCCTTATTAATTAATTTCACGAATCCTGCCGGGTTAGTAACCGAAGCCCTTGCCAGGTATGCACCTGAGGTTCCCTCTGTAGGAGTGTGTAATGTGGGGATTACGACTAAAATGGAATACCTGGAGAATGTAGAAGACCTTTTGGGTGAATCCATCCCACCAGAACAAGCGATCCTGGACACATTGGGTTTAAATCATTTAACCTGGCATCGTGGGTTTCAGGTTAACGGGCAAGATCTCTGGCAACAAGTATTCCAATCCTATCTAAAATACTTGCATTCCTCTTCAGATCCAGAGTGGGAACCAGATCTAATCGAATCTATAGGAATGATACCCAATTCTTACCTGCAATACTACTACTATACAGCTGAGAAAATTGCCCATCAGGAAAAATGGCCTCCTTCCCGAGGCGAACAAGTTATCGAGATAGAAGCCAGTTTGTTGCATCAATACGCTGATCCATCCCTCACTGAACCCCCCGCGGATTTAATGAAACGCGGTGGTGCATATTATTCTACATTAGCTACTCAATTAATCGACTCTCACTTTAACAACCGTGGGCATATACACATCGTTAATATTCCGAATAACGGTGCGGTTTCAAGTTGGCCTTCAGACTGGGTGCTGGAAATGCCTTGCCGGGTAGATGGACTTGGCATTCATCCTCTCTCAGCTTCTCCCCTACCACCTATATGTTGGGGTTTAATCGCGCACGTAAAGGCATATGAGCTGCTAACAGTCGAAGCAGCTGTTCACGGTGACCGGAATGCCCTTTATCAGTCTTTGGTTACTCACCCGCTTGGACCCAGAATTAACCAGGCTAAAGCCGTAATGAATGATCTGCTGGAAACTAACCGTAAGTACTTACCACAATTCTGGAGTTAATAGTGCAAATAGCAGTTTTAGCAGATATTCATGGGAATTTGCCGGCGCTAGAAATTGAAACCGGTAAAAATATTGGCTTAGATTTCGTAAACTACGCTTATTCGAAGACACAAGAAACTGGTATTCTAGAGTGTGATGTCGTTCCTGATGATATTTGGGAATTAGCTGATAAATCCTACCCCTGGGATAAAGCCAGAGTAGGATTGATTCCTAATAATTATTAGGAACAATGTTCATAGAACATACATCGTAATACAAATTATTAAAGGGAGAATGAATATGGCTCAATATTTCTTAGGTGTTGACGTAGGTGGCACTAAATGTCACGCTTTAATCGCCGACCAAGAGGGTAATGCGCGCGGGTTTGCTGAAAGTGGTCCTGGTAACCACGAAGTAGTTGGATACAACGGGTTAAAAGCCGCCTTAAAGGAAATAACGACATCAGCACTGAGGGGCGCTGGTATTAAGATAAACCAGGTTGTTGGTGCAGGTTTTGGAGTGGCTGGGTACGACTGGCCTTCAGAACGTGAGCCTACCTTTGAAGCTATCTCGACATTAGGATTGGAATGCCCATTCGAAGCGGTGAATGACACCATTGTTGGGTTGTTAGCTGGCACTACGAAAGGATGGGGTGTTGCGGTTGTTGGGGGTACTGGATGCAATTGTTGGGGATGGAATCAGGAAAGGAAAATAGGTCATGTCTCTGGCTGTGGGGGATTATTTGGTGAACATGGTGGTGGTGGAGATATCGTGCATAGAGCAGTACAATCGGTCGCTTATGAATGGTCGGGGCGTGGTCCCGCTACGAAATTGACTCCGGCTTTCCTAGAACGAACTGGCGCCCGCGATCTGGACGATTTATTGGAGGGTTTGATCCTTGATCGATATCACCTGAATAGTTATGTCGCCCCTACTGTATTTCAAGTTGCTAACGAAGGTGATCCCGTTGCGCAAGACGTACTCCGTTGGGCAGGCTATGAGTTGGGTATGCTTGGTGTCACTGTCATCAACCAATTAAATATTAAGGATTTAGAATTTGAAGTTGTCATGGTTGGCAGTTTATATCGTGGTAGCCCAATTCTCGTGGATACTATGCGCGCGACTATACACGAAGTCGCACCTAAAGCAGTCCTGGTACCATTATCAGCTCCTCCAGTAGTAGGTGGAGTCTTACTAGGTATGGAAAAAGCTGGTTTAACCGCTCAAGACTTCCGTGAGAGGTTAGTCGAAACGACCAGGGAATATATGGAAATATACACTAGCTGGGTATAAAAGCCAATAGGTGGGGAATGACATCAGCTAAAATAACCATTATTGGTGGTGGTAGCTATACTTGGGGTCCCAAATTTATTCGTGACGTAGGGATCACTCCTGGATTGCGCGGAAGTACGATTGTATTACATGACATTGATCCTGAAGCCCTCTTCCTTGTCTATAACTTTGGTCTGCAGATCTTAAATAAAGTTGAAAAAGGTTATTTATTTACTCTAAAAAAAACCACAAGCCTGGATGAAGCTCTAGGAGGAGCGCAGTTTGTTATTCTCGCGATAACGACTGGTGGACTAGAAGCAATGCGCCGTGATCTTGAGATTCCCTCTAAATACGGCATATACCAATCGGTCGGTGATACTGTGGGTCCAGGTGGATTAGCAAGAGCACTTCGGAATATCCCCATCATCGTGAGTATAGCAAAGAGAATGGAATCACTCTGCCCAGATGCCTGGTTACTAAATTATAGTAATCCGATGACTACTCTGTGTCGGGCAGTTACGAAAAGTACCCATATAAAAACCATCGGCTTATGCCACGAATATCAAGATGTTATTGAGTTTTTATTAAAAATTTTACACGCCAAACCAGACGACTTAACTGTCCGCGCCGGCGGGATAAATCATCTTGTCTGGATTTTAGATCTGAAAATTCGCGGGCAGGATATTTTCCCTGAAATTCGGCGTTTAGCGAGTCTGCTAATAACAACCGGTGGACACGTCCCCTGGATCGATTGGACAGATACTTCCTCATTGGCTGATCATGCGCTGGTAAAGGCTCAATTAGTTCAAATATATGGCGCTCTTCCCGCAGCCGGCGACAGGCATATTGCTGAATTCTTTCCCGATTTCCTCACTGCTGAAACGGATATGGGATTAAAACACGGCGTCAGACTCACGACCATCGAAGAGCGATATAAATGGCGCGAGGAAGCAAAATCATTGATCGAAGCTGCTTTACGAGGAACCTACGATATGAAAGGTTTTGTAGAAGGAACTTCCGGTGAAGCGGCAAACCAAATGATTGATGCCTTTGTCAATCAACGTAGCTACAGGGGAATGCTTAACCTTCCCAACCAAGGGCAGATTTCTAATTTACCATTAGGTGCTGTAGTTGAAACCCATGGGGTATTTGATTCATCAGGCGCTCATCCCCTTCCTGTCGGGGAGTTACCACCACGAATCGCTGATATCGTTAATAGGCACATTTATAATCAAGAGCTGATTGTCGAGTCAGCCCTGACGGGTGATCACCAATTAGCTATAAAAGCCTTAACAAATGATCCACTTGTCCAAAAAATTGATAAAGTGGTGAATATGTATTGGGAACTTATAAATGGTTAAGGATTTTGAGGGATGGAATCTCGCTTATTAGGAAGCACAGGGATAAAAGTCTCCCCTATAAGTCTTGGAACTTTAAATTTCGGTAACCCGACTCCAAGGTCAGAATCTATACAGATGGTATATAAGGCTCTCGAAGCTGGTATTAACTTGATCGATACTGCAGATATTTATAATTTGGGAGAGAGTGAAACAATTATAGGTCATGCTTTGAAAAATGGTCGGCGAGAACGTGTTATCCTCGCCACGAAGGTTCATTTTCCTATGTCAAAGGATCCAAACGAACAAGGAAATACCCGCCTTTATCTCCGAAAAGCAGTAGATGCCTCACTCCGCCGTCTTCAGACTGACCATATCGACCTGTATCAAATCCATCGCCCCGTATTTGACGTTCCTCAGGATGAAACCTTACGTGTTTTGGATGATCTCGTGCATCAAGGTAAAGTTTGTTATATTGGTTCTTCTACCTTTCCCGCCTGGTTGATCATGGAAGCCCTGGCAATTAGCGAACGATACGGTTTTATTCATTATGTCACAGAACAACCACCCTATAACCTTTTTGATCGCCGTATAGAGAATGAGATTGTGCCATTGGCTTTACGATACAACCTTGGATTATTAACCTGGTCACCGCTTGCCAGTGGTCTTTTAGCCGGACGGTATTCGGAGATTAAGAAATTCGCTCCGGATTCACGGGCATCCCGGATTGGTTCTTACGTGTCCGAAAGGATTAGCGATAAAGGTATTGAGCTTTCTCAACGATTCATAGAGATAGCTCGATCCAGGGGACTGACCCCTTCCCAATTAGCTCTGTTGTGGGTAAAAGACCAACCAGCTGTTACGAGCGCAATTATTGGTTCTCGCACAGAGATCCAATTAGAGGATGCTTTACAAGTTTTAAAGATGCGCCTAGATCCCGAATTGGAAATTGAGTTGGATAAATTAGTTCCCCCTGGGAGTGCCGTATCGAACTTTTATAATAACAGCGGTTGGATGAAAATGAGGCTTTCTTGGTGAAATTTACTCTTTTCTAATGTGCGAACCGTTGTGATCCCGATTTATCCCCATCACGATAACTGAGTATCGCCCCTTCTATATCTGAGTGCGTTTCACTCGTTTTTTCGAGGAGAAGTCTGATCAATGGTCTTATTCGATTAGCATAATCTTCTGCGATAACAACTCCAGGATTAGTCGTAAAAACTACGGAAGCTAATATATTCACCACAGACTCAAGGGTGCTATTAACATTTTGCAATGTCTCATTTACTACGCTAAATTGATCGGCTATCGTTTGCACAGCCTGGATATCGAGATAGATTTCAGCCTCATCCGTTTTGTTCATTTCATCCTTAAATTATCTTTCTTAGCTGGATTTGCGAATCGACTGCCTTGGTCACCTGGAACTCAGCATCTTCAACGATATCCAATAACCGCCTTGTACCTTGTTCCATATCTATTAGAAAGTTAGTAAGCTGTAAAAACAAAGGGATTAGGTTATTCTCCAATTCAGCTACGAAGGTTTGTGCCCCATCCCCTCGCCAAACACCCTCTTGGACTTGCTCTACCATTTGTTGTAATGTACTAATGATGTCACCAGCGATAGTATTTTCTTGTTGTCCAATTAAATGGGAAAGATTTACGATGATATCTTCGTTAACCGTAAAAGTAGTGTCCGAGTAATCAAACATATCAATTTCCCAATATATCCTTATTTATATAAATGCCGGCTGGCTTCATATTCTGCTGCCGAATAAACTTCAATGGCGTTATCTATCAACTTACTACAACTATATAACACATCACGTAATGCTACAATCGCCGGGAAAATCTGGCTATACATTTCGTAAAAGAAAGCCTCTGCACCAATTCCTGTCCAACCCGATTGTCGCAAATTCTCGACATGTTTATGTAAATCATCTAACAAGAGGGCAATGTCTTCGGACATCCCATAGAAACTATCTTCTATTGGAGCAATTTGATCATAATCTATTTGGAACTTGATATCAGCCATCTCTGCCTATCATCTATTCTATACTTTAGAAGAGGATAGCAAACCCTATAGTAAATGTCAAGTAAAAAACTTTAAGTTATATAAAATATAACTCATTAAAAAACGGTTATATTGGAAATGCCTGAATAATAAAACCTTTAAGATAGGCACCTTCAGGAAAGTTGAGGGCAGTCGGATGGTCAGGTGCCTGATGTAGTCTGCTTAGAATTTTGGCATCCACCTCAGCGTCGAGGGCAGCACCTGCCACGATCTTTTGAAATAGATCCTCACTGATCCCCCCAGAGCAAGAAAAAGTGGCTAATAATCCCCCCGGACGTAACAATTTTAAGGCAAGTAAATTGATATCCTTATAACCACGCGACGCTTTACCTGATTGAGCTGAAGTCTGAGCAAATTTTGGAGGATCCAAAATAATTAAATCAAATGATCTTCGCGCATCCCTAAATGATCGTAGAACATAAAAAACATCCCCATTTATCCATTCTACCTTCTCAGTTGGCAAGCTATTTGATGAAACATTTTTCCTGCCTAACTGTATAGCCTCCACTGATGAATCTATTGCTACTACTGACGAGGCACCACCAGCTAATAAATTAGCTGTAAACCCTCCTGTATAACAAAAACAATCTAAAGTCTCTTTATCGCATGCCAGGTTTCTAATATAAGCTCGATTTACCCGCTGGTCTAGATAAAATCCAGTTTTATGTCCATTTCGGATATCTACAAAGAAAAGCAAACCATTTTCATTTATCTGGACCAGTTGTGAAATTTCTTCCCCACGCAAGACGCCACTGCGTAAAGGTAATCCTTCCAGCTTGCGGACATCAACATCAGAACGTTCATAAACTTGTTCTACATGCGTTATCCTAACAGCTAAATCGATTATGGTCTCACGCCAGGCTTCTATACCTGCCGATAATATTTGCATTACTAATGTGTCATTGTATCTGTCAATTATTAAACCAGGTAAGTTGTCTGATTCGGCATGCACCAATCGCATAGCAGATTGAATATTATTGCCCGATACCTGTGAATAATTTGACTGTCTTTCGCTTATCGCCCGCGACAACCTTCCCAACAAAAATTCTTCATCAATAACATCTTTCTCATCCCAAGACCATACTCTCGCTCTGATCTGAGAGTGCGGACTATAGGCTGCCCAGGCTAAAAAATCCCCGCTTGCTGAATTGATCCCCACCGTTTCACCCAGGAGTGGATCCCCATCAAGTGCACCAATAGCACCCGAGAATAACCATGGGTGGTGTTTGAGCAACGATTTCTCACGTCCTGGTTTGAGAATTAAAGATGCCATATAAATGCGTATTATAACTTATCCATTAATGATTGACGTTTATATTACTCTATGATATTATTAACATATACTATCTATACATATTATCATAATATATATTCATAAAAAGGAAAGGAGTTAAATATGATTAAAACCAAACCTTCCCAAACTGATACATTAACGGGTCTATTAACACGGAAAATCTTCCAAGAAAAATACACAAACCTTCTGGATAAGGCAAAAGAGAAGCAGATCCCACTTTCTCTTGCTTTAATCGATGTAGATAATTTCTTATCAATAAATGAAACTTATGGTCATGTCCCTGGTGACAAAGTCCTGGAAACAATTGCTCTAGTGATTAGAGAAAAAACGGATGAAACTATTCTGGCGGCTCGTTATGGAGGCGATGAATTTGCTCTCATATTCCCAAACACTGAGCGAGAGCAAGCTTTTTTAACCCTCGAGGCGATCCGGGTAACAATTAATGAGCAAGATATTATATTTGACGAAAAAACATACTTGAAAGGTATCTGTGTCAGCGGAGGATTAGCTTCTTTTCCCATCGATGGTCGTTCAGAGTCGGAACTCTTACGAAAGGCCGATCAGGCATTATACCGGGCTAAACTAACTGGTCGTAATAAAATCCGCCTGGCATATGAAGAGCGTATGGTCCCTAAAACATCTCATTTCACTCAAACTCAGCTTGAGAGACTATCGAAACTGGCAATAGAATTAGGGACTGGTGAAGCGGAGCTCTTGAGGGAAGCATTAGATACATTATTAACAAAATATGGTGTTAATGATATCGAAACCTAATAATTAGTTACTTCAATACTCCAACAGTCTTCCCGACTTTCTCGAGGATATTCATAGCGTCTTCGATTTGACCCGGTTCGTGGGCTGCCGTAACCGTTGCTCTTAAACGTGCCAGGCCTGGTGGAACGGCAGGAGATACCACCGGTAATACAAATACATCATGCTCGTGAGCGCCACGCGTCATGATATAAGCTGTTTCATCTTCTCCGCATAATACAGGTACGATTGCTGTTTGTGATAACATCGTATCAAAGCCACGCTGGCGTAATCCCTTAATAAACTGAGTCGCATTCTCTTTTAATTTTTCAACTCGCCAAGGTTCATTAATTATTAGTCTAAAAGCAGCTTTTGAAGCAGCAGCTTGAGCGGGAGGCAGGGCTGCGGAAAAAATGTACGCCCGGCTGACGTGTCGTAGGAAATTAATTAAATCGCTCTTCCCGGCGATATATCCTCCTATGGATGGAATGGTCTTGCTGAGTGTGCCCATTTTTAAATCGATTACACCTGGTAAATTGAAATGCTCCTCAATACCTCTTCCCGATTTTCCCAGTACCCCAATTGAATGAGCTTCATCAACCATCAACCAGGCACCATATTTCTTGCATAACTCGACCACGCGAGGTAAATCAATAATATCCCCATCCATACTAAAGACAGCATCAACAATGACTAATTTAGCCGCACTCGATTCCGCCTGCGATAATCGTTCTTCTAATGCAACCATGTCATTATGGCGAAACCGAAGAAATTTTGCCCCTGACATAATGCACCCATCTACGATACTGGCATGATTAAGCTTATCACAGATAACATAATCACCGCGACTCACCATCGTTGATACCACAGATAAGTTAGTTACATAACCAGAAGAAAAGGTTATTGCTGCCTCGGTTTGTTTAAATTCGGATATAGTCTCTTCGAGTTCTTGATGAATCGTTAAACTCCCGGCTAACGTTCTTACCCCATGAGTACCCGTCCCAAATTTATCAATGGCATCTTTCGCGGCCACATTGATCTTTGGATGCCCAATCAACCCAAGGTATGAGTAAGACGCGAACATCCCCATTTCACGACCATTGACCACTACTCTCGCACCCCCGTGTAATTCCGTGATAGGCAGATTATAAAAATAAAAATTTAATGCGCGGCCGGTTTCAACTCGGTCGGTCATCGCACGGATTCTTCGTTGAATTGCATCATTTTCTGGTATATGCCCCATATTATTCTCCTGTTGACAATCTCCTCAATTCTTCCTCGTCTATAATTGATACGTTTAACTCATGCGCTTTATCAAGTTTTAAACCTGGATTCTCTCCTAATACCAAATAACTGGTTTTTTTACTGACTGAATCAATTACCTTTCCCCCGCGTGATTCGATAAACTCCTTAACCCCATCACGAGTCAATGTAGGGAGAGTACCTGTCACTACAAAGGTTAATTCTTTAAATGGTTGGGTAAGTAAAGATTGTTGAGTGGATTTCACCTCTCTCGGCCACACGCCAACTTTCCGTAATTTTTCTAATACCTTTTGGTTCATTGGTTTTTTAAACCAATCAACAATTGTTTGGGCTATATTAGGACCGACTCCTTCGATGGTTTGTAATTCCTCGGAATTTGCGCGAGCCAACATCTCTAAATCCGGATAAAAATGAACCAGGTCTGTCGCTAATACTTCGCCTACTCCCTGAATTCCTAGTGCAAATATGAGTCTTGCCAATGGCTGGTGACGAGAAATCTCAATTGCCTGGATCAAGTTGTCAGCTTTTTTATCAGCGAAGCCTTCCAAGGTTAATAATTGATCTCGGTTAAGGCAATATAAGTCAGCGACATCTTTCACTAATCCTGCTTCTACTAGCTGTTCTACGATTCGGATGCCCAGGCCAACAATATCCATGGCACCTCTTGATACAAAATGCTCCACGTTCCTTATTAGCTGAGCCGGACATGAAACATTTACACAATACCAGGCAACTTCATTTTCGTAGTGCACCACACTTTGTTTACAAACCGGGCAAAATTGTGGAGGTATAAAAATACGCTCTTCTCCCGTTCTAATCGCAGTTATTGGTCCGATCACGTAAGGAATAACATCACCTGCTCGTTTTAACTGTACTCGATCACCTACTCGAATATTTTTCTCCGCTATGTAATTGAAATTGTGTAATGTGGCTTGTTTTACGATTACGCCTCCAATTTCAACCGGTTCAAGTATTGCATAAGGTGTCAGGACGCCGGTACGCCCGACATTAACTCCAATATCATTTAAACGGGTGGTCACTTCTCGAGCCTGAAATTTAAATGCCAGAGCTCCACGCGGATCCTTCCCCACCACCCCCAATCCATCTGCCAGGTTCAAATCGTTAATTTTGATAACCGCTCCATCGGCTTCATATGGCAAAATATCGCGTTCCTTTTCGGTTTGCTCACAGGCTTCTAACATCGACTCTCGATCAGGACAATGCATACTTTTTGGGACTGGAAACCCAAGGTCTTTTAAATAATTAATAATTTCTTGTTGTGTTTGCGGGCGCAAATCCGGGTTGATCTCGGTACGGTTTACTAACGCATATACAAGTATCTTAATTGGACGTGATGCAGTTAATCCAGGATCTAGTTGGCGTAATGATCCTGCCGCAGTGTTCCGTGGATTTTGATAGGTTTTTTCTCCGGCCTTCTCAAGACGAATATTAAGTTCTTCAA
>Ga0153916_10003718_pt1 | contig 11410 bp, 9 predicted proteins | sample Opewatmetagenome_FD_109642 | JGI IMG/M metagenome (GOLD analysis project Ga0153916, IMG submission 109642) | Freshwater wetland microbial communities from Ohio, USA - Open water 3 Core 3 Depth 4 metaG | ecosystem: Environmental > Aquatic > Freshwater > Wetlands | place: USA: Ohio, Lake Erie, Old...
AAGTGACGATAATATCCAGGTTATACTCACGCTCCAGGCGTTCCTGGATGATCTCCATATGGAACATGCCCAGGAACCCGCAGCGGAAGCCAAAGTTGAGCGCCTGGGAGGTCTCCGGCTCAAACACCAGGGAGGCATCGTTGAGCTGCAACTTTTCTAAGGCATCCTTCAGATTGGCGTAATCCTCCCCTTCCACCGGGTAGATCCCGGCAAAAACCATAGGCTTGACCTTACGATATCCCGGGAGCGGAGCAGGGGCAGGATGGGTGGCATTGGTGATCGTGTCGCCCACGCGGCACTCGTGCACGGTCTTTAGCCCGGTAGCGATATAACCCACTTCACCTGCCACCAGGGCAGGTACCGGGCGTAAATCGGGGGCGAAAATACCAATCTCAACCGGTTTGACACTAAAACCTGAGGCCATCAGGTGCAAGGCATCGGTGTGGTCGATCCTGCCATCGATTAAACGCACATAAGCCACCACACCTTTATAGGAATCGTAGTGCGAGTCGAAGATGAGCGCACGCAGGGGGGCATTTTCGTCCCCCTTGGGTGGAGGGACCTCTTTGACGATCACCTCGAGCACGGCATCGATGTTGATGCCCTCTTTAGCAGAAATGCGGATGATGTCACCCGGAGGTGTTCCAAGGAGAGCGCTGATATCCTGGGCGACCTCATCCGGTCGAGCAGAGGGCAAATCGATCTTATTGATGATGGGGATGATTTCCAGGTCCGCTTCCAAAGCACTGTACAGGTTGGCCAGTGTTTGAGCTTCGATCCCCTGACTGGCATCCACCACGAGCAAGGCACCCTCGCAGGCTTCCAAAGCCCGGCTGACTTCATAACCGAAATCCACATGCCCGGGTGTATCGATCAAATTCAGCTCGTAATTTTCACCGTTCTTGGCTGTGTAGCTCATGCGCACAGCAGAGGCCTTAATGGTGACGCCCTTTTCGCGCTCGAGCTCCATGCTATCGAGGATTTGCTCAGTGGTATCGCGGTCGGGGACAGTGCCGGTGAGATGCAGCAAGCGGTCCGCCAGGGTGGACTTACCGTGATCGATATGGGCGATGATGCAGAAATTCCGAATATGTTCCGAGGTCATTGACGGGGCATAGTATAACCGATTTTATAAATTGAAAGGCAGAGGGGTTTGGCCAAGCCTCAAACAGCACCAGATAGCACCACCTCGACCAAGCCTTCAATTGAGGTGGCCTGTTCTCCAAGGTATTCAAGCCAAGCCAGGAATTCTATATTGCCTTTAGGACCCGTGAGCGGAGAGCGGATCAAACCGCGCAGCGCATATCCAACCTGGCTGGCATAATTTAATACCTCCAGCAGCACCTGGCGGTGGGTAGCGGTGTCGCGAATCACCCCCTTGCCACGCCCCACCTGTCGTCTGCCAGCTTCAAACTGAGGTTTGACCAGAGCAATGACTGTCGCTTGTGAGCGTTCAATATTTTTAGTTTCAGTAAAGAACCAATCCTTCACTACCGGAAGAATGACCTTTAAGGAGATGAACGATACATCGATGGTGACGAGCCCAACAACCTGCGGTAGCATTTTAAGGTAACGGGCATTGGACCCTTCCATAACGACCACGCGGTGATTCTGGCGCAGCTTCCAATCCAGGATGCCGCGGCCGACGTCAATTGCATAAACCTTGCCTGCCCCATGTTGGAGCAGGCAATCCGTAAAACCTCCGGTGGAGGCGCCTACATCAGCACAGACCATACCCGAGACAGGCACAGCAAAAGCCTGTAATGCAGCTTCCAGCTTCTCACCCCCGCGGGACACATAACGTGGGCCTCCCTCAACACTGATGGTGGCTTGTGGCGAAATGCCAGCGGAAGAGCTGAGCTCCACCTGCCCATCTACGCGTACCAATCCCGCCATCACCAAACGTTGGGCTTGAGATCGACTTTCAACCAGACCGCGTTCCACGAGGAGCAAGTCGAGGCGGATTTTCTTCATACATCCTATCTTAACCGAGATTCCGGTTTTGGGATCAGATTATTAGCAATTCGCCCCTACTAAATTGACGATTCTCAGGTAAACTACTAGGGTTGGGATATGTCTATCGCCTGGTTACGGCCTTTATTTAAAACCATGCGCCCGCGTCAATGGGTGAAAAATGGGTTGCTGTTCATCCCCCTGATTTTCGATGAACAGCTGACCAATTGGCCTGCCCTGGGGCGGGTGGTGATCGGATTCGTGCTGTTTTGCCTGCTTTCGAGTTTGATTTACATCATCAACGACTTAGTAGACATAGAAGCTGACCGGAAACATCCCTTGAAACGGGAACGCCCGATACCCTCGGGCAGGCTGAAAGTCTCAACCGCCTGGACAGCCAGTATTGTCCTGGCTTTGTTGGTCTTCATCCCGGCAGTGTTTTTATCGCGTGTCTTTACCCTGATCTGCCTGGCTTATCTGCTGCTCAACCTGATCTATTCAGCCTGGCTCAAACACGCTCCGATCCTGGATGTGATGATCCTGGCGAGTTTTTACGTTTTGAGGGTGGGTGCAGGTGCCTCATTGATCGTAGTCCATCGCTTTTCACCCTGGCTGTATGTATTCACCACCTTCCTGGCACTCTACCTGGGGATTGGCAAACGCCGGGCTGAGCTCAACCTGCTGGCGGAGGAAGCCAATGAGCACCGCAAATCATTGGGAGGTTATACCCTTTCCCTGCTCGACCAGCTCATCCTGATCGTTTCCGCCAGTGCCATCCTAACCTACAGCTTATACACCTTTTCAGCCCCGAACCTGCCAACCAATCACTCGATGATGCTGACCATCCCCTTTGTGATCTACGGTATCTTCCGCTACCTGTACCTGATCCAAGTGAAGCACAGCGGCGGCGAGCCAGAAGAAGTGCTGTTCACTGATCACCCAATGCAGGTGACGCTGATCCTGTGGGGGTTATCCATCCTGGCCATCTTCTATCTATACCCGCCGTAAACGTTCGATTGCAGTATTAAGCCATGCCCGCGTATTCCGCATCTGCTCCAGGCAAGATCATCCTGTTCGGCGAACATGCCGTGGTCTACGGACGTCCAGCGATCGCGGTGCCCGTCATGCAGGTGAGGGCGAAGGCGATTGCAAACGCTGATCCAAGAAGCGCCTCAGGGGTGGTGAAACTAAAAGCGCCTGATATCGGATTGGAGACCACACTATCAGACCTGCCGGAGGGACATCCCCTGGCAGCGGTGATCTGGAAGGCGGCTGCAGCCATGAATTTAAGCCACATCCCGGCTTCCAGCATCCAGATTAGCTCAAATATCCCGATCGCAGGAGGGATGGGCTCGAGCGCAGCTATCTCGGTTTCAATCCTGCGCGCTTTCTCCGCCTTGCTGGGACGCCCATTAAATGATGAGCAGGTCTCACAGCTGGCTTACGAGGTGGAAGTCATCCATCATGGCACACCATCGGGAATTGACAATACCGTCATCACCTATGCCAGACCGGTATATTTTATTAAGGGAAAACCCATCGAAACTCTGCGGGTTAAGCGCCCTTTCACCCTGGTGATTGGTGATACAGGGGTCCAAAGCCCCACGTCTACAGTGGTGAATGATGTTCGCCATAGCTGGGAAATGGCACACGGACAAATCGAGGGTCTATTCGACCGTATCGGAGAGGTTGCAATGTCCGCGCGACAGGCCATCGAAGAGGGCTCGATCGATGCCCTCGGACCGCTGATGGATAAAAACCATACCTTACTCGTTGAGCTGGGTGTGTCATCAGCGGAACTAGATAAGCTTGTGAAGGCAGCTCTCTCGGCGGGAGCGTTGGGTGCCAAACTATCGGGTGCCGGGCGGGGTGGCAATATGATCGCCCTGGCAACACCCGAAAATTCTGAGACGATAACCAGCGCACTCAAAGAGGCTGGCGCTGTAAATACCATTGTGACAGAGGTCCGCGCCACATGAAGCGAAACCTGGTCTTCCTCAAGCTGGGTGGCTCATTGATCACGGTTAAGGAACAACCGCATACCCCCAGGCTAGAGGTAATCGAACGCCTGGCGAATGAAATCGCTGAAGCCCGGGCACAAGACCCGGGATTGCTAATTTTATTAGGTCATGGCTCTGGCTCATTTGGCCATGTCCCGGCGAGCAAATATAAAACCCATCAGGGCGTGCAATCCACCGAAGAATGGGTTGGGTTCATTGAAGTATGGCGCCGGGCAGCTGAGCTAAACCAGCTTGTCCTGCGAGCCTGTGAGGGGGCAAAACTGCCCGCACTGGCATTGGCTCCCTCTGCCATGGTGCTCGCCTGCAGGGGCACGGTAGCGAGCTGGAACCCGGAACCAATATTGCTGGCGCTTAAAGAAAGGCTAATCCCGGTGATTTATGGTGACGCGGTTTTCGATATAGAGCTTGGTGGAACGATCTTATCCACTGAAGAGTTGTTTGCTCACCTGGTGGGTCACATCCAGCCCTCCAGGCTGCTCTTTGCGGGGAACGAACTGGGGGTGTGGGCAGATTATCCAGAGAAGACCAAGCTTCTACCTGAGATTACTCCGGGCAGCTTCCCGCAGATAAAAGCCGGGCTGAGTGGTTCAGCTGCCACCGACGTGACCGGCGGGATGGCCGATAAAGTTAACCAGATCGTATCCCTGGTGAAAATATTTCCGGATCTGAGAGCTTCGATCTTCTCAGGCGAGGTGCCAGGTGATGTCCGGAGAGCCCTGCTCGGAGAGAACCTGGGAACACAAATTCACAGTTAAAATTATCACTCTTGCCGAAGAGAGGGTTATAATAACGCTTCGGACAAAATAAACCAAATTAGTCCGTAAAAAAGGGAGAAAATGTTTTTCACGCGAAAAGAACTCGAGGCATTTGAAGACCAGAGCCTGGCACCGTATGGCATACGGAGTAAAAACTCAAAGGGACGGTGCTACCCAGAGGAGGAGCCGGAATATCGCACCGTCTTCCAACGCGATCGTGACCGGATCATACACACCACCGCCTTCCGGCGCCTGGAATATAAAACCCAGGTGTTCATTAATTACGAGGGAGATTATTACCGGACGCGATTGACCCACAGCCTGGAGGTCTCTCAAACTGGACGTACGATCGCAAGGGCGTTGGGTGCCAATCCTGAACTCACTGAAGCCATTTGCCTGGCGCACGACCTGGGACACCCACCTTTCGGTCATAACGGTGAGACTACCCTGGCACGCCTGATGAAAGACCATGGGGGATTCGACCACAATCGACAATCCTTGCGCATCGTCGCCAAGCTCGAGCAACGCTACCGAGACTTTCCGGGATTGAACCTGTCGTGGGAAGTGCGTGAGGGGATCGTAAAGCACGAATCGGAGTACGACATCGCAGATGCACGCGAGTATGACACCGACTTGCGAGGACACCTGGAAGCCCAAATCACGAACGCAGCTGATGAGCTTTCGTACACGGCTCACGACCTGGATGATGGGTTACGCTCTGGGATGATAAACCCACCGATGCTGGAGGGAATCACCCTGTGGGAGATACTGGTAGAGAGCATTGGCTGGCACGAGCAAGTATTGGACGACTTATCGCGGCACAGGATGATCCGCAATTTAATCGATATGGAAGTCACCGACCTTATCCATGCGACCGATCAACAATTGCGCCAGAGTGGTGTCAGATCGGTGCTGGAGCTGCAGAGCCTGCCTTACAATGTGGTGACTTTCAGTGAGGAGATGCACCAACGAAACCGCCAGCTCAAAGATTTCCTATATAACAACCTGTACCGTCACCACCGGGTGGTCCGCATGGCCGTCAAGGCTCAACGTATCATCAGCGATCTTTTCAATGCATATCAACGCGAGCCGGCTATTTTGCCGATCCATATTCAAGAATGGATTAAAGAACGCGAGCTGGAACGCACCATCTGCGATTATATTGCGGGGATGACCGACCGGTTTGCTGTGGAAGAATACCAAAAGCTTTTCGACCCGGTGATGAAGCCTTAGGGGTATATATATGGAGCAAGAATTTTACCTGACATCAGAAGGAGCAGCCAAACTGAAAGCTGAGCTGGAACAGCTCAAAGGTCCAAAACGAGAAGAAATGGCTAAACGCTTGCGGTCTGCCATCCAGATGGGCGACCTATCGGAAAACGCTGATTATCACAAGGCCAAAGAGGACCAGGGATTTATGGAAGGAAGGATCCAGGAGCTCGAGCGGATCTTAAAATACGCCAAGATTATCGATGAAGAAGAACTCCCCACCGATACCATTCAGGTTGGGTCACGCGTCACGGTGAGGGAAGGTAATGACCCTCCTGAGACATACTTTCTGGTGGGGGCGACGGAAGCTGACCCACGCAATGGAAAAATCTCGAACGAATCCCCAATCGGCCGGGCATTATTAGGCGGTCATGTGGGTGATGAGGTAATTGCCAGTACGCCGGGTGGGGAGATTAAGCTAAAAATACTCAAGATTGAATAGATTTAAAAACTGAAGTCCTATTATTTTTAAGACAAATAGAGTGGAATGGTCGATGCCAATCCACTCTAGGCAGGTAAGGAAAGGCTGATTTACTGCTTCTGCCAGATGGCAAGCTCAAGAACCAGCGAATCGAAATAACTGTTGTCGGGTAAGGCTCCTTGCCCATAAGCCATATCCACCACACGGGCAACCAGGCGTAAGGTGGCGGTTTCGAGCACAGTCTGCCCCCCTGAGTTAGCCTGGAATGGCTCTCCCTTGGCTTCCAGTTTCTGCCGGATAGCAGGGTCATTGAAGGCATGTGCGCTCATCAAAACTTTGGTCACAGTTTGGATATCATTCTTGTCGAATAACCAAACTTCAAAGGCAGTCACCTTTTTAGGAGCTCCGACCCCAATAGTCTCGGAGATACCGACTCCACACTCACCCAAGAACTCTCCCGAGGGCGAATCGATGCTGAATGAGTCATCAAACAAGTCATCGCCGGCTTTATAGGAAGCCATGAATTGGGCCATGGGGGCTTGTTCACCCGGTGCGGGGTAATTCGTCCAAGCCGTCGAGGGTTCAAGGGCAGTTTCTGAAGGCTGAATGCCTGGTTCAGTCCCGGCCATGCGCTTACGATTCTGCAGGACAAAATAAACCACGATGCCTGCGATGGCTAATGCCATGATCACACACATGACAATGAGTAATGTGGTGGTGTTAAATCCTGCACCTTTAGCTGGGGTGACAGTGGGAGTGACACCTGGAGCAGCCGTGGCAGGCTGGACTTGCCCGGTTGTGGATATCGCATCCTCAAATTGATTGATCCAAACCGGGTCGATATTTCCGGGGTTTAACTTTATACGCGTCAACGCATCGGTCCCGGCGTTACCCAAAGCGTCGTACTCCAGTTTTGCTGCTGCGGCATCGCCTGTGACGTTATATGAAATGATCGCCATTTGCAGCCACCGATCCTGATAGCCAGGATGAAGGTTCGCTGGTGCGGCATTGTACCATCGGACTGGCCATAGCCACCAGCCGAGGATGGGAAGGCCAATGATTAATCCCACCACCAAGCCGACTATCCCAGCGATGAGCGGTCTTTTTAAGTATTCGCGGATCTGGTTCATCATGATTACTCTCCAGACCTGAGATTCTGTTGACTCAGGAGCAGTATCAAGATTCAATATAACTTTGTGATGGGTCTTATTTTAGACGATTGTTAAAAAACATGCAACTAGATTTAATGAATAAATGAGTACGGTGCAAGAGGCGTGCCAGAGAGAACCAGGCGATAACCATGGTCGCTCAAAAAAAAGAACGCTGCGTATCCTGTCGAATATGCAGCGTTCGGATTAACCCCGGTAGATCAGACCCAGGAAGTGGGTTTATACCCTGATGATTTTGAGTTAATTACCTACTTCCGCGGTCTCTTCAACCGTTACCTGATCGAGAGGGAAAAGATTTTCGCATTGCAGGCATTGAGCCTGATTCTTGTTAGCCACTACCAGCAGACCACCACATTCTGGACAAGGCCTAGGCAGGGGTAACTTCCAGGAAGTGAAATCGCAATTGGGATAGTTGGCGCAGCCATAGAAAGTGCGCCCTTTGCGCGTCTTGCGCGCCACGATATCGCCCTGGTCTTTGGGACATAACACACCAATCTTTTCCAGCCAGGCTTCAGTATGGCGGCAATCGGGGAAACCGCTACAGCTGATGAACTTACCATAACGCCCCCAGCGGATAACTAGCTCCTTACCGCATTCCGGACAGAGGCGTCCGATGGGTTCAGGCCCCATATTCATCTCGGGCATATTCTGCTCTGCCTGAGCTACCTGCTTGGCAAATGGTCCATAAAACTCACGAATTGAATCGACCCAGTCGCGCTTGCCGTCAGCGATTAAATCCAGGTCTTCTTCCATTTTGGCAGTAAAGCCCACATCCACCACTCCGGGGAAATGTTCAGTGATCAGGTCATTGACCAAAATTCCGGTCTCGGTAGGTGATAAGCGCTTCCCCTCCCGCAAGACATATCCGCGCTGCTGGATAGTGCTCAGGATGGGTGCATAGGTGGAAGGCCGACCAATGCCGTATTCCTCTAAAGTGCGGACCAGGGTAGCTTCTGTGTAACGGGGTGGGGGTTGAGTGAAGTGTTGCTCAGGGAGCAAGCGCACCAGCCGCTGGTTTTGCCCTTCAAAGATACCAGCAGGGATACGGGCATTCTCTTCTTCCTCTTCGGATACCTGATCTTCGTCTTTTGCTTCTTCGTATACCACCAGGAAACCCGGGAATTTGACCGTGGAACCGGAAGCACGCAGCAAGTACTCATGGTAAGCGGATTTTGCGGTGACTTCCACCGAAAGTGTGTCGAACACCGCAGCTTCCATTTGAGAGGCGACAAAACGCTGCCATACCAGCTGGTACATGCGGAGCTGGTCGCGATTAAGGAATTCTTTGATCGAGTCAGGCTGGCGCATGACGGAAGTGGGGCGGACGGCCTCATGGGCTTCCTGAGCACCCTTGGCCTTAGTTTGATAAACAGGAGGCTCAGGTGGCAGGAATTTCTCACCATAACGTGCCGAAATAAATTGGCGTGCCTCCGATTGAGCTGTCTCAGCCACATTGGTTGAGTCGGTACGCATATAGGTGATTAAACCGACTGCCCCTTCGCCCAAGTCGATCCCTTCATAGAGCTGCTGTGCGAGGGCCATGGTCCGTCGGGCGGTATAACCCAGACGACGGGAGGCTTCTTGCTGCATGGTGCTGGTGGTAAATGGAGCGGATGGTTTTCGCCTGCGTTCACCGCGTTTGATCTTTGAAATCACGTAGGCTGAAGCATCCATATCTGCCAGGATCGGCTGGACATCGGATTGCTTGCCTAAAACCGGATCTTCGGCATCGATCTTTGCCAGCTTGGCGATGAATGTCTCTTTGAGCTTCTCAGGGCGCAGCTCAGCGGCAATCGACCAATATTCAACCGGGACAAAGGCTTCGATCTCGCGCTCGCGCTCGACCACCAACCGCAGGGCGACGGATTGGACCCGTCCGGCGGAAAGGCGACTGCGAACCTTGCGCCACAGTAGCGGGCTGAGGTTGTAGCCAACCAAACGATCGAGGATGCGGCGGGCTTGCTGGGCATCAACCAGATCCATATCGATGCCGCGCGGGTGAGAAAAAGCCTCATTGATAGCAGGCTCGGTTATCTCGTGGAATACCACCCGGCGAGTGCGCTTGGGTTCAATTTTGGCCGATTCCAGCAAATGCCAGGCGATGGCCTCCCCTTCACGGTCGGGGTCGGTGGCCAGATAAATCTCCGCATGCGACTTGGCAAGCGCTTGAATCTCCTTGACCACGGGACGTTTCTCGTTCGGCACACGATACTTGGGTGCAAAATCATGCTCCACATCCACGGAGAGTTGGGAATGCAACAAATCGCGCACATGCCCAACCGAAGCTTTGACAGTGTAACCCTTGCCCAAAAAACGACCCACCGTGCGAGCCTTAGCGGGTGATTCAACGATGACCAGCTTGCCCTTGCGATTGTCACCTTTCTTGGGAGCGACCATCCCAGCATGAGCCGGGGTATTCCCCATGCGAAAGAGGGTGGTGCCACAAACAGGGCACACACCCCGTGTAGCCGGTGTGCCATTACCAGTAAAGACCGGCTGTGGATCCGTTATTTCCCGCTTCATTCGACACTTGACACAATATGCTTCCAAAGTAAACCTCCTGGTTCTCGAACTAGTAATTTTTATTTCTAAGCTTCGAATTCAAGCTTGAGGATGGTAAACAACTTACGCTTCATAAGCCTCAGGACGTTCCCTCACGGCCACATAATTCATCCCGCCTACCTGTCTCACCATGCCTTTCAATTCCATCATCGCCAAAGCAGCGGAAACTGTTTCGATAGGCATATCTGCCTGGGCGCGGATTTCATCCACATGCATCGGTTCATGAGTGAGCAGTTTGAACAGGCGCGCCTCAACCGGGTCTGAAGGTAGTGCCACCCGAACGGTGCGATGCTCGGTGACCATTGATAAATTCAAAGCCTCGAGCACATCCTGCGGGTTCAGGAGAGGTTGGGCGCCATCCCGGATCAGCCGGTTGGTTCCCTGGCTCTGAGGGGCATTGATATTCCCCGGCACCGCGAAAACGTCCCGTCCTTGTTCGGCTGCAAATGTGGCCGTGATCAAAGCTCCACTGGTAAGCCCAGCCTCAACGATGATGACCGCAATAGACAGACCCGAAATGATGCGGTTGCGGGGAGGAAAGTTAATGCCATCAGGCTGGGTGCCAAGGGGGTAATCACTGATCAGGGCACCATGCTCCATAATTTGGTCCGCCAACCGCCTGTTTTCGGGAGGATAAACCTGGTCAATGCCATTGCCCAGCACAGCCAGGGTACGTCCGCCGGCGTTAATCGCAGCCTGGTGAGCAATGGAATCAATCCCACGCGCCAAACCACTGACAATGGTCACTCCGCTTTGGGATAAAGCGGTAGCGACTTCCTCGGCGACCTGGCGCCCATAAGCTGTCACACGCCTCGTGCCGACGATGGCGACAGCCCATTCATCCTCAGGCAGCAAAGCGCCACGCACATACAAGACAGGTGGAGGCTGATCGATCTCATTCAAATGACGGGGGTAACTGGCATCATCCCAGGTGAGCACCTCGACCCCCAGTGATTGGATGCGGTTCGATATCTGGTCCAGCGAAACACCCTTACGCACGCGCTGGAAGGATTCGACGATTTTTTGGCTAAGACCTACATCCTTCCATGCCTCGGGAGAGGCATTCCAGGCAGCATCAGGACTGCCAAAAGCATCCAGCAAAGCTTTGAACCTGACCGAACCTATCCCCTTGACCAGGTTTAGCCCAACCCAATACATCCTGGGGTCAGCCAAGGTCAAGCCTCCTCCGCCAGCATCCCAGGGATCAGATGCACGGTGATCTCACGTTTCGCCAGATCGATGCTCCGGATAAAGTCATCT
>Ga0153916_10003719_pt1 | contig 11406 bp, 10 predicted proteins | sample Opewatmetagenome_FD_109642 | JGI IMG/M metagenome (GOLD analysis project Ga0153916, IMG submission 109642) | Freshwater wetland microbial communities from Ohio, USA - Open water 3 Core 3 Depth 4 metaG | ecosystem: Environmental > Aquatic > Freshwater > Wetlands | place: USA: Ohio, Lake Erie...
CCAGCTTATCCCGAAACTATAGAAGATAGGCCTAGCGATTCTACTGTCTCTCTTGTCGGGACTCCTTTGTTGTTCCAGCCCCGTAGCGCATAGTACTTCTCCAAACACTCCTCAAAATCGTTGTGACTAATGTATGCCTTCATGCCCTTCGAAGGACCTATAGTTTCCTCCTGCCAGAACTTGGGAGGAAGGATATCATTAGCTCTGGTTATACCTTCGCGCAAATTGAACAAGCGTGTGAGAGTCTCCACTCTCTGACCAAATCGGGATATGCTCTCATCAGTGTAATTCAGGCCAGTTGCCCCATTCACCAGTCTGACCTTCTGTTCCCTAGACATGGGAAAGTGCCAAGTGAAGTGGCACACAACCATGGAGTCCGTGAGCGTCTTTGTATCTCGCTCCCAGACCATTGACTCTACTACATCTAGGGCTGAGGAATTTGGCTTTTCGGCGGTCTGAGGCCAGCCTCGTAGATGGCTTGCGCCTACGTCGCCCGTGGCATATGTAAGACCAAGGCCTTTCTTTCCCCGAGGGTCCCAGGCAGCTGCTTCAAGGCCCTTTACGTGTACTGCAAGGTCCCCACTTCCGCGTCCGATTTCCTCTGCAGCTCTTTGGGTTCCCTTGGCAAGGATTCCGCCGAAACCTTCCCTGAATGCAATCATCCTCATTAGCCGAAGTGCAGCAGCACTATCTCCAAAACGCAAAGGAAATCCAATATCATCTTCACAAAGGATACCTGTTTCAAACGAATCCATCGCGAAGCTAATTGCAGAACCGGTACTGATAGTATCAAGTCCGAGATCATCTGCAAGGTAGTTGAGTTGGAGGACTGCCTGGAATTCATCGATGCCCAGACTGCCTCCACACAGTCCCAAGGTTTCGTACTCGACTGTAGATTCGACAACGACGCCTGGATTGCTTGGATCTTCTGTCTTGTATGCATGGGTACAACGCATGATACAATGCGGGCAAGAGAGATGGTCTCCAGCGGCCAACTCAGGGTAGTTCTCTGGCATGAGCAGTCTATAGTCTTCAAAGTAGCTATTACGCCAGTTTCTTGTTGGAAACTGTCCTCGTTCATTAGCTACCTCAACAAGAGAACCAGTTCCGTAGTACTTGAAGTCGTCATCTGTCTTTTCCTTCCAAATTGCCGCGACAGATCGATTTACTTCACGCAGGGCGCTTGGGTCGTGAGCTACCATTCTGTGCGTGCCTCTTGCAGCAATGCCCTTCAGATTCTTCGAACCAAGAACAGCGCCAACTCCGCCTCGTCCGGTCTGATGAGCTAGTTCGCAGCAGCCCGTAGCAGTGAGTACCATGTTTTCACCTGCAGGTCCAATCACATAGACAGCGGATTCTCTTGCTGAGGATTCATGGATCAGTCTTGTCGCTTCTTGAGTTCCTTTGCCCCAAAGAACCTGAGCTTCATTGAATTGAACAACGTCGTCTTCAATACTCAACCAAATAGGTGTGTCCGATTTGCCACTCACTGCAAGCACATCATAGCCAGAGTTCTTGATCTCGCGGCCGAGAGCTCCACCACAGTGTGAATCAATGAAGAGTCCTGTCAGTGGTGATTTTGTTATGAGAGACCACCTACCTACGTTGGGAGCAGGCAATCCTTGGAGTGGACCTGTCATGAAGAATAGCACATTCCTCGGTCCCAATGGGTCAATACCTGCGGGGAGCTCACGGTATAACAAGTAAGCACCAAGCCCCTTTCCTCCGATGAAGTCTTCGTACGACTTCGATGGCAACTCCTCAATTCTAGTCATTCTATCAGTCAGGTCGACCCAGAGTGTCTTGCCATTCCAGCCTTTGTACCTCATCATCGGAACCTCAAAGTGCACGCCAGTGGACCTACTTACTGAATCTCGATCTTTGAAATCGTATCGATATCAACATCTCGAAGATTGTTGAGGAGGGCCATCATGACATCGTTGATTACGCTTGCTACAAAGTCATTCATAGGGAGTTTCTTACCCTTGACGTATACTTCGATATTTCTAGCCATGGTAATTCACCAAACGCTCGCTGCAGAATGCATGAGATGGATTTCTGTTATTATGCTTTTGCAACAGTCCACGCGTTGTCCATAACGGTTTTATACCACACATCTCCGTTTCTTGCGACTGATGGTAACTATCACCATGAGAGGAATTACGAAATGGGCCGTATGAGTTCTGCATTCTCTGCTATTGGAAGAAAGAAGACTGAAGGAGAACCAGCTGATATCGTTGGTCGGCTTGCTGGTATTGGCAACATATTCGGCATCATCGCTGCTGCTGTCGGCCTTCTGGCTGGAGTTCCTCTAGTCCCGCTCACAGCCACTCCTTGGGAAGTAACCTCCACAGCGCCAATTCAATGGACTGTTGGGGGCAATGCCATGTATCCAACATTGACAACAGCTTTCATGGGATTGCTAGCCATTGGTCTGCTGCTTCAAGCTCTTGGCTCTCGGGACTTGCGGGCGCGTCTTGGTACCATTTTCGGATCAGTTCTATATGCCGCTTTCATTCTTGCCTGTTTCATCGCAGTCTATGCTCTTTTTGGATTTCGCAATGTAACCTATCCAGAACTAATAGCAGGATATCTTCAGATAATGTATCTCTTTGGATCCATCTTCGTCATTGCATGGCAGATGGTATCCGTCCTCTATGTCGATTCGAGTAAGACTTGGCTGGGTTTTGGCGCAGGTATGCTCAACGGTATGTTCATTCCAATACTTGCACTTGGTCAGGTGCTCGGCTCCTCGCTTACATACATTGCCTATGGCATCCTACTCGTCGGTCAGCTAATGTCAGTATCGTTCTGGTGGGCACCTCACTCCACCATAAGGGAATTCGCTAGAAGTCCAAGTAAGGCGAAATTCGCCTTTGGACTGAGTGGGTTCTTGACTTTCCTAATTGGCTCAGCGGCTGTATTCATTGGTCCAATAGCAGAACACCCTTCAGGGGGATTGATATGGCGTCCGTGGAGCACAACAGCACCCTACAACACGTTACTCTATGACTCTCCGATTGAATATGTAACGAACCCAGCACTCGTTTTCGGTTTTCTTGCAGCAATGGTATTTTGGCTCACGCTCTCCCCGAGGCTTGGCGCAAAGGAATTGAAGACCACAATGATAGGTGACGACATCATCAAGGGAGGAAGTAAGTGGCTTGCTATCTTCTTGGCAATGATTGGTGTTCTTGCTTGTGGCCAAGCAGGTACGTTTTCGGAGGGTGTAGGTTCGTGGGGATTCTTCATTGTCATCGGTCCTGCAGGTGCAATGATTCTCATTGGGGCACTCTACACTGCCAAGACGGACATTATAACGGGCTTTCCGCTCATAATTGCGGGAGCCCTTACAATGGTCAGTCCATTTTCACTGGGAATTATAATCACCGTTGCGTGGGCTATGGTCATCCTAACACAGCTTTTCCTGATGATTGAGAGCCTTGTGCGCGGGCTGACTGGATTCAGTCAAGGAGCGCTCTCAGTCGTAATGAGCCTGCTGGCATCGGTGGCCATCATCGCCTTCATTCTCGGGGCATTCGGTAGCGGACCACTGGCTCTTTGGCCAACAAACAGATGGTTCAATATCTCCCTAATACCTGGAATCTCTCCCGAGATTCAATCATCTGTAGTCATTATTCTGCCTTTTCTTATGCTACTTCTCAGGAATGCTGCACTCACAGGATTCGCTCATGGTAGAGGATATACCACCGGGGGCATCTTGATGGGCATCACAGCGCTGTTTGCACTGATGATTCCCGTCATCGCAGGGAATGTCACAGTGACACATGAAGCTAATACTGGAGCCGCATTGATGCTTGCACTCTATTCAGTGAGCGTTGCATTGATAATGTCCTTGAATCTGAACCTGGCAAATGATGTCGAAGAACGGGGACATTCGTTCGAAGGCACATTCATCAAAGTTGCCACTATTGCACAAGTAGTCCTTGCGGCACTTGCAGCGATACTCGTGATAATCAGTTTCAGTGGCATTCCAACAGCGCAGGATATTGCATTAGTGATATCGATTTTCGTGACCTTCATGGTAGGTACTGAGATCCTTTCAGTAGTTGGATGGCTGATCGCTGGCATTAGGCTTGGCCTTCTAAGAGAGGGTTTCAGATTCCAAAGAATCGAAACATGAGAAATCCATAGTCCTAGGATTCCCGAGAGGTAATCGACTATGGCTCTTCAGGTGGCAGGCGTCGAAACAAGGCCTCGGTGAGCCTCTGTGGCTTTTCTGCTGGTGCATGGATTCTCCGCGGCACCCGATGAGCTCAGAACACTGGCTCAGTTTCTTGAGAGCCAGAACATTGCGTCCTTCGCAGTTCGGGTCGCAGGTCATAGTACGAGTCCTGATGATTTGAAGAGAAACACTTGGTCTGATTGGTACAATTCAGTTAGGGATGGATTCACCCTTGTGAAATCATGGAATCCAATTCATCTTCTAGTTGCAGGTTTCTCCATGGGAGGAGCATTGTCAGTATTACTGGCCTACGACGTGAGAGGTGTTGACGGCCTTGTTCTTCTGGCTCCAGCTCTGAAAATCGGCGGAGTTCTTCCCAAGTTAGTTCCATTACTCAAACATTTCGTGAGCGACCGAGAAGTTGACTTCGTGAGGGCGCAGGAGCCTTATGAAATCAAGAGAACCAAATACTCACGTGAACCGGTTTCTACATACCACGAGCTGTTCAAGCTACAGAAGAAAGCTCGTCAGAATCTCAGAAGAATCACTATTCCTACTGTTATCATTCAGGGAACCAATGACAGGACGATAAATCCACGGAATGGATAGGCTGCTTACAATGGTATCGGATTTCAAGAAAAAACTGTATATAATTGACTGTGCGGAGCACGTTATTCCATGCCATTGGACTAGAGCAAGAGCATACCCCTTGAGTCAGAAGTTTGTTGAGGAAATCATAACGAAGACTTAGGCTGAGAATTTTCTCAGTGCATCTAGTCCAATATTAGGGAAATCAGTAATCATGCCATCGACCTCAAGTCGAAGGAGTTCGGACATTCTTGAGGAATCATTAACAGTCCAAGGATGGATTTTCAGCGAGTTTCCATGAGCCTCTTTCACCAGATCATGCGTGACTAATGAATGAAGAGGATTCATCGCATTTGCTCCAAGGTCAACGACGTAGGGAATCAACCCATCCATTGGTTTGGCAATCAGGGCACCGGTGCAAACATCCTGATTGAGTTCCTTCATAGCAAGAAGGGATCCATGGTAGAAGGATGACACAACAATGCTATCAAGCATACTTCTATCGGTCACCAAATCAAGGACATTCTTCTCTACACCAAGGGCTTTCAACTCAATATTCACACTCATATGGCCACGGGCCAGATCAAGAACTTCGCCGAGCAGGGGGATTCTCTCGCCTCGGCCAGCATCAAGTCTCCGGATCTCACGCAGAGTCATCTCCGCCACAATCCCAGAACCATTTGTTGTCCGGTCCACAGAACTGTCGTGTATGCATACTAGATGACCATCAAGAGTTTCATGGATATCAAGCTCGATCATCGGTACTCCCAAATCCAGAGCTGTGCGATAAGATAGCATTGTATTCTCCGGAGCTAACCCTGCAGCACCTCGATGTCCAATAATCAAGCATTCCTGCAATACCAATCACCCCGCCGAACTTGTATCATTCGTCTTCTGGAGTAATGCCTGTTCCTCCGCAACGAGGGCAAGTCTCACCGCCGACACTCCCACTGCCCTTACAATAGTAACAGCCCTTGCGTTGCACTTCCATCGACTTGTCAACGCCTTTTGATACTGCGACCCCAAGAGCAACCAGTACGACGCCTGCGAACATGCCCAGTAATGAAGGAACGTAGTAAAGCTCAGATAATGGCAGCACGATGAAGAGTGAGACCAAAAAGACCAACACACCAATGAAGCCGAGCCCGAAACCGATTTTCAATCGTTCCATCCGGATATCCCACTTAGATCAGTCATTTCGGACTGAGTTGAATCACACCTAGAACGCACTCTCTCTCTCCCTCTAATAGATTGTGGCGCAACAAGATTGTCCACCTCTATTGGCGAAGAGTCCAACCCTAAGAGATAATAGCAGAGAACACATCAGATGCTCTAGTGCGGGAGATAGGACACGATGTCGAGAACTGACCTCTTTTCAAGATATACACAGCTATACGCCAAGGCTCAGGCAAGGGAGATTGTCCCCGCAGGACCATTTGTGCGGCAGCTGACAGATATTCCTCGAAAGCAGTACGACGTGGGACTATTCTTCAGACCAACACGGACTACCCGAACTGCTCAGCTCTACATCGGCAATCCGATTCCAAGTGAGATATGCGAGCAGGAAGGTTTCTTGGAAACCGATGATGCAACCTATCTAAGCAGAACCCTCCTCTCAAAATTCCGGACTCTTGACTTCCTGAGAGTGGTGATCTCTGCTGGAGGAGTGTGTGAGAGCAAGCAGGAGCGTGTGGATTTTTTAAAGACAGGACAGCGTGTAATTGATGTGATATTGAGGAAGCTGCGTAACGTCATGCATTTGGCTGAGTTTGGGCCCTTTCGATTTGATAGATGTGTCAAGACATTGAACGAATTCCTTGTAACAGATTTGAAGATGGATGATGTCTCTGTCGAGGCTGCTTCAATCCCGTTTACCGTCGCAAACCCTCAATACATTCTTCTAGCAGATAATGACCTGATCGTCATCGATGATGAGCCACGAGTTCCGCAAGGGGAATTCTTCCTTGTCGGGGGCCTAGGATATACGTTCGACAAGACCGAGGGCGCTGTGAGTGAAGCGCGTCTGTTCAGGTCGACAACAGACTTAAGCCCCCAGGGAATTGATGAGGCCTACATTGATAGAATGATCTCGAGAATAACAGAAGACTTTCAGAATAGTCTGCACTCGCTTGTTTTCGCAGACGTCTGGAAGAAGGGCAGCGCAAAACCGATAGGAGTCAACTTCGGAGGCGACCTTCTTGTGAAGGCAGAGCCAAGCAGTGAAATATGGGCAGGCGTCTTTGAAGTATATGTGAAGTCACCTAAAGCATAAGGATATCAAATGCATCTATTGCCATGAACACTGCTCTAAAGGCGTATATTCTGAATGTGTAAGATGCCGCTCCCTCTACCATTCCATCAATCGCATTTCGCAAGATGGAAAGCGAATTAGAGCCGGAGGTGTCCAATAACGACGCAAGACTATCTAGGGTCAAGTAGTGGACACCATTCCCAGCAGCCAATGCTACATCATTGACAAGAACATCAAGAGACCCATAGATGTTGTCAGGCCTTCCAGAGACATCGGTAGCATTGCCGACATTCCCTAGGCGCATGGACCAGCGAGATCCCAGCCGTGCTATCGAACTTGAATACGAATGAACAAGGTATTCACCTACATCGCCCTGCATCTCAAATGAAAAACGCGAGCGTTCACAAAGAACTGTGTAGTCGTCCCACATGCCCATTGTAGGGACAGTCAGACCACACAATCTCATCGTCAATGTATCGCCATCCTGAGTGTCATCAACAACGAAGGGCTCCACCAAGACGCCAGCTTCCACTCCAGAAGAAACAATATCCGCATGCAACTGTGTTGCCTCATACTCTATAGCATTCAGGTCGACTGAGTACAGCGAAGTCCTCATGAGCCCGCTAAATCCAATAAGATCGAGACTTCGAGTTTCAACCATTAGTGCCTGCCACTCCGGCCTTGAAAGAGTCATGTCAAAAATAATGCTGAGAGGCATATTGGCAATGTTTGCCAAAGTCACGTTCATCAGGTACGATAGCGATACTCTGTGATTCCTGTAGATGTCCTCAATCAGCTCAGTTGTGGCTAGAGCAGAGGAAGGATTCTCAGCAAGCACTTCACGACCAGGTGTGAGTGTGATGGAATATGAGATTTCAGTTTGGTTGATTTCCACCAACCAATCGCGTAATCTAGACCACGATAGCGTATCGTTTTCGAGAACTCTAAAGTCGAGATTGAAGGAATTAGCGGATATGTTGGAGAGCAACTCCGTGGTTGGCAAGATATCTCGATATGGGTAATCGAAACTCGACAGAGGCATACTTAGGGCGATCTGGGGAACTTGCTCTACGCTTGAAACAGCAATAGGATTCTGCCCCATCAATACAATAGATACAGGGAATGTCAGACCTAGCAAATTGAGTAGCAAGATGTATGCCAGTCCTTTCTTTCCTGCCTGTCTAAGGCTGCTTTTGGGGCGGAATCGGCCCAAGAGGAAGATGACAGCTGCCGCGATGATATTGAGCAATAGGCAGATCACGAATCCTCTGATAAGACTAGACAACACACCGAAAAAAACTGAACAGATCACCAGGAAGACAAAATTCCAAGCAGCAATGCGTTCGCGATAATATGCAAGCGTCATCAGGGGGAGAAAGATCATCAAGGGAAGGATATAGAGGACGATCGGCAGCGAATCAACAAGCCCTACACCACTCAGGGTCATGCTCAATGTCACCGATAACATCACATAAAGAATAAGAATCACATTCACTGCCAAAACCATTGTAACGAAGAGATGCAGAAATCTATCATATCTCGTTGCGTAATTTATCTTTCTTCTAGCGCCTCTGCGTGCCTCGAGAATCTTGCTCATCATTAGTTCCCACAAAATCAGAACTCTCCAGATAAGGTTAGGGTACGTAGATAAATGAACGAAACACACCCAACCGTTAAGATGAAGTGGATGTCATGAGTCCCATTACTGGTCATTCCTCATGTTTGATGTAGCGGTTATTGGTGCGGGTCCCGCAGGATCCACAGCCTCGCGATACTTGGCAAAGCAAGGGCTGAAGGTGTGCATCATAGACAAAGATACATTTCCGAGGAACAAACCCTGTGGGGGTGGATTCGCACAAGGGCTCTTGGATGATTTCCCCTATCTGAAGAAGAGAGCAGATGAGTTTCTCAAGGGCATCGCTAGACTGGGCATTCTACACTCTCCGAATCTACATATCGCGCTCTCGGGCAAAGTGGAAATGGCCATGACGTTGAGAACTGATTTTGACAATGTGCTTCTTGAGAGCGCTCTGGAGCAGGGTGCAGCTTCTTACATTGGTTCGCGGGCAAGGCACATTACAATTAGACCAGGTTCTTCAAAGGTCGAGCTCGCCAATGGTAACTCCATTAAGTCATGCATGATTGTTGGAGCAGACGGAGTTTCCAGCATCGTTGCACGTGAGTCAGGCCTTCAGCGTAGCTGGCCCAAGAGCAAAATAACTGCTTGCCGTGTTGCCGAGGTGCCAGCTAAGCAGGACGAAATCATTGACAGATACACAGAAGACCTGCAATACCATTTCTATGCCAGCTTTGGCGGACTACCAGGATATGGATGGATCTTTCCAAAACGAGAAACAATCAATGTAGGTCTAGGAATCGTTGGCGCTCATGCACGTGGACTACCTACAATATTCGAAACATTTGTTCGGTATCTAAAGAGTGAGAATCTTCTCGCGAGAGATGCAGACCTCTCATCAGTCAGGGGAGCTCTTGTCCCAACAGGGGGACCTGCGAAGAAGACAGTCAGCGACGGCTGCCTTATTGTCGGAGATGCGGCAGGTATGGTAGACCCCCTGACTGGAGGAGGAATTGCCTATGCCATGAGGGCTGGTCGTCATGCATCGAGAGCGATTGCTACTGCTTTCGACAATGGGCTGGAGCATGAAACTCTCTTGAAGTACGAGCAGTCATGGAAGAACGATTTTGGAAAGGACTTCAAGGGTCACTTGCTTGCACAGAAGGTCATCACGAGCCCCTTTACAGACCTGTTCTTTGAGATAGGGCGACGTGATGAACTGATTCAAAAGATGGTGTCTGAGTCCATGGATAATTCCTCTAAAAGCAAAATCGATACAAGGAACTTGGTCCTGCGAACTCTACTTGTCTGTCTACGCGGAGCCCTAGGGATATAGAGGAATTGCCGTTGTCGAGAATCTATAAGAAGGAATAAATGATGGTACTCGCCTGTAATTGCATTCCGTTTCTCAAAATGCAAGAGAGGCGACTAAGCTTTGGAAAGACCATGGTACAAAAATTACGTTGAAGGTACTCCAAGAGAGATTAAGATTCCCGAAGGACCGCTTTGGAGAGGTCTCGATGATGCAGTCAAGAATTATCCTGATAACATCGCGCTCTTTTTTGAAGGAGTCAAAATCACATATCGCGAACTAGGAGAGCTTGTAGATAGAGCAGCAAATGGCTTCGCGAAGTTGGGAGTGAAGAAGGGGGACTCTGTGGCAATCATGCTCATCAACTGTCCCCAGTTCGTGATATCATACTTTGGTGTACTGAAGTGTGGAGCAATAGTCACGCCAGTGAATCCCTTGGCTGTGCCCAAAGAATTGAGAATCTACCTGCAGGATACAAAGGCCAAGGTCATTGTTGTTCTTAATTTCTTCTACGGAGTCGTTGAGGCTGTACGTGCAGAGTCAAGCATTGAGAAGGTCATAGTCGCTGCCGGGTGGGACATGATGTCCAAGATCAAACAGATTCTGGCACCCAAGACCGTCTACAAGAAAGAGATGAAGCATGTTCCTCCGCTTCGCGAAGGGGACATTCTCTGGAATGATTTCATCACGAGTGCAGTCCCGGAACCACCAGAAGTCAAGATAGATCCAGCTAAGGATATCGCAGTCTATCAGTTTACCGGTGGAACAACGGGAATCCCGAAGGCCGCAATGCTTACCCATAACAATCTGAAGGCAAATTGCGAGCAGTGCGGAGCATGGATGGAGTGGATGGCTGAGCGTGGAAAAGAATCGTTTATTGCTGCACTTCCGCTTCAACATATTTTCGGACAGACAATCTCCATGAACTTGGCAATTGCCTGGGGGAGCACAATAATCTTGGTGCCAAATGCTAGGGACATTAAGCACCTCCTAGAACTCATACACAAACAACGACCAACATTCTTCCCAACAGTATCGACACTAGCCATTGCCATATACAGTCATCCTGATGCCAAGAAATACGATTTGACTTCACTGAAACTCTCTATTGCAGGCGCGATGGCATTACCGCCCGAGGTGACACGAAGATTCGAGGAAGTCACAAACTCAATCATCATTGAAGGCTACGGGCTAAGTGAGGCTAGTCCTGTCACACACGCCAATCCGCTGGATAAGAAAACAAGGAGAATTGGTTCAATTGGTCTGCCATTCCCAAGTACAGACTGCAAGATTGTTGATCTAGATGATCGGTCAAAGGACTTGCCAGTTGGAGAGGTTGGAGAGCTTGCTGTGAAAGGGCCCCAGATAATGAAAGGGTATCACAACCGTCCCGATGAAACCGCTGATGTCCTTTCAAAGGATGGATGGCTGTACACAGGAGACATCGCCAAACTCGACAAGGATGGGTGGACATATATCGTTGACCGCAAGAA
>Ga0153916_10003720_pt1 | contig 11405 bp, 11 predicted proteins | sample Opewatmetagenome_FD_109642 | JGI IMG/M metagenome (GOLD analysis project Ga0153916, IMG submission 109642) | Freshwater wetland microbial communities from Ohio, USA - Open water 3 Core 3 Depth 4 metaG | ecosystem: Environmental > Aquatic > Freshwater > Wetlands | place: USA: Ohio, Lake Erie...
CCCTGCCGCCGGTCGAGCAGCGCGACGAGGCCCTGCCGCACGACCTCGTGGTCGTCGACGACGAGCAGGCGCAGCGGTCGGGCCACCGGTTCGCCGGTCATCTGGTCTCCTGTTCGGATGGGCGGTCTGTCGCGTCCAGTGTGACGATGATACGGGTCCCGGCGCCAGGCACGTCGTGACTCGTGGGGAGAGCGGCCGCCGCGGCCGCTCTCCCGGTTGGTGTCAGGCGACCTCGCGAAGGCGACCCGACTCCACCTCGTAGACGAGACCGTGAACTGGTACGTCCTTGATCCAGGGATGGGACTGGATCCGGGTGACCTGCGAGCGCAGGTTGGCCTCCAGCTCGTCGGTCACGTCGAGGGCGTCGGGCGAGCCGGGGGCGGGTGCGTCGTCATCCATCGGATCGGGAAGGAGGAACAGCTCCTCGAGCTCGTTGATCCGGATGACGACGCTGGCGGGCGACGCGAGCTCGACTCGCAGGACCGAGCCGGTGACGGTCGTCGACGCCACCCGCTCGGCGGGGAAGATCGAATGGTCCCTGATGGCGCCTGCCACTTCGATCTCGACCGTGATGGCGCCCTGCATCGCGAACCGGGCATAGCTCACGCCCGCGTACCGCTCGACGAAGACGGTCGTACCGAGGGCGCGTACGCGGTGGCTCCGGCTCTGGCGGGCGGTCGGCGGCGCCGGGTGGATCTCGACCGCGCCCGCGCCGCCGCGAGGCCCGGCCGAACGGCGACTGCCTGTGCTCTTGATCGGAGACACGAATCTGCTCCTCAGACGGTCGGACCGAGCGCACCGAGCGCGTGGCGCGCGGCCCGGACTACGGGTCCTCCGGCGGGTGGAGCGGCAACCTGAGCGAGACCGGATCGCCGAGCCACGAGGTGGCCGGCGTCGCCCAGTACCTGGCCATGGCCTCCAGCCGCGGTGCGTACGTGGCGCGAGCGGCTTCGAACGATGGCCACGCGGCGTCGCCCGGGCAGAGCCGGTAGCCGGCTTCGGCCAGCCGGGCGCAGGCGGCATGGAAATCGTCGCGATCCAGGCTCGTCGCCTCACCCGCCCGGAACCCGAGGTTCGAGATGTCCTCGACCAGGTGGGTGGCGCCGCGCTTGAACAGCTTCGCCTCGCCGCGTGGCACGCCGTCGATCGTCGTCAGCACCAGGCTCGCGGCGTCGAGGACGGTGCCGAGGGCGCTGATCCAGGACAGGTTGTCGTGGCTGGAGCGGAAGAATCCGAGCAGCGGGTAGGCGACGTGGGTGTCGAGGACCTCGGCCGCCCAGCGCTCCCAGTCACGGAACAGCTCGGGCAGCCGCTCGACGAGGTCGAGCTGGGCATATGTCTCCAGGAGCGCCACTGCTGATGGCGGTGCACCGGCCGCGGCCTGCAGCGCGACGACCTGGATCTCGCGGCGCTGGTACGAGCCATAGAGCGAGAACAGGAAGGTCACGACCAGGGCGACTGCGCCGAGCCCACCGACCGCCGCCGTGGTGATGATGATCCGCGCCGGCGCACCCTCCGCCACGACATCGCCGAAGCCCAGGGTCAGGATGGAGGTTGCCGCGAAGTACATCGTGCCGCCCAGGTCGGTCGGAACGGGCCGCAGCTCGTCGCGGAGGGCGAACAGGATCAGCCCGTAGCCGACGATCAGGCTGACCAGCCACGCCGCGAGGAGCGCCACGGTCGCAGCCGGGGCGAAGAGGCCCAGGAGGGTGTCGTCGGATCGTCCTCGCCGGCCGTCCCGGATCGACCGGAGGACGCGCCATGAGCCGCGGACCAGGTACCGGCCGATCCGGAACCAGCCGGGCGTCGGGCGGGGGACGACCACCGTTTCGAACAGATCCCAAAACGTGAGCGCCAGCAGGAAGAGGCCCAGGGCGAAGGCGACGGCTTCCATCGGCTACCGATCATCCTACGGCGCAGGTGGCGCGCCCATGGCAGATCAGCGACGTCGAGGGCAGCACGCGGCTGCTGACCGACCTGCGGCGTTCGGACGATTGAATACTGGACACCTCAATGCCTATCCCGTTGTCTCAGCAGCGTTGCGTCAAGACGGGCTCTCGTCGACCGGTGCGAGGTCGCCGTGACGGTGGACGATCCTCCAGTCATCGCCCTCGCGCCTGTAGACGTGGGTGACCCGGACGGTCCACGGCTTCGTGCCTCCGTCGGCGAGCACCTCGTCGAAGCGCTCGAAGCCGACCGAGTAGGCCATCGCACCGTCCGCGCTGACCTCGGCGACGTTGACGTCGAACCGGAAGTTGGCGTAGTTCGTGCTGCCGAGCCGCTCCGCAACCCACAGGAAGGTGCTGTGCAGGTCCTCCCAGCCGGTCCGGTTCGGGCCCCACGCGCCGAGCAGGCTGACCGGATCCTGGCGAGACCATAGGGCGAGGCGCGGCTCAGGTTCCCCGCGCAGCATTGCGTCCTCGGCGGCCTCCTGGCGTGCCAGAAACCCGGACCGGAAGTCGTCGTCGGCGCTCGTCATCAGCCACATCTCCTCATGCTACGGAGACGCAGTCTCCCGCTGTGGGAGGACACGGTCGACCGGACAAGGTGCTGACTCAGCGGGAGAAGCAGTAGACACCTAGTAAGAGAGTGCTGTCGTGACCGGAGACCAGGCGAGCGACCCCCGGCTCGCCTGGTCACCCCGTGAGCAACGACGTGGTCGCCGCTCGGCTGTCATGACGCGAACAGTGTCAATGCCCGTTGACGGCAGCGACGAGATCCGGCAGCAGGTTCGCGGCATTCGGTGTGCCGAGCCCGGTCACGGGGTCCCAGCCCGGCGTGGCCGGGTAGCCTGGAATCGTCGGGTCGAGCGTGTTGTTGCCGGTCGTGATGTCGAAGAAGTCGTTGGCGTAGCGCGTCGGGTCAGCACCGATGGAGTAGAGCCCCGGGTTGATCAAGCCCAGCCCGCAACCGTTGATCTGGTCGGCGATGGCGACCATGCCGGCCCATTGCGGGCAGGCGACGGACGTGCCGCCGATGATGAACCAGCCGCCGTGCCCGCCGGCTGCGTTGGTGAAGTCACCAAGGCTGCCGTTGCTGTCGTAGACGAGCGGGCCGGTCGTGGCGCTCGCCTCGGATGCGATGTCCGGGACACCGCGCATGGATCCAATCGCGGTCGAGCCGGCAGGCAGGGAGTCCTGGTACGACGGTCGATCGAAGACGTGGCTGAAGCCACCCCCCGCGGCGATCCAGCCGATCTCGGCCTGCGAGGTGGGGTTGGCCGCCGCTCGACACCTGGACGGCGGGTCCGCGGTGTCCGCGACACGTGTCGTCGTGTTGTTCGGGTCGGTGCACAGGTACGTTCCGCCAACGCCCGTCACGAGAGGATCGGACGCGGGCCACTCCACGGTCGGGTAGGGGATCGTCGAGCCGCCCTGGCCGACCGGCGTCTTCATGGAGTTGGCGGTCCCGCCGTCGCCGGAGGAGCCGAGGACCGTCACGCCGTTCGCCGCGGCAGCGATGTAGGCATGGCGCAGGATCTGCAGCGACTGGGCGCTGCCGAACGCATCCTCCGCCGAGGCGAAGCTCTGGCTGATCACCGACGCGAGGTGGTTGTCGATGACGTACTGCTCGGCGTTCATCATCAGCGGGAAGCCCTGGACGCCGAGCGTCTCGGCGGTCGGGACGGTGACCAGCAGGATGTTGGCGCCTGGGGCGAAGGTGTGGACGCTCTCGACGTCGAGCGCCACTTCGAGCGACCAGGCCGACTTGTCCTCCATGTGCGGGCCGCCGCCAGGCTGCTCTTTCGTGGCCGGTGACCCCTGGATGCTCAGGGTGCTGAAGGTCGGCATGCCCGGGGCGCAGGTAACGCCCTCTTCACCGCACATCGGGGGCAGGCCGAAAGCCGTGTCGAAGACGTGGAGGTCGTGGGCCATCGTGTCGCTGCCGTACGAATCGACGATCGCCACGGTCACGCCGGTGCCGTCATAGCCATTGGCGAACAGTGGGTTGAGGTTGTAGGAGGCCCAGAAGGCCTGGGGCGTGAAGCAACGACGATTGACAGCTGCGCAATCGGCCTGCGTCGGCGGCGTCTCGCTCGAGCTGATCAGCTGGTAGTCAGAGACGGCCGGAGCCAGGACCGGCGCGGCGGCAACGCCGGCCATCGTGACCGAGCTGAGCGCCAGCGTCACGCCGGCAACGGCGGACGCCAACCGCCGACGTCGAGGGATGGGGTGCATGCGCGATCCTCCAATCGAGCCGACCGAGATGGATCACGCGGGCGTGCGCCTCCGCACTCGAGCGTGTCGGACGAAGATCTCCCGCCGAAGGGGGTCCCCGTGCGCGCCAGTGGAAACCAACCGCCGCGGCGTGTCAAGCGCGTTCCGTCTGACCGCAGATTCCGTGTCACCGATCGCCCGAGCGGTATGCTTCAGTGGCCTCGTCCCCGGGTGGCCGTCCGTCCGGTCCGGCAGGGAGATCCGAGATGGGAACCGATCAGTCGCGTCTTCCGGCGGGAACCGAGCTCCAGCGCTGGGTTCGGATGCGCCGGCGCCTTGATGCTCCGCCGGATCGCGTCTATCGGACCTGGGCCGACCCCGAGGAGCTGGCCCGCTGGTTCCCGGAACGGATCGAGGGCGGTCTGGCCGTCGGGTCGCGCTCCGCGCTCGTCTGGCCGGACCACCGGGTGTGGTGGGACGTGACGCTTGCCTCACCGAACCGGATCTTCGCCTTCCGCCGCGCCTGGCTCGCGGACGAGAGCCTGGTCACCGAGACGCGGATCACGATCGATCCCGCCGGCTACGGCAGCCGGCTCGAGCTCGAGGACGGCCCGTTCCCGCTTGACGTCCCGGCCGCCATCGACGCGTGGGCCGAGGCGATCGAGACCTGGAGCGACGCCCTGGCGAAGCTCCGCGCCCACATCGACTTCAGCGTCGACATTCGACCCCGAGGGTAGCCGCTCGCCGCGGCGCTAGGCGACCAGGTCTCGCTTTCGGAAGATCCAGACCGCGAGGCCCCAGGTCAGGGCCGCGATGACAGCGAAGAGCGCCATCGGGCCGAGCGGCATGACCCCCAGGTCGATCGCCGAGGTCGAACGCAGGTAGCGAAAGACGCTGACGCTGCCCAGCCAGTCGAGGTCCGCCTGGATCCTGGACACCGCGTCGAGCAGGTACATCGCCAGCAGGCTGCCGGCCAGGACCCCGGCGCTGATGGACCGGCTCAGCGTGATGACGGACAAGAGTGTCGCGACTCCGCCGAGGGCGCAGGCGAACAGGAACAGCACCGGCACTTCGAGCAGGAAGCGCCCGTTGTCGAATCCTGCGTTGACGGCGGCACCCACCACGAGCACGCCGGCCATCACGGCAAGTGAAAGGGCGGCGAGCACCAGAATCTGGCCGGCCACGCCCGTCGCGAGGTAGCGCACCCGGTCGATCCGGGTCGCCAGCGGAAGTTCGATGAAGCCGCGATCGAGATCGGCGGCAGCCTGCCGAGTCCCGAGGATCGCGCCGGCGATCGCCGCCACGATCGGCCAGAGCATGCTGGCGATGTACGTGTTGAAGAAGATGGCGTAATTCGCCAGGGTCCCTTCCATCCCGAAAGCCGCCAGCATGGGTTTCGGGAAGACGGCCATGTACTCGTCGAGCAGCTTGGCGTTGTCGCGAATCACGGGGTAGAAGGCGGCGATGAACGCACCGTAGGCGAGCACGATGATGCCAAGCCAGATGGCGAGCGAGCGGCTGCGCCGCAGCTCGAGGCGGAGCACGACGCCGATCATCGAGCCACCTCCGCGGTTGCCGTCGCGTCGCGCCTGGCGTCGGCGGCCTGATCCTCGTAGAAGCCCAGGAAGACGTCCTCGATGTCGGGCGTCGCGATGGACACGTCACGCACGTCCAGGGCCGCGAGGCGCCGGAGGAGCTCGTTCACCTCGCCCTGGATCATCAGGTGGACCATCTGGCCGCTCATCGCGAGCACCCGGACGTTCGGCAGGTCGAAGGTGTCGGCCGCGGGGACGGCGCCGAGCACCAGGTTCACGGCCCGCCAGTGCGACCTCAGGAGGGCCTGGACGGACGTGACCTCGACCAGGCGTCCCTCTCGGACGATGCCGACTCGATCGCAGCAGTGCTCCACCTCGGGCAGGTTGTGGGACGACAGGAAGACGGTCCGGCCGGCCGCCCGGGCTTCCGCGACGAGCACCAGGAACTCGCGCTGCATCACGGGATCGAGGCCGGTCGTCGGCTCATCCATCACCAGCAGCCGCTCGTGGCCCATGAACGCCTGGACCACGCCAACCTTCTGGCGATTGCCGCGCGACAGCTTCTTGATCGGGACGGACGGGTCGAGCTCGAGTCGCTCGGCAAGGTGGCGCCAGGCCCCGCGCTCCAGGCCGCGCAGGCGGCCCAGCACGTCGAGCTGCTCGGCGGCTGGCAGCTCGCCAAGGTAGGCGGGCTCGCCGCCGACGAACGACACGTCGCGATGGACGAGCGGGGCCTCACGCCAGCAGTCGCGCCCAAAGATCGTCGCCTGCCCCTCGCTCGGCCGCAGGAAGCCCATCAGGACGCGGATCGTGGTCGTTTTGCCCGCGCCGTTGGGACCGAGGAAGCCGAAGGCCTCGCCCTCGGCCACCTCGAAGCTGACGTCGACGATTCCGCGGCGGCGTCCGTACCGCCGGGTCAGATGGCTGAGCGCGACCGCCGGCATCTCGGCTACCTCGTTCCGGCCCTACTCGATGACCTGGATGTTCCGGGCCTGGCACATCTCCTTGAGGATCTTCGGCCAGACGGTGACGCTGACCTCGCCCAGGTGCGCCTTCTTCAACAGCAGCATCTGGGTCCGTGACTGGCCGATCCCGCCGCCGATGCTCAGCGGGAGTTCGCCGTTGACGATGCCGCGGTGATAGGGGAGCTCCAGCCAGGCGAGCTGGCCGGTGAGCTCGAGCTGCCGGCGGAGCGTGGCGGCGTCGACGCGAATGCCCATCGACGTGAGCTCGTGGCGCCGCTTTGTGACCGGGTTCCAGACCAGGATGTCACCGTTCAGGCCGTGCATCGGCCGTCCATCGGCCGACGTCGTCTCGGTCGCCCAGTCGTCGTAGTCGGCGGCGCGCATCTCGTGGGGGTAGCCGTCGGCCAGGGTCCAGCCGATGCCGATGATGAAGACCGCCGGGTACTCCTGGAGGATCAGGGTCTCACGCTGCTTGCGAGGCAGGTCGGGATAGCGCGCGAGCAGGTCCTCCGCGTGCATGAACACGAGCTCTTCGGGCAGGTCCGCGTAGCGATCCGTCCGGAGCTGCGGGAACAGGCCCTGGACGTGCTGCTCGGCGCCGCGCAGGACCCGCCAGATGGCACGCACGGTCTCCTTGAGGGAGGCCAGGTTGCGCTGGTCCGCGGTGATGACCCGCTCCCAATCCCACTGGTCCACGTAGACGCTGTGATCGTGATCGAGGAAGTAGTCCTTGCGGATGGCCCGCATGTCGGTGCACAGGCCTTCGCCCGGGATGAGCCCGAACTGCCTCAGCGCCGTCCGCTTCCACTTGGTCGCGGCCTGCACGACCTGGGCGTCGATGGGGTGCTGGTCGTGGTCGTTCGAGATGTGGAAGGTGATGGGCGTCCGCGATCCATCGCGATCGAGCATGTCGTTGACGCCCGACTCGGCATCCACGATGAGTGGCACCTGGACCATCATCAGGTTCAGCTCGCGGCACAGGTGCGTCTCGATATAGCCCTTGACCTCGAAGATCGCCTGCTGCGTCTCGCGCGGTGTCAGCAGCGAGCGATAGTCGCTGGGCAGGATCCGCTCGAGCTCTCGATAGTCGCCGATCCCCGGACCGGCGAGGTCGGCTTCCTTGCCGGCATGCGTTGCGATCGCCGCCATCTCATCCCCTTTGTCACGCGACAGGCAAGCGGGTCTGTGGCCCGGTTTCGGCCATCGTCCCGGGCGGATCGCTCGCTGACGAGTGCCGATGAGCCCGTCGTCAGGAGCCGGTTCTCATGTCACGGCCGGGGGAGCCTGGCGACGAGCATCGCGCCCGCCTCACTGTCCGTACACCGTGGTGTAGCGCCGGTGCAGTCGCTCGACGGCGTCGTCGGGGATGACGTCCGGGGTGCCGAGCTGGAGGGCCACGAACACGGTCGCGGCGATGTCCTCGACCATCACGGCGGACTTGACCGCGGCCCGGACGCTCCGGCCGATGGTGAAGACGCCGTGGTTCTTGAGCAGGATCGCGGTCGACTGCCCGATCCCCTCGACGACCAGGTTGCCGATCGAGTCGTCGCCGATGAAGGCGAAACCGGCGCACGGGATCTCGCAGCCGAACTCGTCGGCCTGCGCCGTGAGGTAGACCGGGATCGGGCGGCCGACCGCGGCGAACGCCGTCGCGTAGCGCGAGTGGGTGTGGACGACGCCGTTGACGTCCGGCCGGCGACGGTAGATGTAGAGGTGGCTGGCGGTGTCGGACGACGGCTTGAGCTCGCCCTCGACGACCTGGCCGTCGAGGTCCACGACGACCATGCTCTCCGCGGTCAACTCCCCGTAGCGGACACCGGACGGCTTGATCGCCACCAGCCCCGTCTCCGGGTCTCGGGCGCTGACATTGCCACTGGTCCATACCGCCAACCCATTGCGTGGCAGCTCGTCGTGGAGGCTGACCAGGTCACGGCGGAGCGACGCGAGGCGCATCGGTCAGGCCTCCACGGCCGCGGGCTCCGCGGCAGGCAGGGTCGTGGAGATCGCAGCCGGCGTCGAGGTCGACACTCCGGCGGCCTGGCCCCGCAACCGGCGCAGCGTCTTCATGACGTCGTTCCCGCCACGCCCGAAGTAGTCGTGCAGCCGCAGGTACTCGCGGTAGAGCTGGTCGTAGACGGCGACGTTCCCGGGGATGGGCTCGTAGCCGCGGTCCTTGAGCCTGGCCATCGCGCGGGCCGCATCCTCGATGGTGCGATGGCCTCCGGCATCCGCGCCGGCGGCGACGGCCCCGAACATCGCCGCCCCGAGGGCCGGCGTCTGCTCGGACGCGCTCAGCTTGAAGGGTCGGCCAGTGACGTCGGCGTAGATCTGCATGATCAGCGGGCTCTTCTCGGCGAGACCGCCGCAGGCCACGATCTCGCGGATCGGCACCCCGTGCTCCTCGAAGGTCTCGATGATCACCCGCGTCCCGAACGCGGTGGCCTCGACCAGCGTCCGGTAGATCTCCTCCGGGGTCGTGGCCAGGGTCGCGCCGATCAGCAGGCCGCCGAGCTCGGCGTCGACCAGCACGGAGCGGTTGCCGTTCCACCAGTCAAGCGCCAGCAGGCCCGATTCGCCCGGCCGGAGCCTTGCCGCCTTCTCCTGGAGCAAGCCGTGGATGTCGAGGCCGCGCGCGCGGGCCTCCACCTCGTAGCCCGCCGGCACGGCGTGCTCGACGAACCAGCTGAAGTGGTCGCCCACGCACGATTGGCCGGCCTCGTAGCCGAAGAAGCCGGGGATCACGCCATCCTCGACGTAGCCGCACATCCCCGGCACGGCATGTTCGCCGCGGGACAGCACGACGTGACAGGTCGAGGTGCCCATGATCATGACCATCCGGCCCTCATCGATCACCGTCGAGGCCGGGGCGGCGACATGCGCGTCGACGTTGGCGACGGCGACCGCCGTCCCGGGACGCAGGCCGGTCCAGGCCGCCGCCTCCGCGGAGAGCCCGCCGGCCCGCTCGCCCATGCTCGCGATGTCGCGGCTCATCTTCTCGTCGATGACGTTGGCCAGGCGGGGGTCCAGGGCGGCGAAGTAGCCCGCGTCCGGGAAGCCGTCGCGCTTCGACCACATCGCCTTGTAACCGGCGGTGCAGGCATTGCGGCTCTCGACGCCGGTCAGGCGCCAGACGACCCAGTCGGCGGCCTCGATCAATCGGTCGGCCGCCGCGTAGATCTCGGGCGCCTCGTCGAGGATCTGGAGCACCTTGGAGAAGAACCATTCCGACGAGATGCGCCCGCCGTAGCGATCCAGCCAGGGCTGCCCGGTCGCGCGGGCCACGGCGTTGATCCGATCCGCCTCCGGCTGCGCGGCATGGTGCTTCCAGAGCTTGACCCAGGCATGCGGGTTGGCGCGCAGCTCGGGCACGTCGCACAACGGCGTCCCATCGGCCTTGACTGGCAGCATCGTGCAGGCGGTGAAGTCGATGCCGATGCCGACCACGTCGGCGGGATCGATGCCGCTCTGGCGGAGCACCGCCGGGATGGCCTGGCGGAAGACTTCGAGATAGTCGTCCGGATCCTGGAGCGCCCAGTCCGGTGGGAGCCGGACCTCGCGGTCGCCGACCGGGAGCCGCTCGTCGATCACGCCGTTGGCATACCGATGGACCGCTGTTGCCACCTGCCGGCCATCGGCGACGTCGACCAGGACGGCGCGCCCCGATTCCGTCCCGAAGTCGACGCCGATCGTGTACGTGGCCATGTCGCGGGTGCTCCTGCCGTCCAGCCAGGCCAGCTCGGTGCAGACGAATGCGCCATCCGGCGCAGACCGATTCCTGTGCAGGCGTAAACGTACCAGTCGCGAGCCACGCGATGCTGCAGCCGGGTCGATCCCTCGGTTCATTCCGGCCGGTGAGCGGGTCCTGCTATCGTGCGGGCGTGGCTGTCAACACCCTCGCCCCGGCGCGCGGCGGATCGACCTCGGAGCCGGGGTCGATCACGGCCAGGTGGCTCGGCCGGATCGAGTACCGTGAAGCCCATGCCCTCCAGCGCCGGCTGGCCGCCGAGCGCGCCGACGACCGGATCGGCGATCAGTTGTTGCTGCTGGAGCATCCGCCGGTCCTGACCCTCGGGCGGAACGCCGATCCCGGCCACGTGCTCGCCACGCCGGACCAGCTGCACGCCCGTGGGATCGAGGTCGTCCAGGTCGAGCGCGGGGGAGAGGTCACCTACCACGGGCCCGGTCAGCTCGTCGGCTATCCGATCCTGGCGCTGTCGCGTCGCGGGCTGCTGATCCGGCCGCTCGTGCGCGCCCTCGAAGCGGCGCTCGTGGCGACCTGTGCCGCGCACGGCGTCGCCGCCGCCAGGCGTGACGGGCACCCAGGCTGCTGGTGTGATCCCGACGGCAGCGATCCACGCAAGATCGGCGCCCTCGGCCTGCGCGTCGAACGCGGCGTCACATATCACGGGATCGCGCTCAACGTGACCGTCGACCTCGCCGACTTCGCGCTGATCGACCCGTGCGGGATGCCGGGTGTGACCTCGACCTCGATCGCCGCCGAGCTCGGCGACCATGCCGCGCGGCCGTCCACCGCATCGGTCGAGCGCGCCGCCGGGATCTTCGCCCACGCTCTCGCCGACGAGCTGGGCGCCACGCTCGACGGGATCTGACCGATGGCGGCCGGGCTGTTCGAGCTTCGGAAGGACCCGATCACCGGCTGGTGGGTCGCGACGGTGGTCGATCGGGCGTTCCACCGCGACCGGTTCGCCCGTGCCGCCGAACCGGTCGACGACCAGGTGGACGGCTGC
>Ga0153916_10003721_pt1 | contig 11402 bp, 11 predicted proteins | sample Opewatmetagenome_FD_109642 | JGI IMG/M metagenome (GOLD analysis project Ga0153916, IMG submission 109642) | Freshwater wetland microbial communities from Ohio, USA - Open water 3 Core 3 Depth 4 metaG | ecosystem: Environmental > Aquatic > Freshwater > Wetlands | place: USA: Ohio, Lake Erie...
CGGCGTCCCGGCCGATATATACTAGGGCTAAAGCATTGCCCCTTAGCCGGCGCGGCGCCGCGGCGGCTTTTTTGTTTTTTCTTTCGCCCCCTCGACGATTTGGCCGTCGCGGAGCACTATGATACGTTCGGCCCGGGCGGCGACGTCGGGGTCGTGGGTTACGACGATGACCGTTTTTCCTTCGTCGTTTATCCGCCGGAAGACGGTCAATATCTCGTCGCCTATTTTGGTATCGAGGTTTCCGGTGGGTTCGTCCGCCAGTACGACGGACGGGCGGTTGACGAGGGCGCGGGCGATGGCGACGCGTTGCCTTTCTCCGCCCGACATTTCGGTGGGTTTGTGGTGGCCGCGTTTCGCGAGGCCCACCGCCTCGAGGACTTCGGCGGCGCGTCGGCGTCGTTCTTCGGGGGGTAGGCCGGCGTATATAAGCGGGAGTTCGACGTTTTTGGCGGCCGTGGCGCGGGGGAGGAGATTAAAGGTTTGGAATACGAAACCGACTTCGCGGTTGCGTATGGCCGCGAGTTCGTCTTCGGTGGCGGCGGCTACTTCCTGGCCGTTAAGGTGGTAGGAACCGCTCGTGGGGACGTCGAGGCAACCTATGATGTTCATGAGTGTGGATTTCCCGGAGCCGGAAGGGCCCATAATGGCCGCGTATTCGCCCCGGCGCACGTCGAGGTTAATGTCTTTGAGCGCCACGACGTCCTCGCCGCCCATGTGGTAGATTTTCAATATATCGCGGAGTTTTATGAGGGGCTCGGCCATCAGGACGACTCTTCTTCGGTCGGTTTCCCTTTCTCCAGTCGAATGAGGTCGCCGTCGTTTAACCGGCGGAGCGTTTTATAGGGGCCGATTATTATGGTATCGCCGCCGGCAACGCCTTTTTTGATTTCTACGTACCGGTCGCCCATAATGCCTACCTCGACCGGGACGAAGCGGGCGCGTTTCACCAACGGCTTTTCGTCGCCGAGGACGAAGACCCCCTTTACGTAATCGGCGCGGAACAGGTCGGCCTCGGGTTTCGCCTTTTCCGGCGGGCGCTTCCCGCCGCCCTTGCCGGCGCGGGCTTCCTCCCACCCTTTCACCGTTTCGCGAGTGCGCGTTACGAGCGCCTGGATGGGTACGGCGGTTACGTCTTTAGCTTCGGCGGTGACGATATCCGCGGTAGCCGTCATGCCCGGGCGGAGCGCCGACGTATCCCCGCCCAGCAATACCTTGACTTCGAAATCGGCGGAGGTTTTTTCGTCCGTGGTGGGGAGGATCGATTCCTTGGCGCTGGAGGCGATCTCTATAACCTCGCCCCGAAACACTTCGTTCGGGAAGGCGTCTATCGTTACCGACGCCGGCTGCTCGAGTTTTACGTTGACGACGTCGGTTTCGTCGACGTCGGCCACGACCTGCATGGCGGCGAGGTCCGCGACGGTTAGCATTACGGTCCCGGGCGTATTGAGCGTACCCACGACGGTGAATTCGCCCTCCTCGACGTTGAGCGCGGTTACGACGCCGTCGAGGGGGGAGGTATATACGGTTTTATCGAGCGAATCTTTGGCCTGGACGAGCGCGGCCCGCACCCGAACGACGTTGTCGCGCGCGAGGTCGAATTCGGTGCGCTCGGCTTCGAATTGCGTTTTGGCCAGGTCGTATTGTTCGCGCGATATGAGTTTCTTTTCGTACAGTTCTTGTTTGCGGCCGAATACCTCCCGGGCCGTTTTCCACTTAATCTCGGTCAGCTCCAAGCTGCGGACGGCGCTGCGGTACGCGGCCCCCGCCTCGTCCCGGCTGGCGCGGTATTGCGTCTGCTCGAGCTCCAAGAGAAGGGTTCCTTTCGCGACCCGTTGTCCTTCCTTTACGAAGATCTTAGTTACCTTGCCCATGGTATTGGCCGAGATATTGACGCTCACTCGCGGGTCCACCGTCGCCGGACCCGACACGTAGGCCGTGATATCCGCTTTGGAAACGTCGTCGACGCGAACGGTCGGGATACTTTGACGTTTGGAGTTAGTCAGGAGCAGCGGGCACGAGACCAATATGAGCCATATTACAATGACTATGGCCCACCGCACTTTTGTCATTCGGAGTTGGCGTTTCATTTCGGGTTTCCTTCAGGGCACGGTTTTAAAACCTGATGGCCGGCGAATCCGGGCGGCCGCCGCAGCGGCCCGCGCCGCCCAAGGTTTCGCTCGGGCACTCTGCCGCCTCGGCTAGACGCTCGTACGTACGTCTTTATTTTTACGTGGCGGCGTCAATATTCCAACGTACCCAACGACCGCTTCAGGTCGAAGTCGGCGATGAGGAAGTTATATTTGGTTTCGACGAGCGAATTCTGGGCTTCGACGAAACGGGCCTGGGCGTCGGTCAGCTCTAGCGTCGAGGCGCCGCCCACGGCGTAGAGTTCTTGGACGATGGCGAATTCTTCTTCCGCGGCGGCGGCCGTCTCTTTTGCTACGGTTACGGTCTCCGCTTGTTTCTTATATTCGTAATAGGCCTTGGTGACGTCAAGTGCTACGGCGTCGTGCAGCCGGTCGTAGGCGACGCGAGCCGTCGCGGCCGCGGCCCGGGCCCGGTCGACGTTGGCCTTGGTTTGGAAGCTGTCGAAAAGGTACCAGGAAGCGGCGGCGCCTACCGTCCACTCGTCGACGTCGTTCCATGTTTCCCAGGAGGGAGCGTTGAAGTCGTTCCAGTCGTAAGCAGCGGAGGCGGTGAGGGACGGAAACCACCCGGCCGAGGCCGAACGAACGCCGAGGTCCGCTACGCGCTTTTCGGCGCGCGTTTTGACGACGTCGGGCCGTTGGGTCATCGCCTGTTCGGTCAATTCGGCCACGGGAGGTAGGTCCTGGGGCGCCACGTCCTCTACCTCCGCGAAGGCGAGATTTTCGGCCCGTTCCATGCCGACGGCGTTGAAGAACGCGAGGCGCGCGGTCTCTACGGCCGCTTCCGCGGCGATGGACGCTATTTCGTCCGCGCCGCGCTGAACTACGGCCTTGAGGTATTCCGCCCGCGAGATAGTTTCGGATTCGTATTGGGCCAGCGCGAGTTCCTCGTTTCTACGGCTGGCCTCGAGCGACGTATCGGCGACCTTTTTAAAGCCCTGGGCTTTCAATACGCCCAAATATACGCGGGCGACGTCAACGACGAGTTGTTGGCGCTGCTGGTCGCGGCTCGCCGCGCCGGCTCGAGCCGACGCCCGCCCCGACATGACGCCCCACATCAACCTCCCGCCGGCGAATACCGGTTGGTCTAAACGGCCCTGGGCGTAATAATAATGCAGGGGCGGTTTATACCCCGGGATTTCGTAACCGCCCAGCCGGAACGCCTCGCGGTCGTAATAGCGGGAGGCGGAGTACGACAGGTTCGCGGTCGGAAGGATGCCGCCCCACCCTTGGAAGAGGTCGGCCCGGGCGGAAAGGTAAGTGGCGTCGGCGGCGACCGCGGCGGGGCTGCGGGCGAGCGCGAAATCTATGGCCTCGTCGAGCGTGAGTTCGGCCGCGTTCGCGCTGACGGCAAGAATCGCGCCTATAAAGTAAAAGGCTTTCATAATCCGTGGGTGAGGTATTTACCAATAAATTACGGGATTCTAACAAAAATAGTTGCGCGCGGCAAGGTAAACCGGTACGTTACGGCTATGTACGCGGTTCCGGTCCTTTATTTTCGAACTTAAGCCGCAACAAAAACCGCCCGCGAGGGCGGTTTGGGCTCGCAGAACGCCGCCGTTATTTTTTCTTTCCTTCTTCGTCGCGGCACTCGGGCGGCGGCAGTTCGCCGCAGCGGACGAGCAGGTCGTTCCAATCGCGGTCGACGTCGGCCTGGATCTCGGCGACGAGCTCGGGGTGGCCGCCGTTTTTAAAAAGGTGTTCGAAGCGCCCCTGGAACTTCAGCCACTCCTCGACGGGGAGCTTGGCCCGGGGCTTATAAGTCAATTTCCACACGCCGTCGACGATTTCGTAAAGGGGCCAAAAGCAGGTATTGGTGGCGATGCGCGTAACTTTGAGCGTATCTTCCGGGGGGTGGCGCCAGCCGCGGTGGCAGGGGGCGAGGATGTTAATGAAGGAGGGGCCGTCGGCAGCCAGCGCCTTTTCCACTTTCCGGATGAGGTCCATAAAATTATGCGGTGCGGCCTGGGCCGCGTACGGGATGTGATGGGCGGCTACGATGCCGGTGAGGTCTTTGCGCCTTTCGAGCTTTCCCCGGGCGACTTTGCCCGCGGGGGCGGTCGTGGTGGAAGCGCCCTTGGGGGTCGAACCCGAACGCTGGATGCCGGTATTCATATACGCCTGGTTGTCGTAGCAGACGTAGAGCATTTTATGGCCGCGCTCGAGCGCCCCCGACAGGGCCTGAATGCCGATGTCGTAGGTGCCGCCGTCGCCGCCGAAGGCGACGAAGCGGAAATCCCGGTCGAGCTTACCCTGGTCTTTGAACACGCGATAAGCGGTCTCGACCCCCGATATCGTCGCGGCGACATTTTCGAATGCGTTATGGATCCAGGGGACCTTCCAGGAGGTATAAGGGTACAGCGTCGTCGCGACCTCCAGGCAACCAGTGGCGTTGCCGATTACGACCGGGCCGTCGGCGGCTAGCAGGACCTGGCGGGCGACGATGGCGGCGCCGCAGCCGGCACATAACCGGTGGCCGCCGGTAAAGCGTTCCTCGCGGTGCGATAGTTCTTTTAACGTCGTCATCTATCTACTCCTTAAAGGCGTGTTCGCTAATAAGTTAACGTACGCCCAGGTAATCCACGTGTTGTTTGATTTCGCCCGTTTTGGCGACGCGGAGGCCTTCCCCGTAGGCTTGCTCGAGGAGGTCGGGGCCGATATCGCGGCCGCCGAGGCCGTAGATGTAGTTTATTACCTGCGGCCTTGTGGGGACTTCGTAGAGCGCGCTCCGCACCTCCATAAAAGTGGGCGAACCAAACGCGCCGAACGACGCGACCCGGTCGCATACGACGACGCACTTCGTCGCGCCGAGGGCGTCCGCGACCTCGCGGTGAGGGAACGGGCGGAAGGTCCGCAGCTTCATCAGGCCGACGGCCTTGCCCTGCTCCCGCAGGACGTCTACGACGTAGCGGGCGGTCCCGGCGGTCGACCCCAACGCCACTAAAATGACGTCGGCGCCGTCGGCGCGGTAGGTCTCCACCGGCGCGTAATGGCGGCCGGTGAGGTTTTCGTATTCGGCCGCGGCCTCGGCCAGGGCCGCCGGCGCGTGTTCCGTGCCCTCGATTTCCTGGCGTTTGTGCTCGAAGTAGTAATCGTGGAAATCCAACGGGCCGACGGTGAAAGGTTTTTTATCCAGGAGCAAAGCGTAGGCCGGGCGGTAGGGGCCGATGTAATCCTTCACCGCCCCGTCGGGAAGGGTCTGGACGACTTCCATCGTGTGGCTGATGATGAAGCCGTCATACATGACCATCGCCGGCAGAAGTACGTCGTGATTTTCGGCGGCCTTAAGGGCGATGAGCAAGAGGTCGTACGCCTCTTGAGGGTTTTCGGCGTATATCTGGAGCCAACCCGCGTCCCGGGCCCCCATGGAGTCGGAGTGGTCGCAGTGGATGTTTATGGGGCCGGAGAGGGCGCGGTTGACGACGGTCATGGTGATGGGGAGGCGAAGGGAAGCGGCGATATAGAGGACCTCCCACATGAGGGCGAAGCCGTTGGCGGAGGTGGCGGTCATGGTGCGAGCGCCCGCGGCCGCGGCGCCGATGCAGGCGCTCATGGCGGAGTGTTCGCTCTCGACCGTTATGAGGGCGGTATCCACCTCGCCGTCGGCGACGTATTGGGCGAAGGTTTGCATAAGTTCGGTTTGGGGCGTTATGGGGTACGCGGCGACGACGTCGGGGTTCACCTGTTTCATGGCTAACGCGGCGGCGTCGTTGCCGGTAAGCGGCAATTTTACTTGCGGCGCGGATATTTTGGCCATGTCGGTCTCCTACTCCTCTTCTTCCAAAACCATCGCGATGGCTTTTTTGGGGCACTCGGCGGCGCAGATGCCGCAACCTTTGCAGTGAACGTAGTCGAAGCCGACCATTTCCTCGTTCTCGACCACGATCGACGTATCCGGGCAGAATATCCAACAGATAAGGCAATTGTTACAAGTCTTTTGGTCTAATACCGGCTTGAAAGTTCGCCACGAGCCGGTCTCATATTCCTGGGCGTTGCCCGCTTCGGTTATAAGGCCGCCGATGGGGATTTCCTTCCAGCCTTTCTTCTTTTCCATGCTGACGTTGCCTCCGGTTATTAGTTCGCGGCGCCGCGTACTTCGTCGTAAGCTCTTTTTACGGCGGCGACATTATCGGCCACGATTTTCTTGGATTTCGTCCCGAACTTTTGCTCGAAAGTATGGTTGACCCAGGGCAGCTCTACCAGGCCCACGACTTTGACCAAGGCGCCGATCATGGGCGCGTTGGGCATGTCGCGTCCCATCGCCTCGAGCGATATCGTTTTGGCGTCGACGACGAAGACCTGTTTCTTGTCGACGCCCAATTTCGCGGCGAGTTCGGCGGGGTCGTGCGACGTATTTACCAGGACCTTCCCGCCCGGTTTCAAACCCTCCGTTACCGGGACCGTTCCCAACAACGAGGGGTCGAGTACCACTACGACGTCCGGTTGCGTGATGAAGTTGTGGAGATAAATGGGGCCGTCGCTCAAGCGCGTGAAGCCCTGTATAGGTGCCCCCGAGCGTTCCGGGCCGTAATCGGAAAAACCCTGGACGTATTTTCCGCCCTCGAACGCTGCCTCGGCAAACAGCATCGCCGCTGTTTTGACGCCTTGGCCGCCGCGGCCGTGCCACCGGATCTCAACGATTTTATCCGGCACTTTTTATCACCTCGATATCGACGGTTGAGTTGTTTCGTGGATTACCTAACGTACGGAAGCGAATAGCAAAGGCTAAAACTTTAAAGATTATAACATAAAATATTACCCGAGGGGTAGTAATATTAAGTACTACATAACCTTATATAAACGTTGTACGTTTTTTCTTAGCGTGTAGCGGGAACCGGCGCCCGCGTTGTCGCCGACGGGATTAAATTGGGGACGACGACGCCGTAGCCGGCCCGAATCTTTTAGCACGACGTTATCTTCGTCCTAAGATTGGGCGATTAATATATACGCCTCCTTAAACCGCGTCGCGTTGTTTATGGACGTTACGGCCTTGCGCCGTCCCGACGGCTTAGTCGGCCGTTTTCGCTTGATTATTCGGGGTGAAACCTTTATATTAAGGACGTTACTTATTGACTAAGAGGTGTAGTTATGAACTGGAATGCGAGACCGTTATTACGTGCCGCGATTGTTACGGCGCTAGCGGCCTCTCCGGCTTTCGGCGGTTTCGGCCAGGTCGTGGCTTCTTTCGCGGCCCCCGCGCCCAGACCTACGGCGTTGGCGTGGGCTGACGGGTACCTGTATTGTTTTTGCGAGGCGTCGCCTTACCTTTTCTGGAAAATTAAACCGGCCGACGGGAAAAGCGTAGGTTCTTTTAAGTTTGCTAAAACGGGCGCCGATACCGCGGGGTTGGCGTACGACGGCAGGTGTTTTTGGGCCGGCAATAGGGTTACGGATTATATTTACCGGTTTGAATGGGGCGGCTCGGTGGCGTCGTCGTTTAAGGCCGGCTGGGATTTCGGCCAGGGCCTGGCGTGGTCGGGTTTCCATTTGTGGGGTGACGAAAAAGGCCGCCAGTGGTCGCACGGTTATTACCAGATGCGCATGGACGGGAGCGTGGTAAGTTCGTACACGGCCATTAACGAGCTTTACGACTTGGCTTGGGACGGTAAAAACCTCTGGGCGCCGGAATACGATACCGTCGAAGAAACTTATCGGATTATCGCTTTCAGGCCCCCGGTGGGTAATTTAGTGGGTACGTTTCAGCCGCCGGCCGGCGAACCGCGGGGCGCGACCTATGACGGCTCGCATTTATGGCTAAGCACGTTGGCGGATAATGGGCGCCTGTGGAAAATCGATATCGCGAGCGTGGGCGTCGCGCCGGCGTCGTTGGGTCGCGTGAAGACGTTGTTCAGATAGTAGGTGCCGCGAGGGGGACCCAAGCCGGGCTGCCAGCCCGGCCTTTTTTTTGGCGCCGCCGACGTGGGGGTAAATTATTTCTCGATCTCTTGACGGCCCGCGATCGCTTTCGCCAGCGTAACCTCGTCGGCGAAGTCGAGATCTCCGCCCACCGGGAGGCCCCGCGCGATGCGGGTAACCTTTACCCCCAAGGGCGATAACAATTTCGCGATGTAATAGCCGGTGGTGTCGCCTTCGACGTCCGGGTCCGTCGCGACGATTACCTCGACGGCGCGGGTCGTTTGGGCGCGGGTGACGAGTTCCGCCAGGCGGAGTTGGTCGGGGCCGATGCCTTCGAGGGGAGATATGACGCCCATGAGGACGTGATAGATGCCGTTAAATTCGCCGGTGCGCTCGACGAGGGCGATGTCGGCGGGTTCTTCCACCACGCAGATGACGCGCCGGTTGCGGGTCCCATCGGCGCAAATGCCGCACAGTTCGCCCTCGGTCAAGTTGCCGCATTCCCGGCAGGGGTTTACGTGTTCGTGGACTTCGTTTAACAATCGAGCCAGGTTTTCGACGTAGCCGTCGGGGGCCTTCAGGAGGAAAAACGTAAGGCGCTGCGCCGTTTTCCGCCCGATACCGGGCATTTTGGTGAGCTCGTTAATAAGCCTTTCTATCATTTTACTCTGAGTCGCCATAAGGCTGCGGCCGACGTTGACGACCGTCCTCGGCAATATTAGTATACCGCGCCAAGGAAGTAAAGGGCGGCCGTAAGGCCGCCCTTCATCCTTACCCCGGTCCGGCTTAAATTACGATGCGGCGCCCGGCTGCCCGGGTTGGGAAGGCGCCTTCGGCGCCGCGGGTTTCTTTTTCCTGGTTAGGAGCACGATAATTACGATGATTATAACGATAACTATTATGACGCAGAGGATGACCCCGATGATGACGGCGACCTTGCCGCCGCCGCCGCCGGCCGCTTTATATGTCGCGGTCATCTCGGTGTCGGTATTGATGAGCTTGTCGAGGGTGTATTCCCATTTGACGGTATTGCCCGAAGCCTTGCCGTTGGTTTCAGTGATGGCGTTGGGCGCGTTTAACGTGTAGGTGAATTTGAAACCGGACAGTTGCGACGGATCCTCGACGTCCATTTTAAGCTGGACGAGTTGTTTGAAGACGTCGTTGCTTCCCGATCTCTCGAGCGAGAAAGTTTGCTTGAGTTTCTCGCCCTCGAGGGCGAAGATGCCGACGCCGTTGAGGTCCGTTATCTTTTTGAAGTCGACGAAGTAAGTCGCTTCGGGGGCGTCCGATTCCGTTTTACCGATTACGATGTCGCGCACCGTGACCGGCACGCTCTCGTATTCCGCTTTTATTTCGGCTTCGGTAAACGAGAGCTTGGGGGCGGCGCTAAGGTCGAGGCTCGCCTCTCCTTCTTCTCCCGTAGCTCCGCCGGTCCGGTCATAGCGTATCTTTACCGTGCCGGAGCCGTCCGGTTTAAGCGTGAGTTCCTGGTCGTAGTTGATACAGCCGGCTACTACGACGAGGGCGACGGCGAGGGTTGCGAGACCTAAGATTTTGGAGCGCATAAAGGTTTCCTCCTATTATGAAAACGTGTTGTAACGGTCGGTACTTCTTACGCGCCTCGGGTCGGGCGTGCAAACCCGGCGCTTGGGCGTTTTCTGCATTCTAACAACCGGCATCCCTCCTGTCAACCGCAATTTCCGCGGCGGCCGAGCGTTACTCCTTTCGCGACGTGGCCGTCATTGTTATCTCCTCTTCGTTGGAAAAGTCGTAGAGCGGCCATTTCCACGTTACGGTCCGGCCATCCTCGCCCAGGGTCCCGCCGGTGTCGACGACGCGGCCGGGCATAACCACGGTATAAGTTATCGTGTAGCCTTCGAAGAGGGTACGGGCCAGCTCTTCGCTTTCCGCCGAGTAATCCTCTGTCTGTTCCTTGCGCTTGTTATGAATAACCTGCGTGAATACGAACTCGTCCCCTTTCTTTTGGAAGGACAGTTCCTGGTTTTCGAAAACTCCTTTACCGTTGAGCCGTTCGACTTTATCGAACGTCAGCGTGAGTCGGGTATGTTCTTGTCGGTTATCTCCCTCGCCCTCGATTTTGGTCCAATTCTCCTCGATGGCGACGCCTTTTAGATCGGCGAACGCCGGCCCCAATTCTTCGCTGATCTCGGGGGTCGCGTCTTCGCCCTCGGCTTGGTCGCCACCCTCGTCGGTCCCAAAGTAATCGACCCACGTGTCCATGACCATTCGGCCCGAGCCGTCGCTTTCCAACGTAGTGTGTTGTTCGTAGGAGATGCACCCGGCGATTAACGCCAGGATGCCGCATAACGCGGCCGCGGTTATGACACGTCGCATATTAAACCTCTGTTGTCGGTTTACGCTTTTTCGAGCGCTTGGCCCAAATCCGCGATGAGGTCTTCGGCGTCTTCCAACCCCGCCGATATCCTTATGAAGCCGGGCCCCATGCCCGCGCCGGCGGCGCGCTCCGCCTCGAAGACGCCGTGCGTTACCCCCGGCGGGTGCTGCACCAGCGTCAACGCGTCGCCGAAACTTACGGCGAAGACGCAAAGCCCAAGCGCCTCCAGGAAGCGCTGCGCCGCCCGCCCGTCCGCCAGCTCGAACGCCAGGATGCCGCCGAACTTGCCCATCTGGCGCTTGGCGAGCTCGTGGCCCGGGTGGCACGGCAGCCCCGGGTAGTATACCTTTTTTACCTTTTGATGCGCCGCCAGGAATTCCGCTATGGCGTGGGCGTTGGCGCAGTGGCGGTCCATCCGCAGCGGCATGGTCTTCAGACCGCGGATGAAATGATACGACGTCGCGGGCGCGGGCGCGACGCCGAGGTCCTTATAAAGCGTTTTCCTTATTTCGTGGAGCCGGGCGGCCGGGCCCGCCATAACGCCGCCGATAAAGTCGTGGCCGCCGAAGTATTTCGTCGCGGAGTGGACGACGTACGTCGCGCCCAGCTCGAGCGGCCGTTGTAGGTACGGCGTCGCGAAAGTATTGTCGAAGATGACGGGGACGCCGGCTTCGGCCGCCGCGCGCGACGTGCCTTCGATATCCACTATTCTCAACAACGGGTTGGAGGGCGTCTCCAAATAGACGAGCTTCGTTCTGGTTTTAATCGCCGAGGCCACCGCTCGCGCGTCTGGGTCCTCGAGGTACGTTAATTCGACGCCGAAGCGCGGCAGCTGTTCGGCGAAAAATATCGCGGTGCCGCCGTAGAGTTGCCGTTGCGTAACGACGTGGTCGCCGGCGCCGGCGTGGGCGAGGACCGCGGTCGCGATGGCGGCCATGCCGGAGTTGAAGGCCAACGCCGCTTCGGCGCCCTCCAAGGCCGCGACGTCGCGTTCGAATACCGCGGTAGTGGGATTGGCGAAGCGGCTGTAGAAGTAGCCCTCC
>Ga0153916_10003722_pt1 | contig 11401 bp, 7 predicted proteins | sample Opewatmetagenome_FD_109642 | JGI IMG/M metagenome (GOLD analysis project Ga0153916, IMG submission 109642) | Freshwater wetland microbial communities from Ohio, USA - Open water 3 Core 3 Depth 4 metaG | ecosystem: Environmental > Aquatic > Freshwater > Wetlands | place: USA: Ohio, Lake Erie, Old...
CTTTTCGGGGAGGAGATCATGGAATACGGTTTTTCACGCGTCGTGAACCACACATACGAACGGGCGGTAGAACGGGTGACAGAGGAGCTGCAGAAGGAGGGGTTTGGCGTTCTGACGACGATTGATGTGAAGGAGACGCTCCGGAAGAAACTGGGCGTCGATTTCCCTCGATACGTCATCCTGGGGGCATGCAATCCGCCGCTGGCTCACCGGGCGCTCCAGACCGAAGAGCAGATCGGTCTCCTCCTTCCCTGCAATGTCATCGTGTACGAAAAAGGGGGAAAGACCATCGTTGCCGCCTTTGACCCGATGTTGATGGCTACTGTCCTGGAGAAGGAAGAGATGAGGCCGATCGCAGAGGAGGTCCGGCGGAAGCTGGATCGCGCCATCGCGGCGGTCTAACGGCTGAGCCCGGGGATGGAACCGCCGAAATAGATGAGGAAGATGCAGACGGCGATCCAGAGGAACCCGTTGATAATGATGGGGATGTCCGTCGTCAGTGCCCCGGTGGGATTTTCCACGCTCGACGATGTGTGGACCAGATACATGTACCGGAAGACGCCGTACATCACAAACACCGTCGTATAGATAAGCCGGTCCGTACCGAAGACTTCGATCGTCCGCGGGGCGACGGTATAGAGGGCATAGGAGATCACGGTCCCTGCCGCCGCGACGGTCAGGAGTTGATCCACGAAATCCACCCGGTACACGAGCAGGGTTTTCCGTTTCGTGTTCTCCGCTGACGGTCCTGTTTGAGCCAGTTCCCCCCTCCGCTTTGCGAACCCCAGAAAGAGCGAGATAAAGAGCGAGCAGAGGACCAGCCAGCTAGACACCGTCACCCCGATTGCGTAGGCCCCGCCGAGGACCCGCAGCATGAAGCCTGCCGCAATGATGAAGACGTCCAGCAGGAAAACCTGGCGCAGTTTCCAGGAATAGGCAAGGTTGATGGCGAAATAGGCGCCGAGGATGAACTGGAAGCGTATGTCCATCCCCGCGGCGCCCACAACGGCAGCCGCCAGAAGGAGTGTGAGGAGTGTGAGGGCGTGGGGTGTGCCGATGGTCCCTGCGGCCAGGGGGCGGTACTTCTTCTCCGGGTGGGCCCGGTCGGATTCCAGGTCGGCGAAATCGTTGATGATGTAGACTGCGCTTGCCGTGCAGCAGAATGCCGCGAACGCCCGCAGCGTGAGCAGGAGCAGCGAAGGCTCGAAAAGTTCGCGGGCAAAGACCAGCGGGGCGAACACGAAGCCGTTCTTGATCCACTGCTTGGGGCGCAGGAGACGGAAAACCTGGAGCAGGGAGAAGCGCGCAGTCGGGCTCATGGTGCTGAGGGTTCGGGCTTCCGTGTTCCCGTGAATGTCACGAAAGCGAACGCCAAATGCAACCGGCAGGTTTGTGGGTCCGTACGGTTTTTTGTACCTTCCGCCATGCCGGTCATCCTGCAGCATGGTCTTCCTCGTTCGCCGCGGTCTATCGAAGAACGCCTCGCGGGCCCCGTGTTCGACGACCTGGTGGTGATTGTGCCCACACGGCGGCGGATACGGCATCTTGTGCGCGAAGTGTTGCGCCTGACCGGAAATCCCGTCACGCCCGCCTTCCCCTTTTACACGCTTGAGTCTTTTGCCACGTCTCTCTACCAGCGGACCAGCGCGCCTGCGCGTCCCATCAGCGGCCCGCTGCAAACGTTGCTGTTCGAGGCTGCTGTCCGGACGCAGCGCGACCGGCTCTCCTACTTCCAGATGCGGGGAGCGCAGACGCGCCTCCCGGCGGGGACGTTCGAGAAAATCATGGAGGTGATTCTCCATCTGAAGGAATCGGGCGTTTCGACGGCGCAGATGAGAAGTGAGGCGGCGGACGCGCCGCTGGACGAGCAGCGGAAACTCCTGGATATCGCCCTGATTGCCGAGGAGTATGATGCCGAGCTGATACGGCACGGGGCCATTGATGCCCCCGGGCTCATGGGCTTTTTCTCCACCTGTCCCCTGGATCAGTTTGTTCCCCTCTTCCGGCACCTGCTCCCCTCAGTTGACCACTGTACGCTGGCGGGTTTTGATGAGTTCACGGGTCCGGAGCTGGATCTCCTGCAATTGCTGACGGCCGTCCCTGATCTGGCCGTGACGCTTCTGTTCGACTTCGAACCCGGGAATCCGGCCCTCTTCGGGCATCTGGAATCGAATTACCGGAGGTTCCGCAGCATGGGATATGTTCCGGTTCGGGATGCTCCCCCCCGGCGGCGCCGCCTCTTTCCCGTGAACACAATGTCCCGGAGTCCCGGCGCGGAGCGCGCCGCCGGCCATTTTGCCCGGCACCTTTTCCAGGCTGCACGGCCGGCCGTCAGGATCGATGCCAGGGGATCGGTCACGCTGATAGGCGCGGCCAATCGACGTCAGGAGGTCCGGACGATCTGCAGGCTGATCAAGCACCTTGCCGGAAAGGACCCTGCGCTGGATCTCGGGACCGTGTGCGTGGCCATGCTTCGACCGCAGCTCTATACGGATCTTTTCCGGGAGGAATGTCGCCGGTACGGCATTCCCGCGAACATCACGGACCGCTATGAGCTTTCCCGCTCCCCGGTCGTCGTCCACGTCATCCAGCTGCTGACTGTCGCACTGTCGCGCTACCGGAGAGACGACGTGCTGCGCGTTGCGGTTTCTCCGTTCTTTACGTTCGGACCCGGCCGTCGACGGCTCGGCGCGGCGGTGCTTGGCGAAGTTTCCGGAGCCCTGCGGATCGTCGGCGGGGCGTCGCAGTGGCGGGGGAAGATCGATCGGGCAGAGGAAGCATTCCGGGGGGAAGGGGTATCGGGAGGGGGGCGCGCTGCCAGGAGGGCGATGCAGGAAGCCCGGTCGGATTTCGAGCTCCTTGCGGGCGCGCTGGCCGGGATCGACGCTCCGATGCCGCCGCGGATGTTTGCCGTCCGGCTGGTCCGGCTGCTGGACGCCCTTCATCTTCGTGAGAACCTCCTGCGGACAGCGGAGGACGACCAGGACGGGTTGACGGAGGTGCTCGTTCGCTCCTACGGGAAGTTCCTTGATGCGCTTGAGGAGATGGTGGGTCTCCTGGAGTTTCAGGAGGGGCCGGAGGAGCCGCACACGCTGCGGAGCTACGTCGAACACCTCACGGTTGCCGTGCTGCGGGAGCGCTACAATGTCCGGGAACGGTTCGGGAGCGGAGTCCTGATCACATCGATCGACGAGACGCGCGGGCTTTCGATGGGGACGATGATCGTCGCGGGTCTTGTCGACGGAGAGTTCCCCGCGCCGTACCAGACCGAAGTCTTCTTGAGTGCCAGGCGCCTGAAGGAGCGGGAGCTGCGCTCACGATGGCAGAACCGGTATCTCTTTTACCAGGCGATTTCCAACTGGACAGAACATCTCTATCTCACCTATCCCCGCCGGGAGGGGGAGTGTGAGCTTGTTCCCTCGTCGTTTCTCGATTCCCTGCTCCAGGTCGTGGATATCGAGCGGTGGGACGAGGCGGACGGGCCTCCGTTTGCGGATGCTCTGCTGTGCGAAGAGGAAGTTCTTGCCCGGGCTGTGAGCGGGGGTGAGGAGCTCTCCGCGGTGGTCCCGGCGACGTTGCAGCCGGCCCTGAAGGAAGTGCGGCACGCTGTGGATGTCGAGCGGCACCGCATGGTGAGGGACGCCATGCCTCTGTACGCCGGGATCCTCACCGGTGCGCTCTCTGACCGGGGACAGGCGCGACTTTCCCGGACCGCCGACGGCCCCCTTTCAGTTACCCAGCTCGAAACCTATGGAAGGTGTCCGTTTCAGTTCTTTGCGGAACGGCTCCTGGAGATCGGCGTGCCGCCGGATCTGGAAGAGGAGCTGACTGCCCGGGAAAGAGGGTCGCTGGTCCACGACGCGCTCTTCGAGTTTTACCGGGAGTGGCGTGCCGGCGGGAGGCCCCGCCTGGCCGGGTGCAGCGAGGAGGTGTTTGCGGAGGCCTCCTCGCTCCTGACGCGGATTCTGGAGGAGAAACTGGGGGAGCTTGATATCCCGGATGCCTTCTGGCAGCTCGACGCCGAACTGCTTACGGGCACGGTGGGGGGGCGGCAGAGCTTCGTGCAGGAGTTTCTCCGCGCGGAGCAGAAGCGGGAGGAAGAAAGCATCCCGGAGTGGTTTGAGGTGTCGTTCGGCGGGAGAACGGGGAAGAATGCCGACGAGCGCCTCTCGCAGGAGGATCCGGTGGCGGTGGGCTCTCTTCGCCTGCGGGGAAAGGTCGACCGCGTCGAGAGGGGTGAGGGGTTCTTCACGATTGTGGACTACAAGACGGGGGAGGTGAGGCCGTCGCTGGAGGATATCCGGCGCGGGATCAGCCTGCAGCTTCCGCTGTACCTCCTCGTGGTGCAGGAAATTCTCTCACGCCACCTCGGGAGTGAGATGCGGCCGGCGGCGGGTCTCTACTACCAATTGCGGTCTCCGGTCCGCATTGTCCCCGGGCTCGGGCTTGCACTCTACAGGGGGAGGGCGTTCTCCCGCGCGGCCCGCTCGCGCCAGATCATACAGGACGCGGAAGAGTTTACAGCGGTGCTCCATGACGCCGTGGCAACGGCGGAGGGGTTCGCCCGGGGAATCCGCGCGGGGCGGTTTCCGCTCACTGCGCCGGAGAATATCGACGAGATCTGTACCGTGTGCGATTTCAGAAGTGCGTGCAGAATCCAGACCGCACGCCATGTCGCGGCAGTGACGGGGGAGGTCCCATGACCCATGCAGACCAGAAGGGTATGATCCGGGAACTGGTGGACTACGCCCGGAAGATGACACGTGCGGAGGAGGAGGAACTCGCCATGTTTGTCCGGCGGGACAAGGATGACGAGGATCTGGATGCGCTCTCTCAGCGGCGGTTAGTCGCGCTGTATCAGAAATACTTGCCAAAGGGGAAATATCTCCTGTAGAACAAGGGAGGAGAGGGTGGGTTCGTTCAGTCCCGACTCCGGCCTGAGCCCGGAGCTCGTGTTGGAAGCGTACCGGAGGGGGTATTTTCCGATGGCGGAATCGCGGCATGGGAGGGTGCGCTGGTACACATCGGATCCCCGTGCTGTGGTTCCCCTGGATGGTTTTCGGGTCCCCCGGAGCCTCCGTCAGGTGTTGAAGAAGCGCCGATTCTCGCTCACGAGCGATGTTGCGTTCCCGGAGGTGATTGCCGCGTGTGCGGACAGGGTGGAGACGTGGATATCCGACGAGGTGATCGATGTCTACACGGCGTTGTACCGGCGGGGCGACGCCCACAGTTTGGAGGTCTGGTCCGGGGGGACTCTTGCCGGGGGTTTGTACGGGGTGGCGATAGGCGGGGCGTTTTTCGGGGAGTCGATGTTCAGCCGGGAGTCGAACGCCTCCAAGGTAGCGCTGGTCGGGCTCGTGTGGCATCTTCGGGAGCGGGGATTCCGGCTTCTCGATTCGCAGTTCATGAATGAACATATGCGTCAGTTCGGGGCGGTGGAGATCCCGCGGGCCCGGTATCTGAGGCTTCTGGAGCAGGCCATTGAGCTCCGCGTGACGTTTCTTCCCGGTGCGGCGGGCGAGCCGGCGATGTGATCTGCGTCATGATCGAGAATAGAGCGGGGCGGCGGGCGGCCGAAAAGTGGTTGCGGAAGAGAATCGATCTCTCTATATTTCCTCTGAAGTAAGGGTTCCTTCCCCCTCACAGGAGATCGCAATCATGGCCGCATCTCGCGGTGCTCTCAAAGTCGAACGCGTGACGGTGACGCTGGTACCGCAGGGAGATGTGCGGGGGACCCTTCCGGTTCCCTCGACGTACAGCAGCATCCAGCGAATGTATCACTGGCGGCGGGCGGCTGATCTGCAGTACATGATTGTGCCGACGCGCGTCAGCAGTAAAGAAGTCCAGGTCGATTTCTTCATCAACATTGCCGGCCTGGCGCGGGCGAAGGTGAAAGAGTTGCCGAAGATGCTCCGCGGGTTCGTGGAGGAAATGCTGGGGACGGAGTGGAAGGGTCTCCGGCTCGGCGCGATCGGCAAACCGAGCGCCGCCCCTCCGCCGCGCGAGGCTATCGTCCGCGGAACCATCGAAGACATTCTCGGGGGCACCCTCGAAGGGTAACGGCCGTTCAGAGTATCGTGAGGGAATGCATCGGGAGCCTCTCGCCGGTGCATTTTTTTTCTTATTCCCATCATTCCGGGAGCAGCCCATGACCTCCTCCGTGACCACGACCACTGCCAGTGAGACATTTCACCCGACCAAGCAGGGAAAGGTGCGCGACCTGTACGATCTGGGCGACGCTCTGCTCATCGTGGCGACGGACAGGCTCTCGGCGTTTGACGTGGTCCTTCCGGACGGGATCCCCAACAAGGGAAGAGTGCTTACCGCGATTTCCGCCTTCTGGTTCGACCGTTTGCAGGCCATCGTCCCCAACCATGTCCTGAGCACGGACATCGGGGATTTTCCCGACCCGTTCCGATCCGCGCCGGAGATCTTCGCGGGGAGAAGCATGCTGGTCAAGAAGACGACCCCGCTTCCGGTGGAGTGTGTCGTGCGCGGCTATCTCGCCGGATCCGGCTGGTCGGAGTACACGAGCCACTCCTCCATCTGCGGGATTCCCCTTCCTCCCGGCCTGCAGGAGTCGCAGCAGTTGCCGCAGCCGATCTTCACGCCGACAACCAAGGCGGAGCACGGTGCGCACGACGAGAGCATCGCCTTCGAGGACGTTGCATCCCTGCTCGGGAAGGAGCGTGCGGGAAGGCTGCGCGACCTCTCGATCGAGCTCTATCGCCGGGGCGCAGAACACGCGGCGACGCGCGGCATCATTATCGCCGACACGAAGTTTGAGTTCGGCCTCGACCGTGACGGGACGATCCTCTGGATCGACGAAGCGCTGACGCCGGACTCATCGCGGTTCTGGCCCACGGACCGCTACGCTCCCGGCGGTTCGCAGCCGAGCTTCGACAAGCAGTATGTGCGCGACTATCTTCTCTCCATCCGGTGGGACAAGAAGCCCCCGGCGCCCCGGCTTCCGGAGCAGATCGTGAGCACGACCGCGCGGAAATACGAAGAGGCACTGGTTCGGCTCACCGGCCATTCCCTCTGACCTCCGCGATGCTCACGCCGCGCCAGCTCGATTCCCTCGCACGTGACCGGCACCTCAGCGTACGGGCGAACGCCGGGTCGGGGAAGACCCGGGTTCTGGTCGAACGCTACCTGGAGATTCTCCTCCGCGGGGAGGCGGAAGTCGGCGACGTTGTCGCCCTCACGTTTACGGACAAGGCCGCCAGCGAGCTCAAGCGCAAAATCGCGACACAACTGACGCAGGCGCTCGTCGCCTCCGACGACCCTGCCGCCACGCGACGGCTGGAGGAGGTTCGCGAGCAGCTCTCCGGCGCCTTCATCGGCACCATTCACTCCTTCTGTGCCCGACTCCTTCACGAGTACCCCGTGGAGGCCGGCGTCGACGCCTCCTTCAGCGTCATCGAGGGACTCGAACAGCATGCCGTCCTTGAGGAGGCGCTGAAGGAGACATTCCGTTTCATTCTCCGCGAGAGCGCCGGGGCGGCTGCGCACGAGCATCTGGTCGGCGCGGTGCGAACGCTCGGCAAGCGACGGGTCGTCAGTATCATCCGGATGCTTGTCGAGAGGCGCGACCGATTGGAGCGGCTCGAGCGGAATCTGTACAGTCGAGACGACGAGGCGATCCTGCGGGGATGGGACGAAGAGATTCGGACGCATGTGATCGCTCTTCTTACTCGGCCGGCCCTTCGCGCGGCGCTGGAACAGGTCGCCCTGGTGCTTGACGGCAAGTCGGCCGACAGGGTTCGGGCGCTGATCCGGACTGCCGCGCCGGGAGACCCGCCGGTGGCCCTGGCAGGGAGGATCTGGGAGATCCTGAGACTGCTGGTGAGACAGGACGGCGGATTCTACCGCGCCGTGGCGAGCGAGGGAGCGGAGGCAGCCGTCGTGTCGCAGCAGAAAATGCTCCACCGGGTGCGCCAGGAAGTGTTCCCCTATGCAGATCTCGTGTTCGCCGGGGCGGAGTCCACTCACCACGAGCTCCTTGCCCTGTCGCGCACCCTTCTCGACGTGACGCGAGAATGCCTGGAGCGGTACGCGGCGAAGAAGCAGGAGAGGGGAAAACTGGACTTCGAGGACCTCCAGCTCCACCTGCGCGCGCTCCTCCAGAAGGGGCACCTCGCCTCACGGTTCAAGTACATCATGGTGGACGAGTATCAGGACACGAACGAGCTCCAGTATGAACTGCTCCGTCCCCTCCTGCAGGAATTGCGCGCCGGGAATCTCTTTATCGTCGGTGATCCGAAGCAATCCATTTACAGCTTCCGCGGTGCGGATGTGGCGGTCTTCGACAGAACCTGCCGTGACCTTGCGAAGGCGAATTCACCGGCTGCCGGACCCGGAGGGATTGTGCTCGAAGAGAGTTTCCGGCCCCTCCGGGATATTGCGGCATTCGTGAATCTGGTGTTCCGCCCGCTGATGGGAGAGGAGGACCCGGCGGGAGGAGCATACGAGGTGGGGTATGAAGAGATCGTCCGCGCCCGTCAGAACCCCGCGCCGGGCCGGGTCGAAGTACTCCTGCCTTCCTCCCCTGACGATGAACCGGAGCCGGGGCGGATTGTGCGCGCGATCGGGGAACTCGTTGGTTCCGGGTTTGAAGTGTATGACGGGAATGAATCCCCTCATCCAGCCCGGTACGCCGACATCGCCGTACTGCTCCGCAGCAGGGCATTGCTGCCGGATCTCGAGCTGGCGCTGGCGCGGGCGGAGATTCCCTATGTTGTTACCGGGGGGACAGGGTACTTCCAGACGCAGGATATCCTTGATGTCCACAGCTACCTCCGGTTTCTCCTGAACAGCGGGGACGACGTCGCGCTGCTCGGTGTTCTCCGCTCTCCCTTTTTCACCGTGTCGGACGGGGATCTCTTTGAGGCCGTGCTTCCGGGGAGGGAGGAGACTCTCTGGCAAGATCTCCTGGCGCGCCGCGGAGGGCTCGGTGGCCAGTTGGCCAGGGCCCTGGCGGTTCTGGAAGAGGATCTGGAAGTCTGCCCCCGTCTTCCCGCCCCTGACGTTCTTGCGCGAATCATTGCGCGCACGAGGTATCAGGCTAAAATCGGCGGAACTCCACGCGCGGCGCAAAGCGCGGCAAACCTTGAAAAACTGGGGCACATGGCAAGGTCGTTCGACCTTCAGGGGTTCACGACGCTGTTTGACTTTGCGCTCCGCCTGGGCCAGCTGATCGACCAGGAGGAAGACGAGGGGCAGGGGAATATCGAGACGCAGACCGATGCGGTCCGGATCATGACTGTTCATGCGGCGAAGGGACTGGAGTTCCCCGTTGTTGTGCTTCCCGGTCTTCATCGTGCGTTCCGGTATGATAGCGAACCGTTTCTGCATGAACGGTTGGGTCTTGCCTTCGCGCGAAGGGGCGAGGAGGGTGGGGCGGAGGATTTCCCCCTGACGACTTTTCTCCGCGCTGATGCCAGGCGGAAGACCATCGCCGAGGAAAAGCGGATCTTCTATGTTGCCTGCACGCGCGCGCGCGACGTGTTGTTGCTCTCCGCAGAGCCAGCCGGGAAGCGTTCGGGGCCGAGCTGGCTGGACTGGCTGTTGGAGGGGCTTGGTGTATCGGGGGATGCTCCGCGCACGCTGACCTTTGCGTGCACGACGGCGATCCTGGAGCGGGGTGCGGAGGGCTACCGTGGGGGAGTTGAGCGGCACAGTCTCATTATCCCCGTGCGGTCTCCTTCCGCGCCGCACGCGGTACGCGGGGCGTCACCAGCGGCTGTCCCCGTGGGCGCCCCTCCTGAGGTACGCATCGACCCTCTCCCGTTACGCCACGCCGGGGATATCTTTTCCGCCACCCGCATTCGGGTCTACCGCGATTGCCCGGCGCACTACTACTTTCGCTACGTTCTCGGGATGCCCCAGGAGGGAGTGCACGCGCGTGGCGGGGAGGCTGACGAGCTCGTGGATGCTGATTTTCCCCCGGACCTGCGCGGGAGGATCTTCCACGCCGTGATGGAGTCTGGGAGCGCACCGGCTGATCTCCGTTCTGTGATTCATCGGCTTCTGGCGCTTGAGGTGCCATCGCATGATGCGAGATTCGACCGTCTGGCGGAGGAAGTGGAGCGGATGGTCACCGGCGTTCTCTCATCCTCCTCCTGGAAAAAGGTGGCTGGAGGAACTTCCGTCCGCACAGAATTCACGATCTCCGCCGTCCTGGGGGATGACTTCCTGAGTGGGACGATGGACCGTGTCTACAGGGGTGCGGAGGGGCGCTGGCACGTGCTCGATTACAAGACCGATCGAGTCAGTGAAGAGAGGCTTGCCGGGCGGGCGGATGAATACTGGCCGCAGCTCGAGTTCTACGCTTTGCTCGTTCATCTCTTTTTCAAAACCGCGCCGGTGGTGGCCGAGCTCCTGTTCGCCGCGCTGCCCGATCGGATCCTCGCCCGAGAATACACTGCCGGAGAGCTTGGAGTGGCGAGGGAGAGGATTGCCGCCGATATCGCCAGCATCAAATCGAATCTGTTTCCGCCGCATCATTCGTCCTGCCCACGATGTCCGTTTGCGCCCTGCTGTCCGTGGAAGGCCCCGGCAAGCTAACCAGGTGATGTAGCAAGATACGTATCCCTCCTTCAAGTAAACCCTGAGAAGGTTGTTGCATTTTGTTGAATTTCGTGCATATTACGGCCCAAGCGGGTTCCTTGAAGTGGAGCAAGCTGGAGCGACAATGGCTGACCAGCCATTTCACCACGAGATTCTTGAGAGCATCAGCGGTGGGTTCTTTGCTCTCGACAATGAGTACAGGATCACCTACTGGAACAGGGCTGCCGAGCAGGGAACGGGTCTGAGCGCGGGCGAGGTTATCGGAAAGCATGTGTTTGAGGTATTTCCGAATGCCGAGGGGGCCGAGCTGGGAGAGAGGTACCGGCTGGCGATGACCACGAAGACGTTTCAGAGCTTCGACACTTCGTACAAGGACGAGAGGTTCGAGGCGTGGTATGAGGTCCGCATTTATCCGTCCGAAGGCGGGCTTTCGGTTTTCTTTCAGGACATCACCGAGAAGAAATCCGACCAGCAGCAGAAGGAGATGCTGGTGGAGATTTCGAAGGCGATCAACGGGTCCCGTCATCTGGACGAGCTCTGTATCCGTGCCGCCGAGAAGATCGCGGCGCTCCTGGAGATTCCTCCCAGGTATGTGTGCGTCTATCTCTTTGACCCGAGGGGGAACGAGATCCGGCTGGTTGCCCCCGCGTTGCTCGACGTGGAGTTCGCGCAGGAGGTGGTTCATCAGCGTGTCAGCGGGGAGAGTTCGCTGATCCCTGCCCGGGTGGCCTCCCGGCGGGAGGCGATGGTTTCTTCCGACCTGTCGCTGAGCACCGTTGGCAGCATGTTCCCCGACGAGGCGAAGGCCCTGCGGCTGAAGACCCTCATC
>Ga0153916_10003723_pt1 | contig 11400 bp, 13 predicted proteins | sample Opewatmetagenome_FD_109642 | JGI IMG/M metagenome (GOLD analysis project Ga0153916, IMG submission 109642) | Freshwater wetland microbial communities from Ohio, USA - Open water 3 Core 3 Depth 4 metaG | ecosystem: Environmental > Aquatic > Freshwater > Wetlands | place: USA: Ohio, Lake Erie...
GGGGAGCTGCGCTCGCCGGCCATGATTTCGAACACTTCCGCGGCGGCGCATTCCAGCAGTACTTTCCAACTGGCGTCCGGGCGCACCACGGTGTTCGCGACAGTTCCTGGTATCGGCTTCATTCGCCTCCTTCCACGAGCGGCGCCACTCGCTCTTTCACCTGCTCAGGTGTGAAAGGTTTGCGGATATATCCTTTGGCACCCACCGAGAGCGCTTCCACCACGCGCGCTTCGCTTCCTTCGGTCGTGATCATCACTACTGGCACGCCCTTGGCCGTTTCCACGGTTTGCAATTGCTTCAGAAATTCCAGCCCGTCCATAGCCGGCATGTTGATATCGCTCAGAATCAGGTCGGGGACGCCGCGCTGGATGGAAGCGAGCGCTTCCACGCCGTTGCCCGCTTCTTGCACGTCGGAGAGATCAAGGCCCGCCTGACGCAGCGAGCGCTCCACGATCTTGCGCATCACTGCCGAGTCATCCACGATCAGCACCCGGATTTTCTTCATCTTGGCTCTCCTGCATCCACCGTCTGAGATTCCCCGCCGTTTCCTGAACTCAGTGCGAGGCCCAGTTGAACGAGCGGCAGCAGATGCACGTACTCGTTGTTGAGCATTTCCAGCAGCGCCACACGTTCGGTTTCGACCAGTTCCGGCAAACACTCCTCGAGGAAGAACACCTTGTCCGCCTCCGGCTTGCCTTCTCCTTCCGCCTCCGCATTCGCGTCGTCCGCTGTCTGCAGCTTCAGAAACTGGTCCGCCGCCGTGACGATCCCCACCAGGTACGGATCGTGCTGTGCCATGTCCGTCGCATGGTGGTATTCGAACACGTCGATGAACGAGGGCATGAAATTCCACGCGATTCCCATCCACCGCCCCGCTTCGCAGTGATCCAGGCCGAAATACGCGCGTTCCACCTGCGGATCGTCCTGCCATCCCGCGGGCGGCGCCGGGCGCCGGTGCGCCTCTTCATCGAAAACAATCATGGTCAGCGGCAGCTGCCCGATGTCGTGGAGCAGCCCGCCCAGGTAGGCCTGTTCTTTTTCGCAATAGTCCAGCTGCCGCGCGATCTTTTCGCTCAACAGGGCGGCCATGAAGGAATGCTGCCAGAAGGCGTGCACCGTTGTCTGAGGGAGTTGCCTCCCGGAAAATTCCATCACCGAAGAGGAAAGCACCAGCGTGCGCAGCCGCTGCGTGCCCAGCAGCACGGTGGCTTGCTCAATCGTGAAGACCCGCCGGCGCAGCCCGAACAGTGCCGAATTGCAGAGCCGGATCACCTGTGCGCTCAAGCTGGGGTCCGTGCGAATCACCTTCCCGACCTTCTTCAAGTCCACGGTGGGATGGCTCAAGAGCGCATTGAGATCCAGGACGTAGCTGGGCAGCGTCGGCAATCCCTTGCCAAGGATGGTCATCACCGCCGCCTTGCGCCTTTGTTGCTCTTCCACTGTCCGGGCAGGGATGGTTTCCGAGAAAAGTCCCGGGGAATGAACGGATGGATTCATGCCAGTCCTTGCAGGCTTCGAACTGCGACCTATCTTTTTATCGGCTGTTTTTCATTTTTCTTTAGTCCCTGGACCGAGACCTTAGAGCGCGGGGCGGGCCGGCTTCCCGAAATCTGAAACAACAGGTCCCGTGTAGCCCCGTCGCGGAAAAATCGCACCCAGATATGCGCCGAGGAGCGCGCCAGGGTGATGCGCGCCGCTCCCAGGACGGATGCGTAGCTGCACGTCGTCCGGCTGATCTCCTCCGGATCGGTCATGCTTTCAAAGCACGCCTCTTCGCTGCGTCCTGCGCGGCCCAATTCGTCCAGCGCTTCGGCCACGGCCGATTCGTCCGCGACGCACGGCGTGGTCCTGCATCCCAGCATCTGTTCCACGGCGTACAGCGCGATGTGGTCCAGCCGCTCCGCGAACGCCAGATGCAACAGGCGGCTGTCCGCATCGTAGTGCACTGGCACCATGCGCGAGGACTCCAGCAGCGCATAGGGCAGCAGCGATCCCCAGCGCAGATAGCCGGGGTGATCCGCCAGCGGAAAGACCGGGCAGCCCCACTGCAGCCCCAGCGCCGTCGTCAACTCCTCGCCGGAAAGCGCTGCGATCTGCTGCAGCCACTCCCCGAGCCGCCCGCGGCCACCTTCGCGTTGCAGCCGCAGGGCCTGCTTGAGCTGCTCTTCGTTAATCAGCCGCCGGCTCACCAGGAGCAGCCCGAGCGGCAGGCGATGCGTCCGTGGTTTCGCCGGGCGCGCCTCCGCCAGCATCCTCGACAAGCTGCTCTGCACCGCGCGTTCCAGGCACTCCGGGCTGCAGTACCAGCGGTCCCCCAAATACTTACCCGCCCTTCGGCGCGACACGCCTATCCAGAACCGCCCGGCGTGCGGACACTCCGTCCGGGCGCAGCGCAGAAACAGGCGCTCCCACGCCGGGAAGCGGCGCCTCCATCCCGGGGGCGCGGAATCCGGCGAACTCTCGTTGATCGGCGCACTCAAGGCGCTCATGCTCTTCCTTCTCCGTTGCTCAGCCCTTCAGAATCTCCGCACGCTGCCCCGGACTGGCGACTTCCGTGACCCGCAGGCCGAAATTTCCATCCACAACCACGACTTCCCCGCGCGCCACCAGGCGCCCGGCTACCAGAAACTCCGCCGGCTCGCTGATCTGCCGGTCTAGCTCCACGACCGCGCCGGGCATCATGCCCAGGACATCGCGCAGCGTCATTTCGCGCTGCCCGAAGCGGATCGTCGCTTCCAGCTCCATATCCAGGAGCAAATTCAGATTCGTCGGTAGGGCAGCCTCGGCCGTCTCCGCCGCAGACTCGGCAGGCGCGGCGAGCGAGGCAGCCGGCTCCTGCGCGACCCCCAGCGACTTCACCAGCGCTCCATCCAGAGTGAGCACCAGCGTAATCTCAGGAAATTTCGGGCCGTGAATCCGCAGGGCCGTGCGCGCCTCCGGCTCGCTTTCGGGCGCCGTCGCGCTCACAAACGGAAATTGCACTTCGCGGCTGGTCTGCGCCTTCCAGCACGTGACCGCTTGTCCGGCCACCTGGCGCAGCAATTCCGCGTAGGCGTCGCGGTGCGTCTCCGAAAACTCTACGGCGGCGTCGAGCGGCTCGGAGAGCAGCACCTGCGCGAGCTGCAGGGCGCAACGCGGGGCGGCCAGCCAGGCCTGCTGGCCCTGCAAGGCCCCCTCCGCCCCGAAGCGCAGCCATACCGCGTTGCGTTCCGGAGCCGCGGCCGCGGCGTCCAGCAACTCCGTCGCCGGCGCTTCCACGCCGACCTGTCCGAGAACATCGCGAAAGCTCTCCGCCCAGAGCTCGGCGAACTCCGCGACTTTCCCGCCCTGTGATGTGTCCGTCATTTCGCGTCCTTCCCATTCTTGCCGGCGATGGACACCCGCTGCTTCACACGCGCCCCGCGCTGCGAGCCACAGCGCACCGGATCCGCCAGGAACATGGCCTTCCCCGCGACACTCAGACCGATCGGCTCCCCGACGTGCTGTGGCAGCGCCAGCACGTGGCCGGGCCCCAGCTCTAGCAGGCGCCGGATCGAGATGCGGCTCTGCGGCAGGCTCAATTCCACCGGGAAGTGGCTATCCAACACACGCTCCCGCAGCCGCCGCCGGTTGTCCGGCGACGCGGCCCGCTCCAGATACGACCAGCGCGCCGAGAGCTTGCGCAGCAGCGCGTTCGAAACCACCGCGGGCAGCGCCACATTCAGCGCCCCCTGGGCGTCCGGCAGACGAATCTCGAAGCTCAGCGAGAGAATCTTTTCCGTGGGCAGCATCAGGCCCTGCACCTGCGTGCGCTGCTGCCGCTGCTCGAAGGAAAACTCCAGATTCAGAACCGGCTCCCAGGTCGTCTGCAACTCCCGCGCAATCTGCCGGATCACCGTCTCCAGAATTTGCTCTTCGATTTCCGTCAGGTCGCGGTTGGCCACGCTCTCGCTGCCGGGCCCGCCGAGCACCAGGTCCACGATCGGAAAGACCAGCGAAAAGTCAGCCTGAATGGCCGCCCGCGCGTCCAGCGGGAGAATGCGCAGCGAGGCCAGATAGGTGAGATCCGGCAAGCGCCCGAGAAATTCTATGTAGGAAAGCTGCTCGACTGACACCAGGTTCATCTCGAACCCGACGCGCAGGTAGGCGCCCAGCGAACTGGTTATGCGCCGCGCAAACGACTCGTGCAGAGTAGTGACCGAGCGCACCTGATCCGCCGTGAGTTGCCCCGCGCGCCGGATGTCGAACGCGCTGACTTTGCGCGCCGGACTGCGGCCTCTTGCCGCTCCGCCGCTCTGCGCCGCCCGGAACAGCGCGTCGATCTCGTCCTGGGTGAGGATCTTGCGCATCAGTCGGGGTCCTCTCTCGATCCGGTCCGCGGCCGCCCGAGGGCCGCGGCGGCGGGTTGCAGGCGGTCCTGCAGCCGGGCACGCAGCCGGATCAGCGCCGCGGAATGGATCTGCGAGACGCGCGATTCACCGATGTCCAGAATCGCTCCGACTTCGCTCATCGTCAGCTCCTCCAGGTAGTACAGCGCCATCACCTGCTTTTCTTTTTCGCTGAGCTCTTCCAGTGCTTCCGCGAGCAGCGAACGCAGCTCCGAGCGCAGGCACAGATGGAAGGGATCCTCTTCCGGAGAGCTGGCCTGCAAAACCCCCGCGTCCTCGCCCGGCCCGTCCTCCGATTCCTTCTGCAGGCTACCGAGGTCCAGCCCGCGCAGATCGCCCAGCAGCCGCTGGAATTCGGCCAGCGGCATGCCTAGGTGCTGCGCCAGCTCCGGCTCCAGCGGCGCGCGGCCGAGTTCCGCGGCCAGGTCGCGGTGCGCCTGCTCGATACGCCGCGCCTGACGCCGCAGATTGCGCGGGCTCCAGTCCATCTGCCGCAGGCTGTCCAGAATCGCCCCCCGGATGCGGAACCGGGCATAGGACTTCAGCTGCACGTTTTTCCGGGGGTCGAATTTGTCCACCGCATCGATCAGGCCGAGAATGCCGGCGTGCACCAAATCATCGAACGGCACGTGCGACGGCAGACGGTCGTGAATGCGCCGCGCAATGTAGCGCACCTCGGGCAGATGCTCGATCAGCAGTTGCTGGCGCTCGGCGGAATCCAGCGCGCTTCCGTGGGTTCCCGAATGGCTTGGATTTTTCATCACTGCTCACCTTTCTGCGCGAATCCTCTCCGGCTGCACGCTACGCTCATCCCACCACCCCCAGCGATTGCACCGACACCGTCGCGGGAATCTCCGCGGGCGACAGCACCACCACCCGCGGGATAAACGGTTCCAGCAGCCGGCGCAGATGGAAGCGAACCGGGCTGTTGCAGAGCAAGATAGCGGAACTGAGCGCCATGCGGTCGCCCACCAGACGCTGCAGGCTTTCCAGCACCCGCCGCAGCGGCACCCCTGCTCCGTCCGCCGGGCTCTCGCCCCCCGCCTGCGGATGGAGCTGCCGTAAAAATTCCTGCTCCACCGCCGGATCCAGCGTCAGCACCTTGAGCTTGCGGTCTTCGCCCAGCAGCGGCTGCACCAGCGCGCGGCCCAGCGCCTGCCGCGCCGCCTCCACCAGCGCCACCTGCGTCTTGTTGACCGCCGCGGTGTCCAGCAGCGCCTCGAGGATCGTCGTCAGGTCGCGGATCGACACCTGCTCGCGCAGCAGCTGCTGCAAGACCTTCTGTACTTCCCCGAGCGACAGCAGCCGCGGCACGAGCTCATCCACCAGCTTCGGCTGGCTCTCCGCCATCATGTCCAGCAGGCGTTTGGTCTCCTGCCGCGTCAGCAGCTCATGCGCATACTGCCGCACGATCTCCGCCAGGTGCGTCGCCAGCACCGAGGTCTGATCCACCACCGCGTAGCCCGACGCCAGCGCTTGCTCCTGCAGGCCCGGCACGATCCACAACGCCGTAGCCCCGAATGCCGGCTCGCGCGTCTCCTGGCCTTCGAGCGGAATCGGATTCGCTTCCGAGCTGATGGCCAGCAGGCGGTCCTGCTGCATCTCCCAGCGCGCCACCTCCACGCCGCGCAGCAGCACCGCGTATTCCCGCGGCTTCAATTTCAGGTTGTCGGTGATATGCACCGACGGCACCATGAACCCGTGCTGCAGCGCCAGATGCCTGCGCAGCGCGCGGATGCGCTGGAGCAGCTGTCCGCCCTGCATCTGGTCCACCAGCGTCACCAGCGCGTAACCCACCTCCAGGCTGATCTCGTCCAGGCGCAGCAGGTGTTCGATCTGCTGCTGCACCTCGGCCTTCTTTTTCTCTCCCGGGATTTCTGTCGCGATCTCCGCCGCGGTTTCCGCGCTCGGCGCGCGCGCCGCCAGGTAGGCCACAATCGCTGCGAGCAAAAGGAATGAAAACTTCGGCAATCCCGGAATCAGCCCGAGCAGAAACATCACCGCTGCGGCAATCTGCAGCGGCATGCGCTTGCCGAAGATCTGCCGCCCCACTTCCACGCCCACGGTCGCTTCGGTCGACGTCCGCGTCACCACGATGCCCCCCGCCACCGAGACCAGCAGCGAGGGAATCATGGTCACGAGGCCGTCGCCCACCGTCAGCACCGTGTAGGTCTTCGCCGCCTGCGCCAGCGGGATGTTCAGCTGGAACACCCCGATCAGGAATCCGGCGCCGATGTTGATGGCCGTGATCAGGATCGTGGCCAGGGCGTCGCGCTGGCTGAACCGCGCCGCGCCGTCCATCGCCCCGTAAAACTCCGCTTCCTTGCCGATCTGCTCGCGGCGCGCACGCGCCTGCTGCTCATCGATGAGCCCCGCGTTCATGTCCGCGTCGATGGCCATCTGCTTCCCCGGCAGGGCATCCAGGGTGAAGCGCGCCGCCACTTCCGCCGTCCGCACTGCGCCGTGGTTGATCACCAGGTACTGGATGGCGATCAGCGCCAGGAAGAGCACGAAGCCCACCACGTAATTCCCGCCCACGACGAACTGCCCGAAAGCCTCGATCACCCGCCCTGCCGCCGATGCTCCTTCATTTCCGTGCAGCAGAATGCGCCGGCTGCTGGCAATGTTCAGCGAGATGCGGAACAGCGTGAGAAACAACAGCAGGGTGGGAAAAACAGAAAACTGCACGGGCCGCAGGATGTACAGCGCGGCCAGCAGCACCACAATGGACAGCGTCATGCTTGTCGCCAGGAACAGGTCCAGCACCATGGCCGGCACCGGCACCAGCATCACAAACACCAGCGCCACCGTGGCCACCGGCACCACCCACTCCCCGGCGTGCGTGTTCACCTTGCCCGGCTTGGCTTGCGCGCTCATGCTCTCCTCTCAGCGCTGCCCGCGGACTGCGCCTGCATGCGCAATTGCGCGCGATAGAGAAACGCCAGAATCTCGGCCACCGCGGCATACAGCTTCGGCGGAATTGCCTGCCCAACCTCGGTCGCCTGGTACAGCGCTTGCGCCAGTGGTGGGTTTTCCACGATGGGGATCTCGTGCCAGCGGGCCAGCTGCTTGATCCGCTGCGCCAGCAGATCGCGCCCTTTGGCCACCACCACTGGCGCCGCCATTACTTCCGGCCGGTACTCCAGCGCCACGGCGTAGTGCGTCGGATTGGTGATGACAGCAGTGGCTCGCTGCACGTCCTTTTCCAGCGACCTGCGCATTCTTTCCCGCCGCAGTTTGCGGATCCGCCCGCGGATCAGCGGGTTCCCTTCGGTGTCCTTGGCCTCGTCCCGCACTTCCTGCTTGGTCATCTTCAGCGACTGCTCGTGGGCGTACCATTGCATGGCGAAGTCGGCCACCGCCCAGGCCAGCAGCACCAGGCAGAATTTCCACGCCAGCTCAAACGACAGGCTTCCCGCCAGCGACAGCACCCCGCGCGCGCTCAGCCGCGTGGAATGGAGAATTGCCGGAAGCCTTTCCTGCAGCAGGCCCCAGGCGAGATACAGGATCGCGCCTACCGGAAACATTGAGCGACAGATGCGGCTTATTCCCGCGAAGGAAAACAGATGTTTGAGGTTGTTCGCGGGATTCAGGCGGTTCCAGTCGGGCGCAAACGCCTCGGTCGAGAAAACGATCCCGCCCTGCGCCAGTGTCACTAGAACGGCCACGGCAAACGCCACCAGCAGCACCGGCGCTGCCGCTTCGACCGCCGCAAGACCCGCCCACTGCAGCGCCGGCAGGTTGCCATCCCAGTTCCCGGCTAGGCCCACGGTCAGGCAGTGGCCAAACAGCATGTGCCACCGCCCGACCCACGCCTGCGGGTCCGATGCCAGGAACAGAATTGCGGAAAGCAGGGAAAGCGTTGCGGCCAACTCCCGCGCCCGCAGCACCTGCCCGCGCTCCCGGGCTTTTTGCCGGCGTCGCGCGGTAGCTCGTTCGGTGCGGTTATCGGCGGACATTGCTCTCCCTGCCTAGCGCGCCAGATGTAGCAGGCGTTCACTCAGCTCCAGCGCGCGCGCAAACTGTTTTTCGAACAAACCCGGCCACATCCCCACCGCCACCGAAAGCACCAGAATCCCGGTACTGTTTTTCAGCGGGATGCTGAAAAACAGTGCCGGCAGCTGCGGCGAGGCTTTGCTCAGAAAACCAACGGTAACGTCCATCAGCAGCGTGACCAGCAGAATGGGTGCGGCAATCTGCACGCCTACCATCCACATGCTGCCCGCGGCGTGCAGCAGCACTCCCGCCGCGCCCGGAGAAAACCGCACGCTACCCACCGGCACCAGGGTAAAGCTGTTCACCAGCCCGCGCAGAATCCAGTGATGCACGTTCAGCCCCAGGAACAGCAGCAACGCCACCAACTGGTGAAAGATCGAGAGCACCGGCGTGTCCACCTGCGTCTGCGGGTCGATGATATTCACCAGCGAAAACCCGATCTGGAAGCCCGCGATCTGTCCGGCCAGTTGCGCGGCCTCGAAAACGAACAGCAGGCACAACCCGAGCATCAGTCCGAGCACCGCCTCGCTCAGCACGAATCTCGTCCAGGCCAGCGGCTCCAGGGCTGCGTGCGGCGCTGGCACCACGGAAAAGAGCAGCGCCGTCAGCGCCAGGGTCAGCGCCGCCTTGATGCGCGCCGGAACGGACAGGCTGCCCAGAAATGGCGCGAAGCTCATCACGCCGGCGACCCGCAGTCCGATCGGCATGGCCTGTCCCAGAATCTGTTCCCACAGCGGCGGCACGTCGCGTCTCCTTCTAGTGCGTGTACGGAGTGAAATCCCGGAACAACGTGATCGTAAAAACCGTCAGGCGGTGCAGCATCCACGGCAACAGAAAAAACAGAATCGCCCCTACGGCCGCCAGCCGCGGCACTGTCGACACAGTCATGTCCTGCACCGACGTCATCACCTGGGCGATGTTGATCAGCAGGCCCACCACCATCGCAGCCAGCAGAATCGGCGCCGCTCCCCAGAACGCGGCTTCCAGCGTGCGTCGCGAGATTTCTACAACCTGTTCGGCATTCACCCCTGCACCTCAGTGAAAGCTTTTCAGCAGCGAACCCACGACCATGTTCCAGCCGTCGGCCACCACGAACAGCAGAATTTTCAACGGCGTCGAGATCACCACCGGCGGCAGCTGCAACATCCCGATCGACGTCGTCACCGACGCCACCACGATGTCGATCACCAGAAATGGCAGAAACAGCACCGCGCCGATCTGGAAGCCCGTCTTCAGCTCCGAGATGATGTACGCCGGAATCACGATGCGCATCGGCAGATCTTCCGGCTGCTTCGGGCGCGGCTGTCTGCCCAGCTCCACGAACAGCGCAAGATCTTTTTCCCGCGTGTACTGCAGCATGAAGCGCCGCACCGGCACGCTGCCGCGGTCCAGCGCCTGCCAGGTGTCAATCTTTCCTTTTTCATACGGCGCGATAGCCTGCTGCTCCACCTCGGCGCCCACCGGCTGCATCACGAAAAACGTCAGGAACAGCGCCAGCCCGATCAGCGTCTGGTTGGTCGGCGTCGTCGTCGTGCCCAGCGCCTGCCGCAGAAAATGGAAAATCACCAGGATGCGCACGAACGGGGTCATCGAGAGCAGCAGCGCCGGCAGCAGCGTAAGAAACGTCAGCAGCAGGATGATCGACCACGACGTCGAATCCCCGCGCACCGTCAGCCCCGGCAACTGCAGAATCGGCCCCTGCTGCCGCGCCGCCTGCGCCGGCGCGACACACACCGCCGCCGCAAACAGCGCCTCCAGGAGCCGCAGTCCGCCCCGCAGCATGCCGTGCATCAAAACCCTCCGTTCCCGGGCAGGCCGCTGCTGCTCGTCCTCTCCCGCGGCAGATCTTCCGCGGCCACTGGCTCCGTTTCGAGTTTCTGCAGCAGCGCGATGTGCTGGCCCGTGCCACCGATCAGGAACCGCTCACGATCCACCTGCACGATGGCCAGAAAGCGCCGCTCCCCGAGCGATAACGTCTCGCTGACCCGCAGCAGGCGCTCACGCCGCCGGATTTTCACGTGCCTTAGCGCCCGGCGCAGCGTTTCCAGACAACATCCCAGCGGCCCGGCAGCAGAACACTGCAACACGTCTTGGCTGGCAACTTTCATTCTCTATTCTCCTGCTCGGCCCCGCTCTTCAGGCCAGCTCCGTCAGCCGCACCGCCAGGTGCTGCCCGACCACTTCGAATTCCGCCCAGCCGATCAGCTCCCGGTTCACGCGCACCGGCAGATCGGCAACGCTCGTGTTCTGCGTATCCAAAATCGTGTTGGCCTCCAACTTCAGGAGATCGCGTACCGTGAAGTGGTGCACCGCAAGCTCGATGCTCAGCTGGCACGGCAGCCACCCGGCCTCGTCCCAGAGTTGTTCCGGGATCTCGTTCGCGCTTGCCGGCAAAAGAATGGGAACAGTGGCCATCGTTTATCTCTGCACCAGAAATTCCGTGAAATAGACTTCCCGGACTCCAATCTCCGGAACATTACGGCTCAGCACCTCTACCAGATTTTTTTTGAGCTTTGTTTTGCCTTCCGGGGTGAGCAATTCGTCGGCGTCGCAGACCGTCAGTACCGAAAGGACCGAGTCGCGAATCTGGGCGATGGGCAGCCCTCCGCCGTTCTTCTCTTTTTCCTTGTTGGCGCCATCGGGCACATGATCGAGCCCAAGATCAATGGTGATGCGCAAAAAGTTGCTCTGTTCGGCTCCCGCCAGATTCACGGTGAAGCTGTCCAGGTGCAGAACGAATTTCGTCGCCGGCGGAGCCTCTTCCGTCTTTTCAGCTTCCGCCGCGCTTCCCCGCGACAGAAAAAACCACGCCCCGCCGCCCGCGGCGGCCGCCAGAAGCAGAAGCGCGCCCAGCACAACCGGCAATTTAGACTTTTTCGCAGGGGCCTCCGGCACCACAGGCTCAGTTTCGACAGGCGTGGTTTCCTCGGCCATGGCAAGGACTGCTTGTGCAATTCGAACGCCGAAGCCGCCGCCACAGGAGAAATAGCTGTTTCCCCTGGTACGCCACAAGCCCTTGCACAACAACGAATTACGA
>Ga0153916_10003724_pt1 | contig 11400 bp, 3 predicted proteins | sample Opewatmetagenome_FD_109642 | JGI IMG/M metagenome (GOLD analysis project Ga0153916, IMG submission 109642) | Freshwater wetland microbial communities from Ohio, USA - Open water 3 Core 3 Depth 4 metaG | ecosystem: Environmental > Aquatic > Freshwater > Wetlands | place: USA: Ohio, Lake Erie, Old...
ACCGAGGGCGAGGTATTCATTCGCGGCGGGCGTGCCGGCGAGGTGGCCTATATCCTGGACGGCGTGCCGATCGGTGACCCGCTCGGCGGCAGCGGACGCATCGGCGCGAGCCTTTCGCTTACCTCCGGCTCCATTCAGGAGATTCAGATCATCAAGGACGGGTTCGATCCGGAGTATGGCAACGCCCTCTCCGGCATTGTCAACATCCGGAGCAACACCGGCGACAAGGACAACACCCGCCTGAACTTCCAGTATATCACCGACGACTTCGGCAACCAGGATCTGAACAAGTACTCGCGCAACTCCGATTACGCCCGGATTTCGCTCTCGGGCCCGGACCCGATTCTGAGCGACAAGATTCTCCCGGCCCTGGGTTTGAACTTACTGCGCGACCAGGAATTCACTTATTACCTGTACGCCGACGTGGATAAGAATGACGGCGTCTATCAGATGCAGAATTACGACACGCGGAATACGGTCCGCGCCTGGCCGTCGTTCAACTTCCTCGGTTTCGATATCCCGGAGCGGCTGGAGAATTTCTATCACTTCGAGTCGAACTTCCGGTTCCGGCCGCAGCAGAATCTCAAGTTCGTACTGTCGTACAAGCGCTGGTACAACAAGATTACGGAATTCGACCGGCTGCGCTGGGATTACCGTTATTCCGACGCCACCGCTCCCATCAGCATCCTCGACCGAAACAGCGTGTCGCTGGAAATCACGCAGTCGGTCAGCAAGGACATGAACTACGAGGTGATCCTCTCGTACCTGGATTCGAAATCCTCGTATAAGCCCGGCGATCCCAGGAATCCGGGCAAGACGCTCGATCCGCCCCAGTTCTATTTCGACTACGAGTGGGAGACCTACCAGGATCTCAACCTCAATGGCGTGTACGACGTGCCGGAGCCGATCATCAACCTGTTCCCGGATACCATAACCTACGGCAGCAACTACGCCGGTCCGGCGTACACTTTCGGCGAATACAACAACTACACGAATGTTCAGGGCGGTACGCCCATTCCGACCAACTTCCGGTTCAACAACAACGGCTTCCGGGATTTCCTTGAAGGCGAGGCGTTCATAGATCTGAACGGCAACGGGGTGTGGGACCGCGGCGACTTCCTTAACGATCGCAACGGCAATGGCGTGCTGGATGCCGACCGGATTCCGACCGTGCGGACTCCGTCGCCGGAACCGTACGTCGACGGCGACTCGGTGCTGGGCGAGCCGTTCACCGACCTCAACGCCAACGGCTTCTATGATCCCGGCGTGGACATATTTTTCTTCAGCGACGATCTCGACAACCAGGATCTCAATCATAACGGCAAGTATGACGGCCCATATGATGTCCCGCCGGACAACTCGTGGACCCCGGGCGTGCCGTATCTCGACCGCAATGGCAACGGCGTATACGATCGGCCCAACCGGCAGTACGACGTAGGGGAGCCGTACAGCGATGTCAACGGCAACGGCAAATACGACACCGGCGGTACGAGCACCTTCCTCGAAGAAAACACCTATAACGCCGACGAAACCTGGACCGACCGGCGGACTACGACATATCGCGGCGAAGTGAAACTTACCCGGCAGATCGGGCGCCACGAGGTCAAGACCGGATTCCATTTGGAGACGGACAAGAACGAGTACGGCGACATCGCGCGGCCCTGGATTGCGTACAATGGCCGCCCCGACACACTCAATCCGTACTCCGACCGCGGACAGTTCCGCGACTTCTATAAATATAGTCCGGTCCTGGGCTCGGTTTATCTGCGCGATAAGATTGAGTACGGTTCCATGGTCGCGTCGCTCGGTCTGCGTTGGGATTTCTTCCTGCAGGACACCGACCAGCTGGCGGAAAATATGCGTGCGGACGACCGTGGCGGTACAATCAGCGGCGACCGCCACAAGTTGTCGCCGCGCATCGGATTCTCCTACCCGATTTCCGACAAGGCCAAGGTGTATTTCAACTACGGCCACTTCTTCCAGCTGCCCGAATACCGTTACATGTACCGTCGCAATACGACCACCGCGGACCAGAACGACGTACTGGGCAATCCCAACCTGACCTACATCAAGACTATCCAGTATTCGTTCGGCGTGAAGTACAAAATGACGGAGAACTATAGCGTCGACGTCCAGGGCTACTTCAAAGATGAATTCGACAAGATTAACTCCACTAACTTGGCAGAGATGGCGCTCACCCGTCAGCAGTACTTCAATAAGGACTACGGCCGCAGTCGTGGTTTCGAAGTCACGCTCGAGCGCCGGGGCGGCGGGTACGTCAACGGCAACGTGAGTTACACCTACGCCTTCGCCTACGGCAAGGATTCCAAGAGCGCCGAGGAGTTTCAGCGCGACCTGCTGTCGCGCGAGCCGCTGACCGAGGCGCCGCTCGAGAACGACATCCGCCACACTTTCAAGGCGGGCGTGACGATCGACATGCCCAGCACCGTAAAGCCGCGGCTGTTCGGCGTCCCGATTCCGAACGGCTGGTCGCTGGCCATTGAATCGGTGATTCAGAGCGGCTATCCCTTCACGCCGGCGGCCAATTACCCGAACCTGGCCGGCTCGACCACCGACCCGCAGCGCAACTCCCTGCGGTTGCCGGGCACGGCCGTGTTCGACGTCAAGCTCAACAAGGATTTCCGTCTGGCCGGGCTGGATATGCAGGCCATCCTCTGGGTGGAAAACGTGTTCGACAGCCGCAACATCGTCTGGATCTATCCCGGAACTTCGACCACCTCCTCCACCGGGCGTCCGGACACGCAGCAGAACCTCAACGGTGTGATCTTTGGCGGCACCGACTACGACAAGAATCCGTACAACTGGGATTACGGCCGGCAGGTGCGCTTCGGTTTGGAGGTCACCATCTGACGTCTTTTTGGGAAGTAAACGATAACGCGATATAACGAGGTTATCATGTGTGCATCAGTTGAGCGTCGTTCGAGGGCAGGGCGCTTGAGAGGCCCGGTGAAACTCGCGCTGGGTCTGGTCGTGATGGCTGTGATGCTGGCGCCCGCCGGGGTTTGGGCCCAGGCGAAGGTCGGCACCACCGGCGCGCAGTTCCTCGAGCTCGGAGTCTCGGCGCGGTCGATGGGTATGGGCGGCGCTTTTACCTCCGTCTCGAACGATGTTTCCTCAGTCTACTACAACCCGGCCGGGCTGACCTACCTGTTCGGCACCGAAGTGATGCTGAGCTACGTGGACATGCCGGCCGACGTGCAGTACGGCTTTGCGGCGGTGGGGTTTCCGCTTGAAGCGGTGGGCGGGGTGGTCGGCATTGCCGCCTACGGTCTGACTTCCGGCTCCATGGACGAAATGACTTATTTCCGCATACCCACCGGGCGCCAGTTCGCCTGGAACGACTTGGCGGTTTCAGTGAGCTACGGCCGTTATCTGACCGATCGTTTCTCAATCGGTTTCTCGGTGCGTTACATCGGCGAGTTCGTGCACGATTACTCCGCCAGCGGCTGGGCGGCTGACGTGGGCACCTGTTACAACACCGGTTACCGCGACTTCAAGCTGGGCATGGCGATCACCAACTTCGGCCCCGACCTGAAGTTCATCGCGAACGACGTGCCGCTGCCGATCAACTTCAAGTTCGGCGGCTCCATCAACGTCATCGAGGCCGCCGATCACGTGGTGACGCTGGCGGCGGAAGGATCGCACCCTGCCGACAACCTTGAAAAGTACAACGCCGGCATGGAGTACGTCTTCAAGGAGCGGTTCTCGCTGCGGTTGGGCGGCCGCTTCAACTACGACGTGGATGGGTTTACCGCGGGCGGCGGGCTGCGCCTGCCCTACGGTGAGGAAGGCATGCTCAGCGTGGATTACGCCTACCAGGATTTCGGCCTGCTGACCGAAATCCACCGGTTCACCTTGGCATTCGCTTTCTAGCGCAAAGAAAGGCAATTCGATCATGGGATTTAAGTGTCGCTATCTTTCGGGACTGGCTGTCGTCGTGGCGCTGTCGGCGCTCTGCCTGACGCTCTCCGGCGGGTGCGCCAAGAAGCTCGAGGGCAACACCGAAGAGAATCAGAAACCGCTGGTTTGGTTCGTGAATGTCCCGCCCGAGGGTTCGCAGTCGTCGGTCAACCCCATCATCAACTGGCTCGGTACCGACCGGGACGGCCAGATCGATTACTACCGCTATATCGTGGTGAGGGAAGACTTGATCGGCCAGATGCTGGGCAAACCGGCTGACTGGAGCCCGCTCGTGGAGCCGCTCACCCCGACGGAGGTCCAGACGTTCGCCGCCGACGGCCTGTTCGACTTGTCGGACACGCTCTGGACGCGCCTATATGTGCGGGCGGACGAGGACGATCCCCACACCTCCAACATTATTCCGATGTCGGCGCAGGTCGACGACCCGGTGCGGGTGTACGTGCCCCAGTTCGTGTTTGTCCAGGCGTTCGATGTCGAGGGTCTCGGTTCCGACATAGTTTTCCGGCGTTTCATGCGCAACGATAACCCGCCCGAGTCACGGGTTGTCGGGTTCGTCGCCAACGTGCCGTTCATCAATTCGGTGATTCCGACCGGTCCTGCGACCGGCTCGCGGTTCCGCTGGCGCGGAACCGACGTGCTGGATTATCCCACCGATCCGCCGCCGTTCGAATTCGAGTGGACTATTTTCGGCCCCTATTCCCTTGATCTCTACAATCAACTCGTCGACTCGTTTGTCGTCCCGGTGTTCCTGACGACCGATGCTCAGATTTTCCCGCAGGACAATATCCCGGAATGCGACACTTTCTGGACCGGTCAGACGATAGACTCGATCATCTGCCATCCGACCATGCTGATCGTGTGCGATACTACTTACCCGCGCGGGGTCGAGACAATCCACTGCGACACCATCCTGGTCGATACGCTCGCGGCCAACAACGTGTATGGCCGCCTGGATACGCTGATCCGCGTGTACGACGAAGACTTCACGGGCAGCGCGCTGTTCAACCGGGTGGCCACGGAGTCAGACGATGGCTTCGGTAATCGCTGGGTCACCGACACACGCGATTCTATGTACAACCTGTACTGGAACGCGCCGGCCGACACCACGCAGCAAGATTGGTTCCTGTTTGTAGTCAGGGCGCGCGACGATGCCCAGGTGCCGGACCTGACGCCGGCCTTCGTCGGGTTCGAGGTGATCAACCCCAAGCATGAGCGCGATGTCCTGGTATTCAACTGGACCAACTCCGCCAACCAGAACCGCGGTCTCATCGACACCGCTCGCACATACTGGGAGAATACAATCAATACTTGGGCCGTGCAGACCGGCCGCACGATAGATTATAACCCGGCCACCGACTACCGGCGCGGCGGGTCGCCGTCCGACGTCGAGTTCTATCTGCGGCGACTGCTCTCCTATAAGATCGCCATCATGTATCAGGACGCCTGCGTCTCGGGCGGATGGGCCGCCCAGGAGGCGAAGCGTATCGAGACTATGACTGCGCTGCAGACTGGTACGTTTGTGTGGGTGACCGCGCGCGTACCGCAGGGCAATCACCTGTTCGGAAGTCCCCCCCGGGCTGTGGAACCTTCGCCGGCTTATACCGAGTTTTTCGGCGTCGATCAAACGACCTTCTCGGGCTGGGGCTACTTTATCATTTTCCAGGGCGGCCTCAGAGTCGAAGACCTCACCGGTGCACTCTCGCTGCGGCCCGATTTGTGGCCGGATGTCACGATTGATACCGCGCTGCTGCATCGCCGCTACCGTTGGGATGTGCCGTGGCGACCCGATCTCGGCGCCCTGCCGGAAGTTGGCTGGTCGATCCGCACCTTCGATACCGAGGTCATGTATCTATACAAATCGATGTACGGCCCCCAGCATGCCCTGTTCTCGGAACTGAGCTTCCATGGAAAGCCAGTCGGGCACCGTCTGAACCGGGGACTCTATCGCACCGTTCACTGGATGTTCACGCCGATGGGGCTCGATTCTCTTACCGGGCAGGTCGCCGTGAACAACGTCATGAACTGGCTATGGGATGGACGAATTGCGGCGGGGGGCGGCGTGGCTGCCAATGACGGTCGTGTGCCGAGAGAGCATTCCGCGCTATCGGAAGATTACTCCGAGCGCTACTGGCGCTGTTACTGGCAGGCCGAGGGCGACGCCGAGACCTTCTACCAGTTGCTCGATAACGCCTATTAGGCTGCTTCTGCTTATTTTGAGAACGAGAGGGCCGTCGCTGCGCGACGGCCCTTTTGCATTGGCTAAAGCCCGTATTGGACTTTGAGGCTTTCGATAATGGGGTGGTCGGGGAACCGGGCGATTGCGGTTGCGAGTACAGAGTCGAGTTCGCGCAGGCGGCCGGCAGAGCGATAGCCGGCGATCAGGTTCGCGTACGCCTCTACCAGTGTGGAATCCAGCCTGATGGCGATCTCGCTGTTGCGGATCGCTTCCTCAAAGCCGCCGGTCATGCCCTGCACGTAACCGAGCAATTCATACGCGCGTGCCTGCCAGTTACACAACTTGGATTGGCCGTTGATATAACCGGCGCCGAAAAGCCAGCCGTCGGTTTCCACTGCCGGCGGCGGAGTCGCTACAGCCCGCGTCAGCAGATCCGCCGCCCCCTCCATCATCCCCCGTTCAATTAGAGCTCCGGCCGCTTCGGTGGAAACGGCGATGCAGTTTCCGGTCATCCGAGCGGCGACCTGCGCTTGATCGTAGATAGTCTCCGCCGCTACCGTCGTGTCGGCCGCGAGCGCGCGTATCAGGACCAGTTGCGAGGTCGCATCATATGGAGCAAGCTCGACCGCCCGCCACGCCATTTCAGCCGCGCGTGTGGTCCTGCCGTTCACCAGGTGCAGCGAGGCCAGGTTCTGCCAGGCCTTGTAGCGTAAAGGGTGGAGTTGAATTTCGCGTTCCAAGTAATACTGTGCCGAGTCGGCCTGACCCATTCGAAAGTAGCAGGCGCCGAGATTGAGATTGACCTCATGGAAGGCCGGATCGATGCGCTCGGCGCGGCGGAAGTACTCCAGCGCGGACCGATAGTCGCCGCGATCGAAGTAGAAAAGGCCCTTGGCCACGGTGCCGACGGGCGCCGATCGCGATGGCAGCGGTACCAGTGGAGCCAGGGAACAAGCCGCAACTACCACCGCGATCGTAAGCGGAGCTAACGCCCTCGCCGGGCGGCTGCGCAAGAGCGACCAGAGCGTTTTGACCCCGATCGCAGCCAGGATGAAGAAGAGCGGGAGAAGCGGAAGGCGAAACCGGCTGTTGACGAAGAAGAGTGCGGTGACCGCTACGTAAGAGATCAGGAAGAGCAACAACATTCCGCTTGCTGGCATTCTCCCGCGCCACAGTGCCAGCGCGCCGATGACCGCCAAGCCCAGGACAAAGCCGAACTTCAGTGGGTTGAAGCGCAGCAAACCTACGCTGTGGAAGAACGGCCCCAGGGCCCGATTGTTGGATATCTCCAGGCTGGAGAACTGGAAGTAAACCTTTTTGAAGAACAGGCCGGCGAAACGCCCCGGATGTTCGCGCATCCACTTCAGAGCGCGCCCGCTCCAGTACGACGAAACCTCGCCCGGGGTCAGGGTCCGCCCCAGTTCTTCTTCGGCGATATAGCTGATTTGGCGCATCTGCCAGTTGTGGCCGAGTGGCTCCGGCATCACCGCTGACAAACCGTCGGCCGCATCGTTGTTGCCTAAGTAAAGATTGATCCCGCCCTGCGATGCGATCAACACCGGGTCGCTCGCGAGAATGACGTTGCGCACAAATATGGGTCCGACCAGAATCGCTACGCCCGCGATGAAGACCAGAAGTTGTGATACCAAGGCAGTGCTCGCGATTCGTCGCCTGAGGAACAAAACCGCCAGCGCGCCGGCCACGAGCACAACCAGAATCAACGCGGTCGGGCGGGTGATGGCGGCGGCCCCGGTTGCCAGACCCAGCCAGAAAAGGTCGCGCGGCTTACCGCTCTCAAGCCAGAGAATCAGCCGGTAGAGTGCAATCTGCAGCAGCAGAGTGAAGAACGGGTCGAGTATCAGCTCAGATTCGAAATAGAGCGCTACTGGATACACCGCATGCAGTGCGGCTGCGCCGAGCCCCACACCGCGCCCGCCGAGCTTGCGACCCAACAGGTAAGTCATGGCAATCGAGCCGAGCCCGACTGCGAGCCCGAAGAGCCGCCCGACCCAGAGCGATGTTCCGAACAGCGCGTAGAGGCCGGCCAGGCAGAAGACATAGAACGGGGCGCGGAAGTAGGTGGTGTCGCCGAGGACGTTCCCGCCGGCAATGTTCTGCGCCCAATTGTGGTGGTACCAGTTGTCGACCGTGAGTTGTTCCCAGTCGGGGAGAGCGCGGTACTCGGCCAGATAGATGATCCGCAGCACCAGCGCCGCCGCCAGCACGAGCCAAATGGCCAGCCTGCCCAATCGCCGTCTTGATTCCTCGGATAGCATAGCCATGAATATAGTCAGACGCTTGGACAAAGTCCGATGTGAAAGAGGTTCGCCGCGCCGGACGCCGCTTTGCACAGCCTGCAATCGGGCACCGCTGGCCGTATTTTCAACAGCTGCCGAGGGCCACCATTAACATATTGTAGCACAATATATTACGCAGACCGAAATGACCGGCATCGACCGCGTCTGCATCGCTTTTCGCCGGGGGACCGGCGGCATACCCTTTGCAGGATCACCCCTCGGAAGACGCAAAAGGAGATATGATGTTACGCCAACTCAGACCGATCGCCCTGCTCGCTTGCGCTCTATCCATCGTGGCTGGCACTCGGATTTCTGCGGCCGATGATGCCACCGACGAATACGGCCTCTACATGCTGGCGACGTCACCCTCCTGCGACCGGTTCCCGGTTGTGGTCTTCCTCGACAACGACGATATGCACCGCCAGGTTGCCCGAGTCGGCGCGCAGGCGGCTTTGACCCGCGGGCAGCGACTCCAGGCGGTCACCCGGCAGTTAAAGTCATTCCGCGCTGCGGCACATCAGGAGGTCGAGCAATTCCTCACCCGCCGCTCTTCCACCCCGGTGGCTTCGCTCTGGGTTGTGCCGGCGTTTGCCGCCACCCTCAACCGCGCTCAGATCGACTCCCTGGCCGCGCTTCCCGGAGTGGCCCGGGTTGTGGCCGACGTGCCGGTAGAACTGGTTGCGCCGGTAGAACTCAGGGCTTCGACCGGCGCCGCCGCGTCTCATGCGAGCCATCTCGACATGTTGAATGTCCCTTACTTGTGGAGTCTCGGCATAACCGGGGCGGGACGGCTGATCTGTTCGTTCGACACCGGCGTGGAGGAGACCCACCCGGCGCTTCTGGCGAAGTGGCGCGGCAACCATGCACCGCTTTCGGCCTCATGGTTTTCGACCATCGCCCCGACCTCGCTGCCGTACGACAAGGCCGACCACGGTTCCCACACCATGGGAATCATGGTCGGCTCTGAGGGCGCCGACACGTTCGGCGTGGCGCCGGGCGCCGAGTGGATCACCGCCGGCGTAATCGACCAGGGCAAGTCGCTCTCCGGGACCGTCAGCGACATCCTGGCCGCCTTTCAGTGGGCGCTGGATCCGGACGGCGACCCGAACACGACCAACGACGTTCCCGACGTGATTCTCAACAGCTGGGGCGTGCCGGCGGCGTTGTTCGGCCCGTGCGACGCGACCTTTTTCCAGGCCATTGATAACGTCGAGGCCGCCGGCATCGTGTGTATTTTCGCGGCGGGCAACGAAGGTCCGAGCGCCGCCACCCTGCGCAATCCGGCGAGCCGCGCCGCCTCGGCGATCAACAGCTTTTCGGTGGGTGCGGTGGACAACAGCCGCGTAGTCGCGAGCTTTTCGTCGCGCGGCCCCGGCGGTTGCGGTCTGACCGCGATCAAGCCGGAACTCGTGGCCCCCGGCGTGTCGGTCCGCTCGTGCGCACGCGACGGCGGATACAAGCTGATGACCGGCACTTCGATGGCCGCCCCGTTTATCGCCGGCCTGGTCGCCCTCTGCCGCCAGTACAACCCCGACCTCACGGTTCAGGACATCAAATCGGCCCTTTTGGCATCCTGCCAGGACCTGGGCGCCACCGGTGAGGACAACGCCTATGGGCACGGCTTCCCGAACGCCGTTCAGCTGCTCGCGAACCTGCCCGCGCCCGACCAGCCGCTGCTGGCCCTGGCGTCGGCCGCCGTGCTGGACGACGGCATCGCGTTTCCGGGAGAAGAGTTCGACCTCCAGATTACTCTGACCAATGCACCGGGCAATGCCGAGGAAGTAATCGGCCGCATGGAGGCGCGCGAGCCCGGTGTGACGATCACGGAAGACAGCGCCACGTTCTACTTTGGCCTCGGCGGAACGACCGCCATGGCCAACCAGGCCTTCCGCATTCGCTTCGATTCGGATCTCTATCACGGTCAGCAGGTCCATGTGGACTTGATTCTGTCGGCCGCCAACGGCCAGGTCTATGACACGCTGCCGCTGACCCTCACCGTTGGAATCGTGCCGCCCGGCCTCGCGGGGGACCACCAGACATCCCAGCTCACCTTCACCGTCTCGGACTTCGGCCAGTACGGTCTCGGAACCGGGTCGATCTACAACGCGGGTGGTCAGGGTTTCCGCTACAATGGCGGGGCTAACCTGCTGCACGAGGCCGGCGTTATTGTCGGCCGCAGCTCGCTGCAGTTGTCAAGCTCGATCCGGGGCGCGGACGGCGCCTTCAAGCCGTCCGATTTCGGCCCCTCGGCGTCCCTGGATCAGGGCTGGAGCGACGCTGATGGCGCCCTGCACCGGACCGCCCGCTTCGACGATGAATACGCCGATGTGACCATCCCGATCACCATCAGCCAGGAATCGATCGACTGCGGGTCCGACGGCGATGCCGCTCACGTCATCATGAAGTATTTTCTCGTCAACACCTCGCTCACGACCGTGAGCGATCTCTACGTCGGCTTCTTCGCCGACTTCGACCTGGGAGTGGTGGAGACAATTGGCTACGACGCCTCGCTCGACATGATTCACCAGCGATCGACCTACGCGCCGTTTGTGGGCGCGGTGGCGCTCGGCGGGCTGACCTCGTTTCACTCGCTCGACAATGGCGGGGTCAAGACCGGCTTCGACAAAGCCCGGCAGTTTGAGCTCATCTCGAGCGGCAGGGCGGTCGATGACGGCCTGGCCGGCGACCTGATGTTCCTGGTCAGCGGCGGGCCCTGGTCGATCGCGCCGGGTGATTCGGTGGAGGTGGCAATCGCGCTCGTGGCGGCCGACGACCTCGACCAGCTGCGGCAGCGCGCCCAGCGCGCCCGCGACCAGTACCTGGTGCCGACCGGCGTCGACAACCAGCCGGCTGAGCTGCCCGAAGCCTTCGAACTGAACCAGAACTACCCCAACCCGTTTAACCCGACCACCACGATCATCTTTGGCCTGCCGGTCGCGAGCGACGTCACCCTCGAGGTCTTCAATCTGCTCGGACAGCGCGTCA
>Ga0153916_10003725_pt1 | contig 11400 bp, 12 predicted proteins | sample Opewatmetagenome_FD_109642 | JGI IMG/M metagenome (GOLD analysis project Ga0153916, IMG submission 109642) | Freshwater wetland microbial communities from Ohio, USA - Open water 3 Core 3 Depth 4 metaG | ecosystem: Environmental > Aquatic > Freshwater > Wetlands | place: USA: Ohio, Lake Erie...
ACATGCGAGGCGAATCCAAAACGTTCGGAGGCACTGATGTCAGTCAATAAAGTGATCCTGGTCGGCAATTTGGGCAAAGATCCCGAGGTGCGCTTTACCAACAGCGGCAGCGCGGTGGCGCGCTTTCCCATCGCCACCTCCGAGGTCTGGAACGACCGGGACGGCAATCGCCAGGAGCGAACGGAATGGCATAACATCATTGTCTGGGGCAAACAGGGCGAGCACTGTGGACAATACCTCGCCAAAGGGCGGCAGGTCTATGTGGAAGGCAGCATCCGGACCCGTTCCTACGACGACAAGAGCGGCAACAAGCGTTATGTGACCGAAATCGTCGCTCAACGGATTCAATTCCTCGGCGGAGGCGGCGGCACGCGATTGGCGCCGCAGGCGGATGCCGGCGGCGTCGAGGAGATGAGTGCGGCCGCCCCGTCGCCGATCGATGACGACGTTCCTTTCTAACGCTGCCTTGGGCGGCGCGCCGGCGCTGCTTACGCCACCAGATTCCTCGGCTTCCCCGCGATAAAATCGGCGATATTCCGCGCGACTTCCGCAAGCAGCCGCGCGCGCGCTTCGCGCGCGCTCCAGGCGGTGTGCGGCGTGACGATTAAATTATCCAGTTCCTTGGCGGCTAGAATGATCGGATGATCGGTGGGCGGCGGCTCTTGGGAGATGACATCCAGGGCCGCGCCGGCGATTTGTTTTTGGCGCAGCGCCTCGATCAACGCGGCTTCGTCGATCAGCGCGCCGCGCGCGGTGTTGACTAAAAAAGCGGTTGGTTTCATCAGCGCAAGACTTTGGCCATTGATTAAATGCTTCGTCTGGGGTGTCAGCGGGCAGTGCAGCGAGATGATGTCGGCCTGCTCAAGGAGTTGCGCGATGGAAAGTCGATCCTGGGGAACCGGTTCTTCTGAGCCGGGGCGGGCGGCAACCAGGACTTCCAGGCCGAAGCCGCGCGCCATCTTGGCCACGCTCTGGCCGATGTTGCCGTAGCCGATGATGCCCAGCTTCTTGCCGCTGAGCTCGACGGTGGAATAGGTGAGCAGCGAGAAGACCGGGCTTTTCTGCCACTCGCCGGCTTTCACGGCGGCGCTATAATCCCTCGTGTGAGTTGCCAGTTCCAAAATCAACGCCATCGTGAACTGCGCCACGGATTGAGCGGCATAGCCAGGAACGTTGCAGACCTTGACGCCGCACTGGGCGGCTGCCGCGCGATCGATGATGTCCGTGCCCGTCGCCGCCACGGCGATCAGCTTCAACTCCCGCGCTTCGGCCGAATGGAGCGCGGCCCGATCGATGACGACCTTGTTGGTTACGGCGACCGAAAAGCCGGCCAACCGCGCGATCGTCTCCTCCGGCCGCGTCACCTGATGGATCGTGCAATCCCAGTTGGCGGTGAAACTTTGGAGCGAGATATCGCCATAGGTGGCGGCGTCGAGAAAGACGATCCGCGTCGGTCCGGCGCTCATGGCGAATTTTTCTCCCGCGCTTCGATGCGCTTCGCTTCCTCCCAAAGTGCATCCATCTCTGCGAGGGACGACTGGTCGAAGGTCTTGCCGGCCGCGCCGAGTTTGCGTTCGATGTGATGAAACCGGCGCGTAAAGCGGTCGACGGTCCGGGCCAGGACCTCTTCGGCTTCGACGGCGAAGAAACGCGCGAGATTGACCATGGTAAAAAGCAGATCGCCCAGCTCTTCGCCGGTTCGCGTTTTGTCGCCCGAGGCGGCGGCTTCCTTGAGTTCGCGCATCTCTTCTTCCACTTTCTCCCAGACCAGCTTGACGTCGGGCCACTCGAAACCGAGATGCGCGGCGCGCCGCGAGACCGACTGCGCGCGCGCCAGCGCCGGCATCGCTTTGGGAACGTTGCCGAGAACGGACTTCGCCGGGCCGATGTTCTTTTCCTTCGCTTTGATCTGCAGCCGCTGCTTTAACACGGCGGCGGTATTTTCGGGCAGCGGTTCGCCGGCGAAGACATAAGGGTGGCGGCGGACGAGCTTGTCGGTGAGCTGGCTGATGACATCTTTGACCGTGAATCTCTCTTCCTCTCTGGCAATCTGGGAATGAAAGACGACCTGGAGCAGGACGTCGCCCAACTCTTCGCGCAGTTTCTGCGGGTCGCCGTCGTCGAGCGCGTCGAGCAGCTCATAGGTTTCTTCGAGCAGGCAGGGCTTGAGCGAGAGATGGGTCTGCTCCTTGTCCCAGGGGCAGCCGTTCGCGCCGCGCAGTTGCGCCATGACGTCCAACAGCTCGGCGAATTTTTCTTCCGTCGATGGGTCGCTCACTTTGATCCTCCCAATGCGCTCAACTTTCTTACCGCCGCGCGGCGTGCTAAATCTTACGTGGCGCTGTTCATGATGTCCAGCGGGAATGGGGAATCGACTATGCCGACCGTCTCCATAGATGGAATTGAAACCTATTATGAAACCCATGGTTCGGGAACGCCGATTTTGATGTGCGCTCCCGGCGGCTTCGACGCGACCATCGATAAATGGCGCGTGGCGAGCGCCTGGACCGGCATCGACGCGATCCAGGCGCTTGCCGCCGAACACACCGTCATTCTCTACGACCGGCGCGAGAGCGGTCGATCCGGCGGCCGGGTCGAGCGGCTTAGCTGGGCGAGTTTCGCAAAGCAAGGAAAGGGGCTGCTCTATCACCTGAAGCTCGATTCGGCCTGGGTGGTGGGCGCCTGCATGGGCTGTTCGGTCGCGTTGGCCTTCGGCGTGCATTATCCCGAAGCGACGCGCGGATTGATTCTTCACTGGCCGGTGGGCGGCTACCGCTGGAAGGCAAGCGGCCGGGAGCGGTTTCTGCGCCACTATCATTTCGCCAAGCAAAACGGCTTGCAGGGCGTGGTCGAGCGGGCGCGCGGCAGCAATAACTTCTGGCTGGACCCCGAAGCGGGGCCCTGGGCCTCGGTGCTCGCCCGCGATCGGGCTTTCGCCGAGCGCTTCGCGAGTGGCGACCTGGAACGATATCTCGGCATGATCGCCACCGCCGGCCGCGCGTTGTTCGACCGCGACACCGCGCCGGGGGCCGAACCGGAGGAGCTGATGGGGATCAAGACGCCGGCGCTGATCATGCCGGGCGACGATGCGTCGCACGCCACTTCCGCGGCGTACTATTTGCGCGAGCTGTTGCCGCAAGCGGAATTCTGGAACGTCATGCCGCCGCAGCAGACGACGCAAAACATTTGTCAGCGAATGATCGAATTTAGCCGCGCCCATCGTTGAATTCCGATCGAAGGCGCCGGCTTCAGGGGTAGACCGGTAAAAAAAAATCTGATACAGGGAAACCACTTCGCAACGAGAAAATATTTCAAGGAGGATGGCTATGGAGGTCAGCGGTTCGACGGTTCAACTCAATACCCCGGACGGAAAAATGGCGGCCTATGTCGCGCAACCCAAGGGCGGCGGACCTCATCCCGGCGTCGTCGTGATCCAGGAAGCTTTCGGCGTCAACGATCATATCAAGAAGGTGACCGAACGGATCGCCGCGGAAGGGTACGTGGCGATCGCGCCGGATATTTTTCACCGGGAAGCGGAGCGGTTGATCCCCTATTCGGACATGAAGAAAGCGATCGCGACCTTACAGCGGGTGGTCGACGGCAAGGCGATGGATGATGTCGGCGCCGCCATCGCGCACTTAAAATCGCAGAGCAACGTCAAGTCCGGCTCCATCGGCATCACCGGATTCTGCATGGGCGGACGGCTCACGTACCTCGCCGCGGCGCACCACGCCAACGCCGTGAAATGCGCGGTGCCCTACTACGGCGGCGGCATTCCGCTGGGCAACCCGAGTCCGCTCGCGCGCACGGGCGAGATCAAGTGCCCGATGTATCTTTTTTTCGGCGCCAAGGATCAGTTGATCCCGATGGAGCATGTCGGGCAGATCGACGCGGAATTGACGGCGAAGAAAGTATCGTACCAGCTCAACGTCTATCCCGAAGCGGGGCATGGTTTTTTTTGTGACGACCGGGGCAGCTATCATGAAGCCTCGGCGAAGGATGCTTGGGAAAGGACCAAGGCTTTCTTCGCCCAGCATTTGAAATAGGTAAAAGCATGTCCGCGGGGAGAGGAAAGAACCGAGCGGCGCTTTCCCTCCCCGCTTAACCTTCTCTCCAACGGTTCACCTCCACTCTAAAGTCGTTGTACGAAGATGGCGCGAAGCAAAGCCCGTGAGCGTTTGACGCTCGGCCTGATTCAGATGCGCTGCGGCGAAAATCCCGTGGCCAATCTCGCCAAGGCGCTGCAGCGCATCGGCGCGGCGGCGCAAAAGGGCGCTCAGATCATTTGCCTCCAGGAACTGTTTCGCTCCCGTTATTTTTGCCAGAGCGAAAATCCCGCCAACTTCAAACTCGCCGAAGCCGTTCCCGGGCCGAGCACCGGCGCGCTGCAGGCCGCGGCGCGAGAGAAGCGGGTCGTGATCATCGCGTCGCTTTTTGAAAAACGCTCGGCGGGGATTTATCACAACACCGCCCTGGTGATCGACGCGGACGGCTCCATCGCCGGCAAATACCGCAAGATGCATATTCCGGACGATCCGCTTTATTACGAAAAGTTCTATTTTACCCCGGGCGACCTCGGCTTCCCGAGTTTTCAAACCCGTTACGCGAAGATCGCGGTGCTGGTCTGCTGGGACCAGTGGTTCCCCGAGGGGGCGCGCTTGGCGGCGCTCTCCGGCGCGCAGATCATTTTTTATCCGACCGCCATCGGTTGGATTCCCAACGAACCGCGCGCGGTGGCGCAAAACCAGCGCTCGGCCTGGGAATTGATTCAACGCTCCCATGCGGTGGCCAACGGCGTCTACGTCGCCGCGGCGAACCGCGTCGGGCGCGAAGGCAAGATCAAATTCTGGGGCAGTTCCTTCGTCGCCGGTCCGTTCGGCGAGATCATCGCCCGCGCCGGCGGCACGGGCGATGAGATTTTAATCGCCAAGTGCGACCTCGGCAAAATCGAGGAGACGCGGCAGAGCTGGCCCTTCCTGCGCGACCGGCGCATCGATGCCTATGGGCCGCTGCAGTCGCGCGCCATCGAAAAACCCGGGCGCAACAACTGAGCCCGTTCCTCCTTTTCCGGCTGATGAATTCGTCAACGACAAATCGACCGATCCCCGCTTCCCTCGGCTACGCGATGCCCGCGGAGTGGGCGCGCCATCGGGCGACCTGGTTGTCCTGGCCGCATAACCGGGAAACCTGGCCGACGCAGTTGGCGCGCGTTCAGGAAGTTTGGCTGCGCATGGTCCAGATCTTGTCGGCGCACGAGCGGGTCTATCTTCTGGTCAATGATGACGCCACCGAACGGGCGGTGGCCGAGCGGCTGAGAAACGCTCGGGCCGCGATGGACAACGTTTCGCTGCTGAAGATCCCGACGGTCGATGTTTGGATGAGGGATTACGGGCCGACGTTCGTGATCCGAGACGGGCGGGAAGAGCCGCTCGCCTGCAACGATTGGATCTTCAACGGTTGGGGCGGCAAGTACCAAGCTTACGAAGAGGACGACCGGGTGGCCAAGGAGATCGCCGCGCTGCTTGGGGTGCCGGTCTTCGATCATCCGGTCGTGCTCGAAGGCGGCTCCATCGAGGTCAACGGCGCCGGCGTCTGCCTCACCACCGAGCAGTGCTTGTTGAACAAGAACCGCAATCCGCGCCTGAGCCGCGGCGAAATCGAGCGCTTGCTCGAGGAGACGCTCGGCGTCGACCAAATTCTCTGGCTCGGCGCGGGCATCGCCGGCGACGACACCGACGGCCATATCGACGACATCGCGCGCTTCGTCAACGAAACGACGGTCCTATGTGCGCTTGAGGCGAATCCGCGGGATGAAAACTACGCGCCGCTGCGGGAGAATTTCGAGCGTCTCCAGGGGATGAGGGATCGTCGCGGCGCCAAGTTCACCATCGTCCCGCTGCCGTCTCCCGGTCCGGTGCACCATGAAGGTTCGCGTCTGCCCGCCAGCTACGCCAATTTCTACATCGCCAACGAAGTCGTGCTGGTTCCGGTGTTCGACGATCCCAACGATGCCGGAGCGCTGGGGATTTTGCGCGAGCTTTTTCCCACCCGAGAGGTCATCGGCCTGTCGTGCGCCGAGGTGGTCGCCGGCTTGGGCGCGATCCATTGCGTAACGCAGCAGGAGCCGGAAATTTTTCGCTCGCGGTCTTGACAACTCATCGTCTTGGTTCATATCCTAATGTTTCGTATGGGGCAGCTTGTTCAGTTCAAAGAACTTCACCAGGCCCGGCGCCGCCGTTCCGAGAAGATGAGCATGGAACAGTGCGTCGAACTGCTCGAGTGGAACTTGAAGAAGAGCCTTGATGATTATTTCACCTCGCCCCGCGAGCAGCGTTCCCTCCGGGCGGTTCAGATCCGCAAGCTCAGCGAAATTCTCGAATACGCCCTGAGAGTGATGTAAGTCCGCCACGGTCCATCGTGGAAGCGCTATCCCCGCTGTCGCTCATCCTGCTGTTTTTTTTCGGCCTGATATTGATCGGTGGAATTTTTCTCGCGCGCTTTCGGGCCGCGCTGCGGGAAAACCGCGGCGACGGATCGTTGCTGTTGATGCAGCAACAAGTCGATCAGTTGCGCCTCCAGCTCAGCCAGGTCCTGGACAGCGGCGCCCAACTGATCCAACAACAGTTGGGTCAAATGCTCGGCCATGTGAACGAGCGGCTGAAGGAGAACGCCGAGGTTTTACAACAGACCCAACAGAGCCTCGGCGAGCGGCTGGACAATGCCGCCCGGGTGGTCGGCAACGTGCACAAGAGCCTGGGCGGCCTCGAAGAGGCGAACCGCAGGATCTATGAGGTCGGCAAGGACATCGCGTCGCTGCAGGAAATTCTCCGCGCGCCCAAATTGCGCGGCGGTTTGGGCGAGTTCCTGTTGGAAGAGTTGCTAGCGCAGGTTCTCCCGGCCGACCATTTCTCGGCCCAATACGCTTTTCGCAGCGGTGAGAAGGCCGATGCGGTAATCCGGCTCGGCGGTTCGCTGGTGCCGGTGGACGCGAAATTCCCCCTGGAGAACTTCAAACGGGCCCTGGAAGCGGCGACCGACGAAGAAAGAGCCCGCGCGCAAAAACAGTTCGCCGCGGACGTCCGCAAACATGTCGATGCCATTGCGCAAAAATATATTCTGCCCGACGAAGGCACCTACGATTTCGCCCTGATGTATATTCCGGCGGAGAACGTTTATTATGAGACCATCATCAAGGATGAAACGTCCGGCGACAAAAGCTTGAGCCAGTACGCCCTGAGCAAAAAGGTGATTCCGGTTTCGCCCGGGAGCTTTTATGCCTATCTGCAAGCGATCGTGCTCGGCCTCAAGGGGCTGAAGGTCGAGGAGCGCGCCAAGGAAATCATTCGTTACTTGAGCCGGCTGCAAGGCGACTTCGCGCGCTTCAAGGATGAGTTCGGCCTGTTGGGTAAACATCTCGGCCACGCGCAAGGGAGCTTCCAAAACGCCGACCGGCGCCTGGAACAGTTCGGGCAAAAACTGCTTGCCGCCGAAACCGGAGCCGCAGAACCGACGGCGCTTCCGGGCCGCGATCGCGGAACGGGCTGACGGCCCGATTCCGGTACGGATGCGCGCTGACCATGCGCTTAAGCTTATTTTCCCGTTTGACGCTCGGCTATCTGGCGATTTTCGCCTTGGTGACGGCGATCAGCGTCTACGCGGTTTCGCAGCTTTACCGTTTCAACCGGCTCACCCGGTCGATCTTAACCGTCGACAACCGCATGCTGGAACTGGAGAAGGCGCTCTCCGACTCGCTGCTTTCGCAGAGTCGCTACGAGCAGAGGTTCGTGATCACCAGGGACGAGGCGCTCTTTGAACAATTCCTCCGCCTCAATGCGGATTTCAAGATTCAGCTCGGCCGCGCGCTCACTCTGGGCGATGGGGCGGCGCAAACTCTGTTGACGCGAATAGAAGTGGATTACCGCGGCTACCAGGAACTGGTCGCCGGCGAAGCCGACCTCTTGAGAGCGCGCAAAAGCTACTCGCAAGTCCAATACAAGCAAGAGAAGGACGCCAAGCTGGACGGGATGCTCGCGGTCTTGGAAAAACTCCGGCTGGGGCAGCGCCAGGAGACCTACGGCCGAATGATGCAGCTGACGGACGCGGCCGATCAGGCGCGCCGGGTCTCGGTCGTCATCGCGCTGGCCTGCCTGTTCGTCATCATGCTGCTGTCGCTGCTCATTACCCGCAGCATCACGCGGCCGATCGCGCTGCTCAAGAACCGAACGCGCGAAATCGCGGCGGGACGTTTCGACGGCGGTTTGCATATCGGCTCGCCGCCGGAACTCAGCGCCTTGGCGGAGGCCTTCAACCTGATGTGTGAAAAGCTCGGCGAGATCGACCGCATGAAGGCCGATTTTTTTTCCTCCATGTCTCACGAATTGCGCACGCCTCTGACTTCGATCAAGGAGGGCACGGGACTCCTGTTGGACGGAGTCGGCGGAGAAACCACCGACAAACAAAGAAAGCTCTTGACGATTCTCGCCGAGGAGAGCAACCGGCTGATCGGCGTGGTCAATTCTTTGTTGGATTTGTCGAAAATGGAAGCCGGGATGTTGAATTACCAATTTGAGACCGTTAACCTTGATCCATTGATTCGCAAGGCCGTCGCCGAGATCACCCCGCTGGTCGAAGCCAAGCAGATTGTCTTAGAGACCGCCATCGACGCGGGGCTGCCGCCGGCGCGGTTGGATCCCGAGCGCATGTTGCAAGTATTGCGGAATTTGCTCGGCAATGCCGTGAAATTTACTCCCAAGGGGGGGCGGGTCAGAGTGGCGGCGCGTTGCGCGGACGGCAAGCTGGAAGTGTCGGTGCAGGATTCCGGGCCGGGCATACCGGCCGAGAGCGTGACGGCGGTATTCGAGAAATTCAGACAGGGAAATCATCAGGGAGCGCGCACCAGACAGGGCACGGGGCTGGGGCTGGCGATCGCCAAGAATATTGTGAGTTCTCACGGCGGGGAAATATGGGCGGAAAGCGAGTTGGGGCAAGGCAGCAAATTTTTCTTTATCTTGCCCTGCTGACGATGGCCGCCGGTTGCGGCCTACTGAGGGATGCGCGGGATCGCGGGGAAGTGCGTGACGCGATGCTCCAGGGCCAGGCTTTTTTCGCCGGCGGGGATTTCGCCGCCGCGCTCAAAGAGTACCAGCGGGTCATGTCTTTGGCGCGGGAGCTGCCGCCGGCGGACTTGGCGTCCTTCAACATCGGGCTCATTCATGCTCATCCCCGCAACCCTAAGAGAAATCCGCAGAAGGCCATCGAGGCCTTTCGCTGGGTGAATGCCCAGCACGGCGAAAGTCCGTGGGCCGACCAGGCGAGGATATGGATCGGCGTACTCGAAGAGCAGGCCCAAGCCAAGCGGGAAGCCGAAGAGGCGAAGCGGGAACTCGGAAAATCCAAGCAGGTTCTCGATCAGACGAGGCGCGAACTTGAGAAATCCAGGCAGACCGCCGAGCAGGCGAAACAGGAACTTGAGAAAGCCAAGCAAGTGATGGAGAAATCTCGTCAAGTGGATATTGAAATCGAACAAAAAAGACGCATTCGCGGAAAGTAGGACAAAAAATGCCAGCGGGAAAAATTCTCATCGTCGACGACGACGCCAACCTTCTTGAGCTGATCCGGATGCGGCTCGAATCGGCGGATTATGAGGTGACCGCTACGCGCGAAGAGGAAAAAGCCCTCACCGCGTTCAAGTCGGACGCCTTTGATCTTTGCATCGTCGATTTGATGCTGTCGAACCGGGATGGGATTTCCCTCATGGAAGAGTTCCATGCCGTGAACCCGGAAGTTCCGGCGATCATTCTCACCGCCCACGGCAGCATCGAAAACGCCGTCGAGGCGATGCGCCGGGGGGCCTACAGCTACCTGACCAAGCCGTTTGAACCGCGCGATGTCCTCATGCAGATCGAAAGGGCGCTGGAAAACCGCAAGCTCAACACGGAAATCAAACGGCTCAAGGAACTTCTCCATGAGCAGTACGATTTTACCAACATCATCGCGCGCAGCGCCAAGATGCGCTCGGTGTTGGACGTGGTGACGCGGATCGCCAAATTGGATTCGACGGTCTATATCTCCGGTGAGAGCGGCGCCGGCAAGGAATTGATCGCCAAAGCCATTCATTTGGCGAGCGATCGAAAGGATCAACCCTTTGTGGCGCTGAATTGCGCCGCCTTGCCGGAAACGCTGTTGGAAAGCGAGTTGTTCGGCCACGAAAGAGGCGCTTTTACCGGCGCGGTGAAAAGCGCCAAGGGCCGATTCGCTCAGGCCAACGGCGGCACGCTCTTTCTCGACGAGATCGGCGATATGCCGCTGGCGACTCAATCCAAGCTGCTGCGCGTCCTCCAGGAGCGGCAGTTCTACCCGGTGGGCGGCGAATCGCTCGTCGAAGTCGACGTCAGAGTCATCGTCGCCACCAATAAAGACCTGCAAGAGTTGGTGCAAAAAGGGCTGTTCCGGGATGATCTGTTTTACCGCATTCACGTCATTCCCATCCGCGTCCCGCCGTTGCGAGAGCGCAAGGAAGACATTCTTCCTTTCGTGGAATATTTTCTCAAGAAATTCGGCCAGCAGATGAAAAAGGAAGTGAAGGGAGTGACACCCGAAGCGCTGACCAAGCTGATGCTTTACGACTGGCCGGGAAACGTGCGCGAATTGGAAACCACGATCGAATACGCCGTCGCCATGACGCGCAACGACATGGTCACCGAAGAGTACCTGCTTCACACCAAGACCCATGTGGCGGACGGAGGCAGGAGCGGCATCCCCGCTGACCGGCAGGAGGTTTCCGACGAGGGGCGCCAGCGGCTCAAGGAGGCGCGGGACGCTTTCGAGCGGAATTATTTGATGCAGGTCCTTGCCACGACCGAAGGCAACGTTACCCAAGCCGCCAAGCTCGCCGGCAAGTACCGCGCGGACTTTTACGATCTGCTCAAAAAGCACGACCTCAAGGCCGAAGATTTCAAGCGCGCGAAAGCCGGGGCGCCGAACTGATTCCGCCATGGAACTCAATTGGCTGCAAGTCCCTGAATGGAACTCCCATCCCGGATTGCTGCACGGCTTCATGGGGCGGCGCGGCGGAAATAGCGTCGGGCCATATGCTGGACTGAACCTCTCGTACCGCGTCGGCGACGACAATCAAGCTGTCAGCCAAAACGTCTGCGACGTGAAGCACACGGTCGGGATCCACGACGGCATGATCATAACGATGAAGCAGGTGCACGGCGACCGGATCATAGAAGTCAAGGACAGGACGCTCAAGGAAGCCGGCGAAGCCGACGCTATGGTGACCGCGGGACCGGGAATTCACCTTGGCGTGCTGACCGCCGATTGCGTGCCGATCCTTTTCGTCGCGCCAAAATATAAAATAGTTGCGGCCGTGCACGCCGGCTGGCGCGGCACGCTGAT
>Ga0153916_10003726_pt1 | contig 11399 bp, 11 predicted proteins | sample Opewatmetagenome_FD_109642 | JGI IMG/M metagenome (GOLD analysis project Ga0153916, IMG submission 109642) | Freshwater wetland microbial communities from Ohio, USA - Open water 3 Core 3 Depth 4 metaG | ecosystem: Environmental > Aquatic > Freshwater > Wetlands | place: USA: Ohio, Lake Erie...
AGTTTCATCCATCTCGCCATCCCGGTGGTCCCGGCTAAGACCGCAACTGCCGAGCTCGTGCGTCTGCTCCACGACTACAAGGTCGTCGTAGTCAGAGGAGGCGGCGTCTGGGCGGTGGGCGCCCAATCTTTGTCCGAGGCCCTCCACCATCCGTCCTCGCTTCGCGAGATCTGCCTCTACCGCATTGGCGCCTTCGAACAGGGCTTGGACCTCCGGCGGATGGAACCCGAGAAAGCTAAAAAGTGGTGAGGCTTAGAGAAAACGGGTGATTTGAGAGGCGAGGAAGCGGGCAATATCCTCGGTTGCGAAGGGCCAGGCATAGACGATCTTCAGGGCCGGAAACTTCTGCTGGGCCCGGCGGATGGCCTGCGGGATATCCACTGCGGAGTGTTCTCCGCCGCGCGTCATCATCGGGGTGATGACGACGATCCTTCCGGCTTCCCGGGCGGCGGCCCGCTCCAGGGCCTCGTCCAGGGTCGGAGCGCAGAATTCGTTAAACCCGATGATCACTTCGAGCCCCGACTCCTGACGAAGGTGCCTGGCCAGCTCCTGCGACCCGGCGTAGAAGGGGTCGTTTTGGCCGGTCCGTGGCCAGGCCCGCATCTTGGCCTCCAACTGATCGTAGCGAAGGCTTTGCGCGCTCGCCCCCGGGGTATGTTGGTGTCCGAGCCGGGCGTGGAGACCCATGAACTCGGTCATTTCGCCCTCAGGAAAGTCCAGCGGAGGGGATCCGTGCATGGCCAGGACGATGACCGCCTTGGGCGTTTCTCTCTTTTTCTCGACCATCCGTTTGCCCTCCTTTCCCTGCGGGACCGGTGACCGGATTAGATTTCACGCCGGTTGGGGGTGATCCGCTTTAAAGTCTCCTCTATTCGGACGCTCTCTGCTCCTTTGGAAAAGACATAATAGGACCTGCGTGCCGGAGAGATTTTATCCATAGCGGCATCATACTTCTCGTGAAGTGCCCGCTCCAGTCCTTCTTCCCGCCGGAACCCCTGCCCCTCGAATTGTTCCACCCACCACTCTGTGGCGGCGCAGATGATATGACCGTTCTTGGGATATCCGTAGCCGTCGACAGGAATGGTCCGGAAGCATCTTTGGGCCGCGATATCATCGTCCCATTCGCGATAGTCGGCCGGAAAGATCTCGCCGAATACACTGTCCTTGCCGTAAGCGGGGATATTGGCCAGGAGGTATCCGCCGTTTTCGACCAGCCGGAAAATTTCGGCTATATAGCCGGACAGCTTGTGGGGATTAAAATGCTCGAAAATGTCCAAGCCCAGGACGAGGTCAAAGCATCGCGGAAGATGAAGGCTGAGGAGGTCGCCCAGATGGATGCGCTCCCTTATCTCCGGGAATGCCTTGTCGAGAGCCATCCGGCTGATCTCCACGCCTTCACCGGCGATTCCTCTGTCCAGGAGGCACTTGAGGACAGCTCCGTTGGCGCAGCCGAGGTCGAGCACCGACCGGGGCCCGAACTCGGCTGCGAGTTCGGCCAGCATCCGCTTGTCCTCATCGATGATGAAACTCCAGACCCCGGGCCTCTCGTAGTAACCGTTCTCGATGACTTTTCGTTCGAGCCAATCGAAATCGCTCTCCTCTTTGACCCGAAAAATCCAGGTCTTCTCTTTCCCCGAGCGGTCGGCGAGAATCTCGAACCGGTCCGGTCGTTCGTCCTTGATAGGGAGGAGCTCGATATAAGCGTGGATGTTGTCCTTGACGACCTTGAAAATGAACTCGGGCGCCTCGGTGATGTTGAGGACGAGCGACGCCCGGGAATGGCCCGCCCGGAGGAACTTGAGCTGGTGCGCCCTTCCCTCGGGGTCCGGCTCCCGGCCCAGAAACCTTTTGTAGATGTAGTCGAGGAACTCATCGTCCGAGAGGCGGTCGATGTTGACACGTCCATCGTTCTCGGCTGTTTTCCCTTTGGGCTTCTTGAAAACGTTCTTCAGCATGTCAGTGGCCCTCGAACTTGCCTGCCGCCCGATTGATTCTCCGGCCTCTTTATATCACACGTCTCCGGGCTCTTCAATCGCACCCAGCCAGCGATTTGAGAACGGCTTCGCCCGGGGCCGGCTGAGCTCTCACTCGGCAACCTATTGGTCGCGTCATCGTATGCTAGGAAGAGGAGTTTACATACTTGTTGGGCATAAATATAATCGATGGAAACGTGAGCTCATGAGCTCCTTAAAAAGTCGTTTTTTCATCGGACTTCTGCTGGCCTGCAGCCTTTTTGCCTCCTTTGGATTCGCCTCCACTTCCCCCCCTGTCATGCTCAAGCCGCTCAAGACCAAGAAGGCGCCGGTCGTCGACGGCGTACTCGACGATGCGGTCTGGGCCGAGGCTCCCTCTGTCACGGATTTCAAGACCTTTATCCCTGATTTCGGTCACGACCTGTCCGAGGAAACCCTGGCCTACTGTGCTTACGATAGCGAGAACCTCTATTTCGCCTTCCAGTGCTATGATCGGGAGCCGGAAAAGATCAAGGCAACGCTCTCCAAGAGGGACGACTTCAAGACCGACGACTTCATCTGCATCAACCTGGATTCGTTCAATGACCAGCAATCTCTATATGCCTTCTATGTGAATCCCCTTGGCATCCAGATGGACAGCCGTTATGCCAATAACAAAGAAGATTACAGCGTGGATGTCGTTTGGTACAGTGCGGGCAAACTCCACGACCGGGGTTATGCCGTAGAGATGCGCCTTCCCTTGAAGAGCCTCCGCTATTCCTCCGGCCACCGGATCGAGATGGGGATCTTTTTCGAGCGCTCCATCGGCCGCCGCACCGAGCACGGGTCCTATCCGGCGCTCGACCCGGCCAAGGGATTTGCCTTCCTTACCGAGATGGCGCCAATGGAATTTTTTGGTCTCAAGAAATATACCCTGCTGGAGCTCATCCCGGCATTCACCTACTCCCAGGGGTATGCGCAGAGCGAAGGCCGGCTCGCTCAGGAGAAGGCGGCCCGCGACTTGAGTCTGACAGGCAAGTACGGGCTCACGCCGAGCCTTATTCTGGACGCGACCGTAAACCCGGACTTCAGCCAGGTCGAGGCCGATGCCGGACAGGTCGACGTCAACCTCCGGTACGACCTCTTTTTCCCAGAGAAGAGGCCGTTTTTCCTGGAGGGAAGCGAAAACTTTAACCTGGCGGGGACGAGCGAGGAAGATTTCCTTTTGGAAACCGTTCACACCCGGAACATCGTCGACCCCAAGGCCGGGGTGAAGCTCTCGGGGAAAGTGGCCAAAAACGACAGCATCGCCATGATCTTCGCGGCCGACGAAACTCCGGTCTCCTTCGGCTCCCTCGAATCGGCGGGCAATACCGCTTACTTTTCTATAGTGCGATGCAAGCATGCCTTGAGCCAGGACGGCTCCCTCGGGTTCATCTTTACCGACCGGGAACATGAGGGCCGTTTCAACCGGGTCGTCGGACCGGACGGGCAGATCCGGTTGGGCCAATCAAGCATGCTGAGTTTTTATGCCCTGGGTTCCTTCACCCGGGCTTCGAACGAATCGCCGCGCCAGGACGGGCATGCCCTCGGCTTCGATTATCTCTACGATACCCGCAACTGGAATATCCAGGTCGGCGGCCAGGACCTGTCGCCGGATTTCGAGACCGATGCCGGCTACCTCATCCGCAACGGCCTGACCCGGGTCAGGGCATTAATCGCGCCCAAGTTTCATCCCCGCTCCGCTGTCGTGCTTCAGCTCACCCCCTCCCTATATACTTCTCAGCTCAGGGATAAATTCAGTGGACTCTGGGAGACCGAAAACACCTTCTCTCTCAGTTCAGTTATGGTCAGGACCACGCGAATAGCGCTGGCCGGCTCTTATTCCACAGAGATCTTCCTTGGCCAGAGGTTCAACACCAGCGGCTGGACGGCCCAGGTGAAAAGCCAAATCACCAAGCAGTTCTATGTCCAGGTGATGTACCGCGACGGGAAAGCCATCCGCTACTCGGAATCTCCTTTCCAGGGCTATGGGAAAAGAGCGCTGGCTTCGCTGGGCTATCAACCGTCGGAGAATTTCAACTGGACATTCAACTTCACCTTCTCCGACCTCTTCAGGGATTCCACCGGGGAAAAGATATACGATTACACGATCATCTGGAACCGGCTGGTCTATCAGGTGAATAAATACCTCTTCTTCCGGGCGATCGTCGAGTACAACACCTACCATAGGCAGGTCCTGACCGACCTCCTGGCCTCGTTTTTGTATATCCCGGGGACCGTCATCCAGCTCGGCTACGGCTCGCTCTATGACAGGGTTCGCTGGGAGGACGGCGCCTATATCAACTCGGACCGCTTCCTGGAGACGCGCCGCGGAATCTTCTTCAAGGCCTCTTATCTCTGGCGGCTCTGACGGAGTAAGAGAGGGGGCGAAAGAGGAAACCAAATAACTCATGGGAAAGACGAGAAGCTCTGAGATTTCGGTCACCGAGTTCTACGAGACATTCGATGAAGACCGCAGGCTCCTCACGGGCCTGGGGAGGCTCGAGTTCAGGCGAGTCAAGTCGATTTTGGAGCGATTTCTCCCGCCTCCGCCGGCCGTCATACTCGATGTTGGCGGTGGAACAGGGCGGTATTCCTCCTGGCTTGGGGGGCTTGATTACGAAGTCCATCTTGTCGAGCCTTCCGCCCGGCTCATCTCGGAAGCCCAAAGAAGAGCGGGAAAGGCCGGGAAAATGCCCCTCTTCCACTGCCTTCATGGCGACGCCCGCTCACTGGACTTCCCCGGCCGGCGGGCCGACGCGGTTCTTCTCTTCGGGCCGCTCTATCATCTGACCGAAAAGAATGACCGGCTCCTGGCGCTCGCCGAGGCCCGCCGCGTCCTCAAGGGCAAAGGCCTGGTTTTCTGCGCGGCCATCTCGCGTTTCGCCTCGGCTGTCGACGGCTTGTCCCGGGAGTTTATCAAAGATCCGGTTTTTGCCCAGATCGTCGAACGGGATCTGGCCGACGGGCAGCACCGCAACCCGACCGAACATCCGGAGTATTTCACAGACGCTTACTTTCACGAGCCGTCCGGCCTCAAGAGCGAGATCGAAGCGGCCGGGTTTTCATCCTGCCGGGTTCTTGCGGTCGAGGGATTAGGCGTTCTGATCCGCGACTTTAATCCTCTGTGGGCCCAGAGGGCTCTGGGAAAGAGGGTGCTTTCCCTTATCGAGCAGACGGAAAATACGGCCAGCATCCTGGGCATCTCTCCGCATCTTCTGGCCGTGGCCCGGAAGGCACGCTGAGAACACTACGGAACCCAGGCAGGACTCAATAGAAGCGCTTTAGGTTCATCCCGGCATAGAGGCTTCCGACTTCCTCCTCATATCCGTTAAAGATCATAGTCTTGGGTTTGCCGTCTTCGCCGATCCGGCGTTCGGTCGCCTGGCTCCAGCGGGGATGAGAGACAAAGGGGTTGACGTTGGCGTAGAAGCCGTACTCTTGGGGACGGGCCTTCGTCCAGGCGCTCTTGGGCATTTTGTCCACAAACCTGATTCGGACAATGGACTTAATGCTCTTGAACCCGTATTTCCAAGGAACGACGAGCCGAATCGGGGCCCCATTTTGAGGTGGAAGGTACTCCTCGTACATGCCGACGGACAGGAGCGTCAAGGGATGCATCGCCTCGTCAATCCGCAGTCCTTCGACATAGGGCCACTGCAGGACCTTGGTTTTCTGAAACGGCATTTGCTCCGGGTCGTAGAGGGTGGTGAACTCGACAAACTTGGCCGCCGGGACCGGCTCGCATTTCTTGATGAGCTCGGCGAGGGGGAAGCCGAGCCAAGGAATCACCATTGACCAGCCTTCCACACAGCGCCAGCGGTAGATGCGTTCTTCGAGAGGGAAGAGGCGGATGAGGTCGTCGATAGCGAATTGGCGGGGCGACTTGAGGAGCCCGTCCACAGCTACGGTCCAGGGCCGCGTGCGGAAGTCCCGGGCGAGCACCGTGGGATCGCGCTTCGCCGTCGAGAATTCATAGAAGTTCGTATAGCCGGTAGCCTCTTGGTAAGAGGTGATTTTATCATCGACCGAAATGAACCGGCTGCGCTTCGCGATCTCCGGCTTCTGCGGAGGCGGCCCGGCACCTGCCTGGACTTTCGGAGTCTCCTGAGCCTCTTTTATTAACTCTTTCCCAAGGAGCGGCCCCGCGACAGCGCAGGCGGCCAGGGCGGCAGACCTGGCGATGAACTCACGGCGGCGGATATAAAGGTTTTTCGGGGTGATATCGGAATATCTCAGATCCGGCCGCTTCTTGATGAGCATGTTTACTCTCCTTCTCAGCATTCTCTCAGAAGTCGTGGCTCAATATCAATCGCCCGCGATGACAGGGCCCCCGATCATAATAACGCCTCAATTGGCTGTTGTGTCCCGAGGGCAAAATTCATAGACTAATACTCCGAAGGAGGGAGGAAGTCCCATGAAAAAACTCATCCTCATCCTGATCGCATTGGTCAGCGCGGGCGCTGTCAGCGGAGGCATCGGCCAGGAGAAAAAGGCCTCGGTGACCAATTTCTACGAGACGAGCCTTCATTACACGAATAGAGGGTTGGAGTACTGGTATGCCAAAGAGCAGGGCGGCCTCGAAAGAATCACGGGCGTCCCATTTTCCGACCTGCCCTGCACGCGCTGTCATGTCCGGAGCTGCGATACCTGCCATAAGAAAGAAGTTGAAGGCAAGGCGATGTACTCCCTTGAGCCAGTCCGCTCGCAGGACGTCTGCCAGGACTGCCACAACATTGAGGCCCTGGCCGAGTGCAAGAAGAACCCGGATGATCAGGCGGTCGATGTCCATTTCAAAAATGGCCTGAAATGCCTGGACTGCCATACCGTCCGGGAGGTCCACGGCGACGGCACGCCCTACGACTCCATCCAGGACCCGGGCGCTCTAGATGCACGCTGCGAGAACTGCCATAAGCCCGAGGACTTGAGATGCCCGGGCCTCGAAGCCCACAAGGGGAAGCTCGACTGCAACGCTTGCCATGTGCGGGACCTCCCGTCCTGCTACAACTGTCACTTTGACAGCCGGGTCAAGGAAGGGAAGAGCCTTTCGATTCCGGTTAAGGGCCTCCTCTTCCTGGTCAATCACGATAATAAAGTGACGCTCGGCAACCTCCACACTTTCGTCTACCAGAATCGGACCATGATCACCTTCGCCCCGGCCTTTCCGCATCTCGTGATGAAGGAGGGGAGGGCGTGCGGCGAGTGCCATGCAACCCAGGTCATCAAGGACCTAAGGCAGGGCCGCCTCCAGGTTGTGCGCTGGGAGGACGGCGAACTCAAGAACGTCCGGGGGATTGTTCCGGTGCTGGCCGGCCAGGACTGGCGTTTCGTTTTCTTGAATTATGAGGCCGGCCGCTGGGTCCCGATCGAAAAACCCGCCGAGCCTCTGGTCAACTTCGCCGGATATTGCTCGGCGCTCACAGAAGAACAACTGGCCAGGCTGGAGAAGGCTCAGGCGGAAAAATAGGGCGGACTGCGGGGCGGGGCACCGGGTTGAACCTTTTTTTGTCTGACGCGTCCTATGTATTGAGATGAACGGCAGTGGCGAGTTCGAAGCAGTCTACGACCGGTACAGGGCCGACATCTTCCGGTTTATTTTTCACCTGACAGGCAATCAGGCCGAGGCCGAGGACCTCTTCCAGGAAACCTGGCTCCGGGTGGTCAGGCACGGGCCGCTTCGTTTGGATAGGCCGGACTTGAAGCCCTGGCTGCTGACGATCGTCCTCAACCTGCACCGGGACGCCCTGCGCCGGAAACGCGTCCAGCGGATGTTCCTGTTCCAGCATTATCATCGGGAACGGCCGCATTCCTCAGTCTCCGACGGACACGCCCCGCCGTCAACCGAACCAGCCCGGGCAACCGAGCAGGCTTGGCTGCAGCGGGACATCGATCAGGCCTTGGCCGGACTGCCGGAGAAGCAGCGCCGCGTGTTTCTGCTCTCCGAATTCGTGGACCTGCGGCAAGCAGAAATCGCCGGGATCATGGGGATCCCCGTGGGGACGGTGAAATCCCTTCTCTACCGGGCCGTTAAAAGCCTGCAGAGGGACCTGGCCGCCCATCATCCCAAAGCGGAGAGGATCAAATGCGATGCCAAGATGTTGAGCGTCTGATGCTTGAATCGAGCGAAAGGGAACTCCTCCGGGAGGAACGGCTCACTCTCGAAGAGCATCTTGAGGCATGCTCCGACTGCGCCGCTTTCCTGAGCTTCCGCGGAGGCCTCAGGAGCTGCCTCCGGGAAGCGAGCGGACCGGAGCTCACCCCTGATCTCTCGGATCAGGTTCGGCTCCGCTGCCGCGCCGAACTCGATTCTTTATCTCGAGCCCGCGCCGGGCGGGACTCCGGAACGCCTCCGGCGGCGGTCCCCTGGCCGATCCTGGCAGCCCTCGTCGTCCTGACCGGCTTGACGCTCACTTTCCTGATCCCCGGGTTGGAGGAATTCAGGCAGAGCCAGAAGCTGACGCTCGGGATGGTCCTGGTCCTGCTGGTCATTCTTCAAAACGCCCTGATGCTCTTCTTCGCCCCGCTGCTCATGCGCCGGGGCCGTCTGTCTCGATTCCATTTTTATGAGTCCCAATGAAATGCTAAGGAGGTCTATCATGACCAAACCAAAAGGAAAAATAAGCGCCCTGGTCATGCTCGTCTTGGTGATGGTCTTCCTGGCCTTTGTCATGACTCCTCTGATACTTGCCCCTCTGGGCATATTCACCGGTGTTGCCAGAGGAACGAGAGAAGTCTTCTTCAACGGCTGGCACCATATTCCTTGGTTTCCCTTTGTCCCAGTCTGGTCTCTCTCTCTCCTGTTCGTCATCATCTGGCTGGCGGTCATCCTCTGGGTGTACAAGGATGCCGAACGGCGGCGAATGAGCGGCCTGCTCTGGGCGCTCCTGGTGTTCATCGGGAACCTGATCGGGCTGCTGATCTATCTTATCGTCCGCCAGGACCACCCGGTCTGCGACGAACTGGCGGGCGCAGCGACACCGTCCCCGCCGGCACCTCCAGGGACAACAGGCAAAAAACTGGCGACCTGTCCGGCCTGTCAGAAACCTGTGGAGACGGGCTTCGTCTACTGTCCGCACTGCGGCGCCTCGCTCCAGAAGACCTGTCCAAGCTGCGGCAAGCTGAAGGAAACGGACTGGAAGGTCTGTCCGCACTGCGGTACGCAGCTCAAATCGGAATAGGCCGGAAGGGGACGGTCCTCCTCAGCAGAGGTCCGTCCCCGACCTCTTTCCCGTTCCTGCCTTCACTTGCGGCCGTCTCTGCCTTTATGGTAATTCATTGACCGGCGAAGGCAATGAGTATCCTCTCCAAACATTTGCTCGGCCGTCTGGACGAGGCCAGGTTCGGAAAAATCCAGATCTGGGATTTCAGTTTCCGGAGCCTATCCAGAGCATACACCTGGCTGTTCCTTTTTAGGGCCGTTATCGCTCATCCTGTGAAGGCGGTTCGGGGGGTGCGCCGCTACCGGCGTTTCATCCACGAGAATAAGCGTCCTGCCCCTGAATACGTGCGCTTCCTTTCGGTCCCGGACGAGGCGATATTTCTTCGGCGCGCCCGCGCCCGGAAGTCCGGGCCGCTGCTTGGCCTCGGGTTCTGCCTTAAGCCTTTTGATCCTGACGATCCATCGCGGTCGTGCCCGTCCGGCCGGGCGAACCATGACTGCCTTTATCTTGAGAAGGGAGAAGCGCGGTCCGTCTGCGCGGGATGCTCGATCCATGAGATTGGCCGCTCAGCGCTCGATAAAGGATGTCCAATCTATATCATGACGTCGGCAAAGGACATCGCCCGGGACTTCATGCTCCCTCAAATCAGTCGCGGCTTATTCCCGGCCGCCGTCCTTATCCTCTGTCCTTATTCCATCCAGGCTATCATCCTGCCTCTTCTAATCTGCGGCGTTGAGATGATGCTGCTTTCCTATGCCGGCGGCTCCTGTTCGGACTACAAACAGTGGCTGAGGGCCGACCGTGGGATTAAGGACGAACGGACGACAATCGAAGCCGGATCACGGGAACAGCTCCTCGGTTTGCTGAAGAAGCTTGGAGATGAGGGAATGAGCGGAGCGGAGGGCAGGAGGAATCGAGGCTTCCGCCGCGGCGGGAATGTTTTTTACCCGGCAGTTCCTCAGCCCCATAGGTGAACAAAGAGGCTGGCCAAACCGCTGGCCGCGACCTGGATGGTCAGGTTGTCGGCGCCGTGGGGAGAGGCGGCTTCCACGAGCACGACAACCACTGAGAGCAGAAGGGAAGAGAGGAGCGAAGGGGCAAGAGGGAGATAGTGATATCCGCCAAAAAAGGCGGCTGATAGGACGATCGAAACAATCAGGACAGAGAGGCTTCCCTCCACCGACCTCTCCGCGATCTTCACTTTTCTCAGGCTGGGCACCCGGTAGCGGTGCCGGCCGAAGCGGACACCGACCGGCTCGGCCACGGCATCGGCCGCTCCACCGACGAGATATCCCATGACGGCGCAGGCTCCGAAGAGCCAATTAGAGAGGAGACCGCCCAGAGCGGTGGTCAGATAGGGGAGGACGATGAAATAGCCGCGGCGGGGCGCATCCTTCTCCCGGGCGAGCGCTTCAAAAAAGAAACTGCGGTCGCCGGCCCGGACGATTAAAAGCACATAAACCCCCATGCCTGCACCAAGGATGTTGACGGCGGGCATTCCTCCCCAGAGATGAAGTCCCACGGCGGTGAAGAAGATCAGGAAATGGAACAGCTTGCGCGTGTAGCCGGTCGGCCATCCGGCCCGGCGCTTGAGCGTGCCGCTCAGGATCCCGCTCGCCAGGATCGCCGCGGCCGAGACGGCGGCTGCGGCCAAGATCTCAGGGAACGGGGGAATCAGACGCAAGAAAAAGTCGATCAGCCCTTTCATCGGCGACGTCAATCATATCCCACTTGGGCCGACCCCTCAAGCCAGTGGAAATTTTATGGTCGGGGGCTATAATAGAGCGTCCGGATGAATCTAAGTTTATAAAAGCGATCGGGTCGATATGAATACTAAAGGAAAACTCTCCGCTCGGGTCCTCGAGGCGATTCGGCAGGAATCCCAAGCCTTTTTCCGCAACGCCCGCGGGAGCCATGGCTGGGATCATACGGAGAGAGTCTTCCGGCTCTGCCTCCACATCGGCCGGGAGGAGAGGGCCAACCTGGATATCCTGAGGCTGGCCGCACTGCTCCATGATATCGGGCGGGCCGAAGAGGACCGGACGAACGGCCGGACCTGCCACGCCGCCACGGGCGCGCTGCTGGCCGCCGGGATTCTGAGGAAGCATGGAATCGGAGCGGAGCGGATCGCTCGGGTTGTCCGCTGTATCGAGACCCACCGCTACCGAGGACGATTTGTCCCGGACACGCTCGAAGGAAAAATCCTTTTTGACGCGGACAAGCTGGATTCAATCGGCGCCGTCGG